>WNFA01000209.1_pt1 | contig 45321 bp, 33 predicted proteins | sample 5400481 | NCBI WGS metagenome assembly WNFA01 (sample SAMN13153340, study PRJNA577476) | soil metagenome | isolation source: 120 cm saprolite under Douglas fir tree site 2 hole 1 replicate 2 | place: USA:California | collected 2015-04-18 | reverse complement strand
TCCTGACATTAATGGCCGCCAGCGTGCTGGTAGCCCTGGTGAGCAGCGTAAGAGCGAAAAAACGAAATCTACCGGGCATTAGAGCGTATGGAAGGAGCAGGGGGAGAGGCGCGGGCGATCATAAAGGCCCACCCTTCCCAACCCCACCTCCCTCGCCCCTACAGACTGATCCAGACAGGGGAAATGTAAATGAGAGCGCATGGGAAAGGGCGGGGGGAGGCGCGGCGGGCGACCATAAAGGCCCACCCCTCCCAACCCCACCTCCCTCGCCCACGTGCTGGATAAATCCGCACTCTACGACTGAGGACGACGCTTCCAATAACCCTACCCGTGAAAGGGGTGCCTGGTCCTACTTTGTAGCTATTCTGCCGTATGCTGTGATCGCAATCGTGCTTGCCGGGACAATGTTCCAGGGCCTGGCGCTGCTCAATGTTTATAGCCAGCCCGATACACGCATTCAGGCTTCACGCTGGATATACAGCCACTTGCAACCTGGAAGTGTGCTGACTTATGAGCAATGGGATGATCCGCTGCCTGTGGCCGTCGATAATCATGATCCTTCAATCTACCAGCAAGCCACCTATCTTGATGCGCGTGGGCAGCCGCAGACGGGCCTGGACCTGTACGGTGACGATACCACGGCAAAGGCGCAGCAGCTCGCGCATATTTTGCCAGGCGTGAATGCCATTACTATGGCGACTGACCGGCTGGATAAATCTATTCCGCGCATCCCATGCCGCTATCCATTGACCATTCACTATTATCAACTGCTCTTCAGCGGTCAACTGGGCTTTCACCTGGCAGCGCAGTTCGAGAATCATCCGAACCTCTTCGGCATTGTCCTCGACGATAGTAACGCCGATGAGAGCTACTCCGTATTCGATCATCCAACTGCGCGTATCTTCGTGCGTGACAATCCCTATCCCTACACCCCGGATCAGCTCTTTCACAAACTGCTGCAAGGTGTGCAGTTGCCGCCCTCTTGCACCGGTCTCGCCGGTGTCCAACATTCCTTACTGCTCAGTGCTCAACAGATAACCGACGATCAGCAATCGCCCCCTTTCGGCATCCAGTTTCCAGCAAATAGCCTCTCCAATACGTTTCCTGTAATTTTCTGGTGGCTTATGCTCACGCTGCTAGGCCTGCTTACATATCCGCTGGTATTCGCGGCCTTTCGAGGATTAGCCGATCGTGGTTATATTTTCAGTAAGACACTGGGTATACTGTTGCTCGCCTATTTCGCATGGATACTGGCGAGCTTACATCTGGTTGCCTTCAGCCATCTCTCGACGATAATCGTAGTGGTTGTGTTGCTGCTGCTGGCCATCGTCCTGTTCTTATGGCAACGAAGAGCGATCAGTAAATTCCTGCGCCAGCGCTGGCGGCTGCTGCTCATCGAAGAAGGTATTTTTACGCTCGCTTTCCTGTTGTTTGTTGGCATTCGCTCGCTTAATCCTGATCTCTGGCACATCTATTTGGGCGGGGAAAAACCGATGGAACTGGCTTTTCTCAATGCCGTGTTGCGTAGTCCCTCTATGCCGCCCTATGATCCGTGGTTTGCTGGCGGCTACATCAACTACTATTATTACGGCTACATCATCATTGGCGCGCTCATCAAGCTGACGAGTATCGTCCCTACAGTTGCGTTCAACCTGGCTATTCCCACGCTGTTTGCTCTGACCTTTACGGGTGCAGTGGCACTGGTTTATAGTTTCACGCAACTTTTCCCGGTGGCATTGCTGGGCGGCTATTTTGCGGCGCTCATCGGAAACTTTGACGGGCTGATCCAGCTCAAAAATCAGCTCTACGCTCTACTGGCAAGCATGCCAGTGCCAGCATTTGACTACTGGCACAGCAGTCGTATCATCCCTTTCACAATCAACGAGTTTCCGTTTTGGAGCTTTCTCTTTGCCGACCTGCACCCGCATGTAATTGACATGCCGATTGCTGTGCTTATGCTGGGAATCGTAGGGACAATGCTACTCTCCGGCAATGCAAAGCCTGAAGCCCCTGGCGAACACAGGTGGGGAAACATACTACTCTGCCTGCTCGCCGCTTTCGTCTTTGGCACGATTGCGTGTGTAAACCCCTGGGACATGCCTGTGTATGCGCTTATCCTGGGTGCCGTGCTTATCATACGCAAGCTGCGGGGGCGCAGGGGCGAACCCAAAAGAGAGTTGTTTGTTTCGCTCGCATTAACCCTGGCAGCGTTTGCCCTGCTGTGTGGTCTTGGCTACCTTTTCTACTGGCCTTTCTATGCCGCGTACCAGCAGCTCTATGTGAACGGGTTGGGATTAGTCAGCCAGGGGACAGGTTTGGGCGATTATCTCACAGTTTCAGGTCTCTGGGTCTTCATCGTCATCAGTTTCTTTCTCTACGAACTGTACCGCTGGTGGGCAAAGCGCCAGCATGCCGGGTCCAGGTTTCAGGGAAGAATTACGCTTGCAAGCGGGAAGACTTCATCGCGCCTGGTAGCAGGCTATTTGTTGCTCTGTGGAGTAGTGTTGACCTTTGCTGCCTTGCTTGGATTAAAGGCGCTGCTGGTTCTGCTCATTGTTCTTGGCGTATTTCTTTTCATCGTACGGAGTAGGGATGCTGCACAATTGAAAAATGGCTCTATCGCATTTGACGCCGGGACGCAGTTTACGTTTCTCCTGCTGCTTGTGGGCTTATGTATCAGCCTGGGGCTGGAAATCGTGTATGTGCGAGATTTTTTAGATGGCAGTATTAATGAACGTATGAACACCGTATTCAAGTTCTCCATACAGGCCTGGCTCTGCTTTGCTATAGGCGGTGCCATAGCGGTACAACGCTTGTGGAGGCTCATGGGGGGCTTTGGGGGCTTTGGGGGCTTTGTAAAGGGTGCCTGGGCAGTTCTCCTCGTGCTCCTGGTGCTGGGCGGTTCGGTGTTTCTGGCTGCAGGAACAGCAGCTCGTATTCGTGATCACCAGGCCTGGGCGGCTATACAGCCACCGCCACAGAGCGCAAATTACACACCGACGTTAGATGGTGCAGCCTTCATACAGGCCTGGTATCCCGGTGACGCCAGGGCTATTGCCTGGCTGAATACAAATATTGCCGGCTCACCTATCGTCCTGGAGGCTGTGGCTCCACTCTCTTATGCGTGGTTTAACCGTGTCTCCATCTATACCGGCTTGCCCGATGTGCTGGGCTGGCCAGATCATGTTGATGAACAGCGCTATGCTGATCAGCCTTTGAATCGCATGGTCGATATTGGCATTATCTATACGACTACCGATTCGGCTCAAGCGCTTGAATTACTGCACTATTATCATGTACGCTATATCTACGTGGGGGATTTAGAGCAGCAGATCTACGCCCAGCAATCAACGGCGGGTTTGGACAAGTTTGATCGCATGGTCGGTGACACCCTGAGTATCGTCTACCGTGCTGGCGGAGTAACCATATACGAGGTGATGCAATAAGACGTATGGGCTTCTATAGTATAAAATAGGAACATATGAGATACTTCATCCGTCTTTCAATGTAGTAGGATAAGGCTCCTGGACATACGTAAAATTGTCTTGTAGAGAGCGTCTTTTAATGTGGGGGGACGCGACCCCGGGGAAAATGCCGTTCCCCGGCGAATGCCGGATAGTTAACTGGAATCTGTCAGAGAGAAACTATGGTCGAATTATTGCAAATGTGGGCTCTGGTCGAAGTGCTGGGTTTGCTGTGCCTTCCGCTCACTATAACCGTCTTCCACAATCTTCCAGACCGGGGCTGGGCTTTCAGTAAGGCCATAGGCCTGGCTTTGCTGGCCTTTTGTGTCTGGTTGCCCTTGATGTGGGTCCAGGTCTTGCCTTTCAGCCGGTTATTTATCGCCGGAGTGCTGCTCATCCTGACAGCTTTCAGTATGATTGGTTTTATACGGGTGCGGCGCGATCTTGCAAAACTGGTGAGTGCCAACATCTTCTATATCGCAGTCTGCGAAGCAATATTTCTGGGCATGGTATTTTTGCTGGGCTGGATTCGCTCCTACGGGCCGGATATTCGCTCCTTTGAAATGTTTATGGACGAGGGTTTTCTTGCAGCGATTATGCGCAGCCCGCATTTTCCACCAAACGACATGTGGCTCTCAGGTTATGCCATCAACTACTATTATTACGCTCACTTTACGATCGCCACACTGGCAAAATTGCTGGGGCAATCGCCCTCCATCGCTTTTAATACCGGTATCTGTATTTTCTTTGGCTTAACGGCGGTCAATTTGTTCGGCGTTAGTTGCAATATCGTCTCCTGGGCACGCCACCAGCGCAGCAGAAATACCGCGTCTGCCTTCTCCAGGGAGCGGCAATCTGCAGCCGTTACCCGAAACAATGAGGTTGGTCCTGACCGGCCTGATACGGTATTTCCACCGCTGGCTGGCGCAATCCCCTATGGTTTGTTCACTATGATCATGGGCCAGGTCCTGGGCAATCTCGCATCGACGCAGCAGTGGTGGAAGTTGCACGATGACTTACCGCCGTTGTACTGGTTTGACGCGTCACGCGTCATTGATAAAACCATTAACGAGTTTCCCGCCTTTAGCTTCTTGCTCTCCTGTTTTCACGCGCATGTCTTGACGCTGGCGTTTACGATCCTGGCGCTGGGGCTTGCTTTCAATCTGTTCCTGGAACACGGTGGGGATGGCAGAGGGAGAGGCCTGCGTGTCTTCGGTAGCGGGTGGCGCCTTCCGTTCACCATGGGAACTACCGCGTTGATCCTCGGGGGACTCTTCACGATGAACGGCTGGGATTTCCCAACCGATCTCACCATAACTGTCATATGCATCGCCTTACAGCAATGGCTCGCCTACCGATCGCGCTTTAGTCTCGAGTTGGTACTGGACGTGTTCACTGCGGGAGCATCACTGGCGGCGCTCTCATTCTTCCTGTATGCTCCTTTCTATCTCAATTTCGTTTCGCCTTTGCAGGGTATTGGCCTTGTAAGCCCTGGAGACCGCTCGCCAATTGGCGATGAGGGGTCGATCTACGGGATATTTGTCTTCATCTTCGTCTCATTGGTTTTCGTTAACCTGCTGCGGCCAAGGCTTTCGGCTCAGGCCGTTGCTATAAAGAATGCGTTAGCCGCAAGTTCCAACGGGTTAAGCAAACTGGCCGGTACATTCAAGCAGGACCCGGCGTACAGGGACTCGATGGAGGATGCGAGTGTGAGCCATGGTGATGTACAGATTGGGAGCGGCAGCTTGAGTACTGCCAGCGGCCCTTACCTGGCTACTCCAGTACGCCAACAGCTTCTCCATCAGCCTGGGGATAGAGATACTACGACTTCAATGGTCGAAGCTACTACTGACCAGTCTCTGGCCGATACCTCACCTTCTGGCATCCAACCCACGGCGCATACCCGTTCTTCTCGCGCGGGCTGGTTGGATATGCGCCTTATAAGCCTCGTGCTGATTATTGGAGTGGCGCTTCTCGCGTTCGCTATCCTGAAGAACGGTTTGACGTTTGCCGTGGCTTTCACTATCGCAGCGCTCGGAGCGGCATTAGCACTCTATCATGTCCATGATCGTCCTCGCGCCTTCACGCTTTTGTTAGGGGCGCTGGCTTTTGGCCTTGTTGCCATGACTGAGATTATCTTCTTGAAAGATGTCTTCGCCGCTAGCTATCCGCGCATGAATACCGTCTTTAAGTTCTATTTCCAGGCATGGGCGCTGCTTTCTATCGCGTCTGGCGCAGGTCTGTACTTTATTCTGGATGGCTTTCGTCCAGCCGCAACTGTGGCCGGGATGCGTCGTTGGGTACGGTATGGCAGCCGGGCACTCTGGTCGGTGATGCTGGCCCTGTTCATTATGGCGGGGCTGGTGTACCCGGTCGTAGGCAGCTACCAGCGCACTAATCAGTTTATGCAGCGCGCCAATAGCCTTGATGGGTTAAACTATCTGCAATCGTACGACCCCGGTGATTATTACGCTATCCGGTGGCTCAATAGCACTATCCAGGGTGATCCTGTGATCGTCGAGGCTTATGGCCCGCAGGGCGGAGACTACAGCGACTATGGGCGCATCTCAGCATTTACAGGTCTGCCCACGCTGATGGGTTGGGCCGGGCATGAGTACCAGTGGCGCGTCAACTGGCTCAACAAGGATTCCAATGCCGCTGATTTCTATCGCCGGGGTTCGGATATTAACTCGATCTATACCGACACACATCCCGCTATAGTTTTGGAGTTAATGGCCCATTACAATGCGCAGTATCTTTATGTAGGCCCTTTAGAGCAGATGACATATACCGGAGCGAACTTGCAGCGCTTCAAATCGTTCATGAAAATAATTTATGCTGCTGATGGCGTGACCATATACCGGGTTCCGTAGGTTATAATATCTGGGTGATGCCCCTTTGCCAGTGCAAGAGGAGGGTACCAGCCAGGAGGAGTGTTCCTTTTGAAGAGTTATGAGACTGAGCCAATTGAAGATGCGACAGATGTAGACCAGGTATCGGAGAGACATGAGCTCGTGCGCCTGGGGATGTCGCCAAGTGATACGTCCTCTACAATAGAGGATGAGCCACCTCGACGCCGTAAGCTCTTTCGGCCCCCACCTCCTACTCGCGAACAGTTACTTCTCTGGATTCCTTTCTGGGGCGTGATCCTGCTCGGGGCGATCTTGCGCTTCTGGGTACTGGGAGATAAGCCGCTGCACCACGATGAGAGCCTGCATGCCTACTATTCCTTGCAGTTGTTGCAAAACATAGCACACTGGGGATGGTGTGTCAATCCTCCTCCGCAGGGCTATCTCTGCTATACCTACACTCCTCTGCTGCACGGCCCATTTCAGTTCCATTTCATCGCGTTGGTTTACAAAATCAGCCAGTTGTTGGGTGCGCCCGACAATGGAGTGAATACCACGAGTGTGCGTATCCTGGCGGCCACTCTAGGCAGCGCGATTGTAGCCTTGCCGTATTTCCTGCGTGACTACCTGGGTAAGGTAGGTGCCTGGCTGGCGTGTTTGCTGCTGGCGGTCTCGCCCAGCATGGTCTACTTCTCGCGCTTTGCACGTGAAGATATCTATATGGCGTTCTTCACACTGGTGATGGTGGTTGGTGTGGCGCGGTACGTCCGCGAGCGCAAGATGCGCTGGCTGGTGATTGCCGCTGCCGGCTTCTCGTTCTCGTATGCAACCAAAGAGGCGACTTTCTTGACCGTGCTGCTCTTTGGGAGCTTTCTGGGCGCGTTGATCGCCTGGGAATTCGGCCTGAAAATGTCCCTGCGTGCGCGTTTCAATCAGGAATCGCCCTATGTTGCGCTCCTACCAGAGACATTTGCGCCTGTCACCTTGCTGGCATATTTCATTGTTGCCGGGGTAGCAGGGAAGGTTTTGTTTGGCTGGGTGAAATACCTGTCGGTCTACACGACCGATCCCAAAACGCAGCCTCTTGCTGACCAGTTCGTGCAGAACTTGAAGAATGATACGGTGGCTGCTGTGCCGGTAATTGGTATCCTGCTAGGGGTATTTGTACTGTTCCTCCTCTATCGCGAGATATCGAGGAAACTACCTGCTCCAGGGCGCCGGGGGCTTGCCAAACTGGTTAACCCTGAAAAGCAGCCTGTACTCGACTCGATTGTGACCATGCCCTGGACGCACTGGTTTTTTGCGCTCCTGTGTGCCTGGACGATCTTCCTGTTGCTGTTTACTGTCCTCTTGACGAATATTCGTGGTGGGATCGGTGATGGTATCTGGCAGGGCCTTTATTACTGGATACAGCAGGAGCAGGTGGCGCGCGGTAATCAGCCCTGGTACTACTATCTCATGCTGATTCCATTGTACGAGCAGGTCGGCGTGGTGTTCGGCTTGATTGGTATCGTGCGCTGTATTGCGAAGCCGACTCGTTTCCGGCTCTTCCTGGTGTACTGGTTTGTAGGCAACCTGGTCCTCTACTCGTGGGCAGCGGAGAAGATGCCCTGGTTGATGATCCACATTACCATGCCCATGCTGCTCCTGGCGGCCGTTGGCCTGGAACCTGCTGTTGTGAGGTGCATCAACCTTGTGAAGAATCTCTATGCGCGTTTGACTTCGCCAGGGGCGGCGGTGAGCCTGCAAGAAAACAATCAGGGCTATCCCCAGGCTCGTCCTAGAGTTGGTGTGTTCGCGGGTAGTGTTTCCATCTTCGGTGTTGTGATGGCCGTCCTGCTCTTGCTGCCGACCGTGCATAATATGTACGAGGTGGCCTATGTGCACCCTGCCGATGGTCCACACGAGATGATGGTGTATGTGCAGACGACGACCGATGTGAATATTGTCATGGCAAAGGTTAACGCGCTCGACCAGAAAATGTTTGGCGGTAAGCACCAGATGCCGATTGGACTGACCGCTGATGCGACGTGGCCCTATGCATGGTACCTGCGTGACTATCCTAATGTATTATTCAATTACCCGGCCGGCTGTCCGAGTTCGAAGGACGTTCCGGTTATCATAGCAGGGGGCGACAATCCGTACGCTGTAGAGCAGCAGTATGCTGGCAGCCCAAAGAGCCCTTGCAAGTACGTGTACCAGGAATATAAGATGCGTGCCTGGTGGGACGAGGGATACAAGCCGCCGGTATGTGTGCCCAGTAAAACCAACGATTGTGCTGGCGAGCCTACATATGGAGGTGTTGGCCTCGGCCTGTGGCTAAGTTATGGTGATAACCCTCCGGCAGGCGCGAAGTTTAACCTGGGCCTGGCTGCTCAACACATCTGGCAGTGGTGGTGGGATCGCCGAGCCATCGGTGATACCGGCGGGGCTTACCTGATGGTGCTGTTTATCCGTAAGGATTTGAGTACAACCGTCGCTCCATAGAGCATTTCTAAACGGGATCAAAGCCGGGTCGTAGTGATGTGCTGATAGCTCTCAGGATGCTGGTGGACGTAGTCAGCCAGGGTCTGGAGAATTTCCTTTCAGGCCTACTCGCTGATCTCAACCTCGGCTTCGATCTCAACCGGAATCCCAAAGGGCAATTCTGCCATGCCTACTGCCGAACGGGCGTGTTGCCCTGCTTCGGCTCCGTACAGTTCAATAATCAGGTCGGAGAAGCCGTTCATCACGGCTGGCTGGCGGTTAAAACCTGGCGCCGAATTGACCATGCCGTGAACCCTCAACCAGGCTCTTACGCGGTCAAGATCGCCAAGGGCACGTTTAAGGCTGGCTAATATCGATAGCGCGGTTAGCCGGGCGGCCTGGTATGCTTCTTCCGCTGACACATCGGCTCCAACTTTACCCAGCGGCCTGGCGAGCGAACCATCGGAGTTCAATGGGGCGTGCCCGGAGATATATGCTCGATTGCCGCGAATCCGCACCCACGAGAATGGTAACAGGGTTCCCGGCGGTGAGATGAACGGTTCAGGTAATACAAGTCCAAGTGTCTCGAGTTTAGCTTCGATCTGCATTTTTCTACCTCAAATTGATTTCAGTGACTGGCTCGACAAAGATCTAATTGTGTCGCTTAAGCCCGGTCCACAGGAGTGAGGGAATATATAAGCGTGGTGCGCAACCTGCCGCCTGCTGCATCTGCCAAGTTGCGCAGTCGTCCCTCCAACACGTAACCCAGACGCTGGGGGACGGCGGCACTGCGCACATTCAGTTCATCGCAGCGAATCTCGACGCGATTGGTTGTGAGCACGTTGAAAGCGTAATCCGTGAGCAGGCGCACTGCCTCGCTGATGTACCCGTGACCCTCGGCAGAAGCTCGTATCCAGTAACCGATTTCAAAATAACCAATCTCCCAGCTATGAGGGTGCAGGCCGGTACCTCCAAGAAAGCGACCAGTCGCGGCGTCCCAGATACTGAGTATCAGGTCCTCGCGCAGGATCCAGTTCGCCACCTGGTGGATAATCCAATCTCGACTCTCCTCTACCGATTGGTGTTCGTCAGCGAAAGGCAGCCATGGGCGCAAGTGATCGCGCGATTCAGCTACGGCCTCGAAAAGGGCCTGCGCATCACCCTCCCGGTATGGCCGCACTACGATACGCTCGCCGCGCAGTTCCTCAAACAAAGGGATAAGCGTACGAAATGTTGTGCTGCTCATATGTTCTCCCTCCCCTAACGAGATTAGACGATCAGGCTCCCACGGGTATGAACTAGCCACCAGAATGCACAAGCACGATCTTCCCAATAATCTCTCCTGTTTCCAGGATGCGGTGTGCCTCTGCTGCCTGCTCAACGGGCATCGTGTCCGCTATGATTGGCTGAATAGCCTTGTCAGCGATCAGTTGCAGTATATGCTCTTCATTTTCTCTGGAAGTGCGCAGCATGCCTCCGGCAAGAACGTTTACCAGTTTGAGCCGCCAGGCCTGGGTATCGACGGTGGCTTGCTGGCCGCCGAGATTGCCTATGAGCACGACTCGCCCACCATTGACGCAGGCATCAATGCTGGCTTGCAGTGTTGTGCTAACCAGCTCGATCACCAGGTTAACGCCGCCCGCGTCATGTACTACCTGTCCCACGTTCTGCTCTCTGTGGTTGACCACCATGTCAGCCCCCAGGCGGCGCAACGCCGCAGCTTTCTCGGCGTTGCTCGTCGTTGTAGCTACCCAGCAGCCTACGTGCCTGGCAAGCTGGATCGCGAGTGAACCTAGACCGCTTGAACCGGCCCAGATCAGGACTCGTTCTCCGGCTTGCAGGTGTCCAATATCAAATAGGCTTCCCCAGGCTGTTGAGGAGGTGAGGCCTGCTGCCGCTGCCTGCTCGAAAGTAACGTTGTCGGGAATGCGTACAAGATCGACAGCAGGTGCGGCTATCTTACTGGCGTAGCCACCTCCGCCCTTAGCTGCCGAAGCGCGAGTCGTCAAAACCCGCTCACCGGCACGAAAGCCCTGGTTGTCGAGGAGTACCACGCCTGCGGCTTCCAGTCCAGGCGTAAATGGCAATTTGCCGATTGGCCTGCTGCCAGCGCGTTGAAACAGGTCGAGGTGGTTGACTGTGGTCGCTTTGACCTGGATCAAAACGTCTTGTGGCCCGGGAATCGGGTCCGGCGCATCATAGACCTGCAGGACTTCGGGGCCACCGTGTTGGGTAAACTGTACTGCTTTCATCCGCTCTGCTTTCTATTCAAATTCAATGAAGCACTTCAAAGACCGGTTGTCTCTGGTAATGGCGCGTCCTCTTTCATTGTATGCCCATCATCCTGCGAATGCAACGGGCGGCGCTGCCGCCTGGTTGCCAAACTGAACGGAACCGTTATGAGCAGGCAGGACAAGGCTGGTATGGCCATAACCCAGTTGATGCCGAATGAAGGGATCAGTATGCCCATGAGCACTGGCGCGATCATGCCGGCGATGCCAGAACTGATGAGTAGTACGCTTGAAACAGCTCCAAGCGCATGTGCGAATCTGCGCGAGGCTATGGCCATCAGGCCGGGGAAGACGGGGCCGAAGAACAAACCGGCCAGGCCACTCGCACCAAAACTGACGGCGAGCTGCCCTGGGAAGATGGCGACGAGCAGACCGCTCGTACTCCCTCCAATGAAGCAGAGAGAGAGTAGCATATTCTCGCTCAAGAGGGCGCGTTTGAGTACCTGTGCGCTGATGAGCCGTCCAAGCGTCAGGCCAAGCCAGAAAACAGTTGCGACAGGCGCCGCCAGAACTATGGTGATAGCTGCGCTCTGGCTAACCGCAGTGACGATCCAACTGCTGAAACCGACCTCTGCCGCAATGTAGAGAAAAAATTGCAAGGCCATAAACCAGAGCAAGATTTGCCCGAAGACGCTGCGAGACCTCGATACTCCCTGCTGTGGTTGTTTCTCAACCTGTTTAGTAGTCGTTGGCACATATTGGCGTGCCAGTAAGCAAATGCACGCCAGCCCCGCAATGGAGCCTACCAGGAAAGCCCATAGAGCCTGGTGTGTTACTTCAAGCGCCAGTGAGAGCAGCAGTGGCGCTACTAATGCACCGACACCGTACGAGCTATGCAGGTTGTTCAACGTTTCGCTAAGCGTATCGGGGAAGGCGAGAGCTATAGTGATATTGATACTGACATCCAAAAAACCAAATCCTACCCCCATGGCGAATTGCACGGCCAGTAGCGAGGGGAAAAAGTATGCAAGAGGAGTAATCAGGCCTGTGCTAGCCATCAGGCTCATCCCGATCATTAAGAGGTGTTTCGGGCGAAGTACAGCAGTAAGCAATCCAGCGATCATCACTCCAATCGCGAAACCCGATGCGGAGGTGGTGAATATCCAACCGGCGACATCCAGTGGGACGCTGGTATGCATAGCAAGCAAGGATAATGCCGGACCCGGTAAGATGCTGATAATCCCGGCAGAGATATAGGTAAGGTAGAGCGTATAGAAGAGTGAACGTCGATTGAGGGCGGCGCGATGGTCCATGAGAAAAGTCCCTCGTAGATGATGTAATGTATGTGCAGGCAGCAGGGGGCCTTTTACAACAGTTATTCGTCTCCTCTAGAGTGTGCCATATGTTGTAGGGATTTGTCTACGTGGGAAAGTGTGTGGATTGCGAAGTTCTTATGTTCCAGTTTTCAGCGGCAAGAGGCTTTATGATTACTAATAAAATTGATGAATTACAGCCCTTACCTTCCCCTGCAACTTCCACTCCCGATCCCAATCTTTGCCGTCAACAAAGATTGGCTCCATTTCTGGATTGGACGGCTGTAGGCGTATACTTTTACCGTCATGGTAAAAACGTTTTACCGTTGCAGCTCCAAGCTCACTACCAGCCACGTTGAGGTGGGTTGCCACGACGATATCGCCATCCTCAATCTGTTTCTCTGGATCAACAATGATCAAGTCGCCATCAAAAATGCTGTCTCCGACCATTGAGTTGCCTTCAACAGGCAACAGAAAGGCCTTGTTTGCGAAAAGTTGCACGTCTTTCTCAATGACGTTCATGATTGTTCGCTTGGGGCCAGCGGCAACAGGACTCGTCATTGACGAACCATCCCAATACTTCAATACTTTGATACTGCGACTCTTCTTGCCATCGCGTTGAATATATCCCTTCTCCTCGAGAGATTTAAGGTGATAGGCAATGTGACCAAGCGAATCAATTCCTGCCTCATCGCCGATTTCGCGATACGTGGGTGATCTACCGTCATGCTTTTCAGTGTAGTTTATGATAACGGATAGTATACGCTCTCGCACATTACGACGTTTTTTAACCATTTGCGCCATTTTTGAAATCCCTCTTGATAAGTTAGCAATACTTTATACATCTGGAACTAAGGTTCTATTAAGAATTTAACATTACATTAATTGCGCTGTCAAGGCTTATTCTTATGGAAATAGAACACATGTTTACTGCATCCTTTAAAAAAGGGGGCGGGAAGTCCCATCCCCTTCGAGAAGATCGGGATGGAAGTGCCATTCCCTGTGTATGGCATGGACTGGCCCAGTCCGCTCCGCACTTGACTGGAACGGGCGTTCATGCTACACTGGCTCAGCAGAAAGAGAGGATGATAATAATTTGGCTACAACAAACGCACTGCCAATCTTTGTTGGTCACAACGACACACTACTTCACTTGTACCTTCCCGAGCGAGGTGATGGGCGCAGCTTCTTTACCCGCAGCGATAAGGGGCATATTGATCTACCGCGCGCACGCGAAGGTGGTTTGGGAGGTGGCTTCTTTGCAGTCTTCGTCCCATCTAATCCGGCAATGCCAGATTCCGGTCTGACTATCACCGAGAATGGCTATGAAGTGCGTATGGCGCCGGCTCTTGATTTGCCCTATGCTCAGCGAGTGACAATTGCAGTTACAGCAGGTCTGTTCAGGCTCGAGGCCGAATCGGATGGGCAGGTCAAGGTTGTGCGCTCGACCGGTGAACTGGTGACCTGTTTGCGCGAGGGTGTGCTCGCTGCGATTCTGCACTTCGAGGGGGCAGAGGCCATTGATCCTGAACTGGACGCGCTCGAGGTTTTCTACCAGGCAGGGTTGCGTTCGCTTGGTATAGTATGGAGCCGGCCCAACGCCTTCGCCCATGGCGTACCTTTCAAGTTTCCGCACTCTCCCGACACCGGCCCTGGACTGACAGATGCCGGGAAAGCCCTGGTGCGCGCCTGTAATCGCCTGGGCATTATGCTTGATCTCTCTCACCTCAACGAGCGGGGTTTTTGGGACGTGACTGAGATATCTGATGCACCGCTGGTGGCGACCCATTCAAATGCGCACACCCTTAGCCCATCGACACGCAACCTGACGGATAAGCAATTGGATGCCATCAAAGAATCCGAAGGCATGGTGGGACTTAACTTCGCTGTCTATGACTTGCGTGATGATGGGCATAATGACCCTGACACTCCGCTCGATATCCTGGTGCGTCATATAGACTACCTCGTCGAGCATCTCGGTATCGACTGTGTTGGCCTCGGCTCGGACTTCGACGGTACCAGGATACCACAAACGATAGGAGATGTGACAGGGCTGCCGAAATTGATCGCTGCGCTGCGCGAGCATGGCTATGATGATGTATCACTGCGTAAACTCGCTTTTGAGAACTGGGTTCGTGTCCTAGATAAGACATGGAATTAGCCCCAGCGAATCAAGCCCATATCGTGTTTGCCCGACAGCGCCGGGTGACTGGGGAGCACACGCACACCGTAAGCAATGCTGCCGCTTCCGGGAGGTTGCAGCTGGATGTCGTAGCGGTATGACCTATCCAACTCCTGTTTCGTATATGCCATCGGTAGTGCATGTTGTATGACGATTTGCTCATCCCTGGCTTCGCCGTAGACCAGCTCAATCGCAAGATCTTTGGGGCTGAGTCTATCTGTACGAACCCAGGCTCGCACATCAACCACCTGGCCAAGACTGAGTTGCCCATCGCGCTGCCCTTCCACGTACAGCTCCAGTCTGGGCCAGGCTTGCCTTACTTTGTCCTTCCAGGCAGCCAGGGTACGTGCCTCTTCGTAATTGTTCTGTGCGATTTTTATGCCTTCCTGAATCGCCGGCACGTAATAGCGGGTGGTGTACTCCTTCAGCATGCGTCGCATGCTGAAAGCGGGAGCGCATGTCCGAATAGCCTCTTTCATGATCGCAATCCAGCGATGCGGGATACCATCATCCCCCCGGTCATAGTAGGACGGAACGATCTCGTTCTCGAGCAGGGCATACAGGGAGAGGCTATCGGCCTCATCCTGCGCGTTCGGATCGTGATATTCGCGTGCCTCGCCAATCGCCCAGCCGTTCCTGCCATTGTAACCCTCGGCCCACCAGCCGTCCAGGATGCTGCAATTTGGCTGCCCGTTGAGCGCTGCTTTCTGGCCGCTGGTACCACTGGCTTCGTGCGGACGTATGGGGTTGTTCAGCCAGAGATCGGTTCCGGAAACCAGGTAGCGAGCCATCTCGATATCATAGTTTTCCAGGAAAATGACCTTGCCCCGGAATGCATCGCTGCGCGAGAACCGGTAAACCTGCTCAATGAGGGCTTTACCAGGCCCGTCGGCAGGATGGGCTTTTCCTGCAAAGATAATCTGCACAGGACGTTCAGGATTGTTCAGGATGCGCCTCAGGTGTTCGGGGTCGCGGAAGATCAGCGTGGCGCGCTTATAGGTGGCGAAGCGCCGTGCGAAACCAATAATGAAGGCGTCGCGATCCAGCATGTATTCAAACTCGGCCATCTGGGTGGAACCTTCGCCCAGGCGCAGGTGGTGACGCTTCAAATTGCGACGGGCATAATTGATCAGCGCCTCCTTCCGCTGCAAGTGTGTCTGCCACAACTCCTCGTCAGGAATCTCTGCGACTGCATTCCAGAGATCGGGTTCATCCACGTGATTTTCCCAGTCGTCACCCAGGTAGTGTTTGAAGAGCGTGCTCATCTCGGGTGCAATCCAGGAAGGTGTATGGACGCCATTCGTGATATAATCAATCGGTACCTCGTCAACATCTACCCCTGGCCACAAGAACTGCCACATGTTCCGCGAGACTGCTCCATGTAACGCGCTCACGCCGTTATGCTGGCCTGTCAGGCGCAGCGCAAGTACCGTCATGCTGTAGGTAGGACCCCAGCCGTGGTCTTCGCGTGCTACGTCCATGAATTGATCACGTGATAACCCGAGTTGCCCCCAGTAGGAGCCAAAATATTTATCAACCAGGTCGTAGGCAAAGGTGTCATTGCCCGCCGGTACGGGCGTATGTGTGGTGAAAAGCGAATTTGCAGCGACCGCCTCGCATGCCTCATTGAAGCTCAAGCCAGAGGCTACCAGTTCCCGGCACCGTTCCAGATTTGAAAAGGCTGCATGGCCCTCGTTGAGGTGCCAGGCGTCGGGTGAAATGCCCAGGGCGCGCAGTGCACGTACTCCACCTATACCCAGTACGATCTCCTGGGAAATGCGTATCTCGCGGTCTCCACCGTATAAGCGCGCTGAAAGCTCCCGGTCGTTAGGTGCATTGGGAGCCACGTCAGTATCCATCAGGTAGAGGGGAATACGTCCAACCTGCAGCTTCCACAGCTTGGCAAGAATGCGCCTGCCCGGCAAATCGACACTGATCATTACCTCGTTACCATCTGGCCCACAGGCGGGAATAGCAGGCGCTTCGGAAAAATGCAGCTTATCATAAAACGCCTCTTGTACACCCTCGCGTGTAATGCTTTGCCGGAAATACCCCTGTGGATACAAAAAGCCCACGCCCACAAGCGGCAGGCCAAGATCGCTCGCCTCTTTACAGTGATCGCCTGAAAGAATACCCAGGCCGCCCGAATAAATAGGCAAAGACTCGTGCAATCCAAACTCTGCCGAGAAATAGGCTATGGTTCGATTTGCCAGTTCCGGATAGGTATGTGAGAACCACGTTTCTGTGCGAGGGTGCATGTAGTGGTCGAAGTCGCTGAGAATGCTATCGTAGTGTTGCAGGTAGGTCGCATCATGAGCGGCCTCTTCCAGGAGTTGCGGCTGCACCTCGCTGAGGAAACGAACGGGATTATGCTCTACCTCTTCCCACAGATCGGGATCGAGTTTTCTATAGAGCGCGCGGGCCTCGGGATGCCAGCTCCACCACAGATTATAAGCAAGTTCATAGAGCCTGCTAATACGGGAAGGCATAATGGGAAAGACTGTCATGCGGCCATAGACTTTCACAGGATTTGGTTCCTTTCTGTATCTTCTCCTCTCAAGTATATCTTGGTAAGAAAGCAAGGTCAATGCAGAAAGAGGTGTTGACAGAGGGTTGCTACTTTCAAGGCTTCCAGCCCCTTCCTGTTGAACACATGAATGGCATTGCGCACGGTCTGTTCGTCGCAACTCAAGTGCATCTGTTGCAAGAGACATTTTTAGCAGGGGAGAGGGAAAGAGGTGTTTCATTTCAGCAAGGAACGCCTACTTGTAAGCTACTGTTGTTTGCCCTTCATATCCTTGCGGGTGACTGTCAGGTAGCCGACGAAGCCGATGATCAAAATCGTCAAGACCGGGGCCACCTTTGCGTCATTCAGCCCGAGACCACCCAGATACGGTTTCCCCAACCAGTCGGCAAACGAAGCGCCGAGCGGCCGGGTCATGATGTAGGCAAACCAGAAGGCAGCGATCTCGTTCAGACCAAACAACCAATAAGCCAGAGCTGGGAGAGCGAACAATATCGCAAAGAGGACAAACGAGGGAAAGTACCCTAAGCGGAGGGTTGATGCGGTCAGATCGCCTGCAGCGGTGCCAAGTGCAAACGTAGCTATGACCGTCGCCCAATAGAACAGCTCGCGACGACCACTGTAGATCGTATGGATGGAGAGCGTTTTCTCGCTGGCGTACCAGGTCACGAAGATAATGGCGAGAGCGGATGCAAAGCATGCCGTTGATACCCAATACGGAATACCCAGCACAACGTGTGTAACGTCGGCGACCATGGTGCCGAAGACGGCCACCATGACGACCGCTAACCAGTAGACCCACGGTACATAGCGACGCACCACGAGCTGCAGGATCAGCGCAACAGCCAGGCCAAGACACCCGAGAGCTACCGCAACGTAGGGGTTGATCTGATACACCAGATAGTCCGACGTTGACTCGCCCATAGCGGTGCTCAGCAATTTAATGATCCAGAAGTAGACCGTAATTTCCGGAACCTTGCTCATGGCTTGCAGTGCGCGATGCATAGGTTGAGCGGCTCCGCTACGGACACCGGAATCAGTGTTGAGTTGGTGTTGTGGTATGGGTTTACTCATATGCTCCTTCCCCTAGTAACAACCATAGCGCTCCATAAGGTTGTCGCCGTAAAACAGGGTGTTCCTGGTAACTGGCTTTGGTGACAGGCTCTCCCCCATCTCCATTCTATTTCTTAGGCAAGGTTCAAATGCACTTGACAGTTCCTCACCACCAGCAAGGTCCACCCCGTGTCACGCCTCCGCGCAGCGAGATGCTTCGCTGCGCGGAGGCGTGACACGGGGTGACTGTTCAAACGGTCAAGGACTTTTCTTCACATTGAACCTTGCCTTAGCAGTATAACATAAGCAGCATACAGCGCATAGAGGATAGCCTGATGGGGTTACCAGTTGCCATATTGCCTATACCTATCCAGATCGATATAATAGATGACCAAGGAACACACCTGCCATGCCCCAACCAGCTAAAGGAATAGCGAAGCGAGCCGAGTTGGAATTGCGTGAGGAGACTGGTTACCGCGCAGGGAGACTAGAAAAACTGCTAGATTTCTATAGCCATCCCGGTTATATTACGCATAAAGTACATCTCTTTGTCGCACATGATTTAGAGTGGAACCCTTTGGAGATGGAGGCAGGGGAAGAGATACTGGTGCAGACATTCACATTGGAGGAGGCGCTGGCAGCAACGCGCATAGACTATCGCTGCGATCCTGAAGCCGCGCTGGCACTCTGGTTATATGCAGGGCATACGCATGCATCGTAATCAGGTCATGAGACGATTCTATACTTGAAAACAGCACGAACAACAGTCGAAGAGAGGCAGAACGCTAGAGTATGGCGAGTCGTAGAGTCACTCGATCTGCTGGAGGGAAAGTCCCAAAGAATACTACATCTTCACAGTCACACAGGATAGGCAAGGCAGTAGGCGGCGCGTTGATAGTCTTCGCTTGCCTCTGGCTTGGATCGCTGCTGCTGTTCCGGCTCGGAGTGATAGGGGGAGCAGCAGGTTTCTCGCTTTTGCCGCTTCCAGCTCATGCTCCGACTGTACCTCCTACTGCCACAGTTTCGCCGCTCACCGCCGCAGGCATCTCTTTGGGGCATCCTACGCAGGCGCCCGCGCTTACCCAACAACAGGCTCTGCTGATCGCCAGCCAGCTCGAGCCGGATGCCGCCACCCAGGCCACAAAGACCAGCGCTCAATACGTGCTACTCAACTATGCAGGAACGCATACCTCAACTGCACATGCTGGCTTCAGCAACGTTGCTGCCTGGATGATCATCTATCAACAGATCCCGTTGGCCCCGGGCGATCCGTCGGCGGATCCTACACCTTTTCCCCAGACACACCATGATCTCTATGTTTTTCTGGATGCGAACAGCGGCACAGAACTCCTGGCCATCTGGGTATAGTCGTGAGCGGGCTTCAACTATCGTGCATCTTAATCCAGCCGTGACGCAGCGCATGCACGACGGCGGCAGTGCGGTCATTCACCGATAGCTTCTTGAGGATAGACGTAATATGATTCTTCACCGTCTGGTCAGAAATTCTTAGTGATTTGGCAATTTCTTTGTTGCTGTTGCCTCGCGCAATATAGTCCAGAATTTCCACTTCGCGGTTTGACAGGGGGGAGTAGAGGTCTTTGGTAACGGCGTCTTCCTCTTCCACCGCCAGTTCGCGGAATGACTTAAGAACGCGGCTGGCGAGCTGTGGCTTCGAGAGCACATCATCATTGATTAAGTATTCGCCATGACTTACTCTGCGTACTGCGTCCACCAGCTCTTCCGGTGTAATATTGCGCGTGTAATAGGCGGCGGCTCCCACCTTGATAGACTGGAACAGGCGCTCCTCATCGTCAGAGGGGGTGAGGATCATTATCGCCATCTGCGGAGCAAGATGGCGCATTTGCCTGGCTATTTCCAGGGGATCAGCGGTAGTGAGACCCGCATCGATGAGCACCACGTCGGGGTTTGCTGTGCGCGACAGTTCGAAAATCTCCTCGGCATCCGTCGATTTACCGATAATGACACAGTCACCCATTTGTTCGAGGGTAGAGCATATACCCTGGCGGAACAAGGGCTGCTCATCAACGACGATTACTCTTATCGTGTCCATTAAATTCCTCGCAGCAGAGCAGCTAGAGCGGGGTACTGCCGCTGTACTGCCTACACTTCTATCGATCAGTATCATCCTAAATAGCGCACCCACCCCTCGGGATGTTTGGGGGAGTATGGTATGGGCGATTGTGCCTTATCTTAGGCACTTGCCCAGCTATTGCATCATTATACACACAAAACACGCGTTGAACAAATGTTAGATAGCCCATCTGGTGGTATCTCTCGTGTTTTGAGGATTTGGCAGTGATAATTTTCTGAATGCAGCCCTTCTAGCTAGAAGTACTTAGAGCATTTGCATGAACCCGCCGGGCAAGCGTTGCGCTCACCCAGCACGATGGCATGCTTTAATGTACTACGCGAGTGCCTGCCAACTAGATGCGCTCCAGGCGGCGCAGTGTGGAGTTAATGCCTACACGCAAGCACTCGATCACACCTCTCCCTGTGACTGCAACAGCCTCAAAGCTCGGAACATGGTAAGGGTTGAGGTATTGTTCAAGCACAGAGACGGGTAGGGTATCATGCAGGTCCCGCTTGTTCCATTGTATAACCAGGGGGAAATCGGTGATATCCTTGTTCATACGCCGGAGCTGCTCCTGGAGTTCGTTCCAGCTCTCGATATTCTCTTGCAGCTTGCTGGCCTGGGAATCGACAACAAAAATCACGCAGTCAGCGCCTTTGAGAACAGAGATACGTGTCTGCTGGTACAATATCTGGCCTGGGACAGTATAGAGTTGGAAGCGAATCTGGAAGCCGTGAACTTTGCCGAGTTCAAGGGGAAGCAGATCGAAGTACAGAGTTCGCTCGGTCTCCGTGTCGATTGAGACCATGTCTCCTACGTCTTTGGGGTTGACTGCCTGGTGTATGTAATGCAGGTTGGTGGTTTTGCCGCCCAGACCGATGCCATAGTAGACTATTTTACAGTTGATTTCTCGTTTGGCCATGTTAATTAGGGACATACCTGATTGTTCTCCTACCCGCTGGTACGCGCCACTGCCTGAACGCACTGCTTGATGCTGGAACAGAAACCTTAAGGCGACCGAGAGGTCGCCTTTATTATAAACTAATCCTTGTTGGGGAACAGTATACAGTATTTTGAAGAAAAGTCAAATGAGCCGGGATGCACTGTTAAACCCCAGGCAATGAACTAAACGAAGGATTACATTACTTTTGGGCTATTCCGCGTTTGAGGAGTGGGGCTTCTCCGGCCATTGACGAATGGCCTGGGAAGGGCTAGACTAACAGAGAAGCGAAATCAAGACAAGCGTGTTATAGATACAAAAGGGGAGAGAGGCCAAATGGCTATGGATACCGGGGTTGCCACCGGCTTTGAGGTTGTCATCGGACTTGAAGTACACGCGCAACTTCTGACGAAAAGCAAAATGTTCTGCACGTGTAGCACGGACTATGCCTATGCTGCGCCAAATACCCACGTATGCCCCATCTGTATGGGGATGCCGGGTGTACTGCCCGTGATCAATCAGCAGGCTGTCGCTTATACTCTTATGACAGCCCTGGCCCTCAACTGTACGATTCCAGAATACTCAAAGTTTGATCGCAAGAACTACTCGTATCCCGACTTGATGAAGGGCTACCAAATCTCGCAATATGATGTTCCCTTGAGCAGGGATGGCTATCTCACGATTGAGTACGAAGGCCAGGCAAAGCGCATCGGCATCACGCGCGTTCACCTCGAAGAAGATACAGCACGCCTGCTGCATTTTGATGGGTACAGCCTGATCGACATCAACCGTTCGGGCACACCGCTGATGGAGATTGTCAGCGAACCGGATATGCGCTCACCTGTAGAGGCACGGCTCTACATGCAAAAATTGCGTGAAATCCTGGTTTACCTGGGTGTATCCTCTGGACGTATGGAAGAAGGGAGCCTGCGTTGCGATGCCAACATCTCCCTTCGCCCGCAAGGACAGCAGAAACTGGGTGTCAAGACCGAGATTAAAAATATGAACAGCTTCCGTTCGGTGGAACGAGCGCTTGCCTATGAAGCGGGACGCCAGGTCGCGTTGCTGCGAGCCGGGCAGTCCATTCAACAAGAAACGCGCGGCTGGGTTGAGACAAAGGGCATTACTGTGTCACAACGCAGTAAAGAGTATGCGCATGATTATCGCTACTTCCCCGAGCCTGATCTTCCGCCGTTGATCATCAGTCGCAGCTGGGTTGAGGAACTGCGGGCACAACTTCCGGAGTTGCCCGAGGCCCGCCGCATACGTTACATGGATGAATATGGGCTTTCAGCGCAGGATGCGAATGTACTGACCGAAGATAAAGCGCTCGGCGACTACTTTGAGCAGGTGGTGGCGGCCTCGCGAACCAGTGACCGCAAGGCACGCGCTAAGGCGGCTGCTAACCTGGTCATCAACGACGTAGTGCGCTTGCTTAAAGCAAACTCTATTCCTGTAGAGGAGAGTCCCCTACCGCCAGCGGCTGCGGCAAACCTGCTTGATCTGCTCGACAAAGAGCGTATTACGGGCAGGCAAGCCAAGGATGTGCTGGAGGAGGCTTTTGCTTCTGGTAAAATGCCGGAGGCGATTGTCGAAGAAAAGGGGATCGAGCCGCCTATTAGCGATCAAGGTGCGTTGGAGCGTATAATAGAGGAGGTGATACGTAGTAATGCCAAGGTAGTCAGCGACTACCACGCTGGTAAAACAAATGCTTTGCATTACCTGATTGGTCAGGTAATAAAACAAACCCGCGGCCAGGCAAAGGCCGCTAGTGTACAAACAATACTTATCAGAAAACTGGGTGAGACACCATCAGCGTAGTGGTGTTTCGTTCCCTCTTGCAAGGAGATATGCAGGTATGCACAATGAAGTGAGATCTGCCGCATTGAATCCCTATCATATGGCGGTTCAGCAATTTGAGGCAGCCGCTGATAAATTAAACCTCACTGAGGATATGCGGGAGATTCTGCGACAGCCCAAGCGTGAGCTCGTCGTCAATTTTCCTGTACGACTCGACAGCGGCCGCATTAAAGCCTTTACGGGCTATCGCGTGCAGCATAACGTCAACCGTGGCCCGGCCAAGGGTGGCATTCGCTACGGTCCTGACGTGACACTCGATGAAATCAAAGCGCTTGCCATGTGGATGACCTGGAAGTGCGCGGTTGTAGGTATACCCTATGGTGGAGCAAAAGGTGGCGTCGTTTGCGACCCCAAGCACATGAGCCCCAGCGAATTGGAGCGCCTCACGCGCCGCTATGCGACCGAGATATCAATCGTTATTGGGCCGCATAGTGATATTCCCGCGCCCGATGTCAACACGAACTCTCAAGTCATGGCGTGGATTATGGACACCTATTCCATGCATGAGGGTTACTCTATCCCCGCTGTCGTCACCGGCAAACCTCTCTCTTTAGGAGGAAGCGAAGGCCGTAACGATGCAACTGCCACCGGCGTCTTGTTTGTAACTCGCCAGGGTGCCAGGCGTATCGGTATGCCCTTAAGGGGCGCTCGTGTCAGTATCCAGGGCTACGGTAACGCGGGTGCGATTGCCGCGCGTCTCTTCCATAACGAGGGATGCAAGATTGTAGCTGTGAGTGATACACATGGAGGCATTTATAACGAATCCGGGCTTGATCCCGCTGCTGTACTGCGACACAAGCAAGAGCGAGGAAGTGTCATCGAGTACCCACGGGCACAGCGGATTGGTGTGCAGGATGTGCTGGAAATTCCCTGCGACATCCTCATCCCGGCGGCCACCGAAGGCGTGATCACAGCAGAGAATGCTGATCGCGTTCAGGCCAGCATTGTTGCCGAAGCCGCTAATGGCCCCACGACTCCCGAGGCGGATCAGATTCTCTTCGAGAAAGGGACGCTGGTCATTCCAGATATTCTGGCAAATGCTGGTGGTGTGACAGTTAGCTACTTCGAATGGGTGCAGGACCTGCAGAGCTTCTTCTGGAATGTGGAAGAGATTACCCAGAAGCTCGAAGTAATCATGAATCGGGCCTTTGCCGCTGTTGCAGAAAAAGCCGATCAGTTTTCTTGCGATATGCGACTGGCAGCCAACATGCTGGCCATCGCACGCGTGGCGGAAGCGACGCAGATGCGCGGCATCTACCCGTAACTTTGTTGCGCCGGGAGAGGCTGCCTGGTTATTGAGCCAGCAGCCTCTTTCCTGTCTCGTCTACATTTGGGCAGCTCAGAATCCACGACGGTCGCGCTTTGGTTTCTTCACTTTCGGCTGTTTGACCGGCCTGCCAGGCTTGGGCTTTTTGCGGCCACGAGCGGCCCATCCATCCTCGTCCTCCTCCTCCTCCTCCTCTTCCTCTTCCTCGTCGTCGAAGTAATCTTCGTCTTCCGACTCTTCTTCTTCTTCGGGGTTGAGATCGAGATTGGAGATGTCCGCATCTTCAAATGTCTCATCTGCATCAAGAGTGGGCAGTTCCAGATCATCTACAGTGTCTGCCAGTTCGACTTCAACTTGTTCAGGCTCGACGTAATCCTCCTCAGGCTCGACTGCCGGTTCGGCCACGCTTTGTAGGCGTGTTTCCTTGTACCCATCCGCAACGGTAGCCGTACTGTTGCGCCCGGCTTTTCTTAGAGGCGTAGGTTCCGGTACTGGCGTCTCGGCTTCGGTTTGATCTGCACCCTCTTCGATTTTAGGTGTGCCGATTACTCTGCGCCCTGCGGCAACATCCAGCCAGAACTGGGAGTAGTAATGTGGTCGTTCTGCGTCTTTCTCGCTGTCTTTCCTTGTCATTCTCCACCTTCTTCTGCAAGGGTCGGTCCCGTAACCGGGTCTGAAGCGTCTGCTGCTCCATTACCATCCCCTGCAAGAATCTCAAGCCATACCACTACAATGATGGTGGTACTTCTTATGTCATAATATGAAGAAAGTGAAGACATGTCAAGATGCTCTCTGATTGGGCTAAGAGCCCCTGTAAAGCGAGTGGAGACCTTGTCAAGTACTCAAGTGCATGAATTTTCTGATCATAGCATTTGCAGGGCTGGGCTTTCGACCCTATAATACGATGAGAATGATTCCCTAAGCCCTCTTCATCACTGGGAAACCAGAGGGTGCCGATCCGTGTTGGCATCAACTGCTCGCATTCTGGGAATGATTCCCATGGTTGGCCGTGGTCTTCTTGGTCATCACGCATTCTAGCCAGGTACCCGGTAGAGGTACACTTACAATTGGAGGATACAATTGACGAGGATTCTCGACACCATTGACAGCCCAGCTCAGCTACGCGCTCTGAAGCCTGCGCAAATGATACAGTTGGCAGAGGAGATTCGACGGGAGATCATCGAAAAAGTTTCGGTTAAAGGCGGTCACCTGGCACCAAATCTCGGTGTAGTTGAGTTAACGATGGCTCTACACTACGTCTTCAATACTCCGGACGACCTGTTGGTATGGGATATTGGACACCAGGCGTATGTACATAAATTGTTGACGGGTCGGCGTGATCGTTTTCATACCATACGCCAATTTGGTGGGCTTTCAGGGTATCTCAGGCGCGAGGAAAGCCCCTATGATGTGTTTGGAGCCAGCCACGCCAGCACCTCGATCTCGGCAGCGCTGGGTATGGCGGTAGCTCGTGACTTGCAGGGCCAGAACTTCAAAGTGGTTGCGGTGATTGGCGATGGAGCTTTGACCGGCGGTATGGCGCTGGAAGCAATCAACAATGCGGGCAGTTTAAAGAAAAATCTGATAATTGTGCTAAATGACAATGAAAAATCAATTTCTGATAATGTCGGCGCCCTCCATCATTATTTGAGCACAGTGCGCCACATGGAAACCTCGCCCAGTTATCGTCGCCTGCGCGAGATGGCAAAAGGCTCGATAAAGAAGCTGCCCGTGGTGGGTGATAAGGCGCGTGAGGCTGCGGGCCGTGCAGAAATGAGCTTCAAAAACTTTGTAATGCATAGTAAAAGTGGCATGATCTTTGAAGAGCTGGGCATCAAGTTCTTTGGCCCGTTTGATGGACACGATTTGCCGCTGATGATCGATGTTTTTGAGAATATTAAATATGTCGAGGGTCCAGTTATCGTACAGGTAGTAACGAAAAAAGGCAAGGGCTGGGAGTTCGCAGAGAACGACTCGACCAAGTGGCATGGCCCTGGCGCATTTGATTATAAAACGGGTATCATCACGAAGAACCCCGCTGATCCGCCGACGTACACGGAGGTCTTTGCCAGTACATTGGTGGACCTGGCCGAGAAGGATAAAAGCATCGTTGGTATCACAGCGGCTATGGCCGAGGGTACCGGTTTGAAGAAGCTGCACCAGCGCTTCCCCGAGCGCTACTTCGACGTGGGTATCGCCGAACAACATGCCGTCACCTTTGCGGGAGGGCTTGCCGTCTCGGGCATGCGTCCCGTGGTTGCCATTTATTCGACATTCTTGCAGCGCGCCTTCGACCAGGTCATTCACGACATCTGCGTGCAGGATTTACACGTCGTCTTTGCCATGGACCGTGCTGGCGTCGTCGGTGAAGATGGCCCCACACAGCATGGCGTCTACGACATCGCCTTTATGCGCATTATCCCGAATATGAAACTCATGGCTCCCAAAGACGAGGATGAACTGCGCCACATGCTCTACACCGCTATCTACATGGATGGCCCTGTGGCATTGCGTTATGCGCGGGGCAAGGCCGCCGGCGTTCCCCTGGATAGCGAGTTGCGCAAATTGGAGATTGGCAAGGCCGAACTGCTCAGCCCATCTACACCTGAGGAGGCGGAGCAGCAAGATTGTGCTATCCTCGCTTATGGCACGCCGGTTGCCCAAGCGGAACAGGCGGCGAAAGAGTTAGCTGACGAGGGCATCCATGCTGCCGTCGTCAATGCACGCTGGGCCAAACCACTCGACGAAGAGCTAATCGTGCGCCTGGCAAAAGGCACGCGCCGCATAGTCACTGTCGAAGACCACATGGTTGCCGGCGGCTTCGGCAGCGCCGTGCTCCAACTCCTGGAAGCTCGTGGCCTCCTGCACAATGTCGATGTGCGGCTCATCGGTTACCCTGATAGATTGATTGAGCATGGTGCGCCCTCGATCCTCAAGGAATTGTACGGGTTGACCTCTTCGCATATCAAGGATGTGACGCGGGAACTGATACATTCCCCGTCAAAGGGGTACGAGCTGGCGCATTGAGAGTACGCTCCAGTGGGAATCAATGTGTTCCTCCTACTGGAGCATATTCTCACGAGAGACCACAAGCTCACGCGATAGTCACCGTGCTCACTCCCTCAAGCGTACCCACAAAAATGCGTCCCTGGGATAGCGACGGCGTGGCAAAGTGTGGAACCGCAAAGCCCAGCGAAAGCTTTGCACGCACCAGGCCACTATCGATATCGAGAGCATAGAGGATGCCACTGGGATCAAGGCTGTAGAGTGTGTGACCCCCCACGATGGGCGGGAGATTGATTTGTTCAGCAGCGTGCCAATCAACCGCCAGCTTCGTTCCTGCTGGGTCCAGGACCCGTCGCAGGCCGTCGGAGCAAGGTACAAAAACCTGTGAGCCAACCGTGGCAGCTCCTCCCGTGGCCAACCCATCGCAGATTTTCACCGTTGCCGCCTGACCCCCTATACCACCCAGGGCGTTGGCATGGAGCAGGTAGCCATCACCAGATTTGCCAGCGATGAAGACGAGGCCGCCCGGCAGCAGCGATGGCCCCATTGAACCAAGGTCTTGATTCCCCGTATCTTGCAGGCGCCAGTTGGCAGGGGCAAAGCTATCTTCCAGCTGCAGCGTGGGCGAGAGGCGCAGGACGGCATCACTTAAATCCCACCCTCCGCTGATGTGCGCATCATCACCCGTCGCTACATACACCTGCCCCGCATCATCTATCGCTGGCCCCGAAGGTCCCCAGATACCACCTTCAATCTCGGTGGGGACTTGATAGGAGAGTAAAGGCCCCGTCCCATCTGTCCGGGAGGCAACTACTGCCCCATGATAATTCTCGCACTCGCCAGAGAGACCACCATAGGCGATATAGACCATGTTCTGATAGAGGGCAAGCGCTGCACGCTGCTGATAGATCTGTGGAGGCATGCCAGGCGCGTTGACCGAGCGTTGTACGCGCAGCTTGCCGGTGTTCAGGTCGACGCCCACCAGGAGGTGTACGGGACCGGTGACCTCACCCACCGCAAAGACCAGCCCGGTCGCAGGGTCATAGACAGGGGTACCGGTGATCCCAAGGGGATCGATATTCCCACAGGGCAACATTGACACGGGAACGGGATTCCCAATATTGGTATGCCATTGCACCTGCCCCGTGCGAGCATCAAGGGAGTAGAGGCTATCCCCCTCGGTGGCGACAATGACGCGGTCACCAATGACCAGCGGTTCCGCGTACACTGCATTGCCCAATTTCGTGGTCCAGGCAGATATAAGTTGCTTGGGATCAGGCTCGTTTGCCAGGTACCCGGTGCGCGCGTTGTCGTGATGATAGGTAGGCCAGTCGGTGCTGCTTAAAGCAGGAATTGTGGACGATAAGGGAACATACCGGCGTGGCATGCTCTTATGAGGTAGTGAAGCACCCTGTGCAGTGTTGCAGCTCACGAGTACTACGAGGAACACGATGCCGATTATCTGATAGGTTCTCTGGCGAGAGAACCTTGCCTGGTGAGGGATCATCCGTGGCAGATGGGTGACGAAAGCTCTACTCACCGGTACAGTGATCACGCTAAGAAGAACACTAAACACTTTCCAGTACTCCTTTTCTAAGGATAGCAGCATATCAGAGCTATACGAACAGTATCATCAGGGAATGGTGTCACTTGCTTGGTTGCGCAGTGAAAACACGATGGTGAAACAGGTGTAGGCTTTAGGTATATCGCATCAGAGGCGGCTCTCCTGTTGAGGCAGGCTGGCGCGCCGGTGGGCCGGTGCTGAAATTGCCATAAGAAACTACCTGGAACACGCGTGCAGCGTTCCAGGTAGGTCTTCTTGTATTCACCGTACGTAATATAGGTCGTACCGGCGGCTTTGTCAAGTATTTATATTATCTCATCTACTATTTCTGTGAAATAAAAATATATTTTCCGTAGAAATGCTGTTTTATGAGAAGAGATTTGAAGCTCTCATAGGAAGTCGCGATGGAGATGCGTGGGTTGTGGAGTGGGCTGGCTTTACTTCTGCTTCATCAAGGCCTAATGGGCTACACAATGCTTCCGTCCTGCATACGAATGATGCGGTTTGCACGCTGCCCCACCTCTAAGGCGTGTGTCACGACTACCAGCGTCTGTCCAAACTCACGGTTGAAGCGGCAGAGCAAGTCCATCACGTCGTTGGCCGATTCGCTGTCGAGGTTGCCAGTTGGTTCGTCTGCCCAGATGATGGCAGGGTTATTGGTCAGCGCGCGGGCAATCGTCACACGCTGGCGCTGCCCACCCGAAAGTTCGGCCGGGCGATGGCGCGCACGATCAACAAGGCCCACACGATCCAGCATCTCTAAGGAACGCAGCCGGGCCTTCCTGCTGGGAACCCTGGAGACGAGCATGGGCAGTTCTACATTCTCGACTGCGCTGAGCATAGGTAACAGGTTGAAATCCTGGAAGATAAAGCCCATGTGCCGGGCGCGATAGGTTGTCCGCTCGTTATCGCTCAGGTCGCGCAAATTTTCGCCCTGGATGAAAATATCGCCCTCGTCAACAGTATCCAGACCGGAGAGGCAATTGAGCAGCGTTGTTTTGCCGCAGCCACTTGGTCCCATGATCGCCACCATCTCACCCGATTCCACTCCCAGATCGATATTGCTCAGGGCCTCCACGCGCAGTTGTCCACTGCGGTAGATTTTCCGCACCTGTTTTGCCTGTATGATCGTTTGTTGTTCCTGCATAACTGTAGTCCTGTTCACGTTATTGGGGTCCTGGCTTAAGCGGCCCTTTCGTCATGTCCAGAATGCACAGCCTGGTGCCGAAAGGATCTTCTATGACAGCGCACTTCCCTATCGTAATATCAAACGGCTCGACAAGTATTTTGCACGCATGCGTTGCCAGGTGTTGCACAGCCGTAACCACGTCGTCTACCAGGTAGTGAACTTCTACCCGTGACGGGATATCCGGGTTGCAGTGAACTACAATCTCGGCATCCGATTCCGGGAAAACGAGGCCGGCCGATCTCTCATCCCACCAGACTGGCCGCAGGCCGAATACGTCGCTGTAGTAGGCCATCGCCGCTTTCACGTCGTCTACCCGGATCATCACGCAGTCAATCTTTCTCAGCATGACCGCTCCTTTCTCAGAGTGGCTGTTGCGGTTCTACGACCGCAGCGCCTCTGTCGGCGTAACGCGCCCTGACTGCCATGCAGGCAGCAGTGCTGCCAGGAGCGAAGCCAGCAGCGCAATACTAACAAGCAGACCCAGCTCTTCCCAGGGAACGACAAACGTCAGGCCCGTGTGGAACTGTTCGAAGAAGTTCACAGCAAAAATGTTGTGCGCGAGAATCACTCCGAGAATCACGCCCAGCAGGCTGCCGGCGCAGCCCACGAAGAACGCTTCACTGAGAAACGCACCTTGCAGCAAGCGCCGTTTGCATCCGAGGGCGCGCAGCATGCCGATCTGCTGGCGGCGTTCAACTACCGCGCGCGTGCCCGTAATGGCAAGCGCCGCTACCCCGAGCAACAGCGTCAGGCCGACTACTCCCAGCAGCACATTACTGAGCAGGATGCGCGGCCCGCGCAATGTCCAGATGGCATCCTCCAGTACGGTCGTCTCTAATCCATTATCCAGGAAAGCCGATCCAAGCTCTAAGGCCAGGGCCCGTTTATCCTGTCCAGGAGCCACCTTAAAGTAGTACGTCACAGCATTAGGCGTGGATGGATCAGGTTGGAGGTCACTGTAGACGTTGCTGGAGATGTACAGCCCGAAATGCGCGCTGTCGCTGTTATCCACCACGCCGACGATGGTCAGCTTCTTCGCCGGTAACCCCTGGACTCCTGCTACCCAGACCGTGGTTGGGCTGAAACTCGTTTCGCCCTGGTAGACGCCGCTCATAGAGAATGTATAATAGGGAATCAGGCCTGGCGGATAGACCGGTGCGCCTGCATCCGTAGGAGATGGCGCGTTGGGATCATACACGGGCGAGGTAATCCGGTTTGGCAAAGCCGTGTTGTCGATCAGCGCGTAGTTGGGATGCGATTGCAGGGCCTGCCACACGGCAGTATCACTGTTAAGACCCTGCGCTCGCGCCACCAGGTGCAGCCCGTAGCCTTGCAAGAACCCACCGCTCACTACTTGCGCAGGGTAAAGATGCCATGCCGGAGTAACAGCACCAGGCTGAATTACTCCCACTGCTGTCGAAACCTGGGTGCCGATTGCCGAAAAGTCATTGGGATCGATACCATGACTGATCAGCGCTGGGCGTATATTGGTTATCGGCTTGAAATATGCCACTGCCTGGATATCATAGCCGCCCGTCTGGAAGTTGATGTCGGTATAGTTGTTCTGCATGGCGTTGGTAATGATCGCCATCACTGTCATCGCGAAGACGACCAGGCTGAACATCACAATACTCAACCCGGTGCGGAAGCGATGGTGCAGGGGATATGCCGAGGCCAGCCTTGCCATTGTCTGCAAGCCCGGCAACAACGAACACAGTGCCAGCAGCGGGCCGATAAACAGCTCTGCGTTGGCAATCAGCGCCCAGGCTGCTCCCAGCACCATCATCATGCCCGCGACAAAGAAGACTTCAACACCTCCCTGAAATCGCGGTAGACCCAGGCCTGCCAGCGCATCAAAAGGCAGCGCCCAGTAGGCGAGTATAGCAAGTCCCACCACGGCGGCGAAGATTCTTTGTACGAGCCTCTTCCATCTGCTCAAGCCCAATCTAGTCAGAACCCACTCCACGCTAGCCTTTAGCAGCAGCCCCGCGCCGATCAAGATGAACGAGAGGCCAAGCGAGAATGGTGTGATCTGTGCCTTCTTTAACCCGAACTGCAACAGCAAGTAGCCGGCCAGCAGGGGTAAGATGCCCAGGCGTGCCAGTGTGCGTATGATACCTATCAGCGTATCGGGCACTTGTTCAAACAGGATGCGCCGCACATTGTACGTTGCCCCGGCACTTCTCAGCAGGTAGAGCAAGTGCCGGCAAAGCTCGGCCAGTGAGGAGGTCGGTCGCTCCGATTCTGGGAGGTTGCGCAATGCGTCCACCACCGTCATACGGCTCACTGCCCATGCCGAGACTCCCACCGAACCGAAAGTAAAGATCACGCCCAGGCAGTAGGCGATAATCAGGCTGCGCGGCTGGATCACGAGTTTGAGCGGGAAGTTAAACCGGGCCAGGATGGGACCCAGGATGAAAAAGAGGATCGCCCCGACACCTAAACCGATGAGCAGCCCGATCAGTGATGAAATCAGGTCGTAAACGGTACCCTCAAAGAGATACATCAGCACCAGGTGCCTGCGTTGCACGCCGATAGCGCGTGCCATGCCCATTTCTGAGCGGCGTTCAGCCGCCAGCAGCACAAAAATGAGGAAGATTAAAAGCAGGCCAATCGCCAGCGCGAAAAGTGCAAAGAGTCCAAAGATGCGGGAGAAAATATCATCCGCCAACTGTGCGAGACGTGCACCCTGTTCTTTTACTTCGCTGATATGCAGGTAGCGGGGAATCACTGTTCGCAGTGTTTTTTCTGCCTCTTCTGAAACGTCAACTCCAAATGTGTCTCCCTTGCGCAGGGAGACGAAAATCTCCGTGATGTCATCGCACTGCCCTTTAGGGTTACAGCGGCCTTCAATCGTGCGGAATGTGTTGGCCTGGCTCAAAATATAAGGTACCTCACCTACAGGCCCTCCATCTGTGACAATAGCGCGCACATGCATCTGGTAGCGTTTCCCCGGCCAGCGGCTTGAGTACAGGTAGAGGGTATCGCCCGCGTGGGCGTTGAGCAGCAAGGCTAACGTATGATTGACATACACCTCGTTCGTCTGGAGTTCTTGAATACTGTAATGGCCTGTCCCATTGTCACCCTGTATGCCCCCGAATCCCTGCTCGCTGCCGGGTATGAGCGCGAGTGCAGTAACTTTGGAACGCACCTGTCGCGAGGACAGATCGGCTATCAACAGGTTATTTTCGACCACTCCCGCCCCTATTGCGCCAATATTCGGATCATTTTGCAGATGATTAAGCAGTCGATAGTAGACCCAATCGTCGAAGAAGCCGAGTGAGGAAGAGTTTTCTTGAATCGTCTCATCCACTTTGCCCAGGTTAGAGACCGCGACGGTCTGTACGGCAGCGGTAATCACATCGCCGGTCGCCAGCACGCCGGTAAGCAGCGTGGTTGAGAGCATCAGGGCGAAGACAATCAGCAGCATTTGTGTGCGGCGGCGGGGAATATTGCGCACGCCCATCCTGAAAAAGATCGCATTACGGACTGCGAACAACCCTACACCACCAATGATGACCAGCGTGATCACCACGAGAATGATTGTGAGTGTGTCGAGTGGAATGCCGAATAGGTGTGTCATGGTTTTTTTGCTGGTTCCTGGGCGTGTTGCAAGGCTGTATAGAATACTTTCGCAATTTGCATATAACCGAGGTCGTTTGGATGCAGGCCGTCACTACTGATGTATTCGGGGTGAGCTTCGATGTTGTAGTTCTGCTGCGTCAGATCGACCAGGATGACGTGATGCTGTTGCACAATGCCGGCAATAGCTGCATTGTATGCCTGAACGCGGCTCTGCAATACCAGCGGGTCATACGTTTTGAAATAAGGCAAGAGCGTAAGATCCGGCACATTCGCGACAAGAATCCGCGCGTGCGTGGCACTGGCCTGTAGACGGCTTAGCATTAAGTCCAGGTCGTGAGAGTAACTATCAACCGGCACCTTAGCCACGAGATCGTTCACCGCGAGCCAGATCGTAACGAGGTCTGGATGCGAGTCGAGGGCTATGGGAAGCTCTATGCTAAGCGCCTCATGTACAAGCATTCCCGGTATACCGAGATTGATCAGGTGGACGTTAGAGCCAAGCATTCCCGCCAGGTCAGTTGGCCAGTTTTCTGAATAGGGATCTTCGGTCCCAATCCCAAAGGTGTCGGAGGCTCCAATTGCGACATAGGTGAACTGTCCATGCGACCCTTGCGCTCCCGTCTTCAAGCTGCCGGTATTGCTCGCCTGCCCGTCAGTTATTTGACCACAGCTCGCCAAAAAGCCTATGAGCAAGCAGAGCGACGCGATCGAAAGCAGTCTTTTCGCCCACGCACTTCCTGTTGGATAGCGGTGATAATGGCAAGGCAGAGGATTATCTGCGCTATTTAGATTGCCAGAGGCTATGATCAAACAAGGTTTCTTTCCGGCTGTTCTGTTCGACTAAGCAACTCTACAGATTATAGCACATCGATTCCTGGCCACTGATTTTGTCTTGCAGCACTGGGCTGTGATACACTTGCTATAAGCACCTCTTAATAGGTGCTCTCCACAAGGGAGGCATATCGATTGCGCTCACGATTGCCGACCTCAATCCGCATCAAACCTGGCGGCTGTATGCATAGACCGCTGCTTCAGCGCACGCATATAGCAAGATGAGCGCATAGAAATGAGTTGATGCTTTATGGAAAAAGACAATGGCTCAGTGAATCCCCGGGGAACCCGAGTCTCCGACGAGGAGGCTGCTGCGGTGATCGATTCTGCCATGCTGCACTCGCTTCAATGGCGCCTGATCGGCCCATTTCGTGGAGGGCGAGTCGTAGCAGTGGCCGGCGATCCTGTGCATACGCAGGTATTCTATTTTGGTTCGACGGGTGGTGGCATCTGGAAGACCACCGATGGCGGCATCATCTGGGGAAATGTGTCCGACGGCTTCTTTAAACGCGCATCGGTTGGTGCGATCGCCGTCTCGACTTCTGATCCCAACGTGATCTATGCCGGTATGGGCGAGACGACTATCCGTGGCAATGTCTCTCACGGCGATGGCGTGTACAAGTCTACTGATGGCGGCAAGACCTGGACACACCTGGGACTGGCGGATACCAGGAATATCGCTAAAGTTCGCATCCATCCTCAAAATCCCGACCTGGTGTATGTCGCGGCACTAGGACACGCGCATGGGCCGAATCCCGAGCGAGGAGTCTATCGTTCGCGCGATGGCGGTAAGACCTGGGAGCAGATCCTGTTCCGCAGCGATAAAGCCGGGGCTATTGACCTCGCCATGGACCCGAACAACCCCCGTATCCTCTATGCGGCTATCTGGGAAGCTCAGCGCAAGCCGTATACGCTGATCAGCGGGGGCGAGGACTGTGGCATTTTCAAGTCTACCGACGGTGGCGACAGCTGGACTGAAATTACGCGCAAACCGGGCCTGCCGGCAGGAGTGCTAGGGAAAATCGGCCTGGCTGTCTCGCCCGCTAAAGAGGACCGCGTCTGGGCTATCATCGACGCGGAGGATGGTGCGCTCTTTCGATCCAATGACGGCGGCGAGAACTGGGAAAGGTTGAGCGAGGACCGTAACCTCTGGGCACGCCCGTGGTATTACCAGCACATTTACGCTGATCCCAAGGACCCAGAAACTATCTGGGCGCTGAATGTCCAGTGCTGGAAGTCGGTCGATGGAGGACGCACCTTTTTCGAGGTACAGGTGCCTCATGGAGATAATCATGATCTGTGGATCGATCCGCACGACCCCCAGCGCATGATCGAGGGGAATGACGGCGGTGCCTGTGTGTCCTTCAATGGCGGCGCTAGCTGGTCCTCGATCTACAACCAGCCTACAGCGGAGATGTACCACGTAACGACTGATAACCAGGTTCCTTATAGGGTCTATGGCGCTCAACAGGACAACTCGACCATCACCGTACCCAGCCGTTCGGCTCTCGCAGGTATTACCCAATCCGACATCTATGATGTAGGAGGGGGAGAAAGTGGCTACATCGCCGTTCGTCCTGATGACACCAATATTGTGTATGCCGGGAACTATCTTGGGTATCTTACCCGCTATGACCACCGCAGTCGCCAGGAACGCAATATCGCCGTATGGCCTGAGCTTGCTTCCGGCTGGGGGGCAAAGGACCAGAAGTACCGCTTCCAGTGGACATTCCCAATTCTGCTCTCACCTCACGATCCAAACGTGCTCTACGTCACTGGCAACCATGTATTCCGCTCAACCGACGAGGGGAACAGCTGGCAAATTATCAGCCCGGACCTTACACGCAACGATGTCACGAAGATGGAAGCATCCGGCGGCCCACCCACGAGAGATAACACGGGCGCGGAATGCTACTGCACGATCTTCGCCTTTGCCGAATCACCGCTAAAACGCGGGTTGTTCTGGGCCGGTTCGGATGATGGCCTGCTACACATCTCTCAGGACGGCGGGGAGACATGGAGGAATATAACGCCCCCGGATTTACCCGAGTGGGCGCTCGTCAGCATCATCGAGCCGTCTCCTCATGACCCCGCGACCGCCTATGTCGCTGCAAATCGCTATAAGTTGGACGACTTTCATCCCTACCTTTACAAGACCAACGATTATGGGGCGACCTGGACGAAGATTACAACGGGCATTGCGGAGAACGACTTCACGCGCGCAATTCGCGAAGACCCGGTTCGGCGGGGACTGTTATACGCCGGGACCGAGACCGGCGTACATGTTTCGTTTGACGACGGGGAACACTGGCAGTCACTGCGGTTGAACTTGCCGGCAGTGCCTATCCACGACCTCGTAATCAAGGATACCGACCTCGTGGCAGCAACCCACGGGCGATCATTCTGGATCCTGGATGATATAACGCCACTGCGTTACATCAGCGAACAGGTACAGGATGCCCCAGTCTACTTATTCAAGCCGCGTCCCGCTGTGCGCTTCATAACCAGTTGGGGGTACTCGCGTGCATCTGCTCCCGGAATTTTCTATCGCAATACGGGTGATATTATGATTACTGCCCGGCGCGAACTGAAGCCCGGCGGGGAGACGGTAGATCGCAACTTGAATGCCGGGGAGAATCCACCTGATGGGGTGCTGGTGTATTATTTTCTCAAACAGAAGCCGGAGGGTGAAGTGAAGCTGACTTTCCTTGATGCACAGGGTGAGCAGATCAAGTCTTTCACCAGCGAACAGGCACAGAGTCAATCACCAAAGGCGGAAGACGCGCCGCCTGAGGCGCCGGATGAAGAGGAAGATAGAGAGAAAAAAGATCCCCGTGTGCACAAAGAGGCTGGCATGAACCGCTTTCTCTGGAATGCGCGCTATCCCGATCCAAAGAAAGTAGATGGATACGTGGCATCCGAGGCAGTGATGGCAGGTCCGGTCACCGCTCCGGGTACCTACCACGTACAGTTGGCGGTTGCAGATCAGACCCTTACCGAGGCTTTCGAGGTCCAGAAGGACCCGCGAGTACCGGCTACGCAGGAAGACCTGGATTCCCAGTTCAAATTGCTTCTGAAGGTACGGGACAAGCTCTCGGAAACTCACGATGCTATTAACACGCTCAGAAACATCCGCCAGCAGGTGGAAGATTGGGAAAAACGCACGCGTGAAAGGAAGGATCACGAGGCAGTGTCCAGTGCTGCCAGGTCACTGAAGGAGAAGCTGTCGCCCATCGAGGACGAACTCACCCAGTCCAGGGCGAAGACTCGCCAGGATACGATGAACTTTCCGGCCAAGCTCAATGGCAAACTGGCGTGGCTGGCCGGCGTGGTTGCCAGCGCCCAGGCTGCGCCTACACGACAGCAGTACGAACTCTATGCGGATCTTGCTGGGCGTATCGATGTGCAAATTCAGCGGCTGCAAGAGATCATCGATACCGATGTGGCTGCTTTCAATGGATTAATGCGCGAGTCGGAGATGCCGGCAGTTATTCCAATCGCGACGCTTGCCAGTAAGCGATAGGGTAGCCTGGCGAGGCTTGCCCTCGCCAGGTTATTTGCCCGCAATTTTCTTGCGTCTTCTCCTGCTCTGTGATATACTCACATGCTAGCGAGAGACGACTTTCTCGCTTATGCAATCATGTAAATACGCACGCTCTTTGATCAACGAAAGCCCTGGTACACCTCGATCTAACTAATTGGAGATACGGTGGTAGGTAGGGGTCAATGACCTAGGTATGGGAACCCTTGCGCTGATAAGAAAAGAGCGGAGGAACAAAAAGGGAGGATCCGATTTTTGGCAAACATTGTCTCAATGAAGCAGCTTCTTGAGGCCGGCGTACATTTCGGGCACCAGACCCGTCGCTGGAATCCCAAGATGGCGCCGTTTATCTTTATGGACCGCAACGGCATCCATATTATCGACCTGCAGCAGACGGTGACGCGCCTGAACGAGGCGTACAAGTTTGTTGAACAACTTGCCGCCCAGGGCGGGACTATATTGTTTGTGGGTACCAAGAAGCAGGCGCAGGAAGCTGTAGCGGAAGAGGCCAGGCGTTGCGGCATGTACTACGTCAATCAGCGCTGGTTGGGTGGTATGCTGACCAACTTCCAGACCATTCAGTTGCGCATCCGCTATTTGCGCGACCTGGAAGCCCGCCGTGATCGGGGTGATTTCGAACGCCTGCCCAAAAAAGAAGCGCAGCATTTGCAGGATGATATAACACGCCTCGAGCGCACCCTGGGCGGTATCAAAGATATGCGGCGCCTGCCGAATGCAGTCTTCATCATTGATACACGCAAGGAACGCACCGCCGTATTAGAGGCTCGACGCCTCGAAATCCCCATCATCGCTCTTGCTGATACAAACAGCGATCCTGATGAGATTGATTACCCTATTCCTGCCAATGATGATGCCATTCGTGCCGTCCGCTTGCTGAGTTCCAAAATCGCCGATGCTGTCATCGAGGGGCGTCGCGAACTGGAAGCTCAGCAGAAGGATGCCGAGCCGCAAGAAGTTGAGGAGGAGCCAGCGGGTGAGCCGGTCTCTGCTTCGCCCGCTGCTGAAACAGAGGACACATCTCTCCCAGTTCCGGTTGAGAACAAGCTGGAAGAGAACCTGGAAACTGCTGCTGAACCTGAACTCGTTGCGAAAGAGGCGAAGTAGGAACGGTGGCTCTACCCGGCCCGGCATAAGATCAGCAAGCATCGTTCCCAGGACGCGCCTGGGCTGGGTAAACCTGCAACTCAGAGGCGGGAGATAGGATCGCGTTCCATCTCCCGCTTCTATCGTATTGTAAAGCGACATCATACTATATCATTTTTGTCAAGCACTCAGGGACCAAAAAAGATGGACAGAAGCGGTTGTACTTTCATCAAGAGCCTGAGTACGATAAGATCGAGGAGTTAACAGTTATGGACTACACTGTTGCAGACGTCAAGAAGTTGCGTGAACAGACAGGTGCGACGTTTGCCGATTGTAAGAATGCATTAGTACAGGCGGAAAACTGGGACGAAGCCATCAAATGGCTTGAAACCAGGAGTGGCCACAAGGCTGAGAAAATGATGGCGGCTGGCCGCGAGACCAAAGAAGGCGGCATCTTCTCCTATGTTCATCATAATCATAACCTGGGAGTATTGCTGGAGCTTAATTGCAGCACCGACTTTGTTGCTCGCAGCCACAGTTTCCGCCAGCTGGCTAATGACCTGGCCTTACAAATCGCCGGCGTCGCACCCAAGTACATCAACTTTGAAGACGTGCCAGCCGAGGTTGTTGAAGAGGCCCGTTACGTGATTCTGGATGATCCATCAATGGAACGTGTCCCACCAGCGAGGCGCGACGAGGTCGTTGACAACAAGCTCAAGAAGGTGTTGGGTGAGCAGGTATTGATGATGCAGCCCTGGGTGAAGGATGAGACAGTAATCGTGGGCGACCTTGTGAAAAAGGTGATCGCCGAAACCGGTGAGAATATTGTATTGCGGCGTTTCAGTCGCTTTGCACTGGGCGAAGAGATCTAGGCCATCCATTCTGGATGCCCTGACAGTGATTTTCGCGCATGGGAGTATCACATAAGATGTCTCAAGAGTCTTCATCTCTGGCCTATCAGCGTATACTGCTTAAATTGAGTGGCGAGGCGCTCTGTTCCCGCAGGGGCTATGGTATTGATGCGGAGAAGGTGCGGGATATAGCTAGTGAGATTCAGCGTGTGCACATGCTTGGTGTGCAGGTGGCCGTGGTGATCGGCGGCGGTAATATCTGGCGAGGCGCGGATGCAGCCGCGACGGGTATCGATCGTGCAACTGCCGATTACATGGGCATGCTGGCAACAGTCATGAACTCATTGGCAATGCAGGACGCCATGGAAAAATTGGGTATGGTCACGCGTGTGCAGACCGCTATCGAGATGCCACCTGTGGCTGAACCGTTTATTCGCAGGAGGGCTGTTCGTCACCTGGAAAAGGGACGCGTGGTAATTCTTGCGGCGGGAAGCGGGAACCCGTTTTTCACAACCGACACTGCGGCAGCCCTCCGTGCTGTTGAACTCAACGCTCAAGTATTGCTTAAGGCTACCAAAGTGGACGGCGTCTATGACGATGACCCCATGCATAATCCCAAAGCCCAGAAGTTCGAAGAACTCAGTTATATGCGGGCGCTCAATATGGGACTGAAAGTCATGGACAGCACTGCACTTTCGCTGTGCAAGGATAATCACCTGCCGATTATCGTCTTCAACCTGAACGAAGAAGGTGCGCTCGAGGCTATTATGCGCGGCAAGAAGTACGGAACGCTGGTTCATGATATGAATGATCTTGAGATCCCATTTATTGCGCCCGTGTAGCATGATCGATCGACAACGCAGGGGCCGCAGTACTGCGGCCCCCTACAAAGCAAAGGGAGCATTGCTATGGTAGACGATCTTTTCGGGGATGCTGAGCGGCGTATGCAAAAGGCGGTGGAGATATTGAAACAGGACCTATCGGCAATTCGTACTGGCCGTGCCAGTTCGGCGCTTGTGGAACGTATCACAGTCGATTACTATGGGGCACCGACACCCATCAACCAGGTCGCCTCGATTTCTGTTCCTGAAGCGCGTTTGCTGGTAATTCAGCCCTGGGACCGTAAACTGCTGACCGATATCGAGAAAGCCATTCAGAGATCTGACCTGGGTATCAATCCAAACAATGATGGCCAGGTGATACGCCTTGCTATTCCCCCGCTCAACGAAGAGCGTCGTCGTGAAATGGTCAAGACCCTCCACAGGAAATTGGACGAGCATAAAGTTGCTATTCGCAACATTCGCCGTGATGCTCATGACAAATTGCGTGATCGTGAAAAAAAGAAGGAAATTTCCGAGGATGAGCTAAAACGTAGCGCCGAACGTCTACAGAAGCTCACCGACCGCTTCATTGATGAAATGGAGAAGGTTGGGAAAACTAAGGAACTGGAGATATTGGAGGTCTAACCTTGGCCAAGCTACAGAATCTCATTCCCTCCTCAAAAGGGAAAGAGACCATGCAGTCGCAATCCGAACAACAACCTGGACTGCGCCACCTTGCCATTATTATGGATGGCAATGGGCGCTGGGCCGCCAGGCGCCACCTGCCGCGCCTTGCCGGGCACAAAGCCGGCGTGAATGCCCTTCGCCGGGTAGTCGAAGCCGCTTCTGATGAACATATCGAAATGCTCAGCGTGTACGCCTTTTCAACCGAGAACTGGGCCCGGCCGCGCATCGAGGTAGAGGGGCTGATGCGCCTCTTCTGGGAGACCATCCGCTCGGATTTAGAAAAACTGCACCGCGATGGAGTGCGCCTGCGTCATCTTGGTCGTTTGCAAGACCTCTCCCCCGATCTCCAAAAAGCTGTGCGGGACTCGGTAGAGATTACGCGCAATAATACCCGCATTGGCCTCAACGTCTGCTTCAATTACGGTGGCCGGGCAGAACTGGTAGATGCGGTTCGCCAGATTATCGCTGATGGGCGTGATCCCGATACCATCACCGAGGAGTTGATAAGTTCCTACCTGTATACCCGCGATCTACCGGACCCTGATATGGTTATTCGTACGGCCGGGGAGATGCGTGTCAGTAACTTCCTGCTCTGGCAATCAGCTTACAGTGAATACTACGCAACGCCTACGCTCTGGCCCGATTTTGGGCGAGAAGACTTGCGCAAAGCGTTGGAGAGTTACCGTCAACGGCAGCGGCGCTTTGGACGTTTAAGTTTGGTAAATGACTCGAAAAGTAGCTGATGGCCAGATTTGGGGTAAAGTGTTTGCTTGCTCTGTACAAAGAGAACGCTCTTGAGAGACATCGTGCTTGACGCTGCAAGCTAGCAGGCAGTCAGTCCCGAAGTAGACACCAGCCATTTCACGTTGGGAGTTACCGTGAGGTGTTGTCGTTCTAGTCCACCGTGATGACGACATGTCCCTTTTTCTGTCCCGTGTCGACATACCGATGGGCTTCGGCTGTCTGTGCTAACGGATAGCATCGATCGATGACTGGGTGTATCTTTCCCGCCTCAATCAGCTCTCTGAGGAAGATGAGATTTTCTTTCCTTTGTTTGAGGCCCGTGGCAGCAAACAGTGCTTTTTTGCTGCCGATCTTTGCAGTCCACCCTGTTTGGAGCAGAATCGCCAGTGTAGGGACGGTTGCAAGATAGACTCCTCTTTGCGTGAGCGAGCCTTTACTCTGTGAAAAAGAACTCTTGCTTACTGCTTTGATGGATTTTGAGCAGAACGGGCTGGGAAAAGAGGTCAAATGTGGATTGATGAGTGAGTGGATCTCGGCCAAAATCTATTGATAGAGATAGACAAGTACGTTAAAATAGGGGAATGAAGGAGAAAGCGTTCTTATCAGCAGGAGAAGCAGCTCGCGCATTGGGCGTATCGGTTAAAACCATCCAACGCTGGGATAAGGCCGGGCTTTTGCCAGTCATGCGCACCGCGACCAATCAGCGTCGTATTGCCGCTGCTACTCTTCACCAGTTGCTCCAAGCGCGGGGAAGATCCCTGCGCTGCGCCATCTATGCTCGTGTTGGCAGTGCCAAACAGGACCTGATGGGGCATTTGACTCGCCAGGTGGAACGCTTGCAACAGGTGGCAAGGGAGCGAGGCTATCAGGTGGTGGCCCTCATCGCTGAGCAGACATCCAGTCTCAATGAGCAGCGCACAGGCTTGAAGCGACTCTTGACGCTCATCGATCAGCAAGAGATCGATGTGGTCCTGACCGAAGATCCTGATCGTCTGGTGTGCTTTGGCTCTGGCTATCTGGAAGAGGCTTTTCGCTGGAAACAGGTCCGTCTGGAAGTGATCGAACCGCCCAAGGCGCAACCCCTGACCGAAGAGCTGGTCGCCGATTTGCTCAGCATGGTCACCGTCGTTGCTGGCCGGTTGGATGGAAGTCGAGCGAAACGAGTTCGGTCCTGCGTGGCCAATGCGCTCAAGGACTGTTTGAAAGCAGAAGAGGCAGATGGGACAGACCGCGAGAACGACCAAACTCCTGCTTGATCTCTCCGCACGAGATCAGGGAGGAGCGAATGCAGGCAAACGAAGCCATCTCGAAGAAACGGTGAAGATCCTGGATGCAGCCCGCCAGTTCTATCTGGACTTTTTTCTGGCCCATCCCGACAAGCTGATGGAGCGGGTCGAGGTGCTTTCCAAAAAGACCGGCGAGCTCAGAGAAGGGCTGATCTCCTCTGACAAGTTGCTGACCTGGGCCGAGTTTCACACAGTTGCAACGGCTGAGCATCCAGATCCGCTCCCGCAGTGGAACTTCAGCCAGGCATTTCCCGATTTCCCGAATCGCTATCGCCGCTCGGTCATCAAGGATGTGATTGGCAAAGCCCGAGGCTATCTCACCACGCTCCGGAAATGGCAGCATTCCGGGAAGAAGAAAGGGAAACCAGGCATTCCAACTGCTTCCAATCACCCAACCCTCTATGCAGGAACCTACACGCTGGATCTGGATGAGTTGGATTTACGAAAGAGCTTTGTCCGACTCAAGGTCTATACCGGCTCCACATGGGCGTGGGTTCAGTATCCCACTCGCTACAACCGCTATTTTGAGCAGCGTCGAGCCGAAGAAGGATGGGAGCAGGAAAGTCCGAAACTGGTCCTGGGCAAGCGGTCGGCTGCTATTCATTTCTTGCAAAGCAAGACGATCAAAGCCCGCAAGATCGTGGAAAGCAAGCGTGATCCTGATCTGGTCACGGTCGCTGTCGATCTGAATGTCAAGCAGCTTGCGGTGATCACGGTCAGACAGCATGGAAAGATCACCCAGACGCGCTTTGTCTCGGATCGGGGTCTCGATCAGGCACGCTTTCGGCATCTGGGGCGCATTGCCAAAAAGCAATGGCAATCCGGCCAAGCAGTCAAGGGTGAACGAAGCAACCAGCAGCTCTGGCGGCATATTCGCCGGCAGAACACCGATGCTGCTCACAAAACGGCGCGAGCCATTGTCGAGGTCTGTGAGCGGTATCCTGGGTGTGTGCTGCTCTTTGAACGCTTGCGCACGATCAAAGCAGCAGGCGGTAGCAAATCCAGGCGGCGCAATCGCAAACAAGCCAATCAACTCAAAGGCAAAATTAACCAACTCGCGAAGGAAAAAGCGTATGCAAAAGGGGTAGTGAGCGTCGAAGTCAATCCCCATGGCACATCGCAGTATTGTTCCCGTTGTGGAGCCAAAGGGATGAGGTTCAGCCTGATGGCGGGGCAACGGGTCACCGGCAAAGGAGGCAAGCTCTTCTATTGTCCCTCTTGCCACTACGAGTGCCATGCCGACTTTAATGCGTCCTGCAATGTGCATCGCAGCTTCTTCCGTGAATTTCACTGGGAGATTCGAGCACCGTAATCACGGCTGAACGCCCTGTCCGGCTACAGGTCGGGCGGGAGAAGGCTGAGGAGGGCAAACCCGATGATCCAGCCCAGGCCCGTTCGCAAATGAGCGAACACGTCAAAGTGGTGGGGCTACTGTTGGTCTGGCGAGAGCACGTTCCAACCCACATGCGCTCGCGGACAGCACCTCAAGTCATAACACATGGGAATGTGGCGGGAACGCCGGTGTGCCGGACGGCTTGAGGGCGGCAGAAACAGCTTTTGTCCATCTCTGTCTACAGATTTGGACAACGGTTGACACCACGTCTCCATGTGTCATAGCATATAATGCTAGGGAATTTGTAAATTTGGTCGCTCTGTGGTCCTGCCAAAAATCGGGTGCCAAGACGCTTGCCTTGTCACCCCGTAACGTGTAGCGGGCAAGGGCCGGTGCCTCCATGCGCGCCCACGCGATCAGCTTCGACGATCTTCTATCTCCCAGATGTGATCGACCACGTGCCACGCCATGCGCCGGACCGCGTAGCTGGCGTTCCATCCCCCAGAAACCAGGGGCTCGCTGGTGGAGTGCTTGCTCA
>WNFA01000208.1_pt1 | contig 45342 bp, 72 predicted proteins | sample 5400481 | NCBI WGS metagenome assembly WNFA01 (sample SAMN13153340, study PRJNA577476) | soil metagenome | isolation source: 120 cm saprolite under Douglas fir tree site 2 hole 1 replicate 2 | place: USA:California | collected 2015-04-18 | reverse complement strand
GCTTCCAGCCGCGCCAGGGGGAGGGGAATGTCGCAGCACGCGCCCGCGTGATCGACCAGGTTCTGGAGATCGCGACGCAGGCAGGGCAGCGCCCTGCCAGGAACGGCTAGGGAGGCATGACTGATACCCCCGCTGCGCTCCCCGCACCGCCGGCGCCCCCCGGAGCGGGTCTGGGGGCCACCGCCGTCGCCGGGACCATCACCGCCGCCACGGGCGCCGCCTCGCACGTCGATTGTCTCATCGACCCCGAATCCGCGGTCGTCTGCCAGATCCGCGGGACATGGAGTGCCTCCCTGATCTTCGAGGGCACGCTGAACCCCTCGGATGCTACCTGGCCGACGATCCGCGCGAACAAGGTTGCCGCCGACCTCCTGACCACCGCCCCGGATGCGAACGGCCTCTACGTCCTCTACTGCGCCGGCTTTGCGTCCGTCCGGGTCCGCGCCACGGCCTTCACTTCCGGCTCGGTCACCGTCACTTTCCGCGCCAGCCCCGGCGCGGGCGTCTACCTCCCCGGCTCCTCCGCCGGCATCAGCGATATCTTCTTGGGCGGGGGCGGGGCAGTAACAATCGCGGACGGAGCGGCGGTAACGCTGGGCGCGTTGGCAGATGCCGCTATTGGCGATGCCGCCGGCACCGTCAACTCGCATTTGCGTTCGGTGGCGAAGTCTTTGCTTTCGGCGCTGGCCGTCACGGAAGCCAACGGCGCCAACGTCGTCTTGGGCGCGCTGGCCGACGCCGCGGTCGCCGACGCCGCGGGGACGCTGAATTCCCACTTGCGCCAACTCGCCAAGCTCCTCACCGATGTGTGGGATGCGACCAATCACCGGCTGTACGTGGCGAACAGTCCGGGCGGCTTTATCAACGCGACGCAAGGGACTTCTCCCTGGGTCGTCACCGACGCGGCGACTGAGACAGTGCTCGGAGCGCTCGCTGACCCGGCGGTGGGCGACGCGAATGGCAGTGTCAACGCGCACCTGCGGCAGGTGGCGAAGTCACTGGCGGCGGGGGTGATGGCGCTGCCGCCGGCCGGGATCGCGTCGAGCGGCACGATTGATGCGACCCACCCGACCTTTGATGTGACTCTCGCGGGGCTGGGATCGGTCACGGCCCAAGTCTACGTCGCGACAGCGCCGGACAAGGGATTGTTCCTCCAGGCCTGCAACGATGGGGTCAACTACAGCACCGTTGCCGGCTATGACGACTGGACGCAGTACGAGCAGTTGGGCCCGGACTTCAGACTTACTCCCCGCAACAGCGGCAGCAATTTCTATGGCGGGATGATTACTATACCCGCTGGCTGGCGTTACCTGCGCTTCGGAAGTGAAGGGACGATCACTCGGGGCAGTTACCAGATCACCGTTTGGGAAAGCGCCGCCAACGATTCGCTCGTGAAAGTCAGCGGCGGTCTCGTAAACACCACGGCCTATTACGGGGCGGAAATGACGGGCGCCAGCACTGCTGACGGGACCTGCTTGGTCAACTGTCAGGGTGCCTCGACTTTGGTGGTGCAGGTTACGGGCACGCTCACCTCGGGCAGCATCTCCGCCACGGCCGCTTACGGGCTCAATTTCGATGCCTTCGCTAACCCGCTGGTGGGACAGTTTGTCAACCTCGACACGGGAGAGGTTTCCCCAACGATCACGGCCGTGGGAACCTATCTGCTGGACTGCGCCGGGTATCTCCAGGTCAATATTATTCCCGCCATCACCGGCAGCGTGACCATCGAAGCCTCCTGCGATTCTGGCATCCGCGCCGCGGTCTTCGGCTCGCCCACCGATACCGCCGTCACCGGCGACAACCCCGGCACGCTCAATGCACACCTGCGGGGATTAGACAAGATCCTGGCAGATGTCTGGGACTCCGGGGCGCATGAGCTGAAGGTTTCGGGCGGGGGCGGCAACCGGATAGTTACCGGCACCTTTGCCAATCTGAACGATACCGTCACCATCGACACGAACGGCGCCAGCGTGCTCATGGTTGATGCGGTGGACAATGCTTCTTATTTCGGTGAGGGCAACTACGTCGGCATAACCACCACCATCGACGGGAACCCCCATGCTGTCCTCCCCTTTTACGCGCTTCCCAACTACACCCTCACCTACGGCAGCATCGGTTTTCAATCGCGGTTCCTCATTCCCTGCGCCGGTTTCGGCAGCGTCACTTTCACGCAGCTAAGCAATCCTGGCGGAGTATCGACTCTCACTCTCTACCTGGAAGCGGCGCCAGGCTATCCGGACCTGCCGATCCGCGGGAATGTTACTAGCGGCAACGGCGATGACGTAGTTCTCGGAACGCTGGCCGACGCGGCCGTAGAAGACGCGGACGGCACGGTGAACGCGCATCTGCGGGGCTTGAATGCCGCGCTGGCCGCCGGCATCAACGTGGGCGGCTACTCCGACGCGGTTTCCGGGAGCGTTACTCGTCCCGCCAATACGAGCGCCTACACTGCGGGGGATGCAGTCACTGATTCGGTGTCGGCTCCCAACCCGATCAGCTTCGCCAACGCCGTGCGGACCGCCGCCGGCTCCGGGTTCATCATCGGCGCCACCCTCATCGATTCCGCGAACCAGGGCACGCCATTCCAGGGGTATCTCTACCTGTTCAAGGAGACGCCCACCGCGACGAATGATAACATCGCCCTCGCCATCAGTGACGCGGACCTGGCGAACTGCATTGGCGTGGTAGACTTCACGGATGCCGCGCTCATCACCAACGCGGCAGCCGGCGCCTCCGGGAACACGCTCATTCGGGGCACGCTGAAGGATGCAGCCTATCCCTTCAAGCTGGCGAGCGGCACGACGCTCTACGGGCTGCTGCAGGCGAATAATGCTTACAGTCCAGTGAGCGGAGAGACGCTTACGGCAGTCCTCAATATGGCGTTTGATTGAAAGGAGGCCAAGGGTAGTGGCTCCGGTCCTTGTGCAACGCCGCCTGGCGAGACCGAAACCCGGCGTGGCACCCCACGTCTATGCCGGGAGCGCTGCTTACTTCAACGGGCTTTCCAGCAGGCAGGCGGTAGTTTCCAGCGCCACGTTGAATATCGGCGTCAACGGCTTCACGATCGCCGTCTGGGTCCAACTGGGCTCTGTGCCGACCACGGGGGCCGTCGTCGAACATTACGGGACCGCAAACGGCTGGTCGATGTACCACAGCGAGCCCAATCACCTCTCGACGCTCTACCTGGTCAATGCCGTCGGCCAGTCGAACAATACGCAAGCAATCGCCGTCACTGGCACGGACTGGCACCTCTGGATGGGGGATTGGGACGGCGCGAACAACGGCACCGGGACCTGGGCGATCGACAACGGCACGCAGTATTCCACGACTTCTATTGGGGTCCTGAGCCCCTTACTGGTGCCCTTCACGGTTTGCGGCAAGGGCTTTAATGGCGGCACGTCGGGCACCCAGTTTAACGCGGCTGTGGACTCGTTGGGCTATTGGAACCGCGTCCTCTCCAACACGGAGCGGGGCTATCTCTGGAACGGCGGCCTGGGCCTGGCTTACTATGATCTGGTGAACAGCTATCCGAGCTTGCTATCGGGTCTTTGCAACTGGTATGACTGCGATGATCAAGGGGGACAGGACCTGGTCGATGCGAGCGGAGCGGGCCTGACCCTGTTGGGGCAGAATGGGACGAGTACCTATACCAGCGTCCCGGGGGTGCGCTGATGCTCAAAGACCCCGCGGACACCGCCCGCCGCCGCCGCGCCGGCGCTTTGCTCGGTTGGGAGATCCGCAGGTCGAAAGCGAGAGCACGAGCGGCACAGGAGCAGCAGCAAGCGGAGCCCGCGCGCTGTCCCGCCGGTCATCTCGCTACGCCAGAGAACCGGCTGCAGCTTTGGAAGGTCGCAGCGTCCGGACTGGGCCGCATTCAGAACGGCAGCGCCTGCCGCCTCTGCCGCCGCTATTCCAAGAACCAACGGATCATCGGTTCCTACTCCTGGCTGAAAAAAGAGCGGAGCCGCAGCAATGGCGCGTGAAGAGCTCCCTCGTCGTGGGGAAGGCTACCGCCGGCAGTCCTGGGACCGCGGCGATCTCTGGCAAGCGGCGGGGGGTTTTCAGCCGCAGGGGTCTGAAAACGGCTGCGGCGTGATCGGTGCGGGCGGGATCATCCGGCCCGCTGCGCCCCGCAGGTCATGGGCGGTAGGGCTGAAAAGGGAGCGCCTTGCCTGGGGGTTGGGGAAGCAGGGCGGCAATCTGCGGCCCTGTTTTTCACCCTGCTTGCGGGCGGTCAGCCCGCGGCTGCGGTGATCGTCGCCGCGCTCTGCTTCCGCCAGGGCCCAGGGGGCTTGCAGGTGCTGCTCGTGCGAACCGGCGATGGCAGACGTTGGGCTTTTCCCCAGGGGAGCGCCCGGCCCGGTGAAGAGGCCCCCGCCACGGCGCTGCGGGCGCTCACCGCGCAGTCGGGTTGGCGGGGCAGAACGATCTCGCCTTCCCTTTTGCATTGGATCGCCCCGGCGGGGCTCGCCCGGTTCGTGGCGCTCGCGGTAGCTCCGGCCGGTCGCGCCGGCACGGGAGAGGGAGGTCGCGTCCCTTCCTGGTTCCCGCTTACCGACGCTTCTGAGAAGCTAGCCGAAAACCGGGCCGGACCCGCAGCCGCGCGACTGGTAGTCATACTGACGGAAGCGGCGGCGCTCTTTCGCCGGCAGGCAGAGCACGCCGCGGCAGGAGCCTGAAAATGGAACGATCGATCCACCTCCCTGTCTTCCGCGGCGGCGCGCACCCGTCGGCGAAGCTCTCCGATGGGGAGCGCGAGGAGATTCGCAGCCGCCATGCCCTCGATCCGGCGGAACACCCGCGCGTCATCGCCGCCGACTACGGCGTCTCCGACTCAACCATCCGCCGCGTTCTCGCGGATACTGCGCGCCGCTAAACCCAACAACAGCGAGCCGGACAGCGTGACGGTGCTGCGCCTGGTATCCCCGGCGGTGCTGGCGATAGCGGTGGCGCACACGCGCACGATCATGGAAGCGCCGGATGCCCAGGACGCGGAGGGACCGCTCGTGCACGGCTGGGCGGTGCACGCGGCCTTTCTCCTGGGCGCGCTCTGGCAGCAGCAGCGGGACAGGCCCCAGCCGTCTCCCCAGCCGCGCAAAGAGCAAGCCCCGGTACCCTCGCCGCCGCAAGACGACGCGGTGACCCCAGTTTCCCTCGATGGCCGCGAACGACCCCGCGAAAACGGCCGCCACGATCCCCGTATGCGCCCGGCTGAAGAACAGATCGCCGGGACCAGGAACGGCCACGAGCCGCCCCCGCTGCCGCGCCCAGCCCCGGAGCGTCCCGGTAGACGCTGAGGCGAGCACCCAGAGGCCGGCGCGCTGCGCGCAGTAGACGGCGAACGCCGCGCACCAGGGCGCTCCCCGGCCCAGCCCCAAGGCCGCGCGATACCGCCGCACGCCCGGCCCGCCCTCGCGCTGGCCTACCTCTCTGGCAGCGATCACGACCATGCGGCGGCGCAAAAAAACCTCCGAGGCCAGGGGCTTCTTTTTTATCGCCCCGGCCGCCGGAGGTGCGAGCAGCAGCCCGAGGGCCGCGGCCCACGCGCGTGTCACCGGATCACGAAATGCAGATGATACCAGGTCATGAGCTGCATGACCGTCAGCGCCAGCAGATGCCACTCGCGGAAGACGTACTCGATCACCTTGCGAACCATTGCGCCCCTCTTCTCCTAGCGAAAGCCAAGCAATACGCAGTTCGGTTACCCGTTCAGTATACAAGCAGAAGGTCGGAACGTCAACCGGGCGAGGCGGAAGATTCCCCTTGACAGTTGCCCCAAGCTTCGGATAGCTTCCGGACGATGCGAGGAGCTGATTCGCGCGCCATTCTGATCGCTTGCGGGGGCCAGCTCGCCAGTGGCCGCCGCTGCCGGGCCTGGGTGCGGCTCATTCCCGGCGAGAAGACGCGCTGTGCTGCCTGTGGGCGCGTCCATCCCTTACTGGCGGACCATGACGAGTACCGGCAGAAGCGTGCGGCTCACTGCTCGGGTGCCAGTGCTACCGACCAGAGATGAGATTCCTACCTCGTTGTTGCAGCCTTGCTGGCGACAGCCAGCCCCGGACCGGCTCTCTTCCTTCGCCTTTCGGGGAGAGAGCTGGCCGGCTTCTTTGAAGGAGCGCTCCCATCCCTGTTCAGGCTTGTCAGGTAGACGGCAAACCAGGCTATCGCTGGGGGGCCTCAGGCCACTGTTACTCATTCCCCCCGGGCAATGAGGCGGCGCGGCGGGAGGCAAAGCGGCAGGCTTATCTGCAAGGAGCTGCTATTACGGCGGCCCAAAGCCGGCGGGGCAAGAAGGAAGCGGCGCCCTTGCTGTTCGCCAAGGAGTTTACCCCGGTCTTCCGCCCCCAGGCCGATCCGGACCCCGTTCTCCTGGCGAAGATCAACAGCATGAGCCTCGAGCCGGTGGAAGCCGAGGCCGTCTATATCGTGCCGGGCCACCTCGCCAATGATCAATACGACCGCGCTTACGAGCGCTTCCCGCTGGCCTATCTCCAGCGGTTCGCGGAGACGATCCCGGGCAAATCGCTCCTGGCCGGTCACGACCGCAGCCAACTCCCCCTGGGGCGGTGGATCGAGGGGCGAGTCGAGCCGGACGCGGCGGGCGTCCAGCAGCTGGCCGCCCCCTTCTATGTGGACGCGGCCTCAGACGTCGCGCGGCGGCTCAGGATGGGCATCGCCAAGCACCTGTCGATCAGCTTCAAGGCGGCGGGTCGCACCTGTGACCTCTGTGGCCAGAGCTACGACCCGCCCACCAAGTGCGATCACGTCAAAGGCGAAGCTTACGACGGAACAATCTGCACGGTGACCTATTCGGGGGACCCGGCAAAAGTGGAGGCGGTCGAAGGCTCGCTCGTGTGGCTTGGCTGCCAGCATGGCGCGCAGACGGTCCGCGGCAAAGCATGGTTGCCCGGCGCCGGCCTCGCACTGTTCCCGGGTCGGGAGGAGGAGACGATGGAAAACGACGAGCGGGTCCTCGAATTGCAGGCGGAGGTAGAGACGCTCAAAAGCGAGTTGGCGGACCTTAAAATGCAAGCCGCGGACGGCGCCGCCTATCACGGGTACCTCCAGGCAGAGATCGCCCGCAAGCTGTCTGCCGCTTCCGGTAAGGCGGGCGAGGCCGAGGTGATCCTCAAAACCCTGGAGGGGGCGAACCTAGAAACCTTGAAGGCGTGGGACAAGGTGGCACAAGAGCGATTCGACGAGAAGTTCCCGCCCACGCCGGTGAGTAAACAGCTCGGCGAAGGCGGGACGCCGGTCCCGCCGCAGGGAGTGCCGCCGCCCCCGGGCCGCGGCATGGACCCCTTTGCCAGCTTACGCGGCCGGAGGGAGGACTGAGATGGCGTTTCAAGCAAAGCGCAGCGGCGACCGCTTCCGGATCCACGACGGGTCGGTGGTCCCGAAGGGCTATTCCGCCTCCTATACCGCTCCGGCGCCCACTGTGGGACACCTGGTAAAAGTCGACACCGCCACCAATGACGGCGTGCTCCGCTGCGCGGGCGGAGATCCGCCTTACGGGATGGGCTACTCCATCAACTCCGGGAACGGCACGATCTCCACCTTGCGCTTCGCGCGCATTCACAGCATCGTCCTGGAGTATCAGACCGCCCCAGCGCTGGGTGATAAGATCGCGGCGCATGGGTCTTCCGGCACCATCCCCATCGACGGCGTCCTCCGGGATCGGATCATCACGGATAACGTGGATGGGGTCGGCACCGTCACCGCGCTTGATTCTCCCCTGACCGGGCTGTGCATCGTGGAATTTCCCGCCGAGCAGATAGGAACGTAGTGAAGGGCCAGGGGTCAAGTGTCAGGGATCAGGGGTCAGGAGCGGCAAAGTCAAAAGCTGCCACAGGTTTTGTCTTTGACTTTACCGATCTGACCCCTGATCCCTGACCCCTCACCCCTGACCCCCGACCCTTTCGACCCCAGGAAGAAAGCGGCGCCGACCTGGGCGGAGCAGTCCTGCAGGCGAGGGACAGAGGCAAGCATGGATTGAGTTTCGCGGCATTTTGCAAAGAGTTCGATGACGGGATGCTCCAGGCGGCGAAGTCCTTCAAGGATGAGGAACAGCGGGGCTGCATGTCCTATCAGTTCGCCGCCGCCCGGGCGCGAGAGCAGGGTTTCTACCCCGAGGAAGCGGTTCTCCAGAAACGCGAGCAGCAATACCTCAAGAAGTTCGGCGTCCCCGAATGGGCGGAAGACCGGGGCCGCAAAGTGAAGGCGCACGCGCGCGACTCCTGGTGCATCGAGGAGTACTTCCGCCAACACAAGGTCCAGATGGAAGGCCCACTGGCTGATTCGGTGGAGAAAGCCTTCCAGGTTGTCCCCGCCGAGTTGACGGTCTTCCCCTTCTTCTGGGACACGCAAATTGTGGAGGGCATTCTTGCCGTCCCACTGCTCGACATCCTGGTCATGGATACGGTGACCGTTGCCTCGGGCACGGCGGTCCACGCGGTGATGAACGAGCGGCTGACCGACCGGCAAATGGGGGAAACGGGCGAATTCGCAACGATGCAGGAGGTGAACATCACCTCCAGTGAGAGCGCCGTCAAGCTGAAGAAGTTCGGGGGCCTGGTGACCGTCTCCGATGAAGCGCTGCGGCGGCAGCGGATCCCGATCTTCTCGCGGGGCATCGCCCGGGTCGGCCGGCAGATCGGCATCGACATGACCGACCTCGCCGTCGACATTGTCATCAACGGGGACCTCGCCTTCGGCGGCCTGAACGACTCGCTGGCCAACCAGAGCCCCTCGCAGTCGGTAGCCGCCGCGGTGGCCGGCTCGCCCACTTACTCCGACTATGTGAACGTCTACATGACGTTTCCCATCGGCTATGAAGCCAGTGACGGGGTACTCACGCGCAGCGGCATCAAGAAGATGCTCGTTGTCCCCGAGTTCAAAGATCCGCTCGCCGGCTTCAAGTTCCAGAATCAGGCCATCTTGCCGGAAGCGTTCGGCCTGGGCACGCACCGCTGGGACAGCGCCGGCTCCTCGACGTGGAACCCGAGCACGGTGGGCACGGGCACCAGCTACCTCGTCGTGCAGCGGCAGCGGGCCTTGATCCTCTACCAAGAGGGCGGGCTGGTCACCGAGAGCGACCGGGATGTCCGGTCACAGACCACGGTGGTCTCGACGAATTGGTATCTGATATTTTCGATTTTTGACCGGCTTGCCGCGGTAGTCGGCACGGGCTTCGCTTGATGAGCGCCGCTCGAAAGCGGCGGCTGGCCCGCCGCTGCGTCCGGCGCTTACCGCACGGGCAACAAAGAGCGAGGGCCTGGCGGAAGCAGGGCTCGCGCGCCCGCACGGGATTCCCTAAGAGCTGATGGCACTCCCTGTAACCGCTGCCGCCGTGCGACGCCGCGGGGCCTTGACGCCCCAGCTGTTCAACCTGACGGTCTCTAGCGACCTGGATGCGCTCTGCGACGAACAGATTCTTTTTGCCGATGCCTGGATGCGCGTGCATCTGGGACCGCAGCACTACGGGCTCGCGGACCCCGCTTCCGCCACGCTGCAGGAAGAAGGACAAGCGTGTCTCGCGCTCGAACGACTGACGGACATCCTCAAGGCACAGAAGGCGTACGGGACCCACTTCCCGTACGTCAGCGAAGACAGCCCCGCGTATCAGGCGCTGATCGACCTGAACTGGGGCGAGAAAGCGATGGCCGCACTCGATACCTGGGTGACGACCGAAGCCGGCGGAAACCGGGCCTTCGCCATGCCCCTGCTGCTCGTTACCTCGGGCCCCAGCCGCACCGACCCGGGGATTAAGAGCCAGACGGAGCAATTGTCAGAGGAGCTTGACTTCGCGCGTGGGATCAGCAACCCGGACCAAGGCACCGTTCGGAAGTAAGCTAACCTGAGAAACACCCCGGCGTCGGCATGGGCCAGCGCCCCTGACCTCCGCGCGGGCGGAGGGATCGCGAGGCTTCTATGGAGGAGTCCAAAATCAGCCGGGCTGTCGCGGAGACAGCCGCGCGAGCCCTCAAAGAAGAGACAGATCGGTGGCTGCCCCAGCCCAAGGGCCTCCCCGCCGTGGGGCAGCGCGTGCGACTGATCGGCACGCACCCCTGGGCCGGATCTGTGGGGACCGTCCGCAGTCACGAAGGGATCCCCTGGGCGAACTCACTACACCAGGCGGCTATCATCGACCTGGAAGACGCCGCGGGTCTGGTTGCCGAGGTCTTCGGCGCCCAGGATTGGCAGGCGCTCGAATGACCGCCGTGCAGTATGCCCGTGCCTGGGAGCGGCGCCACCGCGATTTCGAGGGTTCCTTGAAGCGGGAGTTCGCCTCGCTGGGTCAGCTCGCTCTCGCCGTCGACGAGCGGCTCCTCTCTGAAGAGATCTACAGCAAGCCCGAAGACGTGACGAGCATGGGGCGCATGAAGTGGCGCCGCACGAACTTCCTGGCGGCCATGGAGACCATGCGCATGGAAGAGGGCGGCACGCGGATCGTGATCGACAACCTGGCCCCCTATGCCGAGCCGCGCCACGAAGCGAATAAGCCGGGCAGGCGCCGGATCAACCCCATGCGGACTGCCCACTGGCGGGACGACCTGCTGCTCGTGCTGGGGTCCGTCGTGACCGAGCGGCTGCAGCGCGTCAAGGCGCGGGTGTTGAGAGCAACGTAGATGCTGCGCGGCGCTTTTTCCAATAGCAGCGGCGACCGCCGAGACGCCGGCAAATCCGGCACCCGCGCTTGCCCGTCGTTTTTTGAACGTAGGTATTGGCGGCCTCATAGGGATGCCCCGCCGGGCAGTGGGCAGCGCGCAAGTTCTTGCCTACCGGACTATCATGCTGTTTCAAATGCTCCCGAGCGCTCACTGCTTGCAGGTGCTCGGGAAGACAGCACCGGCGATTTCCACAGCGGTGGTGGATGTGATGCTTGACGGGAATAGGGCCTACCCACAGCTCATAAGCCAACCGATGAGTGAGAAAGTGCCGGGCGGTTTCCTTCGTTCCGCCTCCCATGGCAAACTGTCCATATCCCAGCGCGGTAATTGCGCCTGTCCATTCCCAGCAGCCGCCCTCGCTCCCGCGCAAGTCTCTCCGCAAGCGTTCCTCTTCTCTGCTCATCAGGCACTGTTTAATTTCTCTGCCACTTACTCCTTCATGAGGTGAAAGAAAATGCCGAGGTTAGCTGGCAAGCAGGGCGCCGTTTATATAGGGGCCAACCGTGTGGCTGACATATACAATATCACCCTGGAGATGGAGTTGGAGCTGGCGGAAGCCGGGGTAAAGCTGGAGGTCCATGAGGTCTACGTCCCCGGCCGGGTCACGAGCCGCCTGACTGGCGAGCGTTACATCACCGATTCGACCGACACCGTCTATGCGGGATCCAACCCCCTGTCGGGGGGAAGTGTCATGGGCCAGGAGTTCTTCTATCTTCAACCCCACGCCGGCACTACCGCCGCCGTGGCCCCTGGGGCCGGGATGGCGCCCCTGGGTAACCACTTTATCGGCGCAACGGTGACGTGGACGTTCTATACGATCAATACAGTGACAAACCAGGGCTTCTTTGTGACCGGGGAGGGCTTCCTCGAACGGGTGACCATGCAGAACCCCCGCGGCGCGGCCTCGGAAGTTTGGGAGATCCGCAACACGAACGCAGCCCCGCTGATAAGGAACTGAGATGCGTCCCTCCAGGCCTTCGCAAAGCGAGCAACAAGCAGCCATTGCCCTGCTGCAGCAGCAGCAGCCCGGCGTTTTCCCTGGGAGCGCGACGACGCGGCTCCACGGACGTTATGCGACGCTTTCGCTGGACTATGTTTCGCCGCAGGCCCTCCCGGCGGACCTGTTCTGCTTCCATTGGGAAATCGAAGTCATGCAGGAGTTCGCCGATGCTACCGCACACGGAGACTTCTGGCGCGTGCGGCTGCCGCTTACGCAGGATTGGCAGGGGCGCGTCCAAGGGTACTTCACGCGCGCGGCGGCGGCCAGTTACCTGTCTGGAATGGCGGACAACCTCCGGAGCGGGGGGATAGGAGCGGACCCGAAACCTCTGACCCTGACTCTCTACCCCGGCGAGGGCAGCACCACTGCCTTCTTCGTGGGAACCTGCTACGGGCAGCGAGGGAGAGTATTAGCCCCCATGGCGATGGTGACCCAGGAGATCGAATTGGTGTCGGCGCAGGTGCCGGCCGTGATCCTGGGCGTCGTGGCGCCGACATGACGACCGATCGCCGCATCTACAATCCCCAGGCGCCGGCGCAGTGGCAGCCGGTGAAGGAATGGGTGGAACTGGCGGACGGCGCGTGGATCTGCGTCTGGGAGCTGTCTGTTGCCGAAAGCTTCGCGGTAGCCGAAGCCGCGCGCCGGCATCCCCGCGACCCGCGACCCGGTCCCAACGAGCAGGAAGCCGCGCTCTGGCTCCTGGCGCATTCTTGCCGCCGAGGCGATGGCACGCCCGACGCGCCAGACACCTCCCGTGTCTGGAATGACATGGAGATCGGCAAGATTATGGCGCTCGCTCCTGCTGACTTCGGCCGGCTACTGATCGCGGCACGGGGCCTGGTCGAGCCAGAGGAAGTGAAAGAGAAAGAGGACGGCGAAGGGGATTTTCCGCCGCCCCGCTCGGGGCGGGGGACGAAATGACCTGGTGGTGTATCGAGCACCTCCACCGGCTGCCCCAGGAGCTGCATGAGATCGGAGCCGGGGCGCTGGCGCGCGCGCTGAGCGGGTACGGACGGGTAAGCGCGTTGCTCTCGGAGCGAGCGGAGGAAGAAGCGCGGGGCCGAATGGGAGGCGCGTGAGGAATGCCTGACAGCGCGAGCACGGATCGCCTGACCACGATAATAGAGATGCTGGGCGCCGAGGAAAGCGCCCGACGTTTGCTCGGCGTGGCGCGAGCGTCCCGGGAAACAGAAGCTTCGCTCTCGCGGCTCACGACCCGTCTCCAGATCATGCCGGGTTTGCTCGCCCGCTTCAATGCGGGGGCGGCGTTCTCTGCCGGCGGTCTGGCAGTATTCGCTTCTTCGGCCTTGCTCGCGGTCAGCGCCCTGCGGCAAGTAGGGCAACTCATCGGCGAGGGAATGCGGACATGGGACGGCTACAATCAGGCGCTCACGCGTGCCCTGGTGCTCTACCATAATGCCGGTCGGAATGCTTCCGCCGCGGGGCTGGCGGGCATGGCGCGCGAGCGCCTGTTCGCCCTGGGGATACCGGAAGAGAAAACGCTGGGGCTCGCGGGTCAGATGGCGGAGCGCGGCTTCTCTCCCCAGCGCATTTCTCAATTACTGCCCTCCCTCCAGGAAGCGGAATTAGGGGGAGGCATGGCCTCGCAGCGCCTCATGAATCTGATGCTCCGCATCATCCAGCGACCGGTAGTGATCGGGCGCGGGGCCGGCGGGGCCGGCGGCGGGCGGGGCGCCACGACCCTGGCTTCCCAGCTCGGTATCACCATGCGCTTCACGGGCGACACGGAGCGCGACCTGACGCGGTTGACGGAAGCGATCCACGACAAGTTCGGCGGCGTGGCGGAAGCCCTGGCCGCGACGGCTTCCGGTGTCCACGAGCGGTATACGATCCTGCTGACGGCGGCTCTGGGGCGGCTCGGCGGTCTGGTGGAAGTGGGGCTGGTGCCCGCCCTGGAGGGGCTCAATCGGGTTTTGGCGCCCTTCATCGTCGGCAGTGACTTCGTGACCGGGAGGACCCAGGCAGGTGCCGGTTGGGCGGGAGAGCTTTACCTGCGTGGCTTACAGAGCGGCGCGCGTCTAATCGGTCTCTACTCGGTCGCCGGTTGGGCAGGCAGTATGCTCAACCAGCGGGAGAACGACCGACGGTTGGGACGCCTGGGGGGTGGCAAGACGGAAGACGACATCCACAAGATAATGCTCAATACCGCCCAGATGGCCGGCGCCATGAGTCAGGTCCTCTTCGGGCATGCCAGCGCGTTTACGCAAGGCGCCTTCTCCTTTAGCGAATTGAACAGAGCGATCGCCTTCCGCACTTGAGCCTCCTTGTGCGGCCGGAAGCAGGAGAAAAGGGCCGCCGGTCATGGGGCCAACCCAAACACAGAGCAGGCCTGCTCCAGACGGAGGCTGTAGGAGGAATTACGCTTCGCGGCCTTCTCCGACCACCGGTAGCGGTGGGCCGGGAAGACCTCTGCTTGATCGATCAGGCCCAGTTGAACCAATTTCAGTGTGTGAGCGCGGACGGTGCGCGGCGCAACCCCGGGGAGCAAAGCGGTAATCTCCCTGTTCGTCAACCACCGCTGCGGCTGCCCCTTCAAGGCCAGATAGACCCGGACCTCGTGGAGCGATACCTCATTTCGTTCCATGGCGTTCCTCCTGGCTTTATTATACCAGGGTGCGCCATCCTGCGCCACATTATGCCAGTCTAACCGTACCCTGGCCCGCTGCCGCAAGGAGGTAACCCATCGCTCCGTTCGCGCTCACCTTCGACGCCCAGATCCCGTCCGCAAACGAGCCGGGCTATTTCCACCGCTACGACTCGAACGCGATCGTCCGCGACCTGAACGCCAAGCTCGATGGCGTCTCGCCGCAGGGGCTCTGGCACGATCGCGCGGCTTACGTGATCATGCTCAAGCCGGAGCAGCTCGATCACGGCTGGCTGAACACGAGCGAGCAGCTTCCCTACATTATCCGGCTCGCGGACTTCCAGGCGAACCCCGCCAACGTGAGCAGCGTCAAGCTGTTCGAGGCGAACCTCGACCAGAACCCGAATAACCCGTTCATCCATCACACCCCGCTGTCGCCGCTCTCGCCCATCGTCTGGGTGAATGCTCCCGAGCAGCTTCCCCATATCCCCGATATCGAGCCCCAGGCGCAGGATTCTTCGCTCTTGACCGCGGCTCCCCACGCGAGAAGAGAAGACTTCCCTGGCGTCGTGGCCTCGAACATGCAGGTCGTCTGTTGGAGTAAGTCAGACATCCCCTGGAACATGCCGCTGTACTTCCGCTGGCTCGTCCCTGCCTCGGCTGTCGGACATCAGGCTCTCTTCGACTTCTGGATCGGGCAGTTCGTTCTGCGCTGCGGGCCCGCCACCGTGGAAGTGTTCAAGAACACCGCGGCGCAATCGTCAGCCGCCCCGAACTGGGAAAGCCTGGCGCGACTTAACCTCTTCGGCGGCGGGAACGCGCTCCCGTCCACTTCGGTATTCTCGAACATCACGAGCCCCGTCGCCGTGGAATATGAGCGGCACCTGCGCGGTCTCCTGTGGCTGCCCTACCGCCGCAACTATATCTACCTGGAGGCAACCACCGGCGCATTCGGGGTGGTGAAGTCGCGCCCCTTCCCCGTGTCCAACGGTCTCTCCGGCGCGCAGAAAGACTGGGCCATCGTGCCAGCGGGGCGGCTGGCCGTGGCGGGACTCACACCGGGCCCGGGCCTCTTTCAGATCCAGCGCTTGAAATTCGCTACCGGTCCTTGCTTGTTCAACCTGGAACCGTTCGTCATCGACTACGCGCCCACCGTCTCCCCCGCGAATAACTGGCTGGTAGACGATCGAGATACGCCCCAGGGCTCGACCTGCACGCACACGACGCCCACGGCCAGCGTGATCTACACCTTCCACTACAACATGCTCGATAAATGCGATCCGGCCATGCCGATCCCGGTCGATGACCAGACCCGCACCTATCAGAGCGTCTACACCCTGACGCCGGGCAGCGATCCAGACGACGGCAGCCGGAAGACCTATACCCCAATGCTCTATGGCGTGGAAGCCAGGGTTCCGGGAGCGTCGCTCAACTGGCCAGCCGCCGCGCTCTCGATCCTCGATCGGACCACCGCGCGGCCCTCGGCGGCGATCCGGAAGGCGGAGTACAGCGCCAGTATCGGCAGCCCGGGGCGCTTCAGCGCGGACGTAACGGACGTGGGCGCGAGCCTGGCGGCCTACTACTCCCGCAGTGACTTCCCGCTAGCGTTCTCTGATACGAACGGCGACGTGCCCCATCCCGCGAACTGGACCACGCTCTGGCTTGGGGTTGCCGATCCGGTAGAGACGCGAGAGACGCGCCTCGATGCGACGGCGCCGCGCGAAATGCGGGTGGTGGGCGTGGACTTCTGGAAGTGGCTGAACGAGACCCCCATGCGCGACAACCGGGACTGGACGGGCTTCGGCCACATCTACGTCATCCAGTCAATCCTGAAGCAGGTGGGGCTGCCAGTGGCCGGCTGGGACGGACCGGCGCCGGGCACGCTCATTCAGAAAGACGTAGACGGGCAAGTGCGGGATTATTTCGTCGGAGATGCCGGCGGCTTCGACGATCCGCTCGGGGGCCCTCCCGGCTTCGATTTGGAGACGGCCACCGGGACGAACCCGGCGACCGGGAGCAACCCCGTCAAGAGCGTGTGGCGACCGCTCACGCAGCCCCCTGATTCTTATGGCTCCTTCATCAAGCGAATTGCCGAGAAATGGAGCGCGTGGGACCACGGCTTCCACCCCGATGGGACCTTCTATTACCACCGCTGGGACTACTATTCGGCCTCCGAGGTTCTGTTCCGCAAGGACCAGACGCACGCCGCTCCCCGGTACTTCCGGGGGTCGGTGCGGTATGAGGCGCTCTACCCGGACGCGAACTCGGTGGCACTCACGGCCGCGACCCCGGAGGGGAACGTCGTTACCTCCTCCGTCTTCATCGACAAGGCCTCGATCGCCAACCCGGCGGCGGTGAACTTCATTGGCAGAGAGCGGGCGCTCTACGTCGCGCTGCCCGGGGCAATCTCCTGCCCGGCGCTGAATAAGGCGGCGCGCTCCGTGTTCGAGCGGGCGCGGCGGCGTCGGCTCCGCGTCCACTTCCAGGGGACCTACGTGCCGGGTCTGAAGCTCGGGCATTGTCACCAGCTGGAGGGGATCAGCGGTGTCTGGAGGCTGCAGAGTGTGCGGGCGAGCTACGAGCGGCCAAACTGGAATGTGGCAGATTATGAGAGCGAGAAGGTTGAGCAAGGCTTTAATCTCCCGTAGATTACGCCCGAACGGGAATATAAGTGTCGACGCCTAACGTCTATTGTCTGCCCGGCAGCTGAAGGGTTATCGTCTTCCCAGCGCCGTTTCCCGGCCGTCTACGGAGGGCTATTTTCTTGATCCTGAACCTGCGCGATCACTCGATCCGAGCCCAGATCAAACAACTGGACGGCCAGCGGCGCCGGTTGACCTTGAACTATCCCGCCGATCAGCCGCGCTACGAGGAGGCCGTGTTGGAAATGCTCTCTCGGCTGCTGGTTCCCTCCGAGAGCGGCCCACCGTCTCCCGTCAACCCAGCGAGGGAGCGCTGAGGGGCGCCGAACCGGCAAGTAGCCGCTGACGAGTCGGAGAAGGTCGAGCTTGGTTTCAACCCTCCGTAAGGCAGGTTAGCGAGCGTTACAGAGAAGGAAGTGAGTCCCCATGGTCGGAGCGGCAGCCGGAAGGCTCTTTAAGCCTACCGATGCAGGCGGTGAGGGTGAAGTGCGTCAGGCGATTGCCGCCCTGGGGCGCGCCATGGAACATGCTACCTGGCCCGCTCAACAGCGGGCCCTGTCCCAGGCCCGGGAGAGGCTCTTCGACGCCGGCTTACTCTTCGTTGAAGGAAGCCGGCACTGTGAAGGAGAACCGGGCGGGCACGGTGAAGGATGCCCAGACAAATCCTCACCCTAGCCCTGCGCGGCGCGTGCCCCCGGGGCTTTTTTCTTCCACGAGCGGCGCGCCTCCTGGAAGCCGGTCGCCTGGGGTTCTCTCGAATGGGGAGGGTACGGCACGGATGGAAGATACGGCGCGCCTCCATGAAGTGATCCGGCGGTACCTCGCCGGAGAATCAGCTCCCGAGCTGGGCCGTTCTTTCACGGTGAGCGACCAAACTATTTACCGGTGGCTTTCGGACGCGGACATTCCCAGGCGCTCTTACGCGAAGGCGCAGACGCTTCGAGCAGCCAAGCAGGGGGACCGAACCGTCTTGCGCCCGTCTGCTGGCGCGCTCACGCAGGCCTATCTACACGAGCAGCAGTCAACGCTCGTGATCGCCCAGCGCTGGGGAGTAAGCTCATGGACAGTCAATCGTTGGTTGAAGGAAGCGGGCATTCCGCGGCGTTCACAAAAGAAAGCCAGCTGGCTCCGGATGGTGCAAGGAAGAGCCACTCCTGGCCGGCCATTGGCGGCGGCTCACCGCGAGGCTTTCCGCGAGGGACTGCGAAAATGGGAACAGGAACATCCTGAACAGAGAGCCGCCAACCGTCAAAAAGGGCAACAGCGCGCGGCTCTGCTCAATGATCACCGCGCGGCCGTCCCGTGCGGCTGGTGTGGAGGATCGGTCCTTCGTCAGCGCTGTCAGCGCCTTCGCTATTCTCGCTCCTATTGCAATAACTCTCATCGAATGAAGGCTGTTCAATGGCGCCGGTGGCAGCATGGCACTCCCCGGCCCTTGATCCTAGCGGCGCTGCGCGAAGGGTCAGCCGCACGCTCTATCGGCGCTTTGGAGCCTGAACTGCGAGCCTATCGCGCCGAGTTAGAGCGGGCCGATCTCGACCAGCGAGCAGCGGATTTGCCCGCGGCTATTGAGCCGCAGCGGGCCGCTGGCCTGCCCGATACCCAGCCGCCCGAGGCTCGGCGCAAAGAGAGGGCGCTGACTGCGGCGGCCGTCGGATCGGTGGGTGAGGCGCTCCTGCGGGCAGCGAGAGAGAAGCAGGCGTCCTGATGCCCTTCGGTCTCGACAACCTCGGCGCGCTCATCCTGGAAGCCGGTCGCCAGGTGGCGAAGTCGTTTGCGCGCGAGTGGCTCACGCCCACGCTACTGCCGGCGATCCGCCACACCGAGGTGGATGCGGAGGCGGGACTGGCGCACAGCAACGCGCGGTATAACCAGGCGGCGGTTGCTTACGATGGGAGCGCTACCTACATGGTCTTCACGGCGAACGTTTCGCTGATCAAGGCCAATGGGCTCTCTGACGATATCGTAATCGGCGCATGACCGGGACAGGACTTCACACCCTCCCCGCGTCAAAGAGGTGGAAGACCAAACCCAGGTGATCGAGGACCGCTGTACCGAGGAAGCGAGAGAGTGAAAAGTCGAAGGAGAGCGGGTGACCCGTGCCGCGCAGCAGAAACCGGTGCCACTCCCGCCGCTCCTGCTGGTCGTCTATGGCCACCCATAAACAGAGCCGGCCGCGCTGGACGCCAAAGGAGAGCGGCACGGCGCCCAGGGGCATTTCCAGCATGAAGGCATCCTCGATCGGCACCGGGTATTTCCAGATCGTCGTCGGCGGCATGGGGATTCCCTTTCTCCCTCATGATACAACTCTCTCGCCTGAAGAAACCTCAACTCCGTTGTGTATCTTGCCCGGCGTTCTATGAGCCGGGCTTTCTTCTTGGCTCAATCGTCTGTCAGGCTGTGCGTGACCGGATCATAGAAGAGCACCGCCTTACCGCTCCCAGCCGCCTGTTCCCAAAGCTGCCGCACGACGATCGCACTCCGCCGGCGCGGCTCGGGGTCACTCTCATACCAGCTCTCACCGGGGCTGATGACGAGATCTCCGCCATCGCTGGCCCGGCAGAGAACAGCGGGATCGTAAGCGGCGAGCTGCTGCTGGAGGGCCGCCGCACGCTGGTGATAGATCGGCGCCCAGCGGGGATCCGGGGTCGAAGCCGCAGCGGACCAAACCCAGAAACCCGCAAGCAGGAAAGCACTGATGACCCAGAGGGGCAGGTTCTTCTCGGGAACGAGCGAGGTTCTCATGAAAGTTCTCCTTGCGACTCAATAGCCCAGCTCGCGCAGAGAAGTCCAGGGCTGTCCCGCCGCAGCGCGGGCGGCAACGAGATCATGCTCGCGCTTCACCAGGAAAACCACCGCCTCACCCTGATGGAAGGGGCCGCCATTGCCCGGACCATAGACCCAGCCGGCGCGGAGCAGGTGGACGTAATGCACGACGTGCGGGAAGAAGACCGTAGCCGGGAACGCTTCGGCGCCGCCCGGCACGAGCGGGGCAGCGGCAGCGGGTCGCTGCTGCCAGACAGTGAAGGCCATGGCGACTTCCATGCAGAAGAACAGCAAAGCAACTCGGTAGACGGTGCGCATCTCGTTCTCCTTTCAGTTAATCTATACCAAACTTCTGAACCCTTGTCAAGTAAAGGGAAGGTTTGAGCCCTCTCTATGGCTTCCGTCTGGCAGTGTAGCATCGACTATAGCGGCGTTTCGTTCTTCACGGGCACCGATAACCCCGGCACCTTCCCCTTTGACTGGAGTTTCGACTTCCGGACGATCTGCCTCCCCCTCACCGACGCGATTCCCAAGTATAACCCGCCGGTAGACTTCGGCCATTTCTCCATCGGCCTGGCCTATGCTTCCTCCCCGCCCCGGTCGGTCATGGGCATCCTCTATCAGGAAGGGGGCGACGAGATCAACCCTTTTTTTTGGATCAGCTCACTGGCCACCCCCAATATCGAGGGAGCTGTGAGCGCTCTGACCGATGGCGGGACGCTCACGATCACCAAGGACTTTGCTGGCGACCTCCTCACCGTTACCAGTCCCGTCGGGACCATCAGCGCGGCTCTCTCCGATCTCGTCCCCAGCTATAACAATGACGTGCCGCTGCGTCTCCAGGGGTACGGATTGCAGAGCACGACGGCCGAACCGACCGTGGACTATCCCGGTTACGCTGCGGACCGGGCCGTCAAATTCTCGAATATGGTGGCCCGGCAGAACGGCGTCCCCTATCAAACTATTGCGCTGTCTGCCGCAGATCAAGGGGTCTGGTGGCCCGACCACCGCGAGCGATATAATACTCTCGACGCGATTATCACCCTCGATGAAGCAAACTGGTGGGCTTTCAGCCAGGAAGCAACAGACCAGCGCCTGGCCTGGGCGGTCCTGGCCTCCGACTTCGATTATCCGTCCGAGCTGGGAATAAGTGACCAGCTCTTCTTCTACCGGCGCTCCCTCACTGCGGCGGGAGACCGGCTCCTGACCGCGCTCTGTCTGCAGACGGACGGCACGGCCCTCTACGCGCGGGTGCTCGATACAAACCCGGACGCCCTCGAGGTGGGCTTCTCCACCGATCGCGGGCACACGTGGAGCGTCAGCCTGCAGGGAGAAGGAGCGGGGCGAGTCTACTCCAGCCCTTCACTCTCGGAGAACCCCGACGGCACCGTGAACCTGTTCGCGTATGACTCAGCGTTCCCCGCGACCCGCTGGTTGAAGTCTTACAACTTCGGCCGCACCTTTACAGACTTCGGCTTCCTCTTCCCGCTCTTGCCATGGCTCTCTATTGACCACCCGAAAGCCTGGGTGCTCGCTAATGGATTCATCCTGCTCTCCTACAATCGGGGCGGACATGAGTTTGTGGGCGAGTTCCCGGACGCGGCTTCCGGGGTGATCCACTCGACCGACTTCGGCCTGTGCCCCGGCGGCTGCTCCGTCTATCCCGGTATGTGGCAGAACGAGCGGGGCCTCGCTTACGTCGTCAGCGCGCCCACCGGCGCGGAGCATGAGCGCCAGAGCGAGGACTATGGCGTCACCTGGCAGGATACCTACAGCCGGGGGGGCAACCGGTACCAGCTCGTCGCGGTCAAATACAAGCAGAACCCGCTCGCGTATCTGGCCTTTCAGGACCACGATGGTACGCTGCTGCTGGGCGCCAGTGACGACGGGTTCCTGACCTTTCTCTGGACGCCCGAGCTGGTGCCCACGGTGCCCGACCCGATCGTGCCGCAGTACGTGGGGCTGCTCGTGCTGCCTGACGGGACGCTCATGGTCATCAGCCAGGTATTCAACAGCTTCGACGGGTCCTGGCACATTCAGCCGCTGCTCTCCGCGGACTTCGGTCGTACTTTTAGCCCAGCCTAGCAGGAAGAAGCGCGCGTGAGGCTGAACCAGAGGGGAGGGGCGGCCGCCGCGCGGCTCAAAGGCTCTGGCAGGCATTGATGCGCTGGGCTGCCCCTGTTTCTTTCCCGGGGGAGGAGGGAATGGCAAAGAATAAGATCGAGCTGACCGTCAGCATGGGGCATCCCAGCACGATCCCGGAAATCGAAGCAGTGCGGGACTGGGTGGATCTCGTCTATACCAGCGTCAAGTTACCACAGGCGAGCGTGTCTCCCACGCGGCGCACGGTGCGCTTCACCATGCCGCTACCGGAAGACGAATGAGCCTCTCGGATGCGGGCCACCTGCTCGCCGGGGTGAGCGCAATGGTCGTCACTTACGGCGCAATCCTGATCGAAACGCGCCGCCGCCGGCATGGGTTCCGCTTGACCCTCTGGGATGCCGGGCTCTGGATAGGGGCGCTGCTCCTCTGGTATGCGGCGCTCTGGCAGCCGTTTAGCAAGTAAGCAACCGACATGTTACTGGCTTCTCAAAGCTCCCTTCTTCCCGGCCGCCGGGAGCGGTAAGCATGAACAGGATTACCTGCCGCGGCGCGCTCGCCGTGCCTTTTCTCCCGGGCTGTCGTCTGCCGAAGGCGCTGACATTCCTTACAGACCTGCCCATACGAGTAAGTCCAGGCAGTCTCTGCATTCAGAGGGTGTCCGCGTCGGCAGCAGGACTTTCGGCCCGTGACGCGGGTAGCCGCGAGAGGGTCAGGATGAAGATGAAAGTGTTCTTTTCGATCCACTCGCTGCAGATGCTCCGGGTTGAAACAGCTTTTGTTTCCGCACCGATGGTGGATCTCCGCTCCCCTTTCCAGAGGACCCACCCAAAGGAGATAAGCAGCCCGGTGCGCTTTGGTAGTGACGCCGCGCCAATAGAAAGTGCCGTACCCAAAGGCATCCCGATACCCCACGTAGAGCCAACACCCCGACGCGCAAAGTTCGCGATGATTGAGCAAACGCAGCATCACCCAGGCGGGATCGACAGCGCGGCGGCGGCGCTCCGCTAACGCCGCCTCATTCGTAGCAGCCATGCCAGCGATTATAACTCATTTAATAGTGTTTTTCAAGCGAGGTGAGGCGCGCTAATGTTATTGCAAGGCCAGGCGATTCCCGGGGTCTTCGACGGCAACCAATATAACCTTAACCTGGTTCAGATAGAAGCAAGTTTTCTTGACATTGGCGGCTTCGTCATCAGCGGCTTAACCCTCTCCGCGGGAACCGGCCTCACGGTCGCGGTGGCAGCGGGCGTGGCCTCGATCGGCGGCCGAGTGAATATTCCCGCCCCGATCACGATCACGGGCCTCACCGATAACACTCTCAACCACTGCTACTTACTCAATACGGGCCTGGGCACCAGCAACACGACCGGGACCGCCCCCGCCAACTCCACGAAGCTGGGCACGGCGACCACGGCGGGCGGGGTCGTCTCCTCGGTGGCGCTGGGGCGGAACTCCGGCCGGCAGCAGTTCCGCCAACCGCAAGCGCTGATCCCGGGGGGCAGCGCGGCCGGGCCCGCTTCCGCCGGCCAGCCCGCCTCCCTCAACCTCGCCGGCTGGGCGGCGGCGGCTGCGGAAGGAGTACCTGTCTACGGGCTGCTGCCCGGGGGGGCGCTGACCCTACCGCTCAACCTCTCGGGCGGCAGCGCGCCCACGGCGGCCGCGGGGACCGCGGCGGGCGCCTCGCCGCCGGCCCCGGTCGTGGCGGCGGGCAGCAATGACGCGCGGGGCAAGATCACCTGGGGCACGGGGACGGGCGCCGGGGCCGGGGACACGGTGGACGTGACCCTCCACACGGCCCTCTCTGCCGCTCCGATCGTGCTCATCATCCCCACCAACGCGGCGACCGCCGGGCTCCTGCCCTATCTCGCCGCCGCCACCACGGCCGGCTTCAGTTTCGGAGCCGGTGCGGTGCCAGCGGACAGTCAGGCGAATACCGTCTATGCGTTTAATTACCTGGTGATCGGGTAAAAGGGAGGGCCGCGAAAGACAACGGGGCGGCAAGGAGGACGGATGGAGGAGGAAGAGGAACTGCTTCCCCGAGCGCCGCCGGAGTTCCAGTTCGACCCGCAGGCGCTTGCGGAGATCCTCCGCATTCTGCGGGCACTCCCGGAGAGCGAGCGAGCCGATACGCTTTCCCTGGTCATCCGGCGCTTCTTCGACGCCACCGAGCAACGTGAAACGGTGGAAAGGAACGGCACCCCATGAGACGCGGCGCGAAGACGGGGGGAGCCCTAGCCCTCCTCTCGCCGGACTCCCTGCTGTCGCTCCGCCGGGCCGAGGCGGCGCGGCAGATCCTCCAGGTCCTCGACGCGCTGCCCCCGGCTCTTTCGGCCGGCACACTGGCCTGCGTCGTCTGGGCCCTGGCAAGAGAAACAGCGGCTGAAAGAGCAGCAGGTTGAAACCGCCTAGCCAACCGACCCGTTACGTGCCGCGCCGGGACCCGCCGCCCATGACGGTGGACCGGCCAACGCCCGGCCTTTTCCTCCCGGCGCCGCTAGCCGATGCCGCGGCTGATGCGCAGGCAGCGCTCCGCTGCGTCCAGGCGCTACGGGCTGCCCTCACTCCCCCTGGGGCCGGTGCGCAGACACCCCTGCCCGCTGCCGCCAGTAATGCCGCGGAGGCGCTCGTGCTGGTCAATGCGATCCGCGCGGCGCTGCTCACACTGGGGCTTTGCCAGACGCAGACGGACGGGAAGAAGAAATGAAAGAGGGGGCTTCAGTGTCTTTCATGGCCCCTGCTCCTTTCTGTCTTTCTATTCAACACAGCAGGGGGTTTCTCCGCTGATAAGATAAGGTCGGTTGTAAAGATGGCGTACGAAAAACCCCTCGCTGTGAACGTCCAGATCCAATGGGGCATCTGGGACGAGGACGGGAACCTGATCGGCGAGCGGATGGATACCGTCGAGCGCCTTTACTATCCCTTCGGCCACTCCCTCGATGAGGCGCTCCGCCGCCGGGAGCGGGAGAAGGAAGGAGCGAGGCAGCGGAGCCCGTTGGACCGATGACGGTGCGCGCCTACGTTTCCGCTGACGGCGAAGTCCTCTCCAACAAGGAGTATCCGGTGAAAAGCCCGCTGCTACTGATCCCGGTTTACCCGCCGGCGGGGACCGCGGTAGCCGTCGAAGCAGCGTCGGTGCGCGAGATCACGGACAGTCACTTGCAGTGGCAGGTCTATAAGGCCATCACGGTGACTATCCCCGACGGGTTCCTTACCCCCGTCGCGGGACTGATCCGCTGATGCTCCTGCACCAACGCCTGCCCTTCCTGCGCAGCCTTGTTCCTCCCGAGCCCTCCTGGCGCGGCACCGGCGCGATCCGCCTCACGCGGGATTGGCGCGACCGGTCGCTCTTGGCGCTGCCCCACGTCGCCGCGCAACTGGCGGCCGGTGTGCCGGAGAGCGATACCGGGCTGCTGGCTAAGATCGGCTCGCCCCTCTACAATCAAAACGGCTTAGAGGCATGCGTCGCCTACAGCACCTGCGCGGTGGCCTCGCTCGACCTGGTCCGGCAGGGCCTGGCGTGGGGCCTGTTCGACGCTGCGGCGCTCTACGCGGAGAACGGGGGCGACGGGCGCGAGGGGGTCGATCCCCGGCGGGTCTTGAAGGATGTCGTAGAGAACGGCTTTCCCCGGAGTACGGGGCTGCGGGCGCGGCTGGTGGACGCCTACGCCTTCGCGCCCCAGGTCCCCGGAGCCTTCCGCCAGGCTCTGAAAGCGGCGCTGGCGGCCGGGCAGCCCTGTGTGGTCGCCATGCTGCTGCCCTCGCCCTTCGGGTATGAGAGCGGAATGACCCCGACCGCCGCCTATCACCAGGTCTGCGCGGTGGCGTATGAGCCTGAGTGGCTCTGGGTCCTCAACAGTTGGGGCGACGACTGGCCCGAGCCCGGGGCGCCCGGGCTCGGGAGAGTGAAGTGGGACTTCCTGGAGGGGCACGAGCTGCAGGCCGGGTACTGTTACGCCTACACGACGACGGCTGCGGCAGCGGTCATTTCCCCGCCGGTCCTTCCTCCTCCCTAGATTCCCGCTCTTTCAGCAGGCAGCGGGCCCGGTCGAAGAGAACCGCCAGCTCGGCCGCCGAGGTTTCGCGGCAGAGGTACTCGAAGACCGCCCGCTGGCACTCCTCGCAAACGGCGACCTGCGTGCCTCCGTAGGCTTCAGGTCCCGCGTAAATCAGCAGCGAGGCTTTTTCTTTTTCACAGCAAAAGCAGCGGCGGTTCATCCAGCTCTCCCCACGGCCGCGGCCGCGGTCATTTCCCCGCCGGTTCTGCCGCCTCCCTACTCTCTCCCACGCCGGATACGGAGGCCGATTTTTTCACTTTCGCAGCCACGAGTTTTCGGTCAGAAGGCGTTTGCAGCGGTGGGACGATACCGTCCATGTTCAGGACGCCGTAGTTGAACTCCAGCGGAAATCCTGCCCGCCAGGGTTGGCTGCAGCGATCCCAACAAGCAGGGCAGAGATCGATCCAGAAAACGACGGCGGAGAACTGCTTGAGGTCGATCTCGGCTTCCGGCTTTTCGCGGAGCTTTCGCTTGCGGTAGTTAGTAAAGCGCCGACCGGTCCGTTCCTCCCAGAGGGTCTTCCAGTAAGAGTAGGGTTCTTGGAAGCTGAAACGGCATTCGTGGAGGGGCGGGCTCTCTCTTTTGCAGCGGTCACACTGGCGCTGGCGCGGATCCAGCGAGAGTCTTCTTGATTTCAGCCGTGGGTCCTCCTTCTCTCCTCTTCGCCGCCGCCGTGATACAATCCTTCAGTCTGTGTGTCCTCCAAGCGCCAGACCCGCCGGGGAGCGCCAACCCTCCCCGGCGTCAATCTTCCCCCCGCTCTGTTCCCCATGCAGGAACTTCCCGCCTGGATCAGCGAACGGAAAGCCATGATCAAAGAGATCCGCACCGTCCCGAAGAAGACGACCCTCGCCCTCCGGATCGAAGGAAGGCTTGAAGAGTTCGTCCTCGAGTACCCCGTCGTCTGGCGGCACCTGGTGGAACATGAGCCGCTCATGACCGCCTTCGCCCACCCCGACGGACGGCGGGTGGTGGCCTCGGTGAAGGAAGAAGCGGACGGCCATCGCTGGCTCCACGTCTCCGTGTCCCGGCGCGACCGGCTGCCCTCCTACCAGGACCTGGCGGACGTGAAAGCCGCCTTCATCGGGGAAGACCGGGACGCGCTGCAGTTGTTTCCCCGGCGGGCCGCGCATGTCAATCACATGCCGACGACCCTCCATCTTTGGTGCTGCCTCGACGCGCGGCCCCTGCCGGATTTTCGCACTCCCGACGGGCTCGTCTAGCTTTCCTCCCAGAGGCTCAATTGCGAACGCAGCGGCGGGAGCGGTCCCGGCATGGCTTCCGGGAGCAGCTGCAGCGCGCGCTTCCCGTCTTTACACGCGCCGCAGACGACAAACCCCGCGCCTAAGAAACAGCGGCCCGGGTCGCGCTTGTGCCGCACGGCCGACGGGTCGACGAACGTCACCATGCCCAAAGCCGGCGGCTCGCCAAACCGCCAGCGGCTGATAGCGACGGCCTCACGGATCAACTCACTGGACAAGACGCCACTCTCATTGCGGAAGATCGAGCAGAGCCAGGCGCCGCCCCAAGCGTGCTTGACAAACTCGGCGTAGGGCCAGGACGTTCCCCAGACCGCGCCGGGTGCCCAAAGGACCAGACAGCGGCCCGGGGGCATGAACTGGGGCGTGCCGGATTTCTGCCGGCTATAGTGCCGATCTGCGAGCGCCCCGGCTTTTGCATCTCCCCGGTGACTCAGATACCACCGCCGCTCGTCTGGCAGGCATTCCTTGCCTTCGCTTGCTCTCTTTTCCGCGTTGGGCATCCGACAATCCCTCATGATCGCGGTGGGGGATGAGCGTCTTGCTCCGGGTGCCTCCGCCCCTCACTGCGGTTTCAGCCGCATGCGGCTGAAAGCCGGTAGGGCCCCTACCCTTCCCGCCTTTGCCAGGAGAGGCCCTGCCGGAGCTTTTGCCATGCTAACTAGTATCATCGCCGGCCTGGCCGCGCTCATCTCGATCCTGACGTTCGTATCCGGGCAGCTCGCGCTGCGGAACTCGGCGCGGCTGTCCGTCATCCATGCCCTCGAGGAGCGGGTCAAGGAGCTGGAGGCCAAGGTCCTGCACCTGGAAATGAGGGAGCAGGAGCTGTTGGGCGAGAAGCTGACGCTGATGGAGCGCTTACTTGGGGTTACTTATAGAGCGCCTATTTCTTCGGGTCAGGGGTGAGGGGTGAGGGATCAGGGGCCAGGAAAGTCTTTCGACTCCGACCCTGACCCCTGACCCCTGACCCCTCCCCCCTGACTAAAAGAGGGACTGATGAAGAACAACCGCCGCCGCCCCCTGGCCCGCGACCTCCCCGAGGAACTCCCTTACGTCGCCCGGGATGGCTTCCCTGTCTTCCCCCGGCCGCCGGTGGAAACTCCGGGCGTCTCCTGGTCTACTCTGCTGGCGTACGGACCCACCCTGGAAGCCTTCATTACCCAGGCCATGGCGTTCAAAACCCTGGCGGTGGGCGCCAGCGGGAACTTCGGCCCGGTGATCACCCACCTCCCCGATAAGCATGAGTACGAGATCCGCTTCCTCGTCAGCCGGAAAAAGTAATGCACCCGAAAGACTTACATTTGATCTGCACCGCCCGCGAGGACAGTCTCAGGCTTTACAGCGGGAGCGGCACGCTGCTGCTGCGCTGCGAAGCCCGGAATAAGACCGTGCGGGACGGGCAGTATGGGCACTGGGGGAACTGTCCTCCCGGCGAGTTCATGCTCGCTCCCCCCCAGCATGAGAACACAGCGGCCTTCGGGAAGTGGTTTATCCCGATCCGGGACATGGGCCCGCACGGACCCATGGCGCGGTATGGGCGGCAGGGCATCGGCCTCCACGGAGGGGGATCGGACCTTCCCAACCCGTTCGCCCCCTGGCAAGGTTGGGAAGTGACCGAGGGCTGCTGGCGCCTGCAAAATGCCGACCTCGAACAGATCGTGATCCTCCTCAACGGCTGCTTCGCGGCGGGCGCGCACGCGTGGTTGACCGTGGTCGCGCGGGCGCCGGCTGCGGCAGAGCCAGAGTAGCAGCGGCGACCGGCGCCGGCTCGGGCAGCGGAACCCGCCGCGACTGCGACAGCGCTTGTGTCAGCCCGGCATCCGTTTCGGCCGCATAGAGGCGCACGCCGAGCCATTCCGGGCAGCCGCCGGGATGAGTCTCCTCGTTGATGACCAGGACCCCGCCCTCTGAGAGCTCATTCAGCTCGTCCTCATTCAAGCCAACGGTCAGCTCCCACCAGGGACCGGCGCGGCGCAGTGAAGTAAGCATCAGTAACCCTCCCAGCCCTTGAGGGGCTTTTTGACGCCGGCCAACTTCTTTTCCCAGGCCAGTGCCCAGCGGTGCGGGTCTTGCTCCGCGTCGGTGCGCTCGTCCCCGGAACCCAGGAGGACCGAGCGCACGCCGGGGAGAGAAGAGACCATGCGGACGCAGCGGTCCCGCGCGATCAACGAGCCGCCGAGCCGCTCCCAGTGCGTGCGCCAGCCGCCGAGCACCATGACAGTCCAGTAAGGTTCTTCGATCACCGCCTCCCGTCTGCATGATACCACTCCGGCTAGGGGGCTGTCAACTTTTAATTGACAGCCGGCCACGCCCCGGAGTAAAATGAAGGCAAGGAGGATCACGATGGAGAGCTACACTTTAGGCACGGCGGCGGTCCGTCGCGCGCTCCGGGACGAACCCCCGCCGGCCCCGCAATATCTCTCCGGCCCGGAGACGGCGCGGCTCAAAAGCGTCACCCGGCAGGCGGTCAGCATGGCGATCCAGGCGGGGCGGCTCCCCGCTCTGCGGCAAGGTCGCTGCTACCGCATCAAGAAGAGCGACGCGCTCTTGTGGCAGCCGCGGCAGCGAAAGCGAGGCAGAGATGAGCGTTGAGATTGAAGAGAGGAGAGAGCCGCAGGGGTCTGAAAACCGGCCCGCAGTCCCCGAGCGCGGCCGGGATGCGGGAGACTACCGGGCGGGCACCGCCGCACTGGCGGAGATGGACGAAGGGGAATTTCGCCGTCGGCTGACCGCGCTCGTCCGCGGCCGGGCGCGGCTGCAGCAGATCCATACCGAGTTGATGACCCCCGAGATCGACTATGGGATCATCCCCGGGACGGGGAAGCCCACGCTCTTGAAAGCAGGCGCGGAGAAGCTGCTGCACTTCTATCGGCTCTCCTGCGAGTTCATTCCGATCATCCAGCGCGGCGACGGCGAGACCGAGCCCTGGTTGACGGTGGTCACCGAATGCCGGGCCCACGTGGGGGACCTGGCGGGCCCCGTGGTGGCGACGGGGCATGGCGCCGCCGCGAGCTGGGAGAAGCGGTACCGGCGGGGCGGTCCGGAAGTCGAGAGCGCGTACGACATGCTGAACACGCTCTTGAAGATGGCCGCCAAGCGCGCGATGGTGGATACCGCCCTGCGAGCCACGGCGACCTCCGGTCTCTATTCGCAGGACCTGGAAGACCTGGCGCCCGCCCAGGATGCCCGGAGAAGCGGCCCAGAGGCGCCAGGAGCGCGGGGACGGGGACGGCCGCTGGGGAAGCCGCAGCGGGCTCTCCCGGCCGCTCCGGCGGCCCCTCCGGCGGTCTGTGGCGAGCTGGGCTGCGGCAGAAAGCTGGACGCTCATGAGATCGCCGCCGCCGGCCACTACCCAGTAGCATTCGGCGGGGAGAGGTTCTGCAAGGAGCACGGCCGGGCGCGGATCGCCCTCTGGAAGGCAGGTAAGGAAGCGGCGGGGGCAGCGAAGGAGGAGGAGGAGACGGACCCCTTCGCCGCGCCCGACGCGGCGGCAGAGTGGGGGGACAGCCATGGCGCTCAAGGACAGTGAGGGGATCCGGCTGCTCGTCTGGCGCAATCTGCCGCAGGGCGGCCGGCAAGACATCAGCGCCGCGGTCCGACTGGGCGCCGGCCGAGCCAATCCGTTCGGGTGGTCAGAGTCCGATCTGATCTGGCGAAAACAGAAGATCGGCGAACTGTACTGCGGCTATCCGGAGCGCATGGAGTCGGGCTTTCACGCTGAGTGGGAGGATGAAGCAGCGGCAGCGGACCCCTGACTTTCTGGGATAGGAAGAATCCGTCACGGTACAGAAAGAACGGGAGGCCGCCTTGACTCGGCCTCCCGCTTCGCCCTGAAGCAGCAGAACACGTCATCCTATTGTTGGCTTGATTATACCACAATGCTGGCGTGTTGCACACAGGGCGGGCTGGGAACTGCTTTACGTCCCCCTCAATAAACAGGGGAAAGGAGTACGAAATGGCGCGGACCGCGACGCCGCACACGCCGCCCTTGTGGTCGGCGGAACGCTATCTCAAGCTCGATTGGCCCGTGCTCGCCCTGCATACACCCCAGGTTGGGGGAGGGTGCTCCTGCGACCGGCCGGGCCTGGCGGAGGAGGAGAAATGCCAGCATCAAGGCAAGCACCCTCGGTTCGACAAGAACGACCTGCCCCACGGCCCGCTGTCCGGGACGCTGGATCCCGAAGTAATCACCGCGTGGCAGCAGCGGTGGCCGGGCGCCAACCTCGGCGTCCAGTGCGGTGAACGAGCCGGGATCTGGGTGCTCGACGCGGATGGAGACGAAGGCGCGGCCACGCTGCGGCGTGAGATCGACGCCCATGGGGGCGACTTTCCCAAGACTCCTCGACAGCGAACTGGCGGCGGCGGGCATCAGTTCTTTTTCCAGTACGTGCCGGGGTTGAAAGGGGAGGTCCGCTTCCTGCCAGGGCTCGATGTCAGAACACAGGGAAACCTGGTGGTCGTGCCGCCCTCGGTCCACAAGAGCGGCCGGCAGTACCATTGGGCGAAAGGCGAGAGTCCGGAGGAACTGCCCCTCGCATTGGCGCCGCAGTGGCTGATCGCCGCGATCCACGAGTTCATGGCAAAGCAGTCAAAACCCGCGCCGGTGACGCCGGGCGAGCCGATCCGCATGGGAGAGCGGAACCAACGACTGTTCAGCCTCGCCGGCACCCTGCGGCGCAAGGGAATGAGCGAGCCGGGCATCCGCGTGGCGCTGTTGGAGGAGAACAAGGAGCGGTGCCGGCCTCCCATGGAAGCTGCCGAAGTGATCGAGATCGCCCGCAAGGTCGTGGCGAACTACGCGCCGGCGGACTCCGGGCCGCACAACGGTAGATCTACCCCTGTAGTCACCAGGAAAGAAGAAGAAGAAGAGACTCAGATTCTTCTTAGAGAGATCGAGCAGCAGAAGCAAGAGTGGATCACCGGCGAAGAGCTCATGGCGCGGCAATTCCCGCCGCTGCGCTGGGTGGTCCCGGGCATGCTGCCGGAGGGACTGGCACTGATCGGCGGTCCCTCGAAATCGTGCAAGTCCTGGATGTGCTGCGAGTTGGCCCTGGCGGTCGCTGCTGGAGGGCGGCTTTTCGGGCAATTGCCCGTGGAGAAAGGCGCCGTGCTCTATATGGCGCTGGAAGACAGCCAGCGCCGCTTGCAAGATCGTTTCCGGACGCTGCTGCGGGGCGAGCCGATGCCGGCTGGGCTTACTTGCGCGACGAAAGGGCTGCGGCTGCGCAATGGGCTGGAAGAGCAGCTTGGCCTTTGGGAGGAGAAAACGACCGGCGCGCGGCTCATCATCATCGACGTGCTGCAGAAGGTCCGCCCGCCAAAACAGCCCGGTGGGGCCGATTATGAACAGGACTACACGGTGCTGGAGCCGCTCCACGACTGGGCGGATGACCGGCACGTCGCGGTCCTCTTCGCGCATCACACCCGGAAAGCTTTAGCGGACGATCCGTACGATATGATCGCCGGGTCGGTCGCGCTGCAGGCGGTTCCGAACACGATTCTGGCGCTGATGCGGGCTCGTGGTGAAGTCGACGCGGTTCTCCACTATACCGGCCGCGAGGTGTCGGCGGACGCCCTGGCGCTGCAGTGGGATGCGAATAGCTGCGGGTGGAAGCTCCTGGGAAAGGCGCGCGACCACCGCCTTTCCCGGGAGAGAAGTGAAGTCCTTGACGTATTCGAGCGGGCCACCGAAGACTTGTCACCCGGCGACATCGCAGCGGTGCTGGGAAAGAAAGTCAGTGTGATCCAGTTTCTTCTCGCTCGTTTGGTTATCGAAGGGCTGGTACGGAAAACGTCGTACGGCAAGTACCGTCTGTGCTCGGGCGCTTCAGTGCAAAGACACCTGCCGGAATAAGTCCGCGAGCTGACTCCGAGCCCTCCGAATGCTCCGAATGCTCCGAATGCTAAGAGTGCTGTGAGTTGTAAAGGGTACCCTATCAGTGAGGGGCTTCGCCGCTGTGGTGCTATTCACAACTCTCAGTGACTCTCAGTGACTCTTAGTGGTCCCACTAAGAGTTGTACAGGCACGGGCGTGTGCCTGGGAGGGTGTAACTCTTAGTAGTCGGAGTGAAATGGTAGGTGCGCGCGCGCGCGACTGAGAGGTTGTAGGTATATATAACATGCGCGCGCGCGCGAAGATCAGGGTTCGCCTGACGGCAGGAGCAGAATCAAGCCCGGATCTTCGCTGATCGCCATGACTTGCTCCATGGAGGTACAGCGGGGGCAGCCGACTCCGACGGCGCCTTCATGAGGAGTGAAGAGTTGATAAAGGCTTTCCGTTTCTTCACCGCAAGCGGGACAGATCGCAGCCTCCCGGTGCTGCCCTACCGCACGGACAGATTCCGGGAATGAGAACCGTTTCATGTCGTGTGCCCTTCTTTCGGGTCTGACAACCCGACCCGGATCCGGTCGTCAGGGCCGTAGTAAACTCGGTTCAGTGGGTGGTCGCCGCGCTCGGGGTGCTCGTGGCCGATCCGGTCATCCAGATCGCTGCGGAGCTTGTCTACCTCTTTGAGAGCGCGCTCTGCCTGACGACCGATGACTGAGGAACTCCCGTAGGTATTGGCGAGCCGGACGTACTGATGAATCAGAAACTCGCGCACTTCGTAGAGCTTGTTTCCGAGGTCGCGGTGTTCCTCCCATTCCAACCGTTTCTTGAGCTTCATGGCGCTTCTCCTCGCCGCCGCTCGCGGCACGCTTGCTCGTCCCTGCATACCAGTCTGTGGTCCCAGCGCCCCCGCTGTTCGTCCAGCAGCAGCCGGATACTGCCGTCGCGCGGATCTCCCAGCGGGTGACGGCACAGAAAACAGCGGCCCGTGCCGGCGGGGAGCGGCCGGCCACCGAAGGCGGGGCGCTTCATTCTCCCTGCTGCTCCGGCCAGACGTTCTCCACCGCCTCTCCATGCTGAGTGAGGACGGCCAGGTCGAAGCGGGGAGCGCGGCGCAGGCACTCCCGAGCCGCAGCGCGGGCCATCTCCAGCCCCCGCCAGGTGCCCGGCAGGTCGTGGGCGTTCTCTGCGCCCCGGGGGAGCAGGCGGATGCGGTAGGCCAGGGCGCTCATGCTACCCTCTCTGCTGCTGCCGCTTCAGGTCAGCCTGGACGCGGCGCAGATCGTCCTCCAACCGGAGGGTGTCGCTGCGGTGCCGTTCCGAAAGCTCGGAGAGCGCCTCCGCCTGCTTGCGCCGCACGTTGGCTTCCCGCTCTGATTGGAAGTATTCCCGGCTTGCCTGCGATTCGGCATCAGTATCCAGGCACTCCTCGATCAGCGCGCGCACCGCGGCGGCGAGCTGCTCTGCTGGGTTGAGAGCGGCAGCAGGGCCGCGGACGAGGGACAGGTCGGGGGAAGCGGCGATCCGGACGGCTTCCTCGGCTGCGGCGCGGCAGCCAAAGCATGGGGCTTGCGGCAAAGCGAGGAGCTCGCCCAGAGTCAACAGGCTTTGGACCGGCTCCGTCATGCTCTGCCCGCACTCGGGGCAGGGGCGCTCGAGGAGCACCTGGTCGTACCCGTAACTCTCGCTGGGGCGGAACCGCAGGCCGTCCTGTTCCCAGCGCAAGCCCGCCTCTGTCTCCCGCCACGCCCCGGGCCAGGCGAGCCGCACCGGGTCCCAAGGTAGTCGGTCGTCGTCATGGGGGAGGCAGAGGGCCCGATGGAGCGCGATGGTGAAGCGCTCTCGCAGCGTCTCCTGCTGCTTCAGTAGCTCGGCAGCCTCTTTCTCCGTCTTTTTTGCCTGGTGATCATGGTAGAGCACCAGGGCGCGGTCTGTCAGGGTTGGGGTCGTTTGCATCACGGTCTCCTGCACCTGCCGGGAGGGAGAGGCCCCTCCCGGCGCGAGAATACTGACGGCCTGTCAGGCAAAGATCGCCTTCAGCTTCGCGTCTTCGGCCGCTGCCTGCTTCCTGCGGGCCCGCTCAACCCGGATAGCCCCTGCCACCAGCAGGTTGCCTTCCTCTTGATGATGCCGCAGCCACTTCTCAAGTTGCTCGTCCGAGAGGCTGCGGGCCAGTTTCGCGGCTTTGAGCCAATCTCGCTGCTCCATGCACGCCTGAATGTGCTTGCAGACGAGCGGGCCGCGCTTCGAGAAGTGGGGGCAGGTACAGGTCGGGTCTCTTTTAAGGTTGACCAGGTACGACTTGCCTTCCTCGCGGAAGCTGTCTACCGCGTAGAGCTGCTCATGCTCGTTGACGAGGCGGGCGGGGGTCGGTTTTCCGGGTGAGTACGCTGCTGCTGCCATGGTTCTCTCCTCTGCGTCTGAACTGTTCACTGATCTCATGTTACCATGCTTGGGGGATTTCGTCAACTTTATATTGACTTGTGAGAATTTCTTTTGGCACAGGAGGAAGCCGCGGGAGGCGCGGCGAACGCACTCGCGCTGGAATAGGCCGGCTTGGCCGGCGTCCCGGCTAGATCGGTAGCTTCCCCCGCCGGGGCTGCAGATCTCCGGCGGGGCCTGATCTCGCGATGACTGCTGTTGCTACTGCCCGCAAGAGAGCGCCCAAAGAAACGCCGCCGGCCTCCCCGCCGGCTGGACCCGAGTTCGTCATCCGCCTAATGGACCCGGCGGCGTTGACGGCCCACCCCGAGAACCGGCTCCCATGAGGCGCCTCCAGTTTCGCTCTCAGCTAGCGCCCCGCTCGCGCCCAGCCCTCTTTGATCTGGAGTTCGTGTTCGGTTGGTGGGCCGACCAGAGCCCGGCTGAGAAAGAGGCGACGATCACCCGGATACGCCGCGAGTGCCAGGCGGAAAACGAGCGCCGCCGGCACTCGCGGCCCCAGCCGGGAGAGCGTTATCACTCCTGGACGGTGATTGGCCCCGCGCCGCCAGGCAGCCGCGGGGGGTGCGTCGCTGTTCGCTGCGATTGCGGCGCCGCCGGTGTCGTTGCCGCCTCCGCTCTGCGCCTCTCGCGCTCCCGATCATGTGTCAAATGCACTCGGCTGCGACAAGCACCCGAGGGGTGACTCGCGAAGCGGGAGCCATGATCCATGGCCGGCCGTCTTTCGCACCGCAGGCTGCTCCGGCCGTTCTCGGGGTCGGGATAGAGACCGGGGGAGTAGTAAGTGACGACGACGCCGGCCGCCACGTCGGTCTTCAGGTCCTTTTTGCTGCGGTAGTTCTTGTGCGTGTACACGGAACGGTTCCTTACTTGGTCGAGAGAGTACTGATGAAAGCGTTGTTGAAGAGGGACGCTCTCAGCCAGGTTGCTTCCGGATTGCGGGGGAACCGCACCCAGAAGCCGCCGTTCTCTTCACTGACAATCCGAGCGACATGAACAAAGCGGTTCGTCTGCCGCTGGAAGGCGAGGAGGACCCAGTCTCCCAGTTCGGGAGAGCGACTCACGCGGTTCATCCGGGGGTTCCTTTCCTGAAGAAATGAGCGGTGGGGGCGGATCGTCTCCTTCGCGCGTCCCGCGACCGGTCTGTTCAACCTGGCCGCCCGCCTGGGGAGAAGTCCCCGCCGGCCCCCTCGCGCTCGCTGTTGTCAATTACACATTACCATAGAAAGCGAGTGTTGTCAACTTAAACTTGACGAGAAGCGAAAGGAGGAGGTAGGAGGAGGAACGGCGAACGCCCTCCTGCCGGAATAGATCGGTAGCTTGCTCAGCCGGGGCTGCAGATCTCCGGCGGGGCCTGATCTCACGATGACTGCTGTTGCTACTGCCCGCAAGAGAGCGCCTAAAGAAACGCCGCCGGCCTCCCCGCCGGCTGGGCCCGAGTTCGTCATCCGCCTAATGGACCCGGCGGCGTTGACGGCCCACCCCGAGAACTGGCGCCGGCATCCAGACCGCCAGAAGGAAGCTATAGTCTCCTCGATTGCTGAGTTCGGATACCTCGCCTCTGTCCTCTGGAATGAGCGCACCGGGCGTCTCTTGGATGGTCATGCGCGCGTGGAGTTGGCGCTGGCGCAGGGTACCGACCGCCTTCCCGTCCGCGTGATCGATGTTCCCGAGCGCACCGAGCGCCGCATCCTGGCAAGCTTTGATCGCATTGGGGAACTGCGCGGGCAAGACGACGCCGCGCTCGCCGCCCTGCTCGCCTCGCTGGCCGAGGAGGGGCCGCTACCGCCCGGTTGGGAGCAGCCCGACTTGAACCGCCTCCTGGCCATGCTGGGCGCCTCGGGGCTGCTGCCTGGCGCTGATCCGGACGCGCTCCCCGACTCCGCCGAAACCCGCTGCCAGCCCGGCGACCTCTGGCAGCTCGGGCCGCATCGGCTGCTCTGTGGCGATTGCACGGACGCGGCGTCGGTCGCGCGGCTGATAGGTTCGGAAAAGCCCCTGCTCATGGCGACCGACCCGCCCTATGGGATCTCCCTGAACATGGAGGGCCGGGCTGCCCGAGGGCAGTCCGGCGCGCAGGCAGGCTTGTCGGGACGAGGCAGCGCCTGCCCGTCTTACATGCAGGCCCGCAAGCCCGGCGGGGCGGTCCTTTCCGGGGATACCCGTGCCGATTGGTCGGAGGCTTTCGCCCTGGTTCCTGCTCTGGCAGTGGCCTACGTCTGGCATGCCGACGTGCACACGTGCGCAGTGCGCGCCGGCCTGCAGGAGATTGGGTTTACTCTTTTCCAGCAGATCATTTGGGACAGAACACAGGCAGCGCCCACCCATACCCACTATTGGTATGCGCATGACCCGTGTTGGTATGCTCGGAAGGCCCGGGCTCCCTGGTATGGGCGGGGAGGCAGCAACACCGAGACGATTTGGGTTGCTCCCTCCCCGAAAAGCGTCCGCGGGAAGATCCGCTCTCAAGAAGAGAAGTTCCCCCACCCCACCCAGAAGCCGGTCGAGCTCTGGCGGCACCCCATCGAAAATCACACGGTCCCCGGTGATCCCGTCTATGAGCCCTTCGCCGGCAGCGGGACGGCCCTCATCGCCTGCGAGCAGCATGGCCGCCGCTGCCTGGCCCTTGAAATTGAGCCCCGGTTCTGTGATATTATTCTTGCCAGGTACACCGCAGGGACCGGTAAGGATCCGGAGCTGCTGGAGCGTTAGCGCATGGCCATGACAAACGCGCAGAAATCGCGGCGCTCTCTCGCGAAGAAGCGAGCCGCTTACATTGCCCTCCACGGCTGCCCGCCAAAGATTGGGGGCAACCACCGGCCGCAGACCTTCAAGAACTGCGAGGGGTGCGGGGTTTGGTTTGGCCCCCTTAGCTATCTGGCCCAGCGGTTCTGCTCCCGGGCCTGCAAATACGAGTGGCAAGACCACAAGCGCGCCCCGAGCCGTCGGGTCCTGACTCATGTCCGGACGGCGCAGAACATTCTTGCTTACCACGTCAAGGTAGGGCACTTGACGCGGCCGACGGTTTGCGAGGAATGCGGCGCGACAGGCCGGCGGATCCAAGCCGCTCACTTTGATTACAGGGAGCCCCTGCGCGTCCGTTGGCTCTGCCGAAGCTGTCATGCGAAATGGGACTGGGCTGAGCCAAAAGGAGCGACGGTCCGCTTGTCCAGGTATGAGCAATGCACGGGGAACGAGCCCGAGCGGCGGGAGGCAGGATGACCGATACCGAGGTTGTGGCCCTGATGAATTCGAGTGGGACCCCCGCGGACTGGGAGTTCAACGCCCGCTTCGTCAAGCAGGCTCATGGGGGCGAATACCCCGCGAGTTGGTATGATCTGATTGTGGCGAGCGGCCTGGCGGACTGGGTGCGAGACCGCTGGGGCGATACGGGACCGCTGATCACCGTGACGCGCGACGGTGACCGGGAGGAATGACCGCTGGCCGGCCGCGCTCACGGGAGGGACTCGCAGGCGGCAGCAGGGCGCTTGCTGCTGGTCCTGCGCAGTATCCAGGCAAATGAGGAGGAGTATGAGGTCCGGTACGGACTGGTGCTGGAGGCGCTCTGGTTGGCTGACACACTCGGTTTTGAGGCAGGCTTCCGTTTCGATCCGGGGGAGCCGGAATGGCCCGCCGCTTTCGTCGAACTGCCCACCGGGCAGGTATCCTGGCACATGCCGCAGTTTGGCGCCCCCTGGGATGGGCACAGCGTGGCGGAGAAGAATCGGCGGATCGCTGCCTGGATCGAGCCGCATTACGGAGGCGTCTGACGGATGGCCGGCCGCGCTCTTGATGAGCCCCCTCTTTGCATGGGGGGGCCCCCGATCCGAACTGCGCTGTCAGCGCGTGATGCGCTCATTGAAGCCCTAGAAGCGGACAACGAGCGATTGCGAGACATGCTGGCGGTGCTTTGCGTCCTCATCCAGGCTTCAGAGTCGCTCGCGGAGGCGCGCGCCCTCTCGGCTCGTTATGCGGAGTCAGCCTGCTGATGGCCGGCCGCGTCATCGATGAGCCTGCCGCGAAGGCGCGGATCCTCCAGGCTCTGCGCGCTGCCTCGACCCGGGAGGCGGCGGCCGAATATGCGGGAATCAGCCGCGCCACGTTCTTTCGTTGGGTTGCTCAAGATGAGACCCTTGCGTCTCAAGTCATTGAGGCAGAGGCTGCCTGGCAGGTTCAGTCTGCCGCACTCGTCTTGAAGGACGCTAGCGCGGGAGACTGGCGGGCGGCGGCATGGCTCTTGGAGCGGCACCCGCGCAGTAAGCAGTTCTGGAAGCGAATCGATCAGCATGACCTCGCCTGCATCCCCACCCATCGACTCCTCCAAATGCTCTCGGCTGCTGAGGAGGGAATTGATTCGGCGGGGGACGCCGCCGCCGCCGAAACCGGCGAGCTTCACTCCGTACCGGGATGATCCGCTCGGCTTCTGCTCCCATGTGCTCGGCGTGAACCCATGGGCCAAACAAGCCGAGATCCTCGCCGCCCTGGCCGAACACCCCCGGGTGACCGTGCGCTCTTGCAATGGCGCCGGCAAGACTCTGTGCGCGGCCTGGTCGGCCCTGTGGTTCCTCTGTACCCGACCTGGCTCCATCGTCATCACTACCGCACCCACTGGCCGGCAGGTCAAGGATCTCCTCTGGCGCCGGCTGCGCGGTGCGTTCCACGGGGCGAAACAGCCCCTCCCTGGCGCCTGTCAGACGCTGCAGCTCGACTGCGGCGTGGAATGGTATGCGCTCGGGATGGCCACCGATGAGGAAGTCAAGTTTCAGGGGCCTCACTCCTCGGCCGGAGTCATGTTCGTCGGTGACGAAGCCTCGGGGCTCGCTGAGTGGGTCTTCGCGGCCATGGAGGGCTCGATGACCCAGGCGGGCGCGAAGATGCTCCTTATTGGCAATCCCAACATCGCGCGCGGGACGTTCTATGAGTCCCATCGCGCCTGGCCCCGTGAGCAGAAGTTTCACGTCTCCGCGTTTGATACCCCGGAGTGGCTCATCGACCGAAGCTGGATCGAGGAGAAGCGCTGCGACTGGGGTGAGGAGAGTCCCCAGTACCAGGTCCGCATCCTGGGCGAGTTTCCCACCGAGGGCGATGACGTGCTCATTCCGCTCTCGTGGTGCTTGAAAGCGCAGGAGCGCGATACCGGTACGCTAAGCGAATTTTCTTCTTCTTCTTCTTCTTCCTTAGCTAAGACTACAAACCCCGTCACCGAAGCCGTAGAGATCGGGGTAGACATCTCGCGCTATGGTTCAGACGAGTCGGTCGCTTATGCGCGGCGCGGCGAACGGGTGTTCGCTGCTGCTTACTGGCGGGGCCAGGATACCATGACCTCGGCCGCGCGTATCGCCGCGCTAGCCCACGAGCATGGCGCCCAGCAGATAAAGGTTGATGATATCGGCGTGGGGGGCGGTGTAGTGGATCGGCTGCAGCAATTGCAGCGCGCGGGCGAGGTCAAAGCGGTCGTCTCCGGGGTAAACGTCTCCGAGGCGCCCCGGGACAAGGAAACTTTCGCGGATCGGCGAACAGAGCTATACTGGGGCTTGCGAGAGCGGTTCCGTGGCGGCACGGTGGCCATTCCCCGGGACGACACGCTGTTAGTGGACCAGCTCTCGCAGCTCCGGTACGGCTACAGCGCCAGCGGCAAGCTGAAGCTGGAGAGCAAGGATGACATGCGCAAGCGGCGCGGGACGGCGGGCCGCTGGTCCTCGCCCGATCGCGCGGAAGCGTGTATGCTGTGCTTTGCCATGGGCGGGAACCGCTGGCAGCCCGTCTCGCTCGTCGGGAGCCGGCCGGAGGAGGTGAATGACGAAACAGGGAGACCCGCGGCCCTTGCCGCGCTGTCACGTCAGGCGTGACCCGCAGGCGCCCGGATACTGGGTGACGCTCTGGCTGCCTGATCGAGCTTGGGAGCAGACGGCGGGCGGCGGTTGGCTTTGCCTGGAAGACTGGGCGCTCGCGCTGCGCTGCGTCCTGGCGCGGCTGCGGCCTCCGGTCAGACAGCGATGAGCGAGCATTTCCCGCCGGGAGGCCGAGACCCGGAGGCGTCTCCTGATCCCTTCGGCGCGCTCCACGAAGCCTACCGAAGCCTCGTGGCGGCGAATGAAGCGCTCGTCTCGGTCAATTTCACCGGCAGTCGCGAATGGAGCCGGATCGGCATGCGGGTCTTACTGAACCGGGCGGAGGCGTTTGTCGCCGCGCTGAAGGCGCTCATGGAAAGTCTTGGGGCCGAATGATCGATTTGGTCGTCAACGACCTGGCAGCGAAACTTCGTGCCGCTCTCTGGGAAACCCTGGAGGAGCACAGCCGGCGGGAAGAGTATCCCAATGTGGTCGTCTTCACTGCCCTGCTGACGCTCGTTGGCATGGCGCTCCATGACGGCTATGAGCGGGGGATTTTCACCCTGGAAAGGGCTCGAGAACTGCGCGACAGCATGGCCGAGCGCCTGGCGGCGCTGCCGCTGGGCGAGCGAGAAGCGCCGCGCTATTTGGCGCCGCTCCCCAGGCGCCGCTGAGCCCCCGACCGCGGGCGCTCCTCGCTGAGGCGGACCTCTGGGGGCTGCAGACGAGCCAATACCTGGAGGGCTGCCTGCACCGCTTGCGGCTACAAAGGAGCGCCGCGCAGGCTCGGGATGACCTGGCTGCGGCGCGGCGGCTCGCGGCGCGCATGAAACCCATCGCCGCGGAGCTGAAACGGCGGAGGAAAAGCTGATGAATCGGCCCCTTGATCCGCAGGGGTATCCCAATACCCGGCGCGCGCCGTCGGCGCGTGCAAACCCGAGCAGTACCCAGCAGAATCCCTACCGGGGGACCGCCTGGCTCGGCTCCGGCTATCCCCTGCCGCTGCCGCAGGTGCCGCCTTCCGTGCCGCGCGCTTCCCCCTTCCGCCCCCTCCAATATGCCGCGAGCCGTCCCTCTTATGACCTGGCCGGCGTTGCCGCCCGCCTTGGTCCGTACTTTCATGTGCCGATCCGGGTCGATTACAACGTTCTCCTCAAGCTCCGCGAGACCATCCCCCTGATCTCCGCGGCCATTCTGCGCATGAAGGAACTGGTCGGCGCGCCAGCAGTGCAAGCGGAGCCCCGACTGAAGGAAGACATCGACGCTTTCCTGCGGGCGCTGCCGGTCAATCGGATGCAGGTGGGGCTCGCGAACTGGCTGCAGTCCCATCTTGACAATCTGTATACCTTCGGCCGCGCCCATGCCGAAGTCATCCTGACCCCCGCCCGGAATGACGTGTTCGGGCTGGTGGAAGTCCATCCCGCTACCTGCGCGCTGCGGCCGACCCTGGGGGGTTATGGCCTCGACGTGGTGCAATACCAGTACGGTGGCGGAGTGCCCGTGACCCTCATTCCTGAGTTGCTGCTGACCTCGGTCAATGACATGCGTGGGGACGACCCGAACGGGACCTCGCTCATTAGCGAGCTGCCTTTCGTCGCGCAGATCCTCAACGCGATCCTCCGCGCCCAGGCGAATACCTGGGATCGCTTCGGCACCCCCTGCTACTGGGTGAATTGGGAACCCCCGGCGACCTGGGAAGACCCGACCGGCCAACAGACGAAGGAGATCCTCCAAGCGATGCAGGGCAACCTGTCTACCGCTTTGCGAGAGAGGGCGGAGGGCAAGCCCAATGATTTCTTCACCAGTGGCAAAGTAACTCTCGACATCATGGGCGCGGCCGGCGAGACGCTGGAGTTCCAGACGACCGCGCGGGCCTTGTTGGAGCAGATCCTCGCGAAGTTCGGGCTGCCCCCCTTTATGTTCGGGTTCTCCTGGTCCTCAACCGAGCGAATGAGCACGGCGCAGGCGAAGGTGCTGACCGAGATCGTCGAAGCCTCGCGGGCGGTCGTCTCCCCTGAGATTGAGCGCCTGATCATGCTGCGTCAGTTGCTCGTGGGGCGCCCCGGGGAGTTCGAGCTTTGCTGGCCGAAAGTCAGCCTCCAGGATCTGATTGACGTGTCGCGCGCCGAATGGATGGACCAGCAAGCCTTACAGATCCAACTCGCCAACTGGGAACGGCAGGTGCGCCTGGGGATTTACTCCCTCGAGGAGATGGCGAAAGAACTGCGTCCCGACCTGGCGGCGATTCCCGTGGAGCAGGTGCGGCAGCGACTGCCGGGGCTGGTCACCGAGCTGCCGGTCTTCACACCGGCACCGGTGGGCGGCGCGGAGCCGGGGACGCCGGGCAATACGGAGCCCGGGCAGCCCCCGGGAGGCAACAATCCGCGCGTCGAGGTGACGCGGGGTCTGGTGACGAATGGGAAGCGTTCGTGACGCGCCCGGAGGCCGCGGATTACCTCCTGGAGCAGTCGCACGCAGCGCGGGATACGGCGCGACTCTACCGCCGACAGCTCCTCCTCCTCGCCCGTCAAACGCCGCGACAGGAGGGGGTGCTTTCCTGGGACGAGCGACAAGTTCAGGACAAGCCCTGGCTAGCGAAAGACGAGCCAGCCGGTGACGCGGGGGCTGGTGACGAACGGTAGGCATGGAGGACGAACTTGCGGTTTCGCTGCATGAGTCACCGCGCGTTGGCCCGAATTCGCCGGGGCGACGATATTGAGATCGACGGAAAACGGTGGGAGAAGGTGCTCCACGTCCCTTTCGGTTTCCCCTGGCTTTGTCACCGGCTCATGATTGGCAGCGGCGGGGAGATCCACCGGGATCACCTTACCGCTCACCTGGGCAGGGAGCGTCGGGTCTGAGCAGGAAAGCTCGCTCAAACAGACGGCCCTCTAGCCGCTTGCGAGGAGGAATTCCGCCGCGCTCGCCCCTATCTGGACAGCGGCAGCGCGGCTCGTGACCGGGCCGGCGCTGTTCATGGGAAAACCTCCGTTGCTTTTCGCCGCGCGCCGGTTCCTGGTTCCTGGCCGGCGCGCGGCAATCAAAGAGGGAGGAAGAATTCCCAACCAGGGCTCCGCTGTTCCGCCGGGAGTGCGCCTGATAGGCCGGCTGCAATCAGGAGCAGTAATGAAGGCCGGTGCGGATGAGCCCGCCGGAGAGGAGACGGTTACCCGTTCTCCTCTCCGGCAAAGGACCCGAGAGGAGGTTGCCATGAACGGCTCGAAGGGTTATCCTGACCGCCGCCCCCTGCCCCAGCCGCGGGACGATCTCGGTCCTTACGCGGCCCCGAGGGCGCCCACGGATCGTTCCGGCGAGCCGCCGCAGCTCACGGCACCGCCGCCGCCGCGGCCCGCAGCGACCCTGGTCTCTCCCCCTGACGTGCCGCCGCCGGGGCACCCGTCCCGCGGCGCAAAGGAGGGCTAGCGGATGCGCTATAACAAAGAGAGAGCGCTGGTCGAAGCTGCCGCCCTAAGCAACGCCCCGACGCTGCCGCCGCCGGAGGTGGCCCAAGCAGTGTGCGGGGCCCAGCCAGGCGTGCGGCCCGGGGAGAGGCGCCCGAAGGGGAAGGCTCGTAGCCCGGCGCCGCCCATGCCCCGCCGTCCCATGGGGCCCCTTGAGCCGGCGAGGCGGGGCGCGAAAGAGACCGCACCCACAGCGCCCGCCGCCGCTTTCCCGCCGCCGAGACGGGCGTGATCTGGGATTTCTGGAGCTGGCGCGCTCCGGCATACCGTTGGGTTCCGGGTCTCGGCCGGGATCACTGTAGGGCCTGCGGCCGTCCCGCCGGCCGCGCCCACCCCCGCGCGCCGCTCTGCCGGGACTGCCTGCGGCTCGATTACTTTACCCGTCTGCTCGTCGAACTGCTCCGCGGTGATGGACCCCAGGAGGAAGCGAATGCCAAACCACAAAGCTCCGCAGCCCAGCGCGCCGGCTGAGACGTTCACCCTGCGCCCCACCCCCAGCCCTGGTTTTCTGCCCCGGCCCTGCGGCAGCCCCGCGCCGCCCGGCTTCCAGCCGCGCCAGGGGGAGGGGAATGTCGCAGCACGCGCCCGCGTGATCGACCAGGTTCTGGAGATCGCGACGCAGGCAGGGCAGCGCCCTGCCAGGAACGGCTAGGGAGGCATGACTGATACCCCCGCTGCGCT
>WNFA01000942.1_pt1 | contig 45426 bp, 41 predicted proteins | sample 5400481 | NCBI WGS metagenome assembly WNFA01 (sample SAMN13153340, study PRJNA577476) | soil metagenome | isolation source: 120 cm saprolite under Douglas fir tree site 2 hole 1 replicate 2 | place: USA:California | collected 2015-04-18 | reverse complement strand
AAGTCGCGGGAGGGGGTGTTTGGTTCTGGTTCCTCGAGGATGACTCGTCTTCTTCTGGCAGAAGGAATTGGTCTATCGCTATCTCCCAGGCTCTCGAATACTCCATCTTCTTCACCACCACCAGTTCGTCTATCAGATCGCTGAACTGCTGCGCCGTTTTGTTCACTTCTGTTTCCAGCCGGTTTTCTCTCTGGAACTGAGCTAACATCATCGGCTGGTAACGATGTCAGTGAGTCAAAACCAAGTTGTATAATGCGCCCCGGTTGTTCAGTGTCTCTGCGTGTTTCTCTGGTTGGTAGAGCAGTCGGGACCTCCGCTTCAATGGATAGTGAAGAAAAAAGCTCATCGAGCGTCGCTTGTTTGTAGGCGGCAGGCAAGGCGGGGTGTTTCTTTGCCAGGTACAGTCTTGTACCTGGCTTTGCCTTACTGCGGTAAGAAGGAGCGAACCGGCGAACCTCTCTATTGACTCCTGTTGCAATGCCATTCTGTTTTCCTGGCGGGATCGCGCTGCCATCTCTAACTGATACTTCTGCCAGTGAGTCAAAACCGAGTTGTGTAAATAGTCCCGCTCGTCGTTCTGCTCCCCGTCCTGGCATAGATGCTTGTTAGGATAAAATATCAGGTACAGGAAACGAGTAAAAAGCAAGCAATAAAATGGTAAGAGGTATTTCGTTCCCTTCAGCTAAGCGCGGATTAGTGGAGGTTTGGTATAATAGGCTCACCTATGCCTGTCGCTGGCAACAGCTTTTTGTATGATTTGCAAAGGATGTAGTAATACTATAAATTTTACCGAAACAGAATGTCAGTACTGTAGTACAAACCAGTATCCATTCGCCGGAAAATTTGAAACTGCGAAACTTCCCAATACCGATGAGAATATCCAACTCAAAGCAAAAGACGCTGCACAAAGGGCGGTTGTCATAACACTCATTTTTATAAAACTCAATAAGGATAAATACTCAATATTAGCTAAGGATGAGCAGCCTCTAGATATTGCTTGGTTTATAACTTGTTTTTTCGCTCATTTGGCTGTACGTCAAACTGCGTACAGATTAGGAAGTCAACACTTAGAAGAATTGTTCTTAGGAGATTTTAGAGCGGAGCTGATAATATGTTTTGTTTGGTTAAATAACAGGAAAATGTCAACTGAAAAAATCAATCAATTGATTTATAGGTTAGCAGCTTTTAATACACAATACAGTCAGTATTAATGGACAGTTGATGAAGAAAAAGGATACAAGAATACTGTATTTTGGGAGTTTGAAAATGAGCTTGCAACACTTCTTGGTAAAGCACATGATCTCTTTACAATTATGGAATTTGAGATTAAGTTCACTCAATACTTTTGTGATTTTAATTTAAGGAATTTATTGTTACTCGATTAGCAAATTTTTTAGCTGGTACTTCCACTAAGCACGCCTAAGTTGCAGTATGCTACTCGGAACGGCGTATAATCGGTTTTAGAACGCTTTTTCTTTTTGGATATCCATTTCATAATCTCTGAGGTATTCGGCGGTTCTAGGGTCTTCCTGGTGCGTTACAGGGGGTATTTTTCAACGGCTTGAACAAGTGCGGTCAAAATCTCGCGGATCTGAAAATTGAGTTGTCATTTTTTCAACGGGTTAATCAGATGTACCAAAGTGGTTGAAAATTATGGTTTGGAGTCTGTGACGATCTGCGCGTTACTCTTTCAATGGCTTGATGCTCACTCTTCAATACCTGCAAGTGGCAATGTCCGGGTGTTGTGAAATTCCCTTGTACTGGGTGCAAGTCTGCGGAAAATACGTTGACTGGGGTGTGATAGTGTAACAAGCTGTTATACACCTGTCGTGGTTGGGGTCGTTCTCTCATGATGGCGTGATACTAGCGAAAAAGGAACGGCTTTGCAAGCCGAATGTAAAAAATCATTACGGAAGTAAAGCGACTTGGAAGAGGTGCGGATCAAGAAATGGCATGACTGGTCTGATGATTAACCGATCTCTTACCAAGCTATTACACACCGCTCTCAATTTCTTGCTAGGATAGGACAATGCAACCCACTGTCCAAACGCTTCCTTTTCGGTCTCTTTCTCCTCAGCAGGTAGTATTAGCACGACCATCACACACTGTTCCTGATATGCTGTCTGCTGTAGAAGAAAAGTTACTCATGGCTGTCTATCGCTTTCATTACCTCACCCTGGAACAAATTGTTTGCTACCTGGGGATCAGTCCGAATTCTGCCAACTGGATACGCAAGAAATTAAAGTCTCTGGTAGATCGTGCGTTTCTTGATACGCAGTTTTTACCTCGCCTGACTCCCTATGGTCGCTTACCTCTGATTTACATGCTTGGCACTGAAGGAGTCAACCACTTCAAAGAGCTTGGCTATCCGGTCTCCTATCACTCGCCCAAAGAACGGATACGAGGCTACTTGTTTTTAACCCATACCTTAGACCTGAATGATCTGTTGATTGCTGCTGCCTCGTTGTCCCGCAGCAATCCTGCGATTACCTTGACGGAATGGAAGCACGAACGGGTCTTAAAACACATGCCCTGTAAAGTGGATATCGGCAATGGGAAAACATCGGCTGTCGTGCCTGATGCCTGGCTTGACTGGCAGTTAGAAACTCCTTTTGGTGCGCCTGGTGAAGATCGGTTCAGTACCTTTGTTGAAGTAGATCGGGATACTGAGGACATCACGCAATTTAAGCCGAAAGTACGAAGTTATCTTGCCTTTGCCAATGGCGCGTACAAGGTGTTTGGATCGGATGTGTTCAACGTGGTATTTGTGGTTGCTGATGGCGGGCAGCGACGATTACAGCAACTCAGAAAATGGACAATGGAGCAGTTAACAGAGCAAGAGACGGTAGATTTTAGTATCTTTTTCAAGTTTGCGCTGCTGCCTGCTGCTCCGATTGATGCGGTTTCCCTGTTTCTCTCCCCGGTCTGGTACACCCTGGAAGATGATCGTCCGGTGAGTCTGATTGAAAAAATACTATGACGTATGAAGCAACACACCCTGGCTGTCACCCTTGGACATTGGGGACGCTTCCCGTTTCGGTTTCCCTTTACCCTCACTGAACCCAAACTCAAGCAGCACAGGCATGTCATGGGCATTACCGGACAGGGAAAAAGTAAGCTGCTGGCTCATTTCACCGCTTCGTTAATCCTGCAAGGCGTTGGTTGCTGTCTCATTGATCCACATTCTGACCTGGCGCGTGATGTCTTAGCGCTGTTATATGATGCCGGCTATTTCAAACAGAAAGACGCAACACAAAAGCTCTTGTATATTGACTTCAATAGGCAGGATCGCTTTATTCCTTTTAACGTCCTCAAACAACCCTATCCGGTGCATGAAGTTGCTCGTAATTTGGTTGAGGTCTGCACGAGGGCATGGTCTAGCCTCGCTGACGGCGCAGCTCCTTTGTTTGAAAATATTATGCTGGCTGCTGTGCCGGTCTTGGTTGAAAATGGCTTGCCGTTAACAGCGCTTGATGATCTGCTGGCAAAGAAAAGCTATCGGGATCACCTCTTACAGCGCTGCACTGATACAAAAATTATCAGTTTCTTTCAAAACCAGTTTGATGCATGGGGTCGGGATCAGCCGGTGATGATTGGCTCTGCCCTTCGTCGGGCGTTTTTGCTTTCCTACACTCCCGCGCTTCGCTACTCGCTTGGACAAAAAGACAACCTGTTGAATTTCAGGGAATTAATGGATACCTCAACCAGTGTGATTGTTGACATTGGCGGTCTGGATGAGCAAACGCAACGCATTTTAGGCTGTTTAATTACCGTTGGGTTTGAAGTCGCCTCTTTGAGTCGGGCGGATCTGCCTGAACACAAGCGAACACTCTATCATTTGATTATGGATGAGTTCTCAATGTTCTCGGCGCAATCTGAGGAGGCATTAGCGCGGGTGTTGTCTTTGGCTCGGAAATATAACCTCTTTTTAACACTCGCTCATCAGACATGGAGTCAATTATCAGAGCGTTTGCAAGGAGCACTCCAAAACAGCATGCCAATATATTTTAAGCTCGGGTATGATGATGCGGTGTGGGCTGCGCCTCGTTTGGGACGATCTAATCCCTATCATAAAAAACATGAAATGAAAGCGCTGCAAGACAAAGAACTGAGCATAGAGTATCATCCGGTGTATTTCCAGATGCAGGAAGAATACGAGATGTGGACTCGGAAAATTGAGGATTTGTACCCGCAACAAGCGTATGTGAAGTTTACCAGAAACGTGCCAAAGTTGTTCCGACCATTTGTCAAGCCAACACAGACGCGGAAAATAAAATCAGCGTATGTGCCTCGTCCACAGGTGAGCCTTGAGGCGTTGCAACGCCTCAAGGACGATTACGCTTTCAAGCTGATGAAACCAATACAAGACATCCAACACGCTCCCCTGCCTGTTGACTCGCAATCTGTTATCCCCACACGTGGCGCGTTTTAAGCGTGTGGGGGCATCGGGAGAGATATTTGATCGTCTCTGAGAGAAAAGACGGGTGTAGGGCATTCTAGAGACGGAGAAGGGCATTCCAAACCATCATATGACAAGAGAACAGAAAGCATGGTGGCAAGAAACATATAGGCAAGGGATTTTAATTCCGCAAGCAGTGCCATATCATCCAAGCCGTTTTAGTCTCAAACGGATCGCGTTTACTCTGCGCCGAGGTGTTGAGGACATCAAACGCTTTGTTCGTGACAGTGGCAGGGGTCAGTATCTGAAAACTGCCTCCTCCGCTTCTTCCTCGACCCTTTCTTGGACAGGTGAAAAGGTGTCTGCCGTTGCGGAAATACCAGGTGATGTGCTGATGACCGTTGAGAATGGGTCAGTTGTCTTTACCTCGGACACTGGCGCTATGCTTCGCTATCACAAAAGCGGCGCGTTTCTCTACTCCCCTGTTCCGCTCCGGCGACAAATGGTAGCAGAAGAGCAACGGGAGCTTGCGTTTTGGCAGCAGGATAAAGAGGTGGTGAATAATAAGCGGATCGAGCTTGATTGTGTTATTGCTTCTGAGCCGGAATATGCTGTGTCAAAAACGAACAATACCCCGTATGGGCATTTCCGTATTCGGGTGGATGGAACAGATGCGCAGTTTGATGTGTATGCGTACAAACAGGGGGTTCCCTTGTTGAAACGACGAGGTGTGCATGAAAATGACACTATTCACCTTGAGGCAACGGTGCATGTTGAGCCACAATATCAGCCTGGCGGCGTGATCGGCGAACGAAGGTGGCTGCGATATTTTAATTGTCAGAAAATATAAGGATAGTCCCTCCCCTTTTTGGCAGCGAGCGGCTCCACCTGCGACATGGGTACATTCATTGCTCTATTGCAAGCTCTATCTACTCTCTCACTACTTTCCCATCGTCCTTTTTACGACGAACTCTCATACTTTGTGGCGGGCAAAAATGCGGAATGGAGAAATCTTGTGGTCAAAAAATGCGACAGCATTTTTAGTGAGCGGGAGCGAACGGTGACAACAAGGTTTCGGAATGGAGCATTTTTAGTCTCTGAGCGGTAGCGAAGAGACGGCACGCCACAAAGTGTGAGAGGATACGCTCAATGGTGGTTCTTGCAACGCAAGCTCTATAAAAACTTGCTCTATCTTTCTTTGGGTATATCTTCTGTTCGGGTACATTTTATCCCGTTGTGATCTGGACTCCTGGCGGATACAGCAGTCTAAACAGGTGTATAGGCAGGTGTCTTAAAGGGAGTACACACTGGATCATGTGCTTGGCGCGTGTGTTCAATCACATTCTGTGAGCAGTTATCCACATTTGGCGCGTTGTTTTCAGCTACTTATCCACTGCCTACCCTACTCCTGATTACCCCAGGTGTTACGTTGTTGATTTGTTTCCCGCCAGCTTGCTTGTTTTTTAACCAGTCTGCGAATACTGCTCCTGGGTTTCTCGCTCCTCCATCTGCCATAATTTCGGATGCCTTTTGCAGAAGGATCTGCGGATTAAATCTCCGGCAAGCTATTTTGTAGTACGTCAGTGATTTCTGATCGCCCAGTTTCTCTGCTAAGAGTCCGGCATAATAATCCAGTTCGTCTTTATCCTTTTTGATCTGTTTAGTAACGTTATTATATCTTTCTTTAGTATCTTTCTCTGATCGATGTAAAGATGTTTTACCCCTGCTGTTAAAGTTCTTTACTCCGATGTTAACATTCTTTACATCTGCGTGAGGTTCCTTTTCTTCTGGTTCGTTTTCCTCAATCGGGGTTCTCATTTTGAGTTTGTAATACTTCTTGATCCTTGCCTTATCGCTGTTGTCAGTTTCTTCCTCTAACAATCCATGCTTCACCGCACCTTTCAGTCCTGCAATAACTGAAGGTTTACTTAATCCTGTGCCGGTATCAATGCGTGTTCCATCCTTTTTCTTGCGACCATACATAAACTCATCGGTAGTAATCTTTTTCACCATGTCAAACTCGCTGTATCCCCAGGTATGTTTGAGCACATATTCAACGAGCTTTAATTCAGCGAGGCTTGTGACTCGTGCGGTGATATCTGTCCACTCATTCGGCAGCCTGAAGAAATTTGCTTCCGGTTTGTTAAAACCCTGAAATAGTGGCTCGGACAGTGTGTGCATATATGCTTCGGTCTTGACACGCCGGAAGAGGTTTGCTACGCTTTACTTACTTTCTTTGAAGCGGTTACGACTCTTACAGGTTGTGACCGTTTTTTTTGTGCTTATTTTTCCTAAGCTCGTCCATTGTAGACACAGAGATTAGATTGCTGTCAACCCTTTTTCGGGCTTTCGGGTTTGCGGGCTAGTGGGTTTTCCCGCATGCGGTTTTGCAGGTTTGCCATCTTGCGGGTATGCGGGTATTCAGACTTGCAGGCAAACCCGTTTGCGGTTTTGCGGGCGCGGATGGCTTTTCGCATTCTATCGGGAAATAGATTATAATGAGAACGGCAATCGTGTCAGATATAAGGTGAGGTGCAGAAACGATCGTGCAGCACATCGAGTGTTCTGACAATCAACCGTTGTTCGTGCAAGTTCGCAAAGGGAGAAGATCATGCGACAAGACGTCATGGGTACGAGGCGCAAACGTCCTCTGGGGATCACTATCATCGCTATTCTTCTGTTCATCTCAGCCGTCATTGAGATCATTGGCGGCATCTCCAGTGCGGCCGGGTCCACATCAGCAGGGACGACCAGCGCCGTTCTCTTAGGATGGTTTCCTCTGATTTTAGGGGTGGTCGAACTCGTGCTGGCCTGGGGATTATGGACATTGAAGCCCTGGGCGTACTGGGGCACCTTACTAGTCGAAATTCTCATTATTTTGGTTCACTTCTTTGGCTTCCTCGGTCTTCCACGAACCCATTCAGCCCTGGCGGTGATCAGTGGGGGGATTGTGTCCATCATCATTGTGATCTATCTCTTGGTCGATCGCAATGTGCGTCGAGCCTTCCAAACGGGCTTGTAGAGGCGAGACAGCAGGCAGAGAGAGCACAAGGAGCAGCGAAAAGTCACTCGTTGCTCCCCTGTGTTTGCTGAGACAGCTACCTTTGAGGAAGGTTTCGTGAGCTTCATCAAGGAGAGCTTCTGATACCAGGATGACGGATGGTACAGCTCCCACGTTCGTGTTATTTCTTCTTCGCAAGGTAGTCTTCGACAGCTTGCTTTACCACTTCATAATCAGCAACATCTTGCTCTGCGGCATAGATTTTTATCCGCTTCACAAGACTCGGCTCTAGTCTGGTGGTATATTTTTCAACCTGTTCGATGATAGGTAAGCGGGCTTGCGGGCTAGTGGGTTTTCCCGCATGCGGTTTTGCGGGTTTACCATCTTGCGGGTTTACAGGTAAACCCGTTTGCGGGCTTTCAGTCTTGCCCGTTTGCGGTTTTGCGGTTTTGCGGGCTTTTTCTTTTTGGTCTAACTCTTCTTGCAATTTCTGTAGTTGTGAATAATCCATAGGTTAAATAAATAGATTGCTATCTTTTGCAGCTTGCACAACCATATCAACCGTAGCACGTTTAAGTCTTCTAATAGCGAGTGTGATAAGCAATAAGCTACAAACTCTTACGGTATCTCGCGGTAAGCCTTTGGTGTAGGCATAGAGCGTTTTGTAAACTTCCGCTGCCTGGGACTCGTCAATAATTGAGTCTTGGTATCCTGCAACATCGAGACGAAACGAGATCATCTGTCGCATATCATCTAAAATCATGGTACTCATGGCAATAGGAAACATCCGGGATGCTAATTCACGGAATTGAATAATCTTTGTTCCGAGTTCCTCTTGACCGACAAGTACCACTTGCAAAAGTTTTACCTTATCAGTTTCAAAGTTCAGGAGATAATGAATAAGCTTGAGCATATCCCTCGTGAGATTTTGCGCCTCATCCACAAGCAAAACAGGTATTTTTCCTTCTTTTGCTTGCTCAATTAAGAACTGCTCAAAGTTTCTCAGTGACGCGCTGTAAGAACGTTCAGTTTTTTTACCAAAGAGTTCTAAAATATCTCGCAATAACGCATTACTCGTCTTAATGTTTGCCGCGACATACAACTTAACATTATAATGTGGCTCTGAAGAGAGTTTATTTTGGAGAAGTTTCACAAGAGTCGTCTTTCCGCTTCCTCTGGGACCATACATATAGAGTGGACCAAGACGGGAGCGTGCCATAAATTCACACTTTGCAAGAGCTTCTCTAACCTGGGAGGAAAAAAAGAGGAACTTAGGATCAGACGATACCATAAAAGGGTATTCGGTGAAACCGAAATATTTAGTAACAATGCTTAAATCCATAAGTGCTAATAAGCAAGTATGCACATAAGTTCATCAATTTGTCAATAAGTATTAAAAGTTGGGCAATTTACCAGGCGAGGGTAAAAGTTGAAAGGGTAGTGGAGTACAATTTCCCTCGATTTCTGCGGCGGGACTGCTTCTACGTGTCCTGGAAGCTAGCGGCTCGGCGGGATTGAAGGGTAGGGAAGTCTTGACAGGGTGAAAGAGTGTTTGCTACGCTCATGGTGATACATATTAGTAGGCGGCTTCATTCCTGCACTTCGGAGTGGAGCCGCTTTTCCTGTCCGTAAACCAACGGATACTTTCTCGTTGCATTCTCGCTGCTCTCTTGCTAAGCTAAAAGTGGGGAGGAGGTGAGAATATGCAGATATACACCATCAAAGAAGCGTCACGCAAAACAAAGATCGGCGTTGAAACGCTGAAACGGGCATTGGAAGAAGGACTTATCAAAGGTACCCAACTCGCGAATAGGCAATGGCGAGTCGCTGAAAGCGCTCTTGAGGAAGCGTTGCATGAGGGAGTTGACCTGCGGGGATTGTCCAAACGGACGGGGAAGAAAAAAGGACCGATGCCTCCTGGTCTCAAGCGGTTCCTGGAAGGAAAGAAGAAAAAATAACGTTTCTCGGTTCCATACAACAAATAGGAGCTTTACCGCTCCTATTGTGTGTCCGGAAAACATTTGCATCCGGGGTTTCAAAGGCATGCACGGGAGCAGAAAAGAAACATGTGGGGAATGCTACCTCTTCGATTTCTGCGGCTTTACTGGTGAGAAACGACGCAGCAAGATAGAAGGGGAGTGATTACCCTTCGGGTCTTCGTCCTCCTGGCTCTGGTCGTTGTCTCCCTCTGTTTTCTGGATTGTGCGGCATAGGAGGTGATTATAACATGAGGTCTAGCCTCGGAGAAGGGGAAGAGGGGGAACAATAAAAAGGTGTTATAATTGTTCTAATTATTGAAGTATGTTTAACAACGAGCAGAATTTTTCTCTCAAGGAGTTTTTTGCTCCGCTTACCACAAAAAAAGCGATCCTCATAATTGCTGTTCTTGGTTTTATCGTTTTCGGCAATGCTCTTTTTAATGGGTTTGTATTAGACGACAGATTTCAAATAGTAAATCTTTCCAATAGAGTTTCTATTCAAAAAATCCCCACTTTTTTCTTTGTTAGACATGCTGGATATGTTTCAGATGTTGGATATTATAGACCAATATTTTTTTCTTTCCTGACAATTATGTACTCTTTATTTGGACTCAATTCTTTTTTCTATCATAGTTTTCAATTAATCATTCATATTGGAAATATATCACTCATATTTCTTCTCTTTAAAAAGTTTTTTACAAAAGGACTCTCGTTATTCCTTTCAATTCTGTTTCTTGCGCACCCAATGAATGTTGAAGCTGTTTCATATATTTCTGCCGTAGCTGATCCTCTGGCAGTGTTTTTTGGTTTACTAGCATTACATATCATGATTAAAGATAAATTACACATTTTATCGATAATAATAGCATCAGGATTAATGTTATTGTCATTATTAACTAAGGAAGCTGGATTTCCTATCTTAGTTATAATACTTTCGTATTGCTTATTTTTTAAAAAGAAGAATATCCTTGCAATCTCTCTTTTTACTTGTATAACATTGGGGCTCTACTTTTTTCTTCGTTTAGGTGTTACACATGAATTTTTTCAGAGTGATAAATTTGCTCCCATCACACAAATTTCATTCTCTCAACGTATGATGAATGTTCCGAAAATTATCTTCTTTTATATTTTTACGTTTTTTATACCTCTTAAGTTAAGAGTTGCTCAATATTGGATAGTAGAAGCAATAAACTTGCAAGATTTTTTGCTGCCTCTTATGTTTGATATCCTATTTTTTATTGCGCTGATTTTCCTTTGGGTTTTTCTTTATAAGAAAAATAGAAAGACCCTTCCGTCATACCTGTTTTTCCTCTGTTGGTTTTTTATAGGACTCGGATTATACCTTCAATTCATTGCCCTCGATATGACAGTTGCTGAACGATGGTTTTATCTCCCAATGATTGGCTTGTTAGGGTTAATTGGTGTGATTGTGCACTATCTTAAGCTAGATAGTAAAAAGAACTATCTTATCCTTTTTTTGGCTGTCCTGGTAATTATCATACTTTCGTTAAGAACTATGGTGAGAAATGCAGATTGGTTCAACGGGGCTACGCTAAATAGTCACGATGGGATAGATATAGCACTGAACGAATACTCAACTGCGTCTTGACAAACAGTATCGCCATAGTATACGGTAATAGTTATAATACAGAATATGAAAAAATTATCATTTTCTTTACCTGTTACTTTTATTTCGTTTTTATTATTAGCTGTTCCTGCCCTTGCATGTAGTATTTCTACTTCACCTAGTTATGTTCCAGCAAATACTGATACACCTGTTACTTTTAATATAACAAATATTACTTCTCCAAATACCCTTGCAGGTGATCTTTATCTTGATCCGGATGCTAATGTATTTGTTGGTGATGCAACAGGTCCGAGTAATTGTTCTTTTGGCTCTAGTCCTTATGACGCCACAATATTTAATTGTACTAGTGCTTTTAATTCTATTAGCTTTACAAGAACAGTCAATGAATCTGCTAATAATATATTTAAATTTTCAAACGTTACTCATCCTAGTGAAGTTTGTAGTGATAACTTAGATATATCACCCGTCCCTGTGATACCACTTTCTGACGCTACTATCAACGAAGGAGATACCTTTACAGCAAATGTTTCATTTACCGATCCTAATTTTAACGCAACATCATGGACTGCAACGGTAGACTATGGAGACGGTTCAGGAGTACAGCCACTAACACTTTCAGGAATGAATTTTTCCTTAAACCATCAATATAAAAATGAAGGGATCTCCACGATAACTGTTTCCGTAACAGATAACCTGGGTGGAACCGGAACAGATACGGCGGCAATAAATGTAAGAGATGTTCATCCTTCTGTTGGAGCAATTACTGTTACTGGATCACCTGCGCAGGGAAATAACGCAACCACAGCATCAGCATCATACACTGATCCAGGAGTCTTGGATACCCATACTGCTCGCTGGAATTGGGGAGACGGGAATATCACAACTGGAACAGTCACAGAAGCAAACGGCTCAGGATCGGTTTCCAATACCCATACCTACAGCACAATAGGAGTGTATACGGTTACATTAACAATAACGGATACTTGTGATGAATTTGGTGGTTGTGGGTTTGGTGGTGGACCTTCAGGAACAGCAACAGTTACGGTTAGTGTTCCTCTAAATGCTCCTCCCACAGTAAACTCAATATCAAATGCAACTATCAATGAAGGGGATACCTATACAGCAAACGGTTCATTTACTGATAGCGACTCAACCTCATGGACAGCAACAGTTGATTATGGAGATGGCTCAGGAACACAAACGTTAACACTTTCAGGAACCAACTTCTCTTTGAACCATGTCTATCAAGATAACGGGACGTACACGATGACTGTGAACGTAACTGACAACCAAGGAGCAACCGGAACAGAAACCGCAACGATTACCGTGAACAATGTTGCCCCAACAGTTGGAACAATCACCGTCTCAACAAATCCGGTGCAGGTGAATACTGCAACGACAGCATCAGCATCATACACTGATCCAGGAGTCTTGGATACCAATACAGCAAGTTGGAACTGGGGAGATGGCAACACAACAACAGGAACAGTAACCGAGTCAAATGGTTCAGGATCAGTGAGTGATAGTCATACCTTTACAGCAGCAGGAGTCTATACCGTAACCCTTACCGTTACTGATAAAGATGGAGGAGTGGGAACGCAAACATTTCAATATGTATCGGTATATAACCCAACATCCCAGGGTCTCTTTTCCGCAGGACAACACTTCTCTTCTCCGGCAGGTGCGTACCCGCAAAACACCAGTCTGACTGGTACGGTGAAGTTTGGTCTCAGCTACAAATATCAAGGCACTATGCCTGTTGGAGACAAACAATTAACCATGAACTTTAATGCAGCCAATCTTACCTTCAACGCAACGACGATCAGCTCTCTTGTTATCGCAAACGGCATAGGAACACTTACCGGAACCGGAACGCTCAATGGCTCCGGTACGTATACGTTCCTGGTGACAGGAAGTGAGAGCGCAAACACTATCCGCATCCAGATTACAGACTCATCAAACACTGTTATTTACGACACCCAACCAGGCGATGCAGCTACCGCTACTCCAACAACTTCTGTTACCGGACATGTCTTAGCCCACTAATCCCGTGTAAGTATACTCACTTTTTTTCTCATTCTATCTTTCTCAAGAGTGTTCGGATTAACACGTGAATTCAGGGGGGAGTGTGTTTCAAAAACCACCGTTTTTGGCACACCTCTTGTTTCCTCCTCCTCAACAACCGGAAGAAGAGTAGAGGAGTGTCTCTAAACTCATCCCTTAATCATAGTTTTAATACTTGACAATATTGTTGAGTTTTGATACAAATGATGTATGGCACTACAGGAACAAAAGAAAAAACTCCTCAAAGCAAAAATTGCCGTTGCTCTGCAAAACGAGTTGGGTCGAGTCCCCAAAGAAGAGGAAATAGATAATGTGTTTCTGCTTGCTAGGGTCATGTATAAGGCAGTGCTCGGACTCCATTTTCAACGACAACAGCAGAAGAAACAAGGACAACTCGCTATCTTCTAACTCTTACCGAAAGATGTAGTTCATTTGGCAACATGAAGAAACTGATTAAAAACTATACGACAGATATTCCTGTAGAAAGGACTCTTACTGAGATACAAGAACTACTCCGCACGAATGGAGCGCGGGGTATTGCGCTGGAATATGATGAACAGGGGAACATCAAAGATATTTTCTTCAAAATTATGCTCAACAACAAGGAGCTTCCTTTTCGATTGCCAGCGAAAGCTGAAAGGGTGTATCAAGCCTTATGGGGAGAGAAACAGGAATGGGAATACAAGCGGTACGGTGAAGGATGGAAACAGCAAGCGGAACGTATTGCATGGCGTATCTGTAAGACATGGCTTGAGGCACAACTCACCCTCATCAATTTAGAACAGGCAAAAATGGAAGAGGTCTTTTTACCCTATTTGGTTATGCCAAGCAATAAGACCTTATTTGAGACAATGGAGAAAAACCACTTCTTGTTACCAAGTGGTTCGTAATGCTTGATTAAAAGAGCAGTTAACAATATGTATGCTTATTGGCTACGCACGAGTTTCCACACAAGAGCAAACGCTTAATCTGCAAAATGATGCGTTAGAAAAAATAGGCTGTAGCAAAATCTTCACTGATACCATAAGCGGATCTGCTACAGAGCGAAAAGGACTTGATGAAGCATTGGAATATGTACGAGCAGGGGATACCCTTGTTGTGTGGCGACTAGACCGGCTCGGACGTTCTCTCAAACATCTCATTGAAACAGTAACAAACCTCAATAACAGCAAAATTGGTTTTAAGAGCATCACGGAAAACATTGACACGACAACCAGTGGCGGGAAACTGATCTTTCATATCTTTGGAGCACTCGCTGAATTTGAACGGGACATCATCAGAGAAAGAACAAACGCGGGACTGCAAGCTGCACGAGCCAGAGGACGATTAGGTGGCAGACCGAAGTCACTGACCGGCAAAAAGGCTACAATGGCGCAGGAGCTTTACAACAACAAAAACAATTCTATAGATGAGATTATCAAGACCTTGAACATTTCACGGTCAACCCTCTATCGGTATGTAAAGCCTGGATCAGAAAAGACAAGCCCATAGTTTTCTTGTCTTTCCAAGACTGCGTAAATAGTCCACTTTTTTTAGCCTCAATTTTTCCCGCAGGAAATCCGGATTTTCGAGAATTCACCACATCCCGTAGTTTGCTAACCATCTAGGGAGAATGTTTCATAAACCTAAGCGTACACCTACGTTAAATTCGGGGCGCTACCCTTAGTAAATGCAGTGTTCACATGCTGTATAATCCTATCAGCTATAGTCAAACAGCCACAAAACTATGTCGTTAAAATATGAAGGGATTTATTCATGACTGATAACATTTACCTATCCTCTATTTACCGCATAACGGCTGTAAACTTTTGGGAGAGTGCGAAAACATTAAGCTTAACACTTGAGCTAAAGAGTGACGGTACTCCCGCGAAAGTTACCGCTATTCCTTTCTATTTCCTCATCTCGCACGCCGTAGAATTGTTACTCAAGTCAGCGTTGTTGAAAAGAGGGTTCAAGGAGGGTGATCTGAAAAAGTATGACTTTCGCCACAACCTTGATGCGCTTTTGAAAGAACTGCAAACTCAGGGAGTTTCAGTGACTCCTGATACTGTCAGCTTGATAAATGGTCTCCATTCACAGCACCAGAACCATGCACTTAGATATACTGCATTTATTGATGATGGGCAGAAAACGTATATGCCTCCACCGCATTTAGTGTTTTCTATGCTTGATGAATTGTTATTGTTAACACGGACTTCAGCCTCAGCACATCTTTAAATCGGTTCATTGTCCCGTTGTTTCCCAGAACCCACTTCTTTTGTCGTGTCGGGATTTGGTCAAAAGTCGGCGTAATTGTGGGGTCGCATTTGCGCCATTGTCCGGCGTCAGGCTTAAATTATGAAACGTTGTTTTTTTCCGGTTTACTATGGGGTCTAGTAGCACTATTGGTTAATAGAGAGGATCTTCATCTAATTTAGATCGTTTTACTTCTTTATCTATACTATACTTTTCTAAAATAGAACTAACCAATTCCTTAAACCAATCCGGTGAGGCAGGTGATACAAAAATCTCGTCAATCAAAATATCTAAATTGCATGGAATGTACAAACCTTGTTGCAAATCGTTTGCTTCGCTCGGTTTAAGGAAAGCCGCTCGGAGTTCATGCTCATGCTCAAAACTTCGTCTTTTGCAAAATAAAGCATGAAAAGCATTACCTTCGGGTATCATAGTCCTGTCGTAATCAATATAATTCACCATACCTATGAGCATACCATAAGGAGATGACAAACTATCTCTTAATCTAGCAAATGTTGACCGTATAGCAATACCCTCATTTTTCTGTACATAAAGCTGCCACATTGCCGCAGACTCATTACTGTTCATATGCCAACAGTTTAGAAATATCCATTTACGAACTTCTCTGCTCCCTTGAGACATTACCTTCAAAGTTTCCTTGGCGAGAGTGCTTTCTATTCCTAACACGAAAGCCTCTCTAGCTTCAATGGTAGGTTTTGGTATTGCTCCTTCGAATTTATCAGAAAATCTGTCAGATCTGGTAAAGTACAAAGCTTTCCTATCTAATAGAGATACAAACTTAGTGAAATCCATGTATCGCCATATGATTGCATGCTCATTCGCTGGCTCATTGCAGTAAGGCTTTGCGCTATACATCATTGCTCCTTTGCTTTCGTCCACTTTAAGGTTTTGGTTTGTATGGTTCTTTCGGATAAATAAAGTGATGTCCTAAATGACCTAATTATACAGAGTATGTAAAGAACCTGTGTATTTTCGACCTGGGTAGATGCCATACCAAATGTTGTGTAATGGTACATATTGGAAAAGCCGAGAAACTAGGTCTGGACTGGCTTTAACGCCTTCTCGTTGTACGTCGTTACACAACATTCGGTATGGCATCACCTGGGTAAGACTGTACAAACTGGCGAAATGCAGAGGTCGCAGAAGGAAGTTTGTCCGGCGTCGAAGTCAGGGTTAGACAGCTATGGGGTTTGGCGTTTTAGCTATTTGTATTCCTATCATTCCACCTTATTTCCTCGTAACCGTTCTAGCTCTCTCATGCGCTTTTCCCACTGATCTGTTTTATGGAACAAATTGAGCGCCAAGTAGATCAAACATGCAACCATGACACCGAGGATTAATGTATTGCGTAGTGCTAGCTGATTGATCTGCTTCTTAACGTCCCCTGCCAGTGAAATAGCCTGGCTCCCTGCCTGATTGATTGCCTCTTGTCGTACACGCGCATTTTCGTCTAGCTCTGCTTTCTTCTCCTGCTGGTATCCCTCGATATTTGTCTTAGCCTCCTGCTCGTATTTCGCTACAATCTTGCCAGTACGCTCGTCAATATCGTTCCAGGTCATCACTACAATTACTGCTCCTAGCACCGTGAACGCTGCAATAACGATGGTAACAGTCGAGAGGACAAAGGACAACAAGTCCTTATTGTTCAAAGGGGCTACGTTCACCACAAGCACAAGGAAGAGCACAGTACCCACTGCACCAAGCAGTCCGCCTATGAAGGGCGAAAATATTAGCAGTCTTTTCCACATCGGAGAACTCGTTGCGTATTCAACACCGATCTTGATTTCATGCCCGATTTTCTTTTCAGGATCACTACTCACTGCTCCAACTCCTTAGAAAGTAGGTAAGTGGCGGTTTTGTGCTTATAAGGGTGAATATTTCCTTAGCGTATATTTTCACACAATTCGGGGCGGTACCCTTAAGACGATATCTTCAACCTGGAAGGTGGTAGTCCTGTGTTCTTACATATCACGCAAAATTCCTGACGAAGTTGAGACAAAGAGACTGTCTCATTTCCAGTAAGTAGGTGTAAGAACTCAACCACAGGCCAGGTGAATAGTATTCCCTGGCGTGCCATATAAATACCAACAGAGTCGACTTGCAACTTATCATCATAGTCGAGCAGTAGATAGCCTGCTAGCTGGTATAAATACTTTGCCTTGATTTGCGGGGTTATACTCGTTTTGATATCAATGAGGCATCCATCTACCACCAGATCGGCATCTGCGCCACCAACGTCACGGCTACCTGAAAATGTGGGGTTGAGTACGTGAGGTTGTGTTAAAAGATGATGATAGTTGTCATAGAATACTGTGGACAATGCACAAAGATCATCTATCCAACCACCTTCGGATATAGCTAGCAATTCGTCTACACTTGCCTTTGGAGTCGGTACAAGGAGAGGACTGTCTTCACTAAGTCCTGAGCGGTACACCTCCTCAAAAAGAGCAAGCACATAGCAGAAGCGTGCTAGTAGCCTTTCTATTTCCGGCTCTAGAAGTCGTCCCACTGGTTGAACAGCCTGTAGGGTTGCATCAAGACGATCGAAGAAAGACAAAATGAGCCTCAATGGGTATGGCCCCTGAGCAACATTAAACGGCGATCCAGTTCCGTTAGTATGTAAGGGAATACCACCAATTCCTTCTGGGACATCATTCCAGTCAAAAGGAACATCATTTTCGTTTTCCCAGGGCTTTGTAATAAAGTGAAGTGCGCCATGCCAAGCTACAAGCTGCTTGACAGGTGTAATAGCAAAGCTGTACCGAATACGGTAGTCAAGAGCCGTGCCGATCTTATCATATGGCCAGGTACTAGTAGTGGCGGGCTTGATTGTATTGCAGCTTCGTAGTTGCGGATTGGCTACTTTCGTTATGGCGATAGATCGGGAAAATCGCTGCTGGATAAATTGTGCAATAGAGCTACGCGGGTCTTTCAGGTGAGATGTGAGTGACATAGCTACATGCCCTTTCTCTCTTACTGAGAATTTGCATCGTTGTTCACGACATTGTCTTTCTTGTATACTGAAACCAGGCAAAGAATATACCTTGTCTTTTATGTCTGTCAAAGGAAGAGGTACTTATGTCGCACATTTGAGACAAGGCGGCGTGATGGCTCGTTTTGAGGCTAAAACCTGAGTGGTGAAGGAGGTTAGTTCTTGTGGGTGATGCCTGCATCTTCTTCGAGAGTGTCTATTCGTTTTTTCACTTTGTCAATCTTTATTCCCACATCCAGAACATCCGCTCTGGTTGCTACAGTGTCTTGGAGCTCTTTTTGCCCTGCGGCTGTAGCTTCTACTACTGATTTGATTGTTCCAAGTGTTGAACCTTGTTCTTGTTGTGTCTTCTCAAGCCGAGCAAGTGTTGAACCTTGTTTTCCAAGTGTTGAACCTTGTTCTTGTTGTGTCTTCTTCACTGCGTGCAGGTCTTGTTTAACCGGCTCTAGCTTTTGATCTATCAAGTTTCCAATTTTTTGTAGTAAATCGTCATTATTTGTCATAAGCCCTGCAATTGTACCAGAATAAAGATGTTTTACAAGGGGGTTATATGGCTATTTTTGACTATCCCCGCAAAAAAGTAAAATTAGCTGTTATGCCTGCGGTTTAGTTTTGGAGCAAAAAACAACGGTATATAGTTTTTCTCCATACTCTGTAGTACAATCCAAGCAACGGTATGAAGATAAAAGATCGAAAAAAAGAAACCCCATCAACCATAATACAGCTTGCCGCCGCAATGAAAGCACTTGGAGCGTATTTTGGAGAAAACACTGACGCTGAGCATGAAAAAGAAGCGAAACGTCTAGGGAGTAGCAAGGAATACTATCGCATGCGTCTGGTAAATGCACTATTAGGAATTGTTGAAGGTGAGGCTATGCTTTCTGAAAGCGCAAGTGGGTTAACAGAACAGATGCTGCATGCGCATCAACAAGCCTTGGAGTCGGCAGGAGCAATGGACACGAAAGAAAAATTATTAGAATTTCTTCGGTGGCGAACATTACGGATCGAGGGACCCCTAAAGCAAATTGCACAAGATACGGAAACCGGACCAATTCCGGTAGCTGCTGCACATGCGGCTCACGGATTACAACAACTCCTGGGGATCTCCGCAGATGGTCAACACATTGATCCTGATACCATATCGCCAACTGCTATACAAGCAAATCTCAACAAGGCAAGGGAGTCACTCACTTACGCCATAGCAAACCTCGACATCATGCTTGACCTTATTACTAAAGCAGAAGAACTGTTTAGTCAACCAGAAACGCAAACAGAAGCTACACAGGCTAACACATCCCAGCAGAGTAAGCGTGCTGCGCGGATAAGCAAACTCCTCCTTCTCGATCTCCTCGTCCCGCTCTGTGTGGAAAAGCGAACAACCGAATTTCTTATACCAAAAGTGGATCAGTCAAAGTTTTACCAGAAAGGAAAAGAATGGGGAGTATGGAGCATGACTGAGAAAGCCTTATCTGCGTTTGAGGAGAAGAAAATGCAAGAGTTTACCCGAACGCTTACCATTGTTTCACCGGTGTTTCCACTAACAGTATTTGCCCTGATTGATAAAATTATGGGTGTGGCGGTGAAGACGTAAAAAAAAAGAAGAAACCTTCCAGTAATGGAGAAATTTCGGGCGTTTAGAGGCTATCAAAACCGGAGAATAGGTGCTTACACTGTACACGTTAATAGCCTCTTAGCGTTATTTTTTTCTCGATTACTACGGTAACCCCATTATAAGTACCTGCTGTCCCCGGATCGCGCGTTCACTCCTGAGCGGGTACCAAGTTCAGAGGAGTGAAAATTAACACTTCGCCTTGCTTATCAAGCACATACTCATCACCCGGCTTTATGCCTAGTTCCGCTAGGTCTTGAGGAGTAAGTAGAATACACCCGTCATGGCTAACTTTCACAATACGCATAAGACAATTATATCAAAAATGCTCCATGAGGACATCAAGGTTTTCTGTGGATGGTTGCTCCCTCCGGTGCTGGAAAACCGCGTATCACATACCCTGCTCGGTTCCACATTACAGCGAGTTTTTTTCTCCACCGCTTCCGCTCTCTCACTGCTGCCTCCGACACGGTTATTTTCGGTCTGTTGTACGCAGTCATAGGGTATGGAAGAGTATGCTTACCAGAACACTATTTGTCAAGGAAGAAGACCTACTTTTTCTTTCGGACAGCTTGTTTGAGAAGTGAGCCAGGGCGAAACGCAGGTATGCGCGTTGCTTTATACTCAATTGCCTTTCCTGTTTTGAAGTTGCGTCCTTTTCCGCCTTTGTGGATGCGTGTGTAGAAGACGCCAAACCCAGGGAAGCGAACTTCCCTTCCTGCCGCGAGATGCTGCTGGATATGGGCGAGCAGGTCATTGAGGACTTCGTTATAGAGTTGCTGTGATTTTTGCGGCTTCCGGTTCTTTTGCGCGATCCCTTTTATAAACGTCCACTTAAACATACATTCAGCATAGAACAAGCAATCAGGCATTGTCAAGAAGAAAAATGAGCCTGTTCACCTACATGGGGTAGTCAATTAGATGAGAGAAAACACCCCTTCACCAGTCCTCCCGCTCCGGGTTTCCAAAGTCCAACGCTACCAGGTGCCCTTGATACATGGCAACATTTCGCGCATTATAATCCCAGGTCTGCCCTAACAATCGGGCGTACATTTCTGAAACGTGATCCATGAAAGTGAGGATCTCAGGTTCGGTAAATCCTCTTGGCGGTTGTGCTTCCGGCATAAGAATGACACCCTGAGAGTGTCCGCAAGAGCAATAATTTTCTACCACTGGTCTGATACCGTGAACGCTGCATATGTCGCGGCTGACCTTCTCACCTACTTCTACCTGAAAGCCGTAGTCAATCACCGGCAGCGCGAGTCCTAACGTAGCGAAATACTCCTGCGCTTTCGCTTCCTCCGGTTCGATCAGTCCGACTTTTGCCACAAGTCCGGGAGCGAGTTTATAGAGCACGCTATAGCCTCCGACGTTCACCTGGTCTAAATCCGGGCTGTGCCAATTCACCATAGCAAGGCGTATTGTTTGGAGCATCTCAGGGATCGTCCCCGCTCGTCTTCCTGGCGTGTCGGGATGTTTGGGAAGTACCAGACGATCTTGTATCAGGGGACGGCTTCGCACTTGCTCCATAAGGAAGAGTAGTATAGCAAAAAAATGTGTAAGGTTTTACCCTCTTCGCTGGCACAAGGCGTTCTTGAGAAGGTAAAACGAAGGGGGGAATGTTCCAGGGTCGTTTGTCCACCCGCGCTTCACGCACCATCGCTGAATGATGGAATTGGCATGTTCCAAATAGGTCGCGTCCCAGGAATGAAGCTCATGTGCTTTGAGCGTGAAAGCCGTAAAAAGTCCAAGGCGTGCGTGTCCTTCAGCAACTTCAATGGTAGCGATATCAAGGCATTGACGCCTTTCACCTTCGAGCAGCCGTTGAGATTTGCGCAGATACACCCGCATCGTGTCCGCATAGACCCATTGCCGGTATATCCTGTGGCTCTCCGCTTCCCTCAAAAAGTCCTCCACCTGCGGCACCATAGCTGCAAGCATCTTTTCACGCTGGCGATAGCCAGCGAACCGTTGCACTACCGATGGATCAAGAAGGGTTGCGTCGGAAAGAACAAGATATCCGGTCTCTGGCTCATGATCGGTTGTCAAAATAAGCGCGTTTGGGCCAATGTCCTCTTTGTACGGTTGCCCTACTCCCCTGCCGCCATAGCGTTGGGCATGTTCCCGCGTCCGGCATACCCATACGACATCTCTTGCTCTCACCTGCTTTTGTGCGAGTTCTTCCAGAAGAAAATCCGGTACGTCAAGATTATTCCCTAACTCCTCCCGCTCATACCGGATAACGTCAACCGCGCTCGCACCAGGTTCAATATAGCGGGTACCCGCTCGCCAACCGTAGAGACGGTTCCAAGAGACTGAGACCTCTTTTGAGTACAGCATATTTCACATTGATCTTATTGGAGTTGTCGTTCTCTTGCTATTTGCTGTTCAACCAGTTTCACCGTGTGTTCATCAGGATAGCAAGCGATATTTAGGCCGTACCGGACAACTTTCATCACGGATCGGGTGTCCTGATGGATGAGATTTGCAAGGTACAGCGCGTATTCCTGAGTATAGACCTGCACTGGTTCAACCCAACTCCCGCCGTATCGGGATGGCTGCCAAATGTATATCGAATACGGATGGGTCACGTTTTTCTCCTAGCTTGAAAACAGTATCTTTGTAGATTATAAAACGAAGGTTCTAATCATATCATGGGTAATCAACAAAGGGACGAAAACTCTTCTAGAGCATCCTTTTTACTCAACTTTATTATTTGATAGCCTCTTTAGATAGGTGCTGTCAATTTCTCGCTCTGTCAAAGTTTTCTCAGTTCTGTTTGTTGTCTATTCCAGCCCGCAAGCGCCGTTGATCGTGTTTCTCTTTTCGATAGCGAGCATCCCGCACAAACAGACGCTCCCATCTATCAGGATCCATGTCAAAATCTCGGTATTGATCCGTAACATTTGGATAGACCCCGGTATACAGTGTGTCTGCATCGCCACGAAAAGCACTACTTTGAGACGCAGCTCGTATCATTTCCTCAGCATATTCGATGTCTTCCCGCTCGCGGCGCTTTGCCCTGGCCGCAATATCACCAAGCGTCACTTGCACAATGCCACTCCTTCGGCGTGCTGCCTCGCCTCCTGGAACTGTTGCCCGTTGCGCTTGTGCGTGGTCAATCAGGAACGCAGTATCAAACCCACGGCGGGCAACTGCATGTTCACTCTTTAATGGCGCGTGCGGATGATGTGTTTTCACCATGTCCCCATGACGAGACCGGATAGGGACAACACTTTGAAACGTATAGGTACCTGGCGCTGTTTCGCGTGCTGCAAACTGTAGTTCCAGTCTTCTCATCGGGTGTGATCCTTATAGCTCATAAGCTTCCGGTACATCTCTTTGTCGAGCTTTGTCATCTAAATGCTGGTAAAGTGGTTCAAGAAGAGCCTCGACCTCCGGTTCCGGTCGCTGCACCTGCAAGCTTCCATCTTCGAGCCGTTTATGTCGGCGCAGGTGGTAACGCCCTAAACCATTTGCTACAGCGACAACTCCTCCAACGCTTCCCGGTTCCTCTGGTGTTGGTTCAGGAGCAGAAAAATAGCGGCTGTATTGTGCGCTTGTATCAATGATAGTAAGTTGTCCGTTCACATACTCTAACCTATCAGGTGGTAACGTATGACCTGCGCCTTCCTCGCGCTGGCGGGGTACTGACACATCCATAAAATAATCTACTGCTCTCCTCGCAGCATCTTCCTCTCTATGGATCATGCCGCTACCAGCGAGTGCGTTCGGTGCCATACTCCATGATTTGAACGCCTTTCCGACAACAGTATTGGCAACCGGCGCGTACCACGCGGTATAGTTTCCATCCAGGGAGGTTCGTTCATACGCCGGGGATCGCGCGTGTATGCCTGCATCCCGTATCATGCCGGGTCTTGGCGCGTTGGGGTTTCCGTTCTCAATTCGTTTCATGTTTTTTTGCTCCTGGATCGTAGCAAAGAAGCAAGCCAATAGCAAGTCACGGAATGCCAAAGTGCCGCCGGACTCGTCTGATGGTCTCTTCGGTATGAGGTCTTGCAAAGCCTTTTTCCTTGATCTCAGGGTCTTCAACAAACCGCTCGCCAAGAACCTGTTGTGTCCTGCGTCTATAGTAGTGCCATTTGGCAAATTCTTCAGTGGTCAGAAAATCCCGTACCACAGGATGTAAGCCAAACGAGCACGTTTCTACCCATAAACACACATTGGTCGGGTAACAGACAAATTTCATCAGAAAGCGGTGAAACACGACTGCTTCTTCAACAAACACCTGAGTCGGTGGAGCAGGTCGCGGCAAGTTGTTGCGTTGGCGTTCTGGCATAGTTTAGCGTCTCATCGGTGGGTTTCTGCGCTTTTGTATAATGCGCTCTATGGTTCTATCAACATAGTTGGTATTGCCTCGTCTGCCTGCGCCTGTTTCATCCTGCGCTTTCTCTCTCTGACCTAACGGTGAGTTCAAAAAGATTGCTTTCGCAAGCTGTCTATCATCCCCTGTCCAATGCAAGAGTTTCATCAGTAAATTCCAATCTGCAATGTGGTGATCGTTACCGTACCTGCTCATATCTCCTGACAATAGTTCTTGTAACACTGGATCGCTCGCTGCTTCCGGTGGTAGTTCAGTGAGTCTTGCAGCCACAACCCCCCCCGTGTTTTGATAAAGTCTTTCGGGTACTGGCGCGTGAAACTCCTGCTCTAACGCTTCAATGGCTTGCTGTTGGGCGGTTACGACTAATGATGTTCCTGGGAGGTGGCGTGTTGTCACTGTGCTAAACCAATTGGTATACATCTCAAGCTCTAGGGTCTTAAAATTGCCGCGAAGCAACGTTCCTTCTGTGATAATGTGCAAGCCGTTATTCGGTGACAATTCAGCGTATGAGGATACTTGCTCTAACAACCTGAGAGCAAGAGGACTAACAATTTTTCGCGTTTGCGGGTCGTACATAGGTGCGGCCTCATGCGCGTCTTTGTCAATGAGAATAAAAGGTGCTGGCAGCATGACACCAATACCCACGAACGTGCCAGTTGCTAATGCTTCGAGTGTGTTGTTAAGGCTTGCCCATTGTCGGGGTTTATAAATACTTGCTGGATAGACTTTGGGAGTAAAAGGCCGTTTATGTATGTTGCCTTGTTCATCTTTCTCCGGCTTCCAGAGTACCCATAACGGTCTGTCTTGAAGATTAGCAAGGATACCGCTTTGAAACCGTTTGCTCAGTCTTTCAGCGTAGGCAGTAAAATATTCGCGGCGGGTAACTTCTGGTGGCATAGAAACAGGGCAATTATACACAACAAAAAACAGAGAAGTGTTGCTACTCCCCTGTTTCTGTGTAGAACGTTAGCTGTTCATCTGCTCGTATGCGTCAAGAACAGGTTTCACAATGGTTGTGTACTTGCTACCGCCCCAACGAAGATGCCGGATAATCTCGGCCACATTAAGAGCCTATGCACCGGCTTCTGGTTCCACTTTCCTACTGGGTGTCTCTACAACCGCAGCATCAGCAGGAACGATTTCCTCAGGCTGGGGTTCGCGCTCACGGAGCAACTGATAGATGATAATGGCAGCAAAGGAGGCTGTGCCAATGCCACCAAGAGCGAAGCCGCCAATGTTGAGCACCAGGTTGCCAGCACCAAGGGTGAGGGCAACTGCTATGGTTATCAGATTGCGGCTCTTGGAGAAATCGACGCCATTCTGGACCCAAATGCGCCCGGCGGTGGCAGCGATCAGGCCGAAGAGCACGATGGCAAGCCCGCCGAGCACGCCTGGAGGAATGGTTGCAATCAAGGCACCAAACTTCGGGCAGAACCCCAAGAGAATAGCGACACCTGCCGCGATAATGAAGATCACCGTAGAATAGATGCGGGTCACGGCCATCGTCCCAATATTTTCCGCGTACGTCGTCAGACCAGTCCCCCCGCCTGATGCAGAGATAATGGTTGCAAGCCCATCACCCAAGAATGCGCGCCCCAGGTACGGGTCCAGGTTACGACCTGTCATAGCAGCAACAGCTTTGACATGACCCAGATTCTCAGCTACCAGAATAATAGCAACCGGGGCAATCAAGGCCATTGCGCCAGGATGGAAGCTGGGAGCCGTGAAGTTTGGCAGGCCAATCGTGAAGATGACAATAAGACCAATGATAGCATAGAGCACACCAGCAGCGATGATCCCGCCTAAAGCTACATCGATGTGGGGATTGAGCCCTTTGCCTGAGTACATACTTGCCGCGATCACCACGGCAATGAACGAAAAGCTTGAACCAAGGTAGCTAGGCACACGACCGCCTACAATGAGAAAGAAGACGAGTGTACCGATACCAGAGAAGAAAATGGCGGTGTTTGGATTAAAGCCCATGATGATGGGAGCTAAGACGGTGGCCCCAAACATGGCCAGCACATGTTGCAAGCCCACTAAGATAGATTGTCCCCAGGGAAGCCGCTCGTCTGGCGCGATAATACCCTCTGTTTTAAGAGACCAGCGTGGAAAGTATCCCTGTTTTTCAATCGTTGCCATAGTGATGTCCTCCTTCGGAATGTGTTGAGATAGGAAGCGGAATGTCAAGAAGTCGAGCAAGCTCACGGGTGAGTTCATCTAAGTTACGGGCATGAATAAGCGCTGATTGTCTCAGCATAAGTGGTCACGCCGGTACCCCCACCTAAACCTGCGACAATGGTCGCCAGTCCATCACCAAGAAAAGCGCGTCCCAGGTATGGATCCAGGTTACGCCCGGTGATCGCTCCCACTGCTTTGACATGACCCAGGTTCTCCGCGACGAGGATGATAGCGACGGGAGCAATCAGGAACATCGCATTTGCGTGAAAGCTCGGTAGGGTCAAGCTTGGCGGGCCAATCCACGGGGCTTGCCCCAAGGCAGTGAAGTTGATGGGTTTGCCGAGACCAAAAGCGTTGGCAAACAGCAGATAGATGAGGTAGCCAATGATGCCACCAATGAGAATGGGTAAACGCCGCAGTGATCCAGGAGCGTAGACGGCCACCAGTACAACGGCGAGTACGGTGATGATGCCCATCCATGTATCAAACTGGCTGGTACTGACGTCACCGATCGCAACCGGAGCGAGATTGAGGCCAATGACGGCCACGACGGCACCGGTGACTGCGGGTGGCATCAAGTATTCGATCCACTTGTAGCCGGTGAATATGACGATAAGACCGATGATGGCATAAACGACACCAGCGGCGATGATGCCTCCCAGGGCCACATCAACATGCGGATTGAGGCCTTTGCCCGTGTACATACTTGCAGCAATCACGACGGCGATGAACGAGAAGCTCGAACCGAGGTAGCTGGGCACGCGGCCCCCTACAACGAGGAAGAAGATGAGTGTGCCAATACCCGAGAAGAAAATGGCGGTGTTTGGATTAAAGCCCATGATGATGGGAGCTAAGACGGTGGCTCCAAACATGGCGAGTACATGTTGCAAGCCAACAAAGATGGTTTGTCCCCAGGGAAGTCGCTCATCGGGTGCGATTATGCCCTCGCGTTTGAGGGTCCAGCCCGTGAAGTATCCTGGTTTCTCTGTTACAGTTGCCATGAATTGTCCTGCCTTTCTAAACGTGGTCAAACGTATTGATTGCGGTGAATACATCCGCACACCGCACGGGATCACCCGTGTGTGGCCCTAGCCGGGCAAGGTACCTCATCAGGATATTGTGAGCACTATTCTCATCTCGATCCATGATGAGTCCACAGTCACAGCGATACGTTCGCTTGTAGAGGGGCATATCCTGCTTGTTGCCACAGACATGACACGTCTTACTCGTATCGCGTTCATCTAGGAAGACCAGTTCTTTCCCATACAGTAGGCACTTGTAGACCAACATCTGTACGAAACCGTAAAGACCCCAGTCATTGAACACGGCACGGTTCTTGTGCTTATTGTGCTCTGCATGCTCTTTCGTGACCATCTGGCGTTGGGAAAGATCACCGATCACAACAGTTCTCTCAACCAGTTTGTGCGCGATGAGATGGGACGCCTTATGGTGACTATCTTTCTGTTTGTTGCGCTTCTTTTCCGAGATCCGCTTGTAGACTTTGCTCAAGCGGATATACCGTCTCGACTTCTTCTTGCACTTATCCCGCTTTGATCTGATTTTGTCGAGTTGCCTATTATACCATCGGGACCCTTTGAAGCCACCCACAGTGTAGACCCTACCTTGTTCGTTGACGCCCACTGCCAACGTCTTGATACCTAGATCAAAAGCCACCACTTCACCTTGTTGCGGTTCGGCTTCTTGCTGCTTATAGCTGAAGGACGCATAGTAGTTGCCCCTGGCATCCCTGCTAATGGCAACCTCTCGGAAACCAGCAGGCGGGACCTCAGTCAGTTTGGCAGCAATGTTGGGGAATCGTTTGGGACCATGTTTACCGCCGCCACCTGTGGGCAAGATGAGGTTGTCGCCAACTATCTTGAGATATATTGCAGGGTAGCAGAGCGTGAAGAAGATATGACGTGGACGCACTCGCGGGAAACCAGGGGTCTCACCAGATGCTACACGTCTGAAGAAAGCCTTCATGGCCGCATCCAAGCGGTAGTAGACCTCATGCAAGAGTTTGCCGTAGACGTACTCGAGTTCAGGATCATGCTGCTTACTCTGCTGCAAAGCTTGCTTGGCTTCAGCAAAGTTCCACTTTACGCCATTCCGCAAGCGCATCACCCACCAGTTGTACAATCCACGACACTTGCCCTGCATGAATTCTAGGCTAGCGGCATCTTGTTCAGAGACCTCAAGTTTGATCTTTTTGGAGAGCAGCATCTTTCAGCACTTTCTCGTACGATCTCATTCCATACAACCTTTATGCAAAGACGGTAATAATGGCTATCAAGTCCTGTACCAGCTCTTGCTCTGGTGACATCGCCTCACTGTTCATCATGATCATCTCAGTGTTGTGTCTCTGGCAGAAGGTTTCAAAGTAGCCATAGCCAAAGCGCTAGAGACGATCTCGATGTGCAATCACGAGACGGCGGACTTGCTCCAGTTCTACCATTTCCATTAGCCGATTGAACTCCTTGGATGATGACGAATGATGGACGGAATGAATTGAGTCTGGGAATCCGATGAGGTAATGTCTGTGAGCGTCCTCCTTTCTGTAGCTAGCTGAAAGTCAGGAGTGAAGGATGAGAGGATTATGCCAACAGTATACCATGAAAATGAGAGAAACACCATAAGGGATGGTGCCGATTTGCCGATTCTCCTACCAAACCAGGGTAACCGCAAGGGCCCACCCCGCTCTACTCTACCCCGCCTGCCCCTACTCGAAGCGGACGAGACACGCCATCGGGAAGGATCCAGGTGCCGGTCTCGCCTGCCAGGGCTCGGGTGATAGTCTCTGGCCTGGTGATGAGGACGGCTTTGCCCCCATGCTGAATGTACTCGATGGCTGCGCGGATTTTTGGCTCCATACTGCCTTTGGCGAAGTGTCCTTCGTCCAGGTAATGTTGAGCTTCACTGAGCGTTAACTTGTCCAGGTCCTGCTGGTCGGGCTGGCGGTAGTTGAGCGCGATTTTTTCTACACCTGTAGAGATTAGCAGCAAGTCGGCGTGCAGCGTGCTGGCCAGGAGGCTGGAGGCGAAGTCTTTGTCGATGACAGCCTCGATGCCAACCAGGTCACCGTTTTGGTCGGCGATCACAGGAATGCCGCCGCCGCCAGTGCTGATGACGACGACGCCAGCGCGAACCATCGATTCGATGAGTGCGCTCTCGATGATTTGGCGGGGGTGGGGAGATGGGACGACCCTGCGCCAACCGCGCCCGGCGTCCTCCATCATTGTCCAGCCGTGTTCGCGCTGTCTCTGTTGGGCCTCTACAGAGTTGTAGAATAGGCCGATGGGTTTGCTGGGATGTTGCATAGCGAGGTCGGCGCGGTCAACGAGCGTCTGGGTGACCAATGTGACTGTTTGTTTTGATATGCCACGCCGCCGCAGTTCGTTGCCCAGCGCTTGCTGGATCATGTAACCAATGCCGCCCTGGGAGTCCGCTCCGGCGACGTCGAGTGGCAATATTTGGGGTAGGACGTGTCGTGCCAGTTCGGAGCGCAGGAGGATAAAGCCTACCTGTGGTCCGTTGCCGTGGGTAATGACGACGTTCCAACCCTGGGCGATCATTCCGGCAATATGCCCCGCTGTTTCACGGACGGCAGCTTTCTCGTCCGGTATAGACTGATGGGTATTGTCTTTGATGAGTGAGTTGCCGCCTATGGCGATGACGGCGAGCGGTGGCATAAGCGAGTCCTCCTTATTGTGCCCCTGCTGCTAGTTTGCGGATTTCGTCCGGGGTTAGTGGCATATAGTCGACTTTGGCGCCGAAGGGTGATAGGGCATCTTCCAGAGCTGCGGCCATCAGGGCGGGCACGGGGATGCAGCCGGCCTCACCTGCGCCTTTTACGCCGAGGGGGTTGATAGGAGAAGGCGTTTCGATGTGATCCATCTCTATGTGAGGTACCTCGGTTGCGTAGGGGATGAGAAAGTCCATATAGCTGGCGTTGAGCAACTGGCCATTGTCGTCATAATCCATGTGTTCGTAGAATGAGCCACCGATGCCTTGCGCCACGCCGCCAGTGATCTGCCCCTCAACGATGAGGGGGTTGACCAGCTTGCCACAGTCGTGCAATACGACGTACTTGCGCACTTTGACGATGCCGGTGTGGGTGTCAACTTCGATGATTGCTGCATGGACGCCGCTAGCGAAGGTGGCATGCTGAGGACTGAAGTACTGCGTGGCCTCCAATCCTGGCTCTTCTCCAGGTGGCAGTGGTGGTCCCTCGCGTGTGGGCAACATGGCGGGTAGATCAGCGGCATGCGCTCCATAGGCGTAGCGGATGGGGTTGGAGATGATGGAGAGCGCGGCCAGCGAGAGGCCATGAGACGGTGTGCCCTTGACGCGCACGCGACCATCGACGAGTTCGAGGTCCTCCGGAGCGGCTTCCAGCGCCCAGGAGGCCACTTTGATGGCTTTTTCTTTGACAGCTGCTGCTGCCAGGCCGATGGCGTTGCCAGCAATGACCATGGCCCGGCTGGCGTAGGTGCCGGTGCCCCAGTGGAAGCGATGGGTGTCACCGGTGGTGATATGGACCTTCGCCACATCGACACTCAGTTCCTGGGCGACAATCTGGGCAAACGAGGTCTGGTGGCCCTGGCCCTGGGTCGTGAGGCCGGTGGCTACATGGACATCACCCTGGTTGTCGATGGAGATATGCGCGCCCTCGTACGGTCCGATGCCGGTACCTTCCACGTAACAGCCAAGGCCAATGCCCAGATAGCGGCCTTCGGCCCGTGCCTGCTGCTGCTGCTCGCGGAAATGGGTGTAGTCGATCATCTCCAGCGCCCGCTCAAGCCCGGCGGGATAGTTGCCACTGTCGTAGCGCGTGGGCAGGCCATCCTGGAAGGTCAGCCCCACGTCGTAGGGGAACTCGTCCGGCTGGATGAAGTTACGGCGGCGAATCTCGGCCCGATCGATGCCGAGCTGGTCGGCTGCGCAGTCGAGGATGCGCTCCATGGCGAAGACGCCGTGTGGGCGCCCGGCGCCGCGATAGGGGCTGACGGGCGTGCGATTGGTATAGACGACGGTAGCGTCAGAGTAGTATGTCGGCAGCTTATAGGGGCCGGGAAGCTGGCACGAGGTGATTAGAGGAACAATGATGCCATAGGGACAGTACGCGCCAGTGTCGTGTAGGAAGACGTCACGCAGGCCGAGGATGCGGCCATCAGCGTCCATTGCGACAGCGATATCATGCACCTGGCCCCGTTCATGGTTGGCTGCCGTCATATGTTCGAGGCGATCCTCGGTCCACTTCACCGGCCGGCCCAGGCGCATTGCAGCCAGTGGGACGAGCACCTCATCGGGATAGAACAACATGATCTTGACGCCGAAGCCTCCGCCGACATCGGGTGCGGTCACCCGCACTTTATCTGCCGGGAGGCCGAAGAGCACTGCCAAACCATTGCGGATGGAGATTGGCCCCTGGGTACTATCCCAAACGGTTAGTGCCTGCTCGAACTTGTCAAAGCGGGCTATCACGCCGCGTGTCTCTAGTGGCTGGCTGGCGCTGCGGTCAAGCTGCACATGTCGCTGGAAAACGTGCGTGGCACGGGCGAAGGCGGCATCTACATCGCCGACCTGCTGTACGAGGTGCGCGGCAATGTTATTGGGTGTGTCGTCATGTACGAGTGGAGTGTTGGGTGCTGCGGCTTCTGCGAGGTCGCCGGGGCTGATGACGGGTAATGGGTCGTAATCGACGTCGATGAGGGCGAGTGCGTCCTCAGCGATGTAGCGGTCAGTGGCGACGACCATGGCAACCGCTTCGCCGACGTAACGTACGACATCCTTAGCCAGCGCACACTGTGTGTGCGGGTGGGTCAGCGCCGGATGGGGAATGAGTAATGGCAGGGGGCCTGCTAATGGGCCGAGGTCGTTGTAGGTCAGTACGGCCTCCACGCCATCGAGTCTGGAGGCCTGGCTGGTATCAATGGAGCGGATGCGTGCATGGGCATGTGGACTGCGCAGGATGGCGGCGTGGAGCATGTCGGGCAGGTCGATGTCATCGATATAGGTGCCAGTGCCGGTGAGGAAGCGCCGGTCCTCCTGGCGTGGGACAGGTGCGCCAAATATTTGTGTTGTCATGCTCCTTCCTCCTCGCTTGTCTCGGCCTGATGTATCGCGCCCGCTTCTGTAAGCATGTGACGGACTGCTGCGACGATGCCTTGATAGCCGGTGCAGCGGCAGAGATTACCAGAAATGGCCTCGCGGACCGCTTCGTCGCTCATATTCTGATGCGGGTTATCTTGTAAGAAGGCGTAGATGGCCATGAGGAAGCCCGGTGTGCAGAAGCCACACTGGAGGCCGTGATAATCATGGAATGCCTGTTGCAGGGGATGTAATGTGCTGTTGGGACCCGCCAGCCCTTCGACGGTAAGTATTTCTCCACCGTCAGCTTGCACGGCGAGCATGAGGCAAGAGCGGATTGGCGCACCATTGAAGATGATAGTACAGGCACCACATACTCCATGTTCGCAGCCAACGTGAGTGCCGGTCAGGTGGAGCTTGTGGCGCAGAAAGTCGCTTAAAAGCCAGCGTGTCTCAACCTCTGCTGTGTGAGGAACACCGTTCACACGAACATGCACCAGGCGTTTTTCTTGTGGCAGTGCGCTACTTTCGCTCATAACTTACCTCCCTGGTGTGCGCGGTTTGCTGCTGTATGCAGTGCGCGGTTGACCAACACGACGGCTACGCTGCGACGGTACTCTGCGGAAGCGTGGAGATCCGTGTCGGGATCAAGGGCGGCAGTGATCTGTTTGGCTGCTGCGGTGAACGCTTCCTCGTCCGGGTGCTGGCCCAGGAGCGATGCTTCTGCTGCCTCAGCGCGCACAGGTGTGGCAGCGACTCCCATCAAGGCCAGGTGGGCGGCTGCGATGGTGCCATTCTCATGCAGGGTGAGTTGGGCGGCAACGCCAACCAGGGCGAAATCGCCGTGACGCCGGCTGACTTCGACAAACGCTACGCCGGATCGTAGTGGTGCTATGGGGAACCAGGCTTCGGTGAGCAGTTCGGTAGGAGCGAGTGAGGTCTGGAGCTGACTGACGAAGAAGGCTTCGGCCGGAATTTGACGGCTTCCTGTGTGCGATTCTGCGTGGACATACCCACCGAGGGCGAGTAACACTGCCGGTAGTTCGGCGGCCGGGTCGGCGTGGGCCAGTGAGCCACCGACGGTACCACGGGAGCGGATCGGTGCATGCCCGATGAAGGGTATGGCTTCAGCCAGCAGCGGGCAAAGGCGTCGTACGAGCGAAGAACGTTCGATGTCGCGCTGGCGGGTAAGCGAGCCGATGGCCAGGCCACCATCGACTTCGCGGATGTAGGTGAGATCGGGCAGGCGGTTGATGTCGAGCAGGTGGGCAGGTTGGGCCAGGCGCATGTTGAGGAGCGGGACGAGGCTCTGGCCCCCGGCGAGCACTTTAGCGTCGTCGGTGTAGGTTTCTAGCAGGGCCAGGACTTCGCTGCGTGTGCTTGGGTCATGATAGGCGAAGCGCGGCGGTTTCATCTTTGTTCTAGCTCCTTACCTCACTTGAAATGTAGCGGTGCCGGACAACCAATGGGACAGTTGGGACAGTTGGGACAGGTGGTTGCGGTAGCATATTTTCTGTCAGCAAGCAATGACTGAAATGATGCAGGTCAACTGTATTATACACCACTATATCATTTTGAAACTGCCGACTGGAGGCGGTGTTTGAACCTCGTTCCCGATCCTGATGGGCTCTTTGGCTTCAAAATGAGCCTTGATGCCACGGATCCAGGCTTGGGCTCGCTGGGTACCATACGTTTTTCTCCTTTGCGGATCTTGATAAGGGTAGAAGGACGCTACGTTTTCTCTTGTTCATAAGTATACCGCAATTTGTTGGGATATATTTTATCCCTATTAAGATAAGAAATTCCTGTGCTGCAGAAAGATGGTACAATGGACATTGGAGTCCTTACCATCGTCAAGGTTGTTTTGAAACGCGATGAGGTGTATGTCATTATGGCCGATGAACATCAGGGAACTCACATTGATTCTTCGTCTTCGTCAACTCTTCACCCCTTGGAACCACTCACGGCTGAAGAGATTACGTCCGCTGTGAACATTGTACGTAGCGCACAGAACTTGAGTGAGCACGTCCGCTTTGTCTCGGTGAACCTCCAGGAGCCTCTTAAGGAAGTCGTCCTCAACTTCAAACCGGGTGATGCCCCCAGCCGAGAAGCCTTTATTGTGCTGCTTGATAAGTCCTCTGGTGCCACCTATGAAGCGGTCGTCTCTATTACTGAAGGCCGGGTGAAGGCATGGCGTCATATTCCCGGTGTACAGCCTCCAGTCATATTTGAAGAAGTGGTCGCCAGCGAACAAATCCTCAAGGCCCACCCCGAGTTCCAGGCTGCTCTGCGTAAACGGGGCATTACTGATCTCGCCCTGGTCATGGTTGATTGCTGGACGGTGGGAAACTATGGCAAGGAAGAGGAGCGGACACGCCGTCTCTTACGTTCCCTGGCCTATTTAAGACACGAGCCCAGTGACAATGGCTATGCCCGTCCTATCGAAGGAATAGTGGCCTACATTGATCTCAATAAGATGGAGGTGGTGCGCGTGGAGGATTATGGTGTAATCCCCGTGCCGCCGGAGTCGGGCAACTATTGGACAGAAGCCGTAGGGCAGGTGCGCACCGATCTAAAACCACTCGAGATCACCCAGCCTGAAGGCCCAAGCTTTATCGTCAATGGACACGAGGTCCACTGGCAGAAATGGCAGTTCCGTATTGGCTTCAATACACGGGAGGGACTGGTCCTGCACACCATCAACTATGAGGATCAAGGTCGTTTGCGTCCTATCCTCTATCGTGCCTCGCTGGCAGAAATGGTCGTGCCTTATGGCGATCCTGGCGTCAGCCATTACCGCAAAACGGCCTTTGATATTGGAGAATACGGCATCGGCATACTCGCCAACGCACTCGAACGCGGTTGCGATTGCCTGGGGTACATTCACTACTTCGATGCACTGATGACAGATGGCGAGGGCAACCTGATCCGATTACCGAATGCGATCTGCATGCACGAAGAGGATTACGGAATCCTGTGGAAGCATTACGACTGGCGCACGGAGCGGACGGATGTGCGGCGCTCACGCCGCCTGGTGGTCTCGTTCATTGCGACCATTGACAATTATGAGTATGGCTTCTACTGGTATTTCTACCAGGACGGCACGATTGCGTTTGAATCTAAGCTCAGTGGTATTCTCAGTACGGGAGCAGTCCTACCAGGAGTCAAGCCGAAGTATGGTGAGTTGGTCGCTCCCCAGGTGAACGCGCCGCTTCATCAACACATCTTTTGTGTGCGTCTGGATATGATGGTGGATGGGCTACAGAACTCGGTGTACGAAGTGCATACGGAAGCAGAACCCCAGGGGCCAGAGAATCCGTATGGCAATGCGTTCTTCGCCAAAGCGACACTGCTCTCCAATGAGTCCGAGGCGCAGCAGCTGATCGATCCATTAACCTGTCGCTATTGGAAAGTCGTGAATCCCAACAGTCTCAACAGATTAGGTGAGCCGGTAGGATACAAATTGATGCCAGGTGAAAATGCCCCAGTCTTCTTGCATCCATCGTCGAGTATTCTGAAACGTGCGGGCTTTATTGGCAAACACCTGTGGGTGACGCCTTACCAGCCCGAGGAGCGCTACCCGGCGGGCGACTATCCCAATCAGCATCCAGGAGGAGTTGGTCTGCCTGCCTGGACACAAGCCAACCGCTCCATTGAAAATACCGATGTGGTGCTGTGGTACATCATGAACGTACATCACATTCCGCGCCCGGAGGAGTGGCCTGTTATGCCTGTTGCCGATGTGGGATTCGCGCTCAAACCGGTCGGCTTTTTTGAGCGCAATCCGTCTCTTGATGTGCCTGATCCCGTCCATGAGCATGGCGATCATTGCTCGTCCTAGCACAAAGGCTGTCCATTGCGCATGAGGAAGAGGCATGAAACTCCTGGAAGTACTCTCACTCGACATCCTGGAGAGTACCCGTGTTTTGGCGGGTGCGGCCGGTCTGGAGCGGGAAGTTCGTTTGAAAGAGAGGCATCTGCAATTGGCAACTCTTGCTGAGAAGTGAAGATATGACCATTTCCCTGGTAGCCACGGACTATAGCCGAGCCGTCCAGTCCATGTTCGAGCAGCCGACATGCACTGGCAGCATTCACAGTGTGTTTCACCGGGCGGTGAATATTGCTATCGATGGGACTATGCTGGCTTTGCTGAGCGATGAGCTGCCACACATGCCGAATGGCGTACGGCTGTCGTCAGTTGTGTTGGAGGAACAGGTGCAGGGGCTGCGGCCCGGCATGGAGGTTTGGGTCGGTGAAGGAAGGCTGCTTATTCCGGATTGCGATTTTTCCTTGCGCTTGCCTGAAGAGCCTCCGTGGGAGCCGCGACCGGAGATAGAGGGATATAGATGGCAGAGTGAGACCGTTGCACATCATGTACGTTTGCTTGCTCGTTATCTGGCGGATCGACCTCAAAGGGGAGGTCTAGCAGTACTGGTTGGGACGTTGCTGCTGGGACAAGTGGGACAGGAGATGCCCCTGGCACGGATGGCGTTGCCGAAGCTGCGGTTGCTGGCGCTGGTGGCATGGCAGCAAGATGGCACCGGTGTCGAGGAGGCTACGAGAGGGCTGGCTGGCCTTGGACCTGGCCTGACGCCTGCTGGTGATGATGTGCTGGCGGGTTTCGCTGCTGTGATGGCACTGCTCAGTGTGCAACTCAGCGCTGATGCTGCGCCTCGCGGTTACCTTTCTGAGGTTGTTGCTGCTGTGGCACGGCCGCGTACTACGATGTTGAGTGGAGTTTTGCTGGATTATGCTGCTCGTGGTGAGGTGGCGGAGCAAGTGGGCGAGTTGTTGCTGGCATTGGCATTGCCTACTGAGGAATCTGGGGTGGTGTTGCATGCGGCGGATAAACTCTTGGCTTTTGGTGCGACATCGGGTGGTGATATGTTGCTAGGAATGTTGCTGGGGTTGAAGGCGTTGGAAGGGGAAATGGATGCCAGGCTAAAGACATAGCCTCCCATCGTGTGGCATACTTAAGGATGGGAGGAAATTGATCCCCAAGGAAGGGATTGAGGACAACGTTTCAGCCAGGCTGGGAGGCTCATTATGGTCATACGAGCGTTGCTCAAGCGGAATACGTACTATGATTCGATCACTCTTATGTCGGTGGCCCAGGCTGTCAAGGATCTGCCTGGGGTAGAGGATGTTGGGGCGGTGATCGCGACGGAGTTGAACCGCGAGTTGCTGCGCAACTCTGATTTGCTCCCTGCTGCGTTTCTTGCTGAACAGGAGACTCCGCCTGGGCCGGAGGACCTGCTGATCGTGGTGCGTGCGATGGATGAAGTGCATGCAGAGGAGGCGCTGACGGTTGCGCAAGAGCGTCTGACTGCTCGTGGCGACCGGGGGGCTGCTGTTGGGGCGGGGACCCTTGTGGAACCCTGTCTGGGGGACAGGTATGCCCGCTCATTGGAGGCGGCACTGAGGCGCGATGAGATGGCGGACCTGGCGGTGATTTCGGTGGCGGGTGAGCATGCCTGGCTCGAGGCGGAGCAGGCGCTTCGTCACGGGCTGCATGTTTTCCTCTTTAGCGATAATGTGCCTATTGAACAGGAGCAGCGCCTCAAGACTCTGGCAGTCGAGAAAGGGCTACTGCTGATGGGACCGGACTGTGGTACTGCCATTATCAATAGCGTTGGGTTGGGCTTCAGTAACGTGGTGGCACGCGGTTCGATAGGCATTGTTGGGGCGTCGGGCACCGGCATGCAGCAGATTATCTGTCTCATTGCAGCTGCCGGTCTGGGCATCTCCCAGGCCATCGGCACCGGCGGGCGCGACCTGTCTGAAGCGATAGGCGGGGTCATGATGCGCAGCGGGCTGGAATTACTGGCTCATGATGCACAAACGGAGGTGATAGTACTGGTCTCCAAGCCGTCGGCTGAGCGGGCGGCGCATGAGATGTTGGCGGCGGCACAGCTTGCCAAACCGGTGGTGGTTGTCTTTTTGGGCAGCACGCCGGAGCAGTTTGCCGCCGTAGCTGGGAAGGTCCACCTGGCACGGACGCTGACCGAAGGGGCTGAACTGGCGATCTCGCTGGCGGGTGGTGATCGCTCGCGCGTGCCAGGAAAGGACGCACTGCTCAAGTACGATCTGGCGGCAGAGCGCACGAAGCTGGCAGCGCCACAGCGTTATGTCCGCGCACTCTACTCAGGGGGGACGCTTTGTGATGAGGCAATGCTACTGCTCAGTGAACGAGTGGGTGCTGTAGCATCGAATATTCCTCTCCATCCGGAGTGGGCATTGGCGCCTGGTGAGACGTTTCGCGGCCACACGGCGCTGGATTTGGGTTCCGACGAGTTCACGAGAAGTCGACCACACCCGATGATTGATCCGACGCTGCGCTTGCAGTACCTGGCCCTCGCTGCGGAGGACCCGGAGACAGCGGTAATCCTGCTGGATATTGTGCTGGGGTTCTGCGCGCAGCAGAATCCGGCGGCGGTGTATGCCCCGGCGATTGCTCAGGCACGCGCCAGGGCAGCGGCGGCTGGACGAGTGCTGTCGGTGATTGTTTCGCTGTGTGGGACTGAGGGTGATCCACAACGCCTCTCGATGCAACGTGTTGCGCTTGAGGCTGCTGGGGCGCTGGTGTTTGAAAGTAACGTGGCCGCGGCGTTGGCGGCGGCAGCGTTGGTGAGCCAAGGTGGGCCACAAGAGGAAAGTGTCATTGTTGGGACTTCGGCTCCGCCCTACCATGGCGGGCGCGATACATCGGGCCCGTATAACATCCCCACCACACCCGGCCCTACGCCGTCAATACCCTCAAAGGGACATATCATCAATGTTGGTGCTGATCTATTCGCTGATGCGTTGGCTGCCCAGGGCGCAGAGGTGATGCGTGTTAGCTGGCAGCCTGCTGCGGCGGGAAGCGATGCGGCGTTGAGCGTGCTGCTGGGTGATGCGCGAGTGGAACATGCCAATGAGGAGGCGGTGCAACGTTTGATGGCTGCACGTCCGCGTTTGGTGGATGTGCAACTGGCGGGCGAGGTCATTCCGGGGATGCACCGGCACTTGCTGTTGCACGCCGGGCCGCCAATCTCCTGGGAGCGCATGTCGGGTCCCCTGCGGGGCGCGATCGTGGGCGCGCTGCTCTATGAGGGATTGGCAGCGGACATAGCAGCCGCAGAGCGCTTAGCGGCAAGTGGTGAGATTGCTTTCGCCCCTTGCCACCACTATAATGCAGTTGGGCCAATGGCTGGCGTCGTCTCGGCATCCATGCCAGTCCAGGTGATAGAGGAGCCGGTGTATGGACACCAGACGTTCAGCACCCTGAATGAAGGTCTGGGCAAAGTGTTGCGCTTCGGGGCTAATGGTCCTGATGTCATAGCGAAGCTGCGCTGGATGCAGCAGGTACTGAGACCTGCGCTAGCCCGTGCGGTGCGTGCGATGGGCGGTATGGAGTTAAAGGCCATGATAGCGCAGGCACTGCTCATGGGCGACGAGTGCCACAATCGCAACAAAGCGGCAACGTCGCTCTTCCTGCGCGAGCTTGCGCCGTACCTGGTGGAGACAGGAAACTCCACTGAGGAGACGGCCAGTGTATTGCGCTTCATCCATGGCAATGATCATTTTTTTGTGAACCTCTCGATGGCAACGTGCAAAGCGGCAACTTTGGCGGCGCACGGCATTCGTTGTAGTAGCGTGGTGACCACTATGGCTCGCAATGGCACGGACTTCGGCATTCGCGTGAGTGGATTGGGCGACCGTTGGTACGTGGCTCCGGCCCAGCGGATCAAGGGGCTGTATTTTAGCGGCTTCTCAGAGGAAGACGCCAACCCGGATATCGGCGATAGCGCCATCACGGAAACGGCTGGCATTGGTGGGTTCGCTATGGCTACGGCGCCTGCCATTGTCCGGTTCATCGGCGGGACACCTGCCGATGCCTTGCAGTACACGCTGGAGATGTACGATATTACGGTGGCTGAGGAAAGTCAGTACCAATTACCGCCGCTGAGTTTCCGTGGCTCACCTGTGGGCATTGATGTCCGGCAGGTCGTGCGCCAGCATCTGTTGCCGATTATCAACACTGGAATAGCTCATCGTCTGCCGGGTATAGGTCAGGTTGGCGCGGGCATTGTGCGTCCACCGATGGAGTGTTTTGTCGCGGCGGTGCACGACCTGGCGGCTAGCATACAGGGGAAATCGTAGAAAAACAGGACTGTCATTTAGGTCGATGACATCTCTCTTCTCCTTGGTGTATAATGCGGGATAGGCATGTAAACGACATAGAATGTGATGTAGGTCATAGCCTTAGACCATTGAGACGGCCATACTATGTCTAGAAGAAAACCGAGGAGACACCTCCCGTGATGATGGAAACGCTTCCGGCGGGCACTATACTGCACGGACGTTATCGTATTGAGCGTACGCTGGGCAGTGGTGGCTTTGGACATGTCTATCTGGCGGTGGACCTGAAAACAAAGCAGCAGTTCGCCATTAAAGAATACCTGGTTACAGGCTCTCATGGGCAGGAGCAGCTTAAGCATGAGGCGCGCGTGCTGGGTCAGTTACACCATCCGAATCTGCCTGCCTTTCAGGAGGCATTTGAAGAGCGTGGACGGTACTATGTATCGCTCAGTTACATTGAGGGCAACGATCTGACCGATTATATCCGGGCGGTTCGGCTGCGCAATGAAGCCGTTCCTCTCAAGCAAATTCTGTCGTGGATGTTAGCTATTTGTGATGCTGTGCGCTTTCTGCATAGCCAGCAACAATATGTCGTCCATCGTGATATTAAGCCCGACAATATTCGTATAATGCCGAATGGGACGGCTGTGCTTGTAGATATGGGCAATGCGAAAGCAACGGCGGATGGAGCACGCACGCTGCTCTTTATTCGGCACCAGGGTACACCTGGCTATGCTCCGCCAGAACAGTACCCGGGTGGTAAGGGTACCGATACGCGCTCTGATGTGTATGCACTTGGCGGTACGCTTTACTTTGCGCTGACGGCTCACGAACCTCCGAGTGTCTCAACACGTAATCAATCCCTGCAACAAGGGCAACCTGACCTTCCGTCGCTGCAAGAACTCGTTGCCAAGAATCCGCCCGAGGAGAGTGCAGACGCCAACCCTGGACGGCAGTTTCGACTGGGTGTCTCGAAACCAGCCAAACCCCCGCAGCGCCACTCACGGCACCTGGCACAGCTCGGTCAGATTCCGCCCGAACTGCTTGACCGACTCAACAACATCATCAAACGGGCGATGGCGATGAGGCCAGAGAAACGCTACCAATCCGTGGCAGAGTTGAGCCAAGACCTTCAAGGTGTGTTAACAGCGATACCCGCGCAACAGCCTCCCAAGCCAGCGCGTGAAGTGAGCCCGTATAGCACACAGCCCGATTTGCCTCTGCTCTATGACACAATACAGTCGGCTAAGGAAGAGAAAGAGAAAGAGCAGATCTCGTCTGGTGCATCGGCAGAGCCAGTACCTCAACCACCGTCTGTGCCAGCTTCGAGACCATCATCTTCTCCGGCTCCCTACCCTACTATCTGCCCGCGATGCAATGCTGAACTGACGACAAGGGCAGCCTTTTGTCCGGAGTGTGGTTCGTCTCTAACGAACATGCCCAATGCTAATCCAACACCCCCAACATCCAGACCGCCAACAGAATCGAAGATGACCGGTAGCAATCCTTCAATGCAAAACAAAGCGCCAGGGCACGACATTTCGACGGATGAGACGATGATGATCACACCGCAGACACAGATATCGACACGTGCTCCCATGGCAGGCTCACCAGTGCTACCAGATGCCAAGCCACGTCCACGGCCGTTTCCAAGCGCTTTGCCTGACTCTCAGAATAGGCCGCGTTCACCCGCTACGGGACGAACAGGTACTCCGATGCAGCAAGCAGCTCAGCCACCGAGGCCGTTGCTGCAGAACTCGCCACCTATAAAGATCAATGCACGCACTTCATCGAGTGCAGGGAGCAATTCGGTCTCACCTGCAAAGGGCCCTCGTTTGAGAACGAGCATCATTATGACTGTTATCTTTATACTGGTTATCGTGCTAATTCTGGTGATAGCCCTGCTCGCACTGAACAAGGTTCACGCTACGCATGGCAAGGCACAATGGTATCCCATCGAGGCGCAGGTACTATCCTATGAGCGAAACCTCTCTCTTTCCGTTACTTCCACCAGTACGCCTGCTGTTGTTGGGATACGGGCATGTCGCGCAGGCATTCCTACCTCTCCTGGCATCGCGGAGCGAATGGCTGGGACACAAACTGGGCATACGTCCGGTAATCAGTGGCATTGGCTCGCGTAGCCGGGGATTTTATATTCACTTGCAAACATCCTGCTTGAAGGCCAAATGATGCCTCACATGGTCAAACGTGAAGGCATACGTGACCTCACACTCGAAGATATTCGCACTGCCGCAATGGCCGGTTCGCCTTTTCGTTTGGTCAGCCAGGCGAATCGCGGGCATGGGGACTTGACCGCAGACGTAAGGCCGCGTAAGATTACTAGTGATGATATACTGCATGTAGGCAGGGGAACCACAAGCATTCTCTCATTCGAGACCGAAGCAATGGGGACCATTACACTGGTAGAGCATGCGTCTACGACGCGACAGACAGCCTATGGAGTACTGAGCGATCTTATTACGATTCTACAGCAGCGGCGCACAATAGCCTCATGAGGAAGGGGTCATGAGCATGGGAGATTCAACAGTAGATGTGATTGGTGTAGGAGGAGCAGGCGGGTTCCTGGCTTCTTCGCTCTATAGTGGCGGCATACGGCCACGTATTATCTCGCGGGGTGCGTCACTACTGCAGTTACGCGAGGTTGGATTGACTATCCTGACCGATGGCAAACAGCGTATATATGCCCCTATCAACAGCATGGCACTTGAGGATGTGCAACAATTCGCTCGCATTATCCTGCTCACGACCAGGTCCTACGATATACCTGCACTGTTAGAGGAGATAGCGCCACGGGTCACAGCAGATACGTTGCTGGTCAGCATCCAAAACGGTTTTGCGGCCTACGATGCTATATGCAACGCCTTCGGTCCAGAGAGGTCTGCTATGGGAGTGCTGTATGTGAGTGCGGGTATCGTCTCACCGGCTGTGATAGAGATTAAGTCAGGGGTGGGGCAACTCTTGCTGCCCGCCAGGCATCGCAGCGTGCTAAGGCCTTTAGTGGATTCGCTGTGTATCGCTGATGTTGAGGCAGACCTGGTAAATGACATTGAGCGACGTATGTGGATGAAGCAACTCTTCCTGGTACCATTCTCTATCGTCAATTCCGAGCTGCGCCAGCCTATCGGGATGTTACGCGAAGATGCTGCTGCCCGTGTTCGGTGGGGGGCAATAGCGCGGGAGATTGCGGCGATAGCGAGTGCATGTGGTATGTCCATGCCCATCGATGCGGCAGAAGTGAGCCTGGCGGTTGCAGAACGCTTTGATCCGCAGGCTGACTCGTCATTCGCACGCGATGTGTGGGCTCACCGGCCTCAGGAGGGAGAGGCGCTCTTTGGACCTCTGTTGCGCCGGGCACATGAGCATGATGTAGGCTGTCCATTGCTGCAAGAGGCATATGAGCGGTATGTCGGGTGATGCGGTGTGCCGACATAGGGAACATCCTACCCGGAGGTCGATAAATCGGCCTCTACGCATGGCCCGTATATTTGGTTAAGGTTCATTATCTCACTGGGCCTGCCAGACCTGCACGGAACCATTACTGCTCCCTGAGGCGATGCGTTTGCTATCAGGGGACCATGCCACGGCAAGGATATTGCCAGATTGGCTATGATGGGTATTGACTTTGTTACCAGAAGATGCATTTAGTAACTCGACCTGGCCGCTTTCCCCGGCGGCAATGAGTGTGCCATCGGGGGCCCAAATGGAAGTTTGTATACCAGCGATGATGACACTATAAATGACGTTTCCACTGCTGGCGTCAAATACGCGCACGCTGGAATCGGTGCCTGCAGCGACGAAGCGTTGGCTGTCGGGCGACCAGGCTAATCCACAGAACCAGGTCCCATTGCCGTTATAGGAGGCAACAGTATTTCCGGTGGTGGGATCCCACACCTTTACGGCTCCATCAAAGTCATCGGAGGCGATGTGTTTGCCATCGGGGGACCATGCGACGGTATATACGCCATCAGTATGGCCGCGATAAGTGACGATGGTGTTTCCTGTAGCGGCTTCCCATACCTGCACCGTCACAGGACTGCCCTGGTTGCCCGACTGTTCGGCGGAGACGATGTATTTCCCGTCGGGTGACCACGAAATGCTATTGACCTGCAAGCTATGACCGTGATAGGTATAGATATGTTTGCCTGTGGATGGGTCCCAAATCTGCACAGTCGTGTCGGCGCCGCCGCTGGCAACTCTGTTGCTATCGGGTGACCAGGCTACACTCTCTACTTTTGCTCTATGACCGTGGTAGATGACGGCATTTCCTCCTGTGGAAGCGTTCCATACCTGGGCTGTGGAATCGGAACTAGCTGAGGCGATGCGGCTCCCATCGGGTGACCAGGCCAAAGCGTTTACGCCGGCAGAGTTGCCGTTATAGGTGTATAAAGTAGTTCCGACGGCTGCGGACGGGGGAGAAGTAGGACTGGGAGCGGATGTAGCAGCTGCCGTTGGTGCCTGGGTAGGCGAGGAGGCAGTGGAGGTGGGAGTGGCATTTGACGTGGAAGAGACGGGAGATGTTGGTGATCGCCGTGAGAGTGCTGCCAGTGCAATGCCACCGCCGACTACCACCGCAGCTCCTCCTACCAGCCCCGTTAAAACTGCACGCCGCGAGAGGCCGCCTGATGAGGTACGCTGAGGCGAGGTAGCTTTTGGAGGAATAGGTGGGGTTTGTGAGGGTAAGGGCTGAGGCGAGGTGGCTTTGGGAGGAATAGGTGGGGTTTGTGAGGGTAAGGGCTGAGGCGAGGTGGCTTTGGGAGGAATAGATGAGGGTGCAGATTGT
>WNFA01001458.1_pt1 | contig 45495 bp, 39 predicted proteins | sample 5400481 | NCBI WGS metagenome assembly WNFA01 (sample SAMN13153340, study PRJNA577476) | soil metagenome | isolation source: 120 cm saprolite under Douglas fir tree site 2 hole 1 replicate 2 | place: USA:California | collected 2015-04-18 | reverse complement strand
GGCTTTTATCCGGGAGCCTCTCGTCATCTACTCCGAAGGCTCGGTGGAGAGCTTTTCAAAGCAGGCGCTGAAAGACCCAATCACTTTAAACGAATGTGCGTTGAAGATCTTCGAGCGGACACTGGCTAGTATTAATGGAAGCGATCAACACGCAAGCCTTCGTCCGCATCTAAAGCGCCAGATAAAGAGCTTTCGTCGAGGAATGACCGAATTCAAGCTCGATGGGATGAGCTTTTGGGGAACCCGTGCCATTGCACATCTTTCAAGACAGGTGGGTCGCTATCGAGAGGCCATTTTCCGCCGTTCGCCCTGGTTTCCCAGAATGCTCACCGCTCCGGTTGAGGCTGCCGGATTATCCCGCTGATTCCTGCGTTTTGCAGAGCAGAGCACACCACTACGAGACATCATCCGTGCAAGCATCGCAAAACCTCGTCAACAGGGAGATTGGGAACAATACTTTTGGCGGCGGAGCCTGGGAGACGGTCCTGGGCCCCGGCGTCCTCGTACTGTTGCTCGTCGCCATCGTTCTGATCCTCCTGGTTCGCCGGAAATTCATCCTTGGCCCTTTGATGTTCGGGCTATTTCTGCTCCCTGTCGGCCAGACGCTGGTGCTTGGCGGGTTGCATTTGTACGTGTCCAGAATGCTGATCTCACATCGCGATCATCCCATGCGCCCCTTTTCGGGGCCGGATACAATTCCATCGATAAACTCTTCATTGTCTGGGCTATTTTGCGGACCTCAGCCTTTATCCTTCGGTTCCGAGAAATAGGAGCGGTGGTCAACCAGGCTGGATTTCTCTGGGATGTCCTGGGTGGATACTTCTTGATGAGAATCCTGATCCAGGACGATGGCGACGGTTTGCGAGCGATCAAGGTTCTTTCCGCCGTTGCTGCGGTCCTAGGCTTGACCACGCTGTACGAGAAGCTGTATCAAGTAAATTTGTACGGACTCTTGACAACCGCGCCGATCATTTCTGAGGTCCGCAATGGATCGATTCGTGCCCAGGGGCCGTTCCACCATGCGATCCTTGCAGGAACCTTCGGGGCCACACTGCTGCCACTCTTCGTCTGGCTGTGGAAGAGCAGGAGAGCCAGGTCCCTCGGACTGGTCGGCATGGTTGCATCGACGGTTATCACTTTCACTGCTGCTTCGAGCACGGCTGTCAGCGCCTATGCGGCAGCGATTATTGCGATTTGCCTCTGGCCACTGCGAAACAAGACGCGGATGATTCGTTGGGGACTTGCGATCGGGATACTGATGCTGAATTTTGCCATGCATGCGCCGGTTTGGTATGCCCTTGAACACGTCGATTTTGCCGGGGGGTCAGCGGGGCCGCACCGGGCGGAGCTGATCGACGATTTCGTGGCGGAAGGAGAAGTAGGAGGTTTGCTCACGTTTATTCTGTTTATCTCCCTGCTTACTGTCTGTTACAGCCGGATCGGCAAAGTAAGAAAAATCATAGAAGGTGAAAATGACCGGCGGCAAGAATGGTTTCTGTGGCTTGTTGGAGCGACCTTATTTGCCCACACAATAGCGTTTTTGGGAATCAGTTATTTTGATCAGAGCCGGTATGCATGGGTTACATTGCTGGCCATGATTAGCGCTTTGACTGGTCCTAAATTGGCACGCGCCACAGTTCCTGTGGATGGCCTAGGAAACTTGCTTCCAAGGTATTCCTCTTCCCCAAGATAATGAATCGCAAGTGTGCCGGTAATGCGAACGAGCGGTAAGTTTGGAGCGAGCACGTAACGTGTAGTGCTTGCGCCTACATCAAAGCGTTCCGAATAGGAATTCAGCGACACAGCTCAGAACCGAAGCAGAACACCGCATACGCAGCTCATGCAGAAGCATAGCAAAGCCGACTTTCGTTTGAACTCGGAGTGAGCCCATCCGATTATCTTAACTAGAGAGGACGTCAATGAAATTCCGTCTAGTAGATCTTCTACAATGCCCTTGTGGACGAAGTGACCTCATTCTGCAAGCTACAGCGGTTGAAACGGTTCCCTTCGCGCATACCCTCTGCGAAGTCAAATGCAGTCAGAGAGTGACACCGGCTGACTGTTCGGAGTGTTACAAACGCGAAATTACCGAAGGTACGCTTTCTTGCCGATCATGCGGGCAGAAATGGCCGATTCTAGGTGGAATCCCGCGCTTCCTATCAGGAAATATGCCTGAAGATATCAAAAAAACCCAAGATACATTTTCTCACGAGTGGAAGATGTTTCGTTTCGGCGAGCGCAATTGGGGTCAAGATATGGATTACAGAACCCGCTTATTCAAATTAGGTATGGCGGCGGATCCGAAAGACATCAAAGGTAAGCTCATTTTCGATGCTGGCTGCGGAAGCGGAGCCCTCACGATCGAGATGTCAAGGACGCTCCGCATGGAAGTTGTGGGGATGGATCTAGCATTTGGGATTGAGAATGCTTACAAACAGAACGACAGCCCCTTCGTCTACTTCGTTCAAGGTTCGGTATTGGAGCCGCCAGTCCGGAAGAATGCCTTTGACTACTTGTCTTGTTGTGGCGTTCTCGTCGCAGTTCCAGACGCCAGAAAAGGCTTCAAAGCGATCATCAAGGCATTGAAACCAGGTGGTCGGTGCTTTATCTGGGTGTACCATCCGATCAGTCCGGTTTATTTTCCAAAGACTTGGAGGAAGATGGCTTTTTATAATTGGATCAGGGTACATATCACGTCTCGATTGCCTATTAGATTACAATATTTTGTGTATCTGTCCCTCATCCCGCCATTCTTAGTCAAGCAACTGGCCGAGAGATTATTAGGCCGCAAAACGTTCCGTATGACTTGGAGAGAAAAAATGCAAAGCTTCTTTGATTTCCTTTCACCAGTCTACGAGCATCGATTCGAGCCACATGAAGTCGTAGAGTGGTACCAAGAAGAGGGTTTCTCCAATGTGCAGATAGCTTATCGGGAAATCGAAGGGTTCGCCGTTAGAGGAGATGTTGCCTAACGCTAAATATTACTTCTTATCGCGATAGGATCAGACCACCTGGGCCGTTTACCGTTGTCTCTTTCCTCCTGACTCCGAGGGCATCGCAAAAGCCGAGCTATTCTGCTACCGAACCAAGTTTCGCGGAGAAGCGTACTTTGAAACTATCGGTTGTGATCTTGTGCTGGAATGACCGTCAAGTGATCGCTGATTGTCTCCACTCGATCTTTGCCACGACGCGGGCAACGGAGTTTGAAGTCATCGTTTCGGATAACGGATCCACAGACGGCTCGATTCAATTCATCCGAGAAAACTATCCCCAAGTACAGGTGATTGAAAATGGCCAGAACTTGAGGTTTGCGAAGGCGAATAATCTCGGGATCCGAGCCAGTCGTGGCGAGTACATCCTCATTCTCAACCCGGACACCATCATTCACGACGGCACCTTGGACCGAATGGTGTCCTTCGGGGATCAGCACCCTGAAGCCGGAGCGTTCGGCTGCAGGGTTCTCAATTCTGATGGATCCTATCAAGTGTCGGCGCGGCCTTTCGCATCCTTCCGGGCTGAATGGATCACCGCACTTTATCTGCGAGGGTTAGGACGATTGAACAAGTGGTTTGCGTCGGACAGTTATGCAGGTTGGAATGGTACGACCCAGCGTCAGGTGGACTGGATAACAGGCTGCTTTATGTTGATCCGGCGAGATGTATTGCGAGACGTGGGCGGTTTTGACGAGCAGTTCTTCTATTACTACGAAGATATGGATCTGTGCCGGCAGATATGGAAATTGGGGCGCCCAATTGTGTATACGCCGGAGGCGAGCATAGCCCATTTGAAGGGCCAGTCTACAAGCCAACGCTTGCCCGCCGTAGGCTTTGCGCTAGATAGTCAGATCACCCGTTACCTTTACTATTACAAGTACCATGGAGTGCGGGGAGTACGGCACGCCCGCCGGATTGCGCTGGTCTCGTTGTTTCTAAGACGTGCCAGTTATCTGACAGCTCAGATGGTTAGACCCACGGAGGCTCGAAGGCAGCGTTTAGAGCTGCTGCGAATATTACTTCAATGGAACTATCGCGTCGACCCGGCGCGGCTTGTAGAAAACGGTGAAGAGCCGCACCTGAAAGGTGCGCTAGCCGGCCGTGTGCTTGAAAGGTAGCGGATTTAGCATCGCTGCCTCTGTTAGAGTGCGTTGTTTGATTGTGAGAGGAAACTGAGCACCCCTTAGCCTAAGGAATGTATGGCACTACCGGGTAGTAGAGCGTCGCCAAGGCCATGCGGAGGTAAGGTGCCTAAGTGGGCGCCATCCGCAACCGCGTCAATGAGAGATGTATTCAACGCCGTGGCCGACCAAAGCGGCCGGCGTGAGAATTCGCCGCGTCATAAACGCTGATGGGGCCCCAGAGATAACGAAGAGGGTTCAGAACAGCATGGTTAAATACGTCATTATTTCACCGGTGCGAGATGAGGAGCGGTACATCGAGCGAACAATCCTGTCTGTGGTCCGCCAGACGGTTCGGCCAGCTGAGTGGATTATCGTCGATGATGGCTCAAGTGATCAAACGGGGAGAATCCTCGCCGCGTATGCCAAGGAGTACAGCTGGCTCCGCGTGTTTCATCGCAGTGACCGAGGACGGCGCATCCCCGGTACGGGTGTAATGGAGGCGTTTTATGACGGCTTTCGTCGCCTGGAATCAACGGATTGGGAGTTTATTGCCAAGCTAGATGGCGATGTGGGCCTCGAACCTGACTACTTCCAGCGTTGCTTCGAACGTTTCGAGGAAGACGCGAAACTCGGGATGTGTGGTGGCAGAATGTACTGCATCAAGGACGGACGCCTGATACTCGAGTCTAATCCCGCTTTTCATGTTCGGGGTCCCATCAAGCTATATAGGCGCTCGTGCTGGGATGCCATCGGTGGGCTAATCAAAGCGCCCGGCTGGGACACCGTAGACGAGGTGCAAGCCAATCGATTAGGTTGGCGCACCAAGAGCTTTGCGGATCTCAAGGTGATTCATCATAGGCCAACCGGCGCTGCACAAGGGGCTTGGCTGGATGGCGTCAAGATGGGCAGAGCAGCCTATATCTCTGGCTATCATCCAGCTTTCATGATAGCGAAATGCGTGAGGCGGGTCTTTCAAAAGCCCTACGTTCTATGTGCGATTGCTCATGCCTACGGTTTTATTAGTGGGTACTGGAAAAAGCTCCCACGCGTCGAGGACCCGGTGTTTATTCAATATATTAGAAATCAACAGCTTCGGCGCCTGCTCTTCCTTGAGAGCATCTGGAAATGATCCGGAGGAAAGGGTGCTCGGTCAAGTATTTGGGACAAGGAGAACTGTTGCTGCCGCACAGCAAACAGTTGAGGTAACTCAATCGTGACCGGGGCCACTCCTTCGAAATGTCAACAGGACTATAAGGGGTAACTTAGCTTTATGTGTGGCATTTGCGGCAAATTCATGCTCGACCGCGAGGCGTATGTGCCTGAAGTCCTGGTCAAGGCCATGGCTGACGCCATTACTCATCGCGGGCCGGACGATGAAGGGTTCTACATCTCGGGGCAGATTGGCTTGGGATTCCGGCGCCTTTCGATCATCGACCTGAGCGGCGGCCATCAGCCACTTTCAAACGAGGACGGTACGATCTGGATCGTCTTCAACGGCGAGATTTACAACTACCAAGCCCTTCGCAGCGAGCTCATAACAAAAGGCCATGCGTTCAAGACCAAGTCGGATACGGAAGTCATCGTGCATCTGTACGAAGAGTACGGACCCGATTGTGTTCAGCACCTCCGGGGCATGTTCGCGTTCGCAATCTGGGACGCTGCAGAACGGGCGCTCTTCTTGGCGAGGGATAGGGTCGGAATAAAACCTCTTTACTATTTCGTGGGCAAGAACTTCCTTGCCTTTGGCTCCGAAGTCAAGGCCATACTGGCAGATCCATCGATCCCTCGTGAAGTCGACCCACAGTTAGTTGACCGCTTTCTGATTTACTACTATATGCCAGGCGGACAGACCCTTTTCCGAAACCTGTTTAAACTCGAACCTGGTCATACACTGCTGGCCAAGAATGGCAAGTACGAGCTTCGGCGGTACTGGGATCTCGATTTCTCCGGATCAGATATCCAGCAGTCCCCGCGCGACTTCGAAGAACAGCTTCTCGAGCTTCTTGACGAAACAGTGCAACTCCACATGATTAGTGACGTGCCGGTGGGATTCCTCCTGAGCGGCGGTATTGACTCGACCGCAATGCTCAGCTTTGCGGCCAAGAAGACAGACAAACCGATCAGCACCTTTACGATTGGCTTCTCATCCGAGAGCGTGGTGGATGAACGGCCGTTTGCACGACTGGCAGCGGAGCGGTATGGATCGACGCATTATGAGTTATCCATATCGCCAGCCGACTTCGCAGCGTTTCTTCCGAGCTATGTGCGACACATGGAGGAACCCGTATGCCAGCCCCCGGCGATCGCACTCTATTACATATCTAAGCTGGCGAGCCAGCATGTGAAAGTTCTCGTGTCCGGCGAGGGCGGGGACGAGGCGTTCGCCGGATACGAGAACTATCGCAACACTTTTTGGTTCGAGCGTATGAAGGCCACTCTTGGGCCGCTTCAAAAGCCTGTGGGACTGGGCATGACGTCACTAGGCCGGATACTTCACTCCCGGGTATTCACCAAGTACGGTGCCCGGATGGGCGTGGCCTTTGAGCAATACTATCTAAGCCGAACGTCATCGCCATTCGAGTTCTTTTCTCGAGAACGGCTGAACCTGTACTCGGAGGCCATGGCGGAGCGCGTTGACACGGACCGATCGGTAGAAGTTACCCGCCAGTGTCTGTCACGAGCAGCGAAATACAACGTGCTCAATAAAATGTTGTACGTAGATACGAAGACGTGGCTGCCCGACGAACTGTTGATCAAAGCCGATAAGATGACGATGGCAAACTCCGTGGAACTCCGCGTCCCTTTGCTTGATCATAAGGTCTTGGAGTTTGCGGCGGGGTTGCCGCGTAACCAGAAGGTTCGCGGGTGGACGATGAAGTATCTGTTGAAGAAGGCGCTGAGGGGTCATGTCCCCGAGGCAATCCTGGATCGGCGTAAGGCGGGCTTCCCGGTACCTTACCAGATGTGGCTGCGGAATAATCTCCGGGAGTGGGTTGGCGAGATATTGCTCGATGGTAGGACGCTCGGCAGAGGCTATTTTAAGAAAGGTGCCATTGAGAAACTAATTAACCTCAATCTTACGGGCGCCGACTATGGTAAGGAACTCTTTTCACTTCTCGTCCTCGAGTTATGGCATCGGACATTCGCGGATCGGGACCCAACTGCGAGTCTGACAGGAATCGACCGGCCGTTCCTTCCGGCGTCAAATCTTAAATTCAACCGTCTGAGTGGTGTTGCGTGATCGGCGTACTGTCAAAAGACAGCGAGGCGCGGGCGGTTCAGGAGTTCTTTCAATTTTTCAAAACGCCGTGGGAGTTTTACATTCCTGGTAACAGTTATGACCTGATTATCACAACTCGGGAAGAAATACCGGAAGACCTGAGTGCCCGTGTACTGGTGATTTACCATTCGGGAGCCCTCCGATTCGACGATCAGATTGGCGTGGTGATGGAATCACGAAGAAGAAGCGACTGGGTGGAATGGCACGGTGTTGAATTCCCGGTGTACGGGGATCTGGCGGTGTTTCAATCGCTTGGGCGGCCATTGGTAAGGCGCAGGCAAACATCCGAGATGGTGGGGAGCGTAATCGTAGGCTCAGAACGGCCCACCGTGCGCATCGGGCTGGACTTGTTTTACGAAGTTGCCTTTTTGCTGTCCCAGGGCCAGCCTGCGAAGAACGCCCATATTCCGACGTTGGATACTCACATTTCGCTACTCCGGGCGATCATGCTGAGTCTGGACGTTCCGTTCGTTGAGGTGCCGCCCGTACCGGCCGGCTATGACTTTATGGCCTGTCTCACACATGATGTTGACTTCGTCGGGATACGCGATCACAAGTGTGACCACACCATGTGGGGATTTCTTTATCGCTGCTTGGTCGGTTCATTGCTGCATGCTTTAGGAGGCAGGCTTCCGTGGTCCAAATGTCTGCAGAACTGGACTGCTGCTTTGTCTCTCCCCTTGGTGTATCTGGGTTTCCGAGATGATTTCTGGCTGGAGTTCGAGCGGTACATGGAAATTGAGAGAGCGCTCGGGTCAACGTTTTTTTTCATTCCATTCAAGAACGTCGCTGGGACGTTGGGGTCCACTCCCGCGCCCAGGAGCCGGGCTGCGAAGTATGATGTCGCTGGAATAAGGGAGCAGGTCCTCGAACTTGTAAAGAATGGCTGTGAAGTTGGCCTTCATGGGATTGATGCTTGGCAGAACCTCCAGAGTGCTCAATCAGAGCAGAGCCGGATTCGCGAGGTTACAGGACAATCGGACGTGGGAACTCGTATGCATTGGCTGTATTGGAAGGAAAGCTCGCCCAAGACCCTTGAGGAGGCGGGGTTCGCGTACGATTCGACCTTTGGTTACAACGACGCAGTTGGCTTCCGCGGCGGAACAACTCAGCCATTCTGCCCCTTGGGCGCTGAACGCTTGCTTGAGCTTCCGCTGAATATTCAGGACTCCGCCATGTTTTATTCGGACCGGATGATGTTGTCAGAAACTGAAGCTCTGAATGCTTGCAGCGGGCTGATCCACTCCATGTCCTTGTCTGGTGGCGCACTTACGGTGAACTGGCATACTAGAAGTTTGTCTCCTGAGAGACTCTGGGGAGACTTCTATGCGAAGCTGCTGAAGGAGATTCAGACGTTTCGCGTATTGTTCGGGACAGCGCGGGAAATTGTCGGGTGGTTCCGAGAAAGGCGTGCGCTACGCTTTGATTCCGTGGAGTTTGAAGAGAACGGAGTGCATGTGGCGCTGAGTAGTCCGGCCGGGCGTTCGGAGCCCTCGTTCATTTTGAGAATTCACCATCCGAGATTCGTCTCCGATAAGTCACGGTTTCCCGTTTGTATGCCCGCCCATAAGGATACTCAGTGGAACGGTGAGGCTGTCCTGGAAATACCGTATTGAGAACTCACTCGGAACTTTGATTTCAACGTGCGCTTGTTTAGCGTTCATCTCTATCACGCTCCTCTTTATCATGAAGCAGAAAAGCGATGTGCGTGGGCCGCTCTGGAAAACTGGGTCCTTTTGGCCGATTGGCAGCCGGCGGACTGAAGCTACAAACCCAGAGATCGGTTCCGGCCCGGGGAGTCTTTAATTATGCCTTCTGACGCAACAGTGTCCATTATTATCTGTACTTGTAACCGCGCCGCGGAGTTGCAACAGACGCTGGAGACTTTGGGCAAAGTGAGGATTCCTTCCGGCTGGAAGGCCGAAGTCGTCGTGGTAGATAATGGCTCCACGGACGGCACCGCAACAGTGGCCCGCAACACAAAACTCCTGAACCTGAAGGCTCGGTATCTGTACGAGCCGCAAAAGGGGAAAAGCAATGCGCTGAACGCAGGCCTAACCGAAGCGCGGGGCGAGATCATCCTCACCACGGACGACGACGTAATCGTTCCCGAGAACTGGGTGGAACAAATGGTGTTTCCGATTATTAATGGCGGGTACGATGCCGTTATCGGGCGGATAAGGCCAGCGCCGCATCTCCTGCGGGCCTGGCTGACTCCGACGCACCGTTCGATGATTGCTTCGAACGACGAGACCGAGGTCCACAATGGGACTTACGAGTTCATCGGCGCCAGCATGGGTTTCCGCCGCTCTGCCCTGGAGCGCGTTCCCGCATTCGACCCGGAACTCGGCCCCGGAGCGCTGGGTCTCGGCGAGGACACGCTGTTCGGATGGCAGTTGGTCGAGGCGGGATCCAAGATCGGGTATGCTCCGGCAACGGCAGTCCAGCATCATTTCGACCCCTCGCGACTGCGACGCACGATTTGGCTTGGCGAGGCGCGCAAGCATGGCCGGTCTGCGGCCTACATTCGTTATCACTGGAAGCACGAGGACCTAAGGCATCCTCGCCTAGCGTGGCTCAAGCACTGGGCAAAATTACAGGTGAGAAGGGTCTTGCAGCCCCCGCCGCCCCTTGAGGCCGAGGGATGCCCAGCGTGGGAAGTGAGCTACGTGCTTCAGATGGAGCTGTGCCGTCAATTCTGTCTAGAACGCCGGCGTCCACGAAACTACTCGCGGCGGGGCCTGGCGAAACGGGTGGACGGAGCGAGGACTGGGTTTTAGTGTTAAGCGTCGTACCCATCCAAACCAGTCTGACTCGAAATTGAAATTCCGCAGCACTTCGCGCCGGAAGGCCTTGTAGTAGGTCTCCATGTCGGTGAGCTTCAGGTTGGCGAGCATGTCCGATAGTAAAGTTAGAGACTTATTTCAAATGTAATGCCAGAAGTACTGAACGCGCCGAGGTCCCCGAGAAAACGGGATACTACGACCGCTGTAAGACACGCCGTACAGAACTTGGCATCCTACCCGATCCGTGCCGAGTTTTTGCTCGAGGAAACCTGCTCTCAAATTGTGGTAAGGTTTTTCCCTTCACCAGTTCAGACTCAGCAGATCGCTCGAGAGTTCTGCGCCTAGAGTACCCAGAACACCGCCAAGCCCTTTATTTTCAATAAGTAAGTGAGACTGCGCGCTCAGAAGACTGGTAGGCTGATTGCAACATTCCTATTGTGGGTGACCGTGAGATTAATGGCGGTAGCTTATCTGGAGGCGGAGCATGGGTTACGTGTCGCCTCGCAAAGGAATAGTCCGTAGTTCTCCTTCGCCACCCATTCTACGTTGACGGCTTAACAGCATACGTTGGCATCCTTTCCAAATGCCTGTTTGAGCTGGTTGGGCACACCAAGACAGTGAAAATCCACATCTTAGATCCTCTCGTGGATAGTCGCTGGGATTGACCTGCTCCCCTCAATTCGCAGGGAAGTGTATATGATTCTGCGGAACGAGGAGGAGTGTTATATCGAAGGGGAAGCACAGCGAAGCGGAGATGATTGGGGCGTTGAAGCAACTGGAAGCGGGACGGAGGGCGGAGGAGGTGTGCCGCGTCTCGAGTTGGATAACGGGGACTCGCTTGGTATCGCTGCCGTTTTCTGATCATTGTGAGCCCCTACTCGGCAAGCCTAGTGACCTCGGGGAGTTCGTGAACTGGCTGCGAGCAGAATGTGATCTTCAGAGGTGGCGGTACGTGGAGCTCCGGCCGTTATTGGATGACGGTTCGGGTTATAGTCTGCAAGCGAGTTGTTCGTACTAGTTCCACGAACTTGATATAAGGCCGAGTTTGGAACAGATTTTTCGACGATTGCACAACAATTCTTTCCGACGGAAGATCCAGAGGGCGTTAAGGGAACGACTTTCGTATGAAGCAGGCCGCTCTGGACAACTTTTTGACGAATTCTACAGGCTCCTGCTGACTACCAGGAGGCGCCATCAAATGCTCCCCCAGCCGCGAACCTGGTTCAGAAATTTGCTCGAGTGTATGGGGGACAAGCTTCAGATCAGGCTAACTCGGAAAAACGGTGTTCCGATCGTGGCGATGCTCACCCTGCAACATCAATTTTGCGTGGTTTACAAATATGGGTGCTCCGACGAAAGGTTCCACAGTCTAGGAGGCATCCCGTTCCTGTTTTGGAGGCTCGTCGAGGAAAGTTAAGAGTCGGGGGCCGAGAAAATTGATTTTGGTCGTACCGACTTGAATAACGAGGGGTTGATTGCCTTCAAGGACAGGTTCGGAACCACCCGAAAATTGTTAACATATTATCGTTACACGAGAAAAGCAAAGCGAGGAGTAGCAACACTCAGGGACTCGCGGGCGGTTCAGCAGTTTTTCTCTTTTCTGCCTGAGGCTGTTTCTTCTGCCGCCAGCAGAGTTTTGTACCGGCATATAGGCTGACCGTTGTCCTGTGGCTGCACTCCGCGATCCTTGACCAATATAATTGCCTTTGTTGGAACCTGGAATGCTAATGCTAGTTCTGCCGGAGCATCGTCTAGTGTGGAGAGAAGATGAACAGCAAACTGTTGGCAAGTTTGGAGATCAAATTGGAGCGACAGCGCCAATTGTACATGGAATCTGAGGTATTCTACTGCGAATCAGCTGCAGAACAGGTAGGCGTGTTGAGTCAAGCTGTGAATGATCGCTATCGCTGCCCTGAGAATTTTTTCGATCTCGTCCTCAACGGGCAGCTATCCTCCGACGACGGCTATTTTCGATTCGGCCCGAATACCATCTGCTATGGCCGTTCCTGTTCAGGGGCGCGCGGACCTCGGCCCGACTCTTCTCTTCACGATACAATCACGGAAGTCATAGTTGACAATGGGAAACTCGGCTTGCCCTTCGATCCATCCGAGATTATCAATAATCTTCGCTTGGAACGCTATGCAAACCCTTGGAATATGGAGACCAGCTTTGAGAAGTTTTTTCGAAAACTCTACTATCTCTTGCGACCACTCACAAGTCTGACAGTGCGAAAGCAGATTCAGAAATTTCACGCCCGTAATTGGAAAAAGAAGGCCTTTCCCAAGTGGCCTGTAGACATCACGGTTGAGGAGATCTGCGAGACACTTCTATTGAAATCGATGGAAGCCAAAGGAGTGAATAGTGTTCCCTTCGTGTGGTTTTGGCCTGATGGCGCTACCGGCTGCATGACGATCACACACGACGTGGAAACAAGGGCTGGAAGAGACCGTTGCGCGAAGCTGATGGACGTGGATGACTCTTTTGGAATCAAAGCCGCCTTCGGGATCGTCCCAGAGGAGCGTTATGACGTTTCTTCAAGTTTGCTAGAGTTGATGCGTAACCGTGGATTTGACGTCGTAATCCAGGACTTGAACCACGACGGTCGGCTGTTTGACAACAAAGAAGAATTCCTGCGTAGGGTGAAAATCATCAACCGCTATGGGCGCGAGTATGGTGTCAAGGGATTCCGGGCTGCGATACTCTATCGAAAGCCCGAATGGTATGACGCTCTTGAGTTCGCCTTCGATATGTCGGTTCCGAATGTCGCCCATCTTGACCCTCAACGCGGCGGCTGCTGCACGGTAATGCCTTATTTTATCGGGGATGTCCTGGAAATTCCTGTCACCACGATTCAGGACTACACCCTTTTCCATGTTCTGGGTGAACGTTCTATTGATTTGTGGAAAACCCAAGTCGACCTAATTCTGCGGAAAAATGGTATGACGAGTTTTATCATTCATCCTGACTACGTTTTTGAGCACGATACACTTTCGGTTTATGAAGGTCTGCTGCACTATTTGCGAGAGTTGCGCGAGAAAAGGCTGATCTGGTCTGCCCTTCCGGCCGAGGTTGACTCGTGGTGGAGAGCTCGAAGCAAGATGTCGGTTGTGCGGGATGGGCAATCATGGCGCATTGAAGGTGACAATACCAAGCGTGCTGTAGTGGCGTACGCAAACATCGTCAATGGAAAACTAGCATACGAACTGGCACAAGTTCCTGGGACTCGATGAATCGGACGCGGGAGCATGATCTCATCTAACGTTTAACATCCCTGGGTATGCTTATTGTGGCGGGAGCCTGACGGGATTTCAAGCAGCGCTGTCTTTCGGTCCGGCAGTATGTCGATATGAGATTTCGTGAAACGAAACTACCTGGGGTTTTCGAAATTGACGTCGAAGCTAAGTCCGACGAACGAGGTTTTTTCGCCCGCACCTGGTGCCGGAAGGAGTTCGAAGCTCATGGACTCGATTCTAGATTAGTGCAATGCAGCCTTTCCTATAATGTTCGGAAGGGAACGCTGCGGGGCATGCATTATCAGGTCTCTCCGTATGCCGAGACCAAGCTGGTTCGCTGCACAAGGGGAGCTATATACGACGTTGCACTGGACCTCCGTCCGCAGTCGCCGACGTTTAAGGATTGGATCGGCGTGGTTCTAACGGCTGAAAATCGGAACATGATCTACGTGACCGAGGGATGCGCGCACGGCTTTCTGACCTTAGAAGAGGGGACTGAAGTCTTTTATCAGATGTCGGAATTCCAGAGCCAGGAATCGGCCCGGGGAGTTCGGTTTGATGATCCAGCATTTCGGATTGCTTGGCCGGAAAAGATAGAAGTGATCTCGGAACGTGACCGAAATTACCCGAATTTTGAATAACGCGATGAAGCTACTGAAGGAATTCGATCAGAAGGATCCGCTGGCAATCGGCCAGGAATTGCACCGGTTCGCGAAGGAATTGTACCCGATTTGCCGGAGCATTACCGGAGACGGAATCCGTCGGACCCTGGCCATGATCCAGAAGCGGATTCCGCTGCGGACCTTCGAGGTACCGACGGGAACGGCTGTCTTCGATTGGACCGTACCCAAAGAGTGGAACATTCGAGATGCCTATATCAAAGACAAGAGCGGCAAGCGGGTTGTAGACTTCCAAAACTGCAACCTGCACGTCTTGAACTACAGCACACCAGTGCGCGCGACGATGCAGCTCAGCGAACTCAACCCACATCTATTCACAATTCCAGCGAATCCCGAGTGGATCCCTTACCGAACGTCATACTACAAGGAAGACTGGGGATTTTGTCTCTCCCATAATCAAATGCTCGCGCTGGAGGACGGTGAATATGAAGTGTGCATCGACTCCACTCTTGAAGATGGGCACTTGACTTACGGCGAGTGCTATTTGCCTGGCCGGTCTGTCGACGAGGTTCTCATTTCGTGTCATGCCTGTCATCCATCGCTAGCCAATGACAATCTCTCCGGGCTAACTGTCGCCACCTCTCTGGCGCAGTTTCTTTCTGGGCGGGATCTTCGTTACTCATATCGGTTCCTCTTGATTCCTGGCACGATCGGGGCGATCACCTGGCTCGCGCGAAATCGAGCGGCTACTGAGCGGATCCATCACGGGTTAGTCTTTACGTGCATCGGAGACAATGGCCGGTTCCATTACAAGAAGAGCCGCCGGGGAAATGCCGAGATTGACCGCGCGGTGATCCATGTTCTCACGCACTACAGTGAATCCCCGGAGTTTCTGGAGTTCTCACCATACGGTTATGATGAACGGCAGTACTGTTCGCCTGGCTTTAATTTAGCTGTCGGTTGCCTGATGCGGAGCGTGTGGGGGAGCTTTCCGGAGTATCACACTTCGGGGGACAATCTCGAGTTTATCCATCCGCAGCAACTTGCCGGATCGCTCCGTGTGTGTACCGCCATCCTCGACCTGCTTGAGAACAATCGGCGATATCGCAACCTGAACCCTTATTGTGAGCCGCAACTGGGCAGGCGCAACCTTTACCGTTCTACCGGCGGCGATGGAATCGGAGAAGACAGTAACGCGCGTCTTTGGGTGTTGAATCTTTCCGATGGAGAATTTTCTCTGCTGGACATCGCGGAGCGTTCGGGTATCCCATTCTCGATAATTAGCCAAGCGGCGGATTTGCTCTGCAAGAGCGGGCTGCTTGCGGTTGTCCCAGACGACAAACCGGGGAAACGTCCCAGCACCGGTCTCGCGAATAGACATCGAGCTCGTCGAGGCCGCTCTTGAAGTAGTACCCACGGATCTAAATCGATGGACTCGTTGTCTGTAGCGTGATCATAAAAGGGAATTTGTTTCGAATAGGAGCTGCAAGAGTATGAGACTACTGTTGACTGGCCACAAAGGCTATATCGGTGCCGTTGCGGGGTCCGTGTTTCGTTCCGCCGGACATGATGTCGTTGGCCTTGACAGCGATTTATTTACCGGATGTGAATTCGGAGAGCATGCCGCTGAGCTCCCGGAGATTGCAAAAGATATCCGCGATGTGACAAAGGCGGATCTAGTGGGTTTCGACGCGGTCGTGCATCTGGCGGCGTTGTCGAATGACCCGCTCGGCAACCTGAACGCGAACCTTACCTACGACATCAATTACCGTGCTTCTGTCCGGCTTGCCGAATTAGCTAAGCAGGCGGGCGTAAAACGTTTCGTTTTTTCCTCGTCCTGCAGCACCTATGGGGCGGCGGGTGATGAGTTTCTGGACGAAACAGCGGCGCTTAATCCTGTTACGCCATATGGTGAATCGAAAGTGAAGGTCGAGCGTGACGTTGCCCGCCTGGCAGACGAGCACTTTAGTCCGACATATATGAGAAATGCGACTGCCTATGGTGCATCTCCGCGTCTCCGGCTGGACTTGGTGCTGAATGACTTTGTTGCGTCGGCGCTTACCACTGGCCGTATTATCATAAAGAGTGACGGAACGCCCTGGCGTCCGACCGTGCATATTCGCGACATCGTCGCGGCCATGCTATGCGTCCTCGAAGCCCCCAAGAGTGCCATTCACAATGCGACCTTCAACGTTGGCCAGACGGAGGAAAACTACCACATTAGCGAACTGGCTGCCATTGTCGCCGAAACCGTTCCTGGCAGCCACATTGAGTACGCCCCCGGCGGGGGGCCAGATAAGCGCTGTTATCGCGTCAACTGCGATAAGGTTCTACGTGTCTTGCCGGGCTTCCGGCCTCAGTGGACTGCCCGCAGAGGCGCTCAGGAACTGTATGATGCCTATCGGGCCAGTGGACTGACCGCTGAAGACCTGAATGGCGGCCGCTACTTTAGAATCAATCACATCCGGCGCCTCTTGGGGGCCGGAAAGTTGGATCTTTCGTTACGTTGGACATCGGCGGTATGTGGAAATATTTTTCACATGAACGTCCCGGACCCAGTCTGCCCTGCAGGAAACACCCCCTAACTCCAGTGCAAGCACTTCACGGTAAGTTCTTTCTATACAGTAAGTTAAAGTAAAATTCAGGCGCCAAATCCTTGCCGGATTTCGCCGATTTTGGCAGATCGATTGCGAAGTCATATGGGGCAGCAGGTCTACTGCCTGAGCCCTTTATGGCGGTAGCTTATCCGGCGTCTTCAGCAGGCGGTACCTGTCACGCGACTAATAAGATTTGACGGCTCTTATTCAACGTGTAGGGGAACCACCTAGGCGACTTGCCTGGCAGATACGCTCGCACTGAGAGCAGAGGCATCCTCCTTCCGCAAGTTTGTGCGGCGAATTGAATAAGAGTCTAGGGCGGCAGTTTGCCAGCGACGAGGCGGGTGGCTACATCCCGTGGAGAGAGCGCGAGTTGCGATGAAAGATTTGAAGCATAAAGTGATCCGTGGCGGTCTCGCCAAAGTCTGTGCCCAGGCGGCGAGTTTCACACTCCGAATCGGGTCCCTGATGATATTGGCACGATTACTTGACCCCAAGGAGTTCGGGCTGGTCGGAATGGTCGCGGCGTTCACCGGTGTTCTAAGTCTCTTTAGAGATTTTGGACTGTCGTCGGCCACTGTCCAGCGTGGGCAGGTCACCGACGACCAGGTCTCGACCTTGTTCTGGATCAACGTTTTGGTTGGCGTAATCCTGGGGCTGTTATTGATGGGTATGGCCCCTTTTGTAGCTGTTTTTTATCACGAGCCCCGTCTCTTCTGGGTGTCGATCATCCTGGGAAGCTCCTTCATTTTCAATGGAGCCGGAGTGCAACACACGGCTCTACTTGAGCGGCAGATGCGCTTTACGGCGTTGGCAGCGATAGAAGTTATCTGCCTGATTGTCAGCACTCTTATTGGCATCAGCATGGCCGTGGCGGGATTCGGTTATTGGGCTCTTGTAGCAGCAGCCGTTTCTATTCCACTGGTCGGTACTCTTTGCTTATGGCGGACTACGGGCTGGATCCCAGGCAGACCCCGCCTGCAAATTGGACTTCACTCCATGATGCGATTTGGCGGCGGGTTCACTCTAGTTAATCTTATCGTTTACACCGCATACAACCTTGAAAAGGTTTTGTTGGGGCGGTTCTGGGGCGCGGATGCATTAGGCCTTTATGGACGGGCTTATCAGCTCATCAACCTTCCTACGGACAACCTAAATTCTGCGTTCTGGGGGGTGGCGTTTTCGGGGCTGTCAAGAGTCCAGAACGAGCCTAAGCGTTTCAAGAGCTACTTTCTGAAGGGCTACTCTCTGGTTTTGGCGCTGACCATACCCATCACGATTGGTGCCGCTCTTTTTGCCCATGATCTGATTTTCCTTCTCCTCGGTCCGAAGTGGCAAGAGGTAGTCGATATTTTCCGTTTGTTGACTCCAACGATTTTGATTTTTGCGCTTATCAATCCCTTGGCATGGCTCACTTTCTCGCTCGGAATGGTAGGCCGAAACCTGAAAATTGTATCGGTCCTCGCCCCTCTAGTGATCGGTGGCTATGTCATGGGATTGCCCTATGGACCTAAAGGGGTTGCGTTAGGCTACTCAGCGATGATGACCTTGTGGGTCATCCCGCATATTGCCTGGTGTGTGCATGGCACAGTGATTTCCTTGTGCGATATTTTGCGGACGGCGAGCCGGCCACTGGTTTCGGGCATCGTAGCTGCAGCACTTGCTTTCGGAGTGCAATTTGTTTGCGGCCAATCGTTGTCTCCTCTACCGAGACTCATACTAGGAGCTATTGTTCTCCTCGGTGCATACGTTGGCATGCTTTTTTATGTTATGGGACAAAAAGCATTCTACTGGGACCTCCTTAGTGGATTGAGGAGGAGTTCATCAGTTGAAGAGACTCCCTTGGTTCCGGCTTAACGAAACCAACAAGGGCCTACGTCCTTTGCCGGGGCCATACCCGCCCCTGGAGGTGTCTATTTCTCTTGCGACCACATCTGATGTGAAGAAACTCAGCCCAACACTGGAACAGCCCAGAGCTGAAGAGCGAATGTGGCTGTTGTTCACCGGTTTGTTGCTGCTCGCGATCCTAATCGCAGCCATTCGCTGGATCCTCGATCATCCTTACGGTATTCATTGGGACGAGGCATTGTATTTTAACAACGTCCTGAGAGACATGCACAATCTTCATAGCGGCAGCCTCCGGAAGCTGGGTTCGATCCTCATTGGCGGAGACGTCAGCCGTCCTCCTGCGAACCTCCTTCTTGCCCTTCCGTTCCTCGCTCTGTTTGGTTTCCACACAGCGATAGCGAGGTTAGTGACGCTCGCTTGTTGGGGTGTGAGCGGCTGGTTCGTCTACTTGACCACTCGCCGTCTTGGCAGCCCAGCCGCAGGAGCAGTTGCCATCCTGGTCTTTTGTTTGTCACCGGAAGTGATCTCTGCCAGCATCTTTTTCAGCACTGAAGGCCCCTTCTTCCTGGCCACAAGTGTCATGCTGTATTTCGTATCGTTCTACTGGAGCGACGGGGTAGAGCACCCGCGCGGCTGGATTTGGTTGGGCCTTGCCATTGGTCTTGGTCTTCTGTCTAAGAGCTCCTTCGTACTGATGGCAGTTCCCGTTTTAGCAGTTACCTTCCTCTTCGTTCGTCGCAATCACCCGAGCGTTCCAGCCCTGTCATCCTTCATCAAAGCAGGCGTACTTGCATTTGACGTTGCGGCCCCCTGGTGGCTCAAGAATCTCGGCCCGGCTTTGAGTTACACCAAGTTTGCGAGAGAGCAGCCCCGCAATTCTTTAGGGGTGCCTTCGCTCGTGACCTGGGCAAAGTGGTTCATCACCGTAGTTGTGAGCCTGCTTGGACCGGCCCTCAGTATTCTGATCGGTTTGATTGTTATTGTGGCGTTTCGCAAAATCATCATGAAGAGAGAGGTTAGCCTCGATCCGGCCCATCGAGCGGCGCTAGTGACTTGCGTTTGTGCCGTTTTGCCACTCGTCGCCCTACAACTTTCCGGAACGAACCACCTGCTTCGGTATCTATGCCCGGCGGTTATCCCGTTCGCGATTGCCGTGGGTGTCCTATCGGATGTGACTGGCTGGATTCGTTCCAGAGCAGCAATAGCAATCTCGGGCATGCTCGCCTTCGTTCAGTTACTTATGATTGTGGCTCCTGTTGCGTTCCCGAACAATCAACCGGTGGACCCTGGATTTTACAATGGCGGGCTTCCCTGGCGAATCATGGTGCGCTTTGAACAGTGGGACTTGAAGCCGCTTCGAGATATCGCCCAAAATTGCGGCTTGGAGAAACCCAGGATCGCATTCCTGGGAATGGGGCGGCCCTTGAATCCCCCACAGATCCTATATCCGTGGTTCGTTGCCGGGGCGTCCCCTTCAGAAAGGAACGGCTACTCCGAACCATTGTGGTTGTGGCGCTACGAACAGGGGCCACTCGATTGGCAACAGGTGATGAGTTCAGCAGAACAGAGCGATATTGTTCTGACGGCGCCGACTTTTGTGGGGCAAGCTACGGATCGGCAGGACTTGGATAACCAATATAATCGTGAATTCGCTGAACGACTGCGGAGTCCAAAATCGCACTCCGCACGAGGCCTTCTTGGCTTTCGCAGGTGTACTAAAAAACGAGGCTCTGACTGCCTAAATTAGCGGGGAGCACTACAGCACACAGTCTTAAAACCTGCTGTTTTCCTAAACTCGGTCGCACTAAAGGTCAACGGGAAAAATATGAATTCTGAATCGCAACCGCGGGTGAGCATACTTACGCCGGTATACAACGGCGCTGAGCATCTCGCAGAGTGCATCGAGAGCGTTCTGCGGCAGACCCACACTAATTGGGATTACACGATCGTGAACAATTGCAGTGAGGACGAATCGCTTGCAATTGCTCAAAAATATGCAGTTAAGGACCCGCGAATCCGTGTGATTGACAATGAGCGATTCCTGCGAATCATTGAAAACCACAACCACACCATCCGCCAGATTTCTCCGGAATCAAAATACTGCAAGTTCGTATTCGCTGATGACTGGCTATACCCGACTTGTATTGAAGAAATGGTGCGTGTCGCCGAGGAGAATCCCACGGTCGGATTGGTCGGTGCCTTTACCATGGATGGCCGGGCTGTACTAACCACATCTCCCATCTCTCGGAGTGCTGTGTGGAAGGGGCCCCTCCATCCAACCTACTTGGTACCAGGCAGGGAGATGTGCCGAACCGAGCTACTGGGAAACGGCGGTTACGGTTGCGTGCTTGGTTCCACGTGCTTTGGTACGATGACCTCACTGTTGCTACGTTCCGACCTGATCCGGAAGCGTTCGGTATTCTTCAACGAGCCGCACCTGCACGCAGATCACGAAGCCTGTTTTGAAGTGTTGGAAGAATCGGATTTCGGTTTTTGCCAACAGGTCCTAAGTTATACCCGGCTACGTCAGGAATCGACATCGAGTTTTGCTGAAAGGTTCGACGTGATCATTCTGGGAAAGTTCGCCCTTTTATTGAAATACGGCCAAGTATTTCTGGATGAGACTGAGCGCCGAAGGAGGCTGACAAAAATACGTCGGGAATATTATCGCGCGCTGGCACGTAACGTGCTTCGCCTCCGGTCCGATGGGTACTGGAAGTATCACAAGGAGACGTTGAAAGTCTATAGTTATCAAGTAAACTCACATTTAGTCGCGATATCAGTGCTCCGAGACTTGGTTGGCCAGCTTTGGCATCCTCTTAATGCCTTTAGGCGTGCAGGGCATTGGTGGTCCCAGGCCGCGAAGAGAATTTTTGGCGATCCACGCTTGAATACTCAGCGTACGCCGTGAACCATCCGGCCGAGATGTGAAGCTCGGGCTCGCTGGGTAGCGCAGCATCCGGAAGCCGGCGCCATGATTTCAGCCCTTGAGCAGAAAATTCAGCGAATTGCAAGAACCCTGGCGAAGCAATCAAAGTAATTCTGATCTTTGGCCTGCCAGCTGTCCACTAGCCAGATCGCCTGCTCCGTTACGAAGTCAGGTGGCTTCTTGCCGCGATGTGATGGATCTGCAACTCTCTTCAGCAACCACATGACTGGAAACTCCAACCATCTCGCGTCAAGATCTGCAAACAGAGCTCTTGATACGCTTTAGGATCAAGTCGTTTTCGACTGCGCTTTGGGAGGTGCGGAATCAGGCCGTTGGTCCGATGAAGTGAGGTAGACTCTCTCAGCGCAACTGGTACAAAAACTCGGGCTGGTCAATGTCGGAGGCCAAGTACCCGGGATAAGTTGCCTGGAGTCGGTGCTTTACCTCGGAGGATGGATGAAACAAACGAATGACTTCGAGCATCACGTCAGTAAAATGATCCAAGCATCGATCGCGACAAAGCAATCCCTGCTCCGCAGTACGGACGTAGTGTTGACGATAGCGAAAGTGAGCGAAGTCCTAGTAATTGCGTTCAAGCAAGGAAATAAGGCGCTATTGTTTGGTAACGGCGGTAGCGCGGCCGATGCGCAGCACATAGCGGCGGAGCTCGTGGGACGCTTTGCTTTTGATCGGCCCGCCTTACCTGCGTTAGCTTTGACCGTAAATAGTTTGTGCGTTACCGCCATCGGAAACGACTACGGGTTTGATCGAGTCTTCTCTCGACAGCTTGAAGCTTTATCTCGTCCGGGGGACATCGCTTTCGGCATTTCGACGAGTGGCAATTCACTCAATGTCTTGAATGCTATGTCAACGGCCAGGAAAATGGGGTTGCGCACGATCGCATTGACAGGGCGCACCGGCGGGAATCTCCTGAAGAATGTGGATCATTGCATTTGTGTCCCATCGGACGAGACACCGCGCATTCAGGAATGCCATATCCTTATCGGGCACATCATCTCAGAGTTAGTGGAGCGGGAAATATTCCATGAAGAGGGCCGCATTTCTGGATCGTGACGGGATAATCAATCGCAAACCGCCGGAAGGCCGGTATGTAACCCGCTGGGAAGAAATGGAGTTTCTTCCAGGGGTCCCCGAAGCGATCTCCCTGCTCACACAAGCGGGCTTCTGCGTCTTGACGGTCAGCAATCAAAGGTGTGTGGCGAAGGGGCTGTTGAAGGCAAGCGAATTGGAGTCGATGCACAAACGAATGTGTCAGGAGTTAGCGTCTACAGGTGCGGTAATAACTAAAGTTTATTATTGCCCGCACGAGGAGCAACCTCCTTGCGGCTGCCGTAAACCAGCTCCGGGCATGTTATTGCTAGCTGCAGACGAGCATGAAATCGATCTAAAGACGTCCTGGATGATCGGTGATTCCGGTATCGACGTCGAAGCTGGCAGAAACGCGGGCTGCAGAACGGTGCGAATAGTGGGAGGTGACGAGGTCGGGGACGGCGGAGCAGATGTCTTTGCTCGCTCATTGCTCGATGCTGTCCACAAAGTGCTGGCACTTGAACCATGATCCCTCGGCGGCAATCTCGGCCCAGGGAAAGGCGTTCGCACTAGGTGGTAAGATTTTTCCACTAATCGCTCTGCCTGAGGGCGTCATTCGAGACTACCTCGCTCAGAACGGCATTCCTTCAAAGTAACGTATTTATTTTCAACGACTTAGCAAACCATTGTCCTAGAATGACTCTCCCTGCAGCCAGAAGTCTGGTAGGCTGATTGCGACATTCCTGCTACGTGTGGCCGTTGCATTAATGGCGGTAGCTTGTTTGGATGGTGGCAGAAGGTCTTTCCAGTACCTCGCCTGCTATGGATCCGTACTTCTCTTCCACCAACCTTTAGGCCTGCATGCATGAGGCTTTGGGATCGGTTGATGATAGGTGGCACGACTGCTAAAGGATGAGACTTTCGGAAAACCAATTCCCTCTGCCTAAGAATGCTGCTTAGCACGTTACGCCCGCGTGCTTTCCGACGACCTGCATGAGCCGTGCGAGCAGACAGGTACTGTGAACATTCACATTGTTGATCCGCTCTCGGACGGTCGTTGGGCTGAACTGGTCGCTCAGCACCCCTCCGCATCGGTATTCCATGATCGAGGTTGGCTGCAAGCCCTGGCTCGCACGTATGGATATGAGCCTTTCGTCCTGACGACCGCGCCGGCAGGCCAACGATTGAACGACGGTGTGGTTTTGTGCCGCATATCGAGCTGGATGACTGGCACTCGGTTGGTATCGCTGCCCTTTGCAGACCATTGCGAGCCCCTCCTGAACGACCCCGGGGAGTCCAGAGTATTCACGGCGTGGCTGAATAGCGAATGTGATAGTAAGCACCAGAGGTATGTCGAGCTCCGGCCCTTACAGGAAGTTCGCATTGCGGAATATGGTTTGCAGCCTTTTCGTTCCTACTGGTTCCACGAGCTTGATTTAGGATGGAGCTTAGAGCAACTTTTTCGGCGATTGCACAAGAATTCCTTTCAACGCAAAATCCAAAGGGCAGAGAAGGAGCGACTTTCTTACGAAGCCGGCGGGTCTCAAGAGCTTATGGATGAATTCTACCGGCTTCTACAGATGACCCGGAGGCGTCATCATTTGCTCCCCCAGCCTCGAATGTGGTTCCGAAACCTGGTTCAATGCATGGGCGACAAAGTTGAGATCAGGCTGGCTCGGAAAAATGGCGCTCCAATTGCGGCCATACTCACTCTGCGACATGGCTCGTGCCTCGTTTTCAAATATGGATCCTCCGACGCAAGATTCCACAATCTCGGCGGTATGCCGTTTCTACTCTGGCGGCTTATTGAGGAAAGCAAAGCGGCGGGGGCGCAGAAAATCGACTTCGGCCGTTCCGACTTGGATCACGAGGGCCTGATTGTTTTTAAGGACCGGCTCGGAACGAAGAAGACATTGCTGACATATTATCGGCACACTAACGAGACGGGGCGACAAGAAGCATCGCCATGGGAATCCCAGGGGCTCCGTGAAATAATCTGTCGTCTTCCGGAAGCTTTCTTGTCTAAAGCCAGCCGGGTTTTGTACAAGCATTTGGGTTAATCGGGTCTTGCTCGCTGCCAATCGCGGGTTCTTTACAGACCGGGTTCTTGCGTTGAAGGATTTTCAGCAACAGGGAAGCCAGCTCTTCTGCTTCGAGGTTTGAGTGGTCTGCGTCCCGGATCCGAAGGATCCGCTCGCATCTCCGGTACATTCTCCGAGTGCAGAGCGGGACGCACCGTTTTGGGGATTTTTCTGACGGCAGAGTTAGCCTCGCCGCTTGAGGCCAGAGTCCGGAGAAGTGATTCCTCGAGTCTGTTTTCCGTGTTGCTTCAGCGTTGCTGACGGTATTTGACCAAACGCCAATTTTCTTCGCACCTTTCATCGCCGAGGAGGTTGTTCCAATGCCCATCACATGCTCAGTGGGGATTATGGCTTACAACGAGGAAGCCAATATTGGGCCGCTTCTCGAGTCCTTGGTTTCACAAAGGTTGAAGGCTGTCACGATTACCGAAATTGTCGTCGTGGCCAGCGGCTGCACGGACAATACCGAAGCCGTAGTGCGCGAGTGGACAAAGATAGATCAGCGAATCCGCTTGCTGATGCAGGAGAAGAGGTCGGGCAAGGCGGTTGCGATCAACGAGTACCTGCCACTGGCTAAGGAAAAAGTACTCGTCCTTTGCAGCGCTGACTTGCTCCCCGAACTCGATGCCATCGAACAACTGGTCGCCCCTCTCGCCGACCCGGAAGTCGGGATGACCAGCTCACGTCCTGTTCCGGTCAATGATCCCGAAGTATTTATGGGCTTTGCCGCCCATATGCTCTGGGAACTACATCACAAGATCAACCTTTCCAGATTCAAGGCCGGGGAAATGGTCTCGTTCCGCAAGATATTCGAGCGCATTCCCTACCATACCGCGGTGGACGAAGCCAGCATTGAGCCAGTCATCCGCGGCCAGGGTTATCGCGTAGAATACGTTCCTACGGCGGTTGTTTACAACAAGGGCCCGGAAACCGTGGCCGACTTTTTGTGCCAACGTCGCCGTATTTACGCTGGCCACTTGGCGGTTCGCGATACTTTGGGTTACAGCGTCAGCACGCTGAGCGCCCTCAAGATCCTCGCGCTCTTGCTTCGCAACCTCGATTTCCGCCCCAAGGCCTTTGCCTGGACTTGGGCTGTGGTCGGACTCGAAGCCTACGGTCGCTTGCTCGGGTGGCGCGATTACAAGAAGCGGCGTGACCACCGAGTATGGGAGATGGCCACCACTACCAAGCATCTCAAGATGCTTGCAAACTCAAAGGGAGTCCACAAGATATGAACTCCACCGCGGGCATATTTGCGCGGATTCCCCTTTTCAAACTCTACCGCAAGTTTGGCTGGCCGCAGTTGTTGCCGCTGAACCTAACGCTCTCTCCTTCTCCCAAGTGCAACTCGCGTTGCTTGACCTGCAACATCTGGATGAAACGCGAGAACGAGCTGACTATCGACGAATGGGACAAGGTTCTCGCTTCGCTGGGGAAGGCGCCATATTGGTTCACAATCAGCGGAGGAGAACCGCTGATGTATCCGCATGTCGTGGAACTAGCGCAACTGGCGTATACACATTGCTCTCCGGGCGTCATCAACATTCCCACCAATGCTATCCTGCCCAACATCCCGGAGCGCGTCGAGCAGATCGCCAAGTCCTGTCCCAAAAGCCAGCTGATCATCAACCTCTCGCTGGATGGCGTGGGCGCGAAGCACGACTACATCCGGGGCATTAAGGGAAACTTCGCCAAATTCGAAGAACGCTTGGGGCAACTCCTTTCGTTACGGAAGACGCTGAAGAACCTGACGGTGGGCATCCACTCCGTGGTTTCGGTGTTCAGCGTCGGGCATCTGGACGAATTGATAGCCTACGCTGACAAGTCGGGTGCTGACCAATTCATTACCGAAATTGCCGAGCCACGCGTGGAGTTGGATACGGTCGGCCTGCCTATCACGCCCGCCCCGGCTGCTTACTCGAAGGCGATCGATCGACTCATCGCCTACGTCGAGAGTAAACAGTTCACTGGCATGGCCAAGATCACTGAGGCTATTCGTGTGGAATACTACAAGCTGGTCAAACGCATTCTCGACGAGAAGGACCAGGTCATCGATTGCTATGCGGGCTGGGTAAGCGCGCAGATTTATGCCGACGGAACCGTGTGGCCCTGCTGCGTGCGAGCCGACGATCTCGGCAACTTGCGCGACCATCACTACGATTTCAAGGAGATCTGGTTCGGCGAAAAAATCAAGGAAGTACGCCGCAGCGTCGCCGCCAAGGAATGTCACTGCCCGCTGGCCAACGCGATGTATACCAACATGCTGCACGACATCCCGACGCTGGCGCGCGTGGGCGCGAAGGTATTCAGTCCAGGCGCTCGCCACTGATTGGCGCCTTGGGATGACTGCAAAGCTCAGTCGAATTAGCGGAGCGAAGATCGTCCAGGCAATCCCGCGGCGGACCCGCTGACCAGGCCGCAAGCAAGAAGCCTCACGCACACAAGGTCATTGCCCGGACGAAAACTTTCCAGCGCGTGAGTCAGGCCTACGAAAGCGAACTTCGCGACACAGCCGCCCGAGCTGTGAAAGATAGGCGAAAACAATTTTCTTGGAAAGCTTAGACTCACCGAGGGCCCGGGGACCAAAGGTATACGGAATTTCGCCCAGATTGCAAGGCTGCATGTGCGCAGCGATCTCCAGCAGAATCTTGAAGCCCCGGATGTTCAGGCGGTCGCGGATCTTCAGAAAGTCGTCCCGCCGCATCATGAAATAGCCGGACATAGGGTCCCGCAGCTTCACTCCGAGCAGCCACTGGGCCAGTTTCGTGCACCCCCAGGAGCCGAAGCGGCGGATCATGCCCCAATTGGCAGTACCGCCACCGGGCATGTACCGGGTGGCCACCACCAGGTTCGAGCCGTTCATCAACTCTTTGAGCATTCGCGGGAGCACCGCGGGGTCGTGCTGCAAGTCGGCGTCGATACACGCTACAGCCCCGCCGGTCGCGGCATTGAAACCGTCCACCACACTAGGCCCAAGACCTCGATTGGAGGTTCGGCGCAAGACGCGCACCCGCGGGTTACGCCGTCCGATCTCTTCCACCCGGGCCCAGGTGAGGTCCGGAGAGTTGTCGTCGCTGATCAAAATTTCGTAATCGGCACCCGCCAAAATTTTCTCAAGCTCAGCAATGAGCAGGCCAACATTCTCCGACTCGTTATACGTCGGCGAGATTACGCTCAGTTTCATGGGCTCGTGCGGGACATCGTAGCTCAGAAGGTAAAGAGCCCGCAAGCTTGGTAACCTAAGCGGCTCCTTTCCGGCGACCCTTCGGCAACAGTGGTTTTTGAGGAAAACTTCCATGGGCTTTGAATGGTTGAATAAGTTCCATCACGATATGGAAAAAGACCCGGGTTATGCCGAGAAAACCCTGGCGGCTTACCGCCTCGGCATGAGGGCGAAGGGATCCATCGTGGGTGTGACTATCCAGCCGGCGCAAAACTGTTGTGATCCAGCGCGGCAACTGCCCCAAAGTAAAATTTACCATCCCGATGACGCCCCCGGCCTGCCGCTGCCTGACTGTCCGCAAGGCCGCCGCTGCGGTTGCGTGTACCGGCCGGTTATGAGTTACGAGAAATCCGAGAAAGGATGAAAGTGTCCACAGTAGTCCCTACAATGTTGAACGGGCATAACCCGGACCCAGGCAATTGCTCGGTCCCGTCGCTCGCAATCGCTTCGTTGAAAGATGAGAGAGGGGCCACGACCGTGCGGTTGCTCACATTTCTGCGTTCCATAGGGGTGAGGGACAGCCTGGTTATGGCGGTTACCATGGCATTGGCTGGCGGACTCGACTATGCCGTCAGCGTTCTGGCTGGACGTTGGCTTGTGCCCGTCGAGTACGGAATCTTTATCGCAGTTGCGGCAGTTCTGCAAGTATTGGCTCAGCTAACGAATACCATCCGGAATGTCGTGGCGTTCTATGCAGCCGAGCTCAGCGCAAAACGCGATTCATCGCAAGGCGTCGGTGCATTTGTGCAAAGTGCTTGGCGGTGGGGCTGGAAGTGGGGGTTACTCGCAACTGCAGTGATGGCCATGCTCAGCCCGGCATTGGCGAGGACATTGCGTTTGCCCAATGCCTGGCCTCTGTGGGCAGCCAGCCCTGTGGTCCTGCTGTTCTTTATTCGAACGGTTACCGACGGTGCGCTTCAGGGATTGCAGAAATTTGCAGGATTTGGAGTGGTGCAAGTCGTTCAATCGCTCCTGCGATTGCTCTTTGCCGCCGGTCTTATCTGGCTCGGAAGCCAGGCCGTGGGGGCCATCGTCGCTTTGCCTGCTGCCATGGTCGGTGTCCTGGCGCTTGCGCTGTGGTTGCTACGTCCCTACTTCCAGGACCGCAGCAGAGTCGTTGCCCGGCGGGTGAGCTGGCACTACTCGTCTCACACCTTGATGGGACTTGCGGCTTTCGCAGTACTCGCCAACATGGATGCACTTTTCGTGAAGCACTTTTTCAGTCCAAGCATTGCGGGCGACTATGGGCCGGTAGTTACTCTCGCAAAGATGAGTTTGTTCATACCCTTGGCGATGGGAATTGTTCTTCTGCCCAAAGCTACGCGGCGCCGGGTAGGCGGGCGTGATCCTCGTCCCATCCTTCTGCTGGCTTTGGCGGCGACGCTGCTGCCGGGTTTTGCCCTGACCGCCGTCTATTTTCTGTATCCGGGCTCGTTAGTGCGGACGATATTCACCGCTGCCTATACCAGCCCGGGCATGGTCCTGGGATTGGTCAACTTGGCCGCAACCTTTTATGCCGGGTTGAACATCTGGCTGAATTACGCCCTCTCATTAGAGCGCTTGTCATTCATCTATATTCTAGTCGGGGTTCTCATCTGGCAGGGAATAGGTATGTACTTTTTTGGTCGCGATAGCCTCGTACACATGAGCTTGGTCATGGTATCGGCGGGCCTGGCCGGCAATCTTGCGGGCTTCGCCACGACGTGGTCCAGCATAGTAGCTTCCGAAGGCGATGCGGTGCCCGCTGCTTAGGCTTGACCGCATGGCAAGCTAATCAAAACCCGCAGCGATTGGCTGACTACGTATAGTTACTCGAACGTCGAGCACGTGCGCGTTGCCAAGTAAATATGGGGTCAGAGGAAGCAATGGTCAAGCAGTCCATTCTGTTGACCGGGGCTAGCGGATTTATCGGTCGGTATGTCGCCAGGAAATTGGTTTCGGTTCCGGATTTCCATGTAGTTTGCCTGCTCAGGGACGGCGCAAATCATCCCCAAGCGAACTCTTTGACACAAGACGGAGCCATCGTACTCCCAGGTAATTTTTATGAAGCGTTGGTCATCAAGGAGGCATTTAAGCAGTACCGATTCCAGCAGGTGATCCATATAGCCGCGATTCGGGGAGGTGGAAAGGCTTCGGCCGCTGAGTTTCGGGAGGTGAATGTCAATGGAACGGAACGCTTGCTTTGTGAGGCGTATGAGCAGCAAGCGCAGAAGTTTATTTTTTGCAGTTCAGTTGGCGTCCATGGCACCATTCCAGAGTCAGTGCCGGCGGAAATTGAGACTCCCTTTCATGGAGACAACCAGTACCATCAATCCAAGATCGAGGCAGAAGAAGCCGTCCAGAGGTACATCCGGAAAGGATTGAACGCTTATATCGTCCGGCCGACTATAACTTATGGGGTCGGTGACGATGGCTTCCCACAGACCCTGGTCCACTTGGTCAGAAAGCGCAGGCTATTGCTGCCCAGGAGCAATCATCAAGTCCATTTGGTTGACGTGGAGCGACTAGCTGAGGTGTTTTTCAAACTAGTGCTAAACGAACAGCCCGCGCAGCGGATCTTTGTGGCCGGAGATATTGAACCGATCGCCTTAAGAGATCTGGCAAATTGGATTTATCGGCATCGGTACCAGCGCCCGTATCCGTCTTACTTTCGTCTCCCCGATTGGATTTTTAAGCTGGCGTTTTATCTATTTCAAACGATCGGGAACGAAAAATGGGCGGCTCGCGCAGCTCTTTTATCGAATGATTGGCACTATCAATGTGCCGACACCTACCGTCTGCTGGACATTCAGCCCGTTCCGACCCGCGAGGCATTTGGCCGCTTCCTCGCCGTAGTCGAGACTATTTCTTGAGATGAGGACCCGTGACTAAAGCTGGGATCATAACCATCACCAACAGCTGGGAAGATTATTTCGTAAAGCCGGATGAGGGGCTAGGTACCACATACGAGCGCTTCGTCCTGCATCGCTATTTTAACTGGCTGAAGACCCGCTATGACATCCACACTGTACTGGAAGCTCCCTCCTTCGGAATGACAGGTGTGTCCGGCATCAACAGTATCTGGTGGGCTGCACAAGGGTCGAGCGTTACGGTTGTCGACCAATCTCCCGTACGGATCAATTCTATTCAGAAGGTATGGAACGAGACGGGTCTCAAGGCCGACTTCTTCTGCCATTCTCCTACTTCAGCCGTCTTGCCGTATGCTGATGGTTCTTTTGATATGGCCTGGAACTTTGCCGCCCTCTGGCATGTCAAGGACGGGGAAACGTATTTGAAGGAGCTTGCCCGAGTCACAAAAAAGGCGCTCTTTGTCTGTGTTCCCAACAAGCAGAATGTTTGTTGGGCCCTGCGTCCGCATAATGCCAACGACTACGAGCTGAATAACATCAACACCGATTGGATTACTTCCACTCTCGCGCCATGCGGCTGGCGCATGGTGAAGACCGGATTTTTTGACGTTCCTCCATGGCCCGACATTGCCATGAAAAAGGAACATGTGCTCAAGATGATCGGGTTGGGCTGGTTGGCAAAGTCCATGGAGCCTAGCAATGGAGAAGGACGATGCATCCTCGATTATTTTAAGGGCCAATCTCCTTCGATGGAAAAAGACATCATGAAGTATGGTTTTCTCGAACGCTCTCCCAACTGGTTAAAGAAATGGTGGGCTCACCACCGCTTTCTACTTTTTGAGAAAGTCTAAGCCATCGGTCATCCCTCAAGGTACGCTGACGCTGGTGTTGAGAAGGCAGCCTCGCGCCCGGAAGAGTTGCTATTCTTCCGCTTCAGTTCGAGGCTCAGGCACCTAATCCACAGCTCCTGAAAAATCGTACCGATCGACCCGACATCGAAAAAGGGAAGGGCACAATTTCATGCATACTTCGCTCTCGAACTCGTCGGCGACAATGAATACAAGCGTTGATCAGGATCGCAGGTCTGGACTCTTGAAATCCCGGCACTTTTTTTCCGGCGAAGTGGCGCGTGGCGCATGGCTGTCGGTGACCGTGATCTGTCTCATGATTGTGACTTTGCTTGCGCTTCTGGGGTTTCCTCTTAGACGCACTTTCGCAAATGTGGAAGTTAACTACAACGAGGGTTGGAATGCATACCGAGCGGCCATGGTGGCCAGCGGTATCCCTCTATATGGCGCGCCTCCACACGGTTTCGGGACAGGGACGGCTTATCCTCCGCTTTCATTTCACTTAGTAGGTTTGTTGGGAACCGCCAGCACCTTTACATTGATAGGCCGTTTGGTCTCGCTGATATCGCTGATCACTGCTGGCGTTTTTGTGTCTCTGATTGTCAAGCACGGAGGTGGTTCGCGGCAAATTGCTGTCTTTTCGTTTCTGCTGTATGAAATTGGGATCGTACTCCTGAGGGCGGACCGCATCGGGATGTATGATCCGCAGTTGCTCGGAGAGGCCTTGTCGACTGCGGGTCTGTATTTCTATTTTCGCAATCCGATTTCCAATCGTCTGCTGTGCGTTTCGGCGCTCCTATTCTGCTTGGCTGGATTTACGAAGCATAACTTGATCGTCTTTCCCGCCGCAGTAGCGATTGATCTCCTACTCCGATCACGTAGAGCGTTCGTTACTTGGGCCGGCGCGATGCTCTTATCCGTTGGGATTCTTACGGGCATGACCCTGGTGATTGACGGTCGCTATTTTCCAATACATTTGATGGGTGGCGGAGGTCGTACCTATTCATACGGGATTGCCTGGAGCCAGTTCCATCACTACGTGGAAAAATTTCAGAGCCTGCTGGTCATCGGAACTGCCTGGTCGATGTGCTCGTTCCGTTCGCGTACGGTGTTCGCGTCCGCATTTATCATGAGCCACCTCCTCGGTTTTCTGCTGGCCGGTGGATCCGGTGTTGATCTGAATATATTTTTCAACGCCCTGGCGGCCGCCGCGATCGCTTGCGGCCTGGCATTGTCCGATATTACCCTTGCGCTCGCAGGATCGCGGCCCTCCGTTTCAAACTCGACGCCAGCGCTTATGTTTGCATTCTTTTTCATCAGCATCATGATTTTCGTTCCCGGACAGCTCCGTCGCGACCGCCAAAGCATTCGGGTTCTACCTGTTCATGAAAACGAATTTCGTTCCGCAGTCGAACTCTTGAAAACGCGTCCGGGGCCGGCCCTCTGCGAAAGTCTTCTGCTGTGCTACGAGGCTGGCAAACCGTTTGAGTACGAACCTTATTCTGTCCGAGGTCTGGTCAGGACCGGCCGGCTACACGAGGACGAAGTCCTCCAGCTGCTCAGGACGCACCATTTTCAGACTGTAGAGATCACGCTGCGTCCAGATGAGGAAGATCTCATAGAATCCGATTTGCGAGCGAGCCTCGGTTCTGACCAGAAGAAACCCGATACGGAACGAAGATTTACCCCAAAGTTCATGAAGGAACTTCTGGAAGATTACCAACTCTCGATGCGCACGTCGCAAATGGCAATTTTTTGCCCGAAATGAAAAGATACGCTAGATCTAGACTAAGTTGTCGACCATGTTCTCTAGTTGATTTTCGAGATTTCTACGATCAGCGTTGACGAGCAAATCGCCGCTGAATGGTCGCCCGATCAGTGGATGGTCAACTTTGAGCGATAGCGCCAACTCTTCATCGAATCTGAGGTATTCTACTTTGAATCAGCCGCGGATATGGTGAGCATGCTGAGTCAAGCTGTGAATGATCGCTATCGCTGCCCTGCGAATTTTTTCGATCTTGTCCTCAACGGGCAGCTATCCTCCGACGACGGCTATTTTCGATTCGGCCCGAATACCATCTGTCATGGTCGTTCTTGTTCGGGGGCAGGTCACTAGCAGCAACATTCTAGCTTTCATGGATGACGAGGTAACGGTCGAGCCGAGTTGGCTGCAGAACCTGACGGCGGCTTTGCATGACCACCAATGGGCTGGTGCCGGAGGCCGCATTGTCTCTAAGTGGACTTGCCCTCCTCCTCGCTGGCTTTCACTCGAGAGCCAACACGCGGCGGCGCCTCTCGTCTCGTTCGATCTGGGCCCGGAAGCCGGTCAACTTAACGAGCCTCCATTCGGTACCAATATGGCCTTTCGAAGGGAAATGTTCGAGAAATGCGGTGGTTTTCGAACCGACTTGGGTCCCCGCCCCGGCAGCGAAATCCGGAACGAAGACACGGAATTCGGAGCCGGGTTGTTGTCCGCCGGAGAGCGGCTGCGCTACGAACCCTCAGCCGTCGTCTATCAGCCGGTGCAGAAGAATCGAATGGAGAAAGAATATTTCCTGAGGTGGTGGTTTCATAAAGGTGAAGCCAACATTCGACAATTCGGTGTTCGACCGGGTACGAAGTACTACGTCGCGGGGATTCCGATATTTCTATTTCGCAATCTCGGCGTGTGGACATTCAAATGGATGGTCGGGGTTCATCCCGCCCGACGATTTTCGAGTAAGCTCAACGTATGGACGAAAATTGGAGAAATCTTGGAATGTCATCGCCAATCGTCAATTCTAGGAAAAGAACAGAAAATTACAGTGATTCAACAATCTAACGGAATCGGCAGACTGGCGCAGGAACTGCCGTCGTGCGAGGTGTTGCTATGGATGTACGAGCGCATGACGCTGATCCGGGAATTCGAGGAGCGCTTGAAGTGGCTTGTCGAGACTGGCGTACCTGTCGGGGCGGTGCACTATTACACCGGTCAGGAAGCCTGTGCCGTAGGCGTGTGCGCCGCGTTGGAGCCCAGCGACTGGATTGCATCAACTCACCGCGGCCATGGACACTGCATCGCAAAGGGTGTGGAAGTGCACCGTATGATGGCGGAGCTCTACGGGAAAACGACGGGGAGCAATCGCGGCAAAGGCGGCTCGATGCACATCACGGACGTCCGCGTTGGCATGCTCGGCGTCAACCCCATCGTGGGAATGGGAGTGACTCACGCGGTGGGAGCGGCGTTATCCGCAAAGGTGCGGAAGACAAGCCAAGTAGCTGCAGCGTTTTTCGGGGAAGGCGCGGCGAGTATCGGTGCGGTCCATGAAGCCATGAACCTGGCAGCTATTTGGAAGCTGCCGGTGGTGTTCGTTTGCGAAAACAATGGCTATGCGCAATCAACGCCGGTTGAGTACGCTCTGTCTGTTCCACAGATTTCCGACCGCGCAGCGGCTTACAACATGCCCGGCCTAACTGTGGACGGCCAGGACGTTATCGCGGTGTGGGAGGCGGCAGTTGCTGCGGTTGAACGCGCCCGCGCGGGCCAGGGGCCCTCGCTGATCGAGTGCACTACCTATCGTTACTCTGGGCACCACCAGGGTGATGATACACACCGCTACCGCACCCGCGAGGAAGAAAAAGCCGCGCGAGAGCGGGATTGCATCCGGCGATTTCGGGAACAAATGCTAGACCAGGGATTACTCCACCCAGAAGAGCTGGGCGCCATTGACTCTAGAAATCGTAAAAAGATTGACGAAGCTGTGGCTTTTGCGGAAGCGAGTCCTTTGCCCCAACCCGCTGACCTCTTTACTGACGTATACGTTACGGAGTCCGAGGGGGAGCGAGAATGACCACCACCGCCGTGCGCGAGCTTAGCTTTGGACAGGCCATCAACGAGGCTATTCGTCTGGAAATGCGACGCGACCCAACCATCGTCGTTATGGGCGAAGATGTCGCGGGAGGCGCAGGCCGCGCTCATCTTGGTTTCGTCGATGCGTGGGGCGGGCCGCTGCGTGCAACCCGCGGCCTGATCACTGAGTTTGGACCGGAACGCATTCTTGATACTCCGATCGCCGAGATGGGTTTTCTCGGCGCCGGTGTGGGCGCCGCCATGTCCGGGCTGCGGCCGATTGTCGAGATCATGTTCGTGGATTTGATTGGCTGTTGCTATGACCAGATCATGAATCAAGCGGCGAAGATGCATTACATGATGGGTGGCCAAGTGGATTTGCCGTTGGTGATTCGCACCGCCTACGGCACGCGCGGCGGCGACAATCGGACTTACGGCGGCGGCGCGGGGGCACAACATTCCCAAACTTTGTATGCAGTGCTCGCCCACGTACCTGGTCTCAAGGTGGTGGTTCCTTCCACGGCCTATAACGCCAAGGGACTCACGATTGCTGCGATTCGTGACAATGGTCCGGTGATTATTTTGGAGCACAAATTTTTGGGCTTGCGCGCAAAAGGCTCTGTGCCGGAAGAAGCCTATACCGTGCCGATCGGCCGGGCGCAGATCGTTCGCAAGGGCCGCGATGTGACCCTGTGCGGCATCGGCCGAATGACGCATATCTGCTCGGAAGCAGCAGATTCTCTCCTAAGCGAGGGGATTGACGCGGAAGTCGTCGACGTCCTGACAATTTCGCCGCTCGATGAGGACACGATTTTGGAATCCGTTTCACGCACGCGCCGCCTGGTCGTGGTTGATGAAGATACGCCCACCGCGTCAGTGGCCCGTGACATCGCAGCTCGCGTCGCAGACAAAGGATTCGACGATTTGGACGCACCAATCAAGACGGTCACTGCTCCGGACACCCCGGTTCCCTTTGCGGCGGTTTTGGAAGCGCTCTACACACCCGGTCCGGCACAGGTCATTTCCGCCGTGCACTCCTTATTCGGAACGGGAGCCTGACCCCGGTGGCGCGAGCGATTGTCATGCCCAGCATGGGAATGTATACGGAAGAAGGTGTCTTGACGGCGTGGTTGCGCGCCGCGGGTTCGCGGGTGACCCTCGGGGAGCCCGTCGCGGAAATTACGACCGAGAAAGCCACCTTTGAAATTCCCGCTCCAGAAGCAGGTACTCTGCACGCGGTGGCTGCCGTGGGCACAACGCTGCGCGTGGAAGCCTTGATGGGCTATATTCTCCAGGATGGAGAAGCTGTCCCATCCGTCACACTTGCCGCAGCAGCGCCAGAAAGTCGAGCGCCTGCGCAGGTCTCGCCCGGTATCAACCCTGCGCCTTCAGCCGCTGGACCTCTGCGGGCCACCCCTGTTGCGAAGCGCATCGCCGCCCAGCACAACATCGATCTCAGGCAGGTGAAGGGAAGTGGTCCCGGAGGACGGATCGTCGAAGCAGACATCCAGGCACTGATCGCAAAACGCGGGCCTAGCGGACAGACGTCAGCAGACCACAAGACTGGCGAACGGTTGCCGATGACCGGTTTGCGTCGCTCCTTGGCCAAACGTTTGCGCAACACCCTGGCCACCGCGGCATCGACCACGCTAACCAGCGAAGCCAGCGCGGATCTGTTGGTCGTCGCACGGCAAAGGTTGGCGGAGAAGTTAGGCCAAACGCCATCTTATGACGCACTTTTCATCAAGCTATTCGCAGCTGCGCTGCGTGAGCGCCCGGAATTGAATGCTGTCATTGAAGGCGACAACATCGTGCGGCTTACCGAGATCAATGTTGGTTTCGCTGTGGCCGTGCCCAACGGTCTGATCGTTCCCGTTGTCCGCAACGCCGATTCCGCACCGTTTGGAAATATCGTAGAAACGGTTGGGAACTTGACGGGTCGGGCCCTTGCCGGGCGATTGCAGCCCGCTGATGTCGATGCCGGCACTGCGACGATCAGCAATCTCGGGAGCCACGGCGTCGATGCCTTCACTCCTATTCTGAACGGATCACAGTCCGTCATCCTCGGGATCGGACGAATCGTTCAGCGCCCTGTAGTGCGCAACGCTGAGCTCGCGATCGGTCACACCTGCGTCCTTAGCCTCACATTTGATCATCGGGTCGCGGACGGGGCCCCGGCAGCGCTGCTGCTCGATGCCGTTGTTCGCCGCATGAACGACGGGCAGTTTTTCGCCTCTTTAGGTGGGAGTTGAACAGAAACGCGCAATGACTAACGAAAAGCAAATCAACCTCTCCGAGCTTGCAAAACGAATACGGCAGCACTGCGTTCGCATGACGGGCAAGGCCAATGCTTCGCACATCGGAGGTGCCTTGTCTGCCGCGGATTTGCTCGCCTGCGTTTACGGAAGAGCGCTTCGATACGATCCACAGCGCCCCGATTGGCCGGATCGCGACCGCTTCATCATGAGCAAGGGACACGCGTGCTCGGCTCTGTACGCCGTTCTGGCGGAAAGTGGCTATTTCCCGGTGAAGCGGCTAGAAACGTTTTATCAAAATGGCTCACCCCTTGCCGGTCATGTGATGCACAAAAATGTGCCGGGCGTCGAGCTTTCAACAGGATCATTGGGGCATGGGCTCCCTGTCGCGACTGGGATGGCCATCGCAGCCAAGCGAGACGGCCGGCCGAGCCGAATCTTCTGCATGATCAGTGATGGAGAGTGTGATGAGGGCTCCGTCTGGGAAGCCGCGCTCTTCGCGCCGCATCATAAGCTCGACAACCTCATCGTCATTCTCGACTACAACAAGATTCAGAGTCTTGGCGCGGTCAAAGAAGTGATCGATCTGGATCCTCTGGCCGACAAGTGGCGCGCTTTCGGTTGGGCAGTCCGTGAACTGAACGGCCATGACCTGCCAGCCATCGAAGATGCTGTGACGCAGATGCCTTTCGAGGCCGGTCGCCCGAGTTGCATCGTCGCGCACACCGTCAAAGGCAAAGGCGTGAGCTTCATGGAAAACAAACTCCTCTGGCACTATCGCGCTCCGCTTGGCGAGGACATGACCAAAGCGCTCGCGGAACTGGAACAGGCGAAGTGAGAACTGCGTTCATCAAAGAGCTGTTTGAGCTGGCCAAGCAGGACGAACGCATCGTTCTGATTGTCGGCGATCTTGGGTTTGGCGTGGTAACTCCCTTTATGGAGCAGTTGCCTCGCCAGTTTCTCAATGCGGGCGTGGCCGAACAAAACATGACGGGTCTGGCCGCGGGAATGGCCCTCAGCGGCAAGATTGCACTGACGTATTCAATCGCCAATTTCCCGACGCTGCGCTGCTTGGAACAAGTCCGCAACGATGTTTGCTACCACAACGCCAATGTGAAAGTCGTTTCCGTTGGCGGAGGCTTCACCTACGGCGCTATGGGGGCCACACATCACGCCCTGGAAGACCTCGCGGTGATGCGGGCAATGCCAGGGCTGGTCGTGGTGGCTCCGGGCGACCCCGTCGAGGCGCGGGCCGCAACGCGCGCGGTCGTCGCTTATCGCGGCCCCTGTTATCTCCGTTTGGGCAAAGCCGGCGAGCCAGTCGTACACCAATCGCCGATTAATTTCGAACTCGGCAGAGCAATTCGGATGCGCGAAGGAAGGGACGCCACACTGATTTCCACCGGCGGCATCCTGCAAAATGTTGTGCGGGCGGCGGAACGACTCGCTAAAGAAGGAATTGAGACGCGGGTCTTGAGTATGCATACGCTTAAGCCCCTGGATGGAGAAGCGGTTCTGGCCGCAGCCCGCGAGACCGAGGCCATTTTTACGATTGAGGAGCACAGTATCCTCGGGGGATTGGGCAGCGCCGTCGCAGAGGTTTTGGCTGAAACGGATGGAATCAAGGTTCCTTTCAAAAGAATCGGTGTCCCACCTGCGTTCTCCCCGCATATCGATCGGCAGTCAGGAATACATGCAACAAGGCCACGGCCTGACAGACGAAGCCATCGCCAAAACCATCGCGCACACTTTGCGGACGGTGGCGAGCGGCCTTATCTCCAAAGAGCAGAAAATCGGCTCATGGAATCGCTGAAGGATCAAGTCGCCGTCGTAACTGGAGCCAGCAGCGGCATCGGGAAAGCGATCGCCTTGGCTCTGGCGCGGAGTGGCGCAGAGGTCTGTTTAGTCGCCCGTCGGCGCGACGCTCTCGATGCTGTGGCGCGCGAGGCCCAGCTGAATGGCACTCGAAGCCATGTACATTGTGCGGATCTCACCCACGACGAAGACATTCATAGTTTGGCAGAGAGTTTACAGCGCGATCTTGGCCACGTGGATGTTCTCATTCTGTGTGGCGGGGCGATTTCTCATGGACCGCTTGAGAAGGCACCTCTCGCGGAGTTCGATTTGATGTACCGTTCCAACCTGCGCGCTCACTATGCTCTAACTCAGGCCTTGCTCGCGCTACTGCGTAAACGGCACGGCCAGATTGTGTTTATCAATTCTTCCGCGGGGTTGCGATCTCTCGCTGCCGTCGGCCAGTTTTCCGCCACGCAGCACGCGTTGCGGGCGGTCGCTGACAGTCTGCGAGACGAGGTCAACGCCGACGGCATTCGCGTTCTGAGCGTTTTCCCCGGCCGGACCGCTACGCCACGCATGGCAGCACTTTTTGAAAAGGAAGGCCGTCCCTACCGCGCGGAACTCTTGATGCAGCCTGAAGATGTTGCCTCGATGGTGGTCCACGCACTTTCTTTGCCGCGTACGGCAGAAGTGACCGACATCAGCATGCGGCCTCTGTTGAAGTCTTACTAGGAGGAGTATGAGTTCGTCGAATCATTCGGGATGCAGGTTCTGTGGATCCGAGCTGGAACACACGGTTGTGGATCTGGGAGTATCCCCTTTGGTTCAGAGTTTTCTTACGCTTGAGCAACTGAACCAGATGGAGCCGTTTTACCCGCTTCGGGTATTTGTCTGCGAGAAATGTTTTCTGGTGCAGCTTCGGGAATTTGTCGCGCCGGAAAACATCTTCGGCGACTACCTCTACTTTGCATCCTACTCCGACACCTGGCTCGCCCACGCCAAGCGTTATACCGATGAGATGGTTCGGCGATTTGCGATCGACGGGAACAGCCTGGTGGTTGAAATTGCGAGCAACGATGGATATCTGCTGCAGTATTTCGTGGAGAAGAGAGTGCCCGTGCTGGGTGTCGAGCCCGCCGCTAATGTGGCTGCGGTGGCGGTGCAGAAAGGCATTCCGTCGCTGGTTAAGTTCTTTAGCAGCGCGACCGCCCGCGAGCTCGTGGCTGCAGAGAAGCGGGCTGACCTGTTACTTGGCAACAATGTGCTGGCCCATGTGCCTGATATCAATGACTTTGTCGACGGCATGAAGATCCTGCTGAAACCGCAAGGCTTGATTACCATGGAATTCCCGCACCTCATGAGACTGATGGAAGAGAACCAATTCGATACTATTTATCACGAACATTTCTCATATTTCTCTTTCCTGACTGTCGAGAAAATTTTCGCCGCACATGGGCTTACCTTGTTTGACGTCGAAGAACTTCCGACACACGGCGGCTCGCTGAGGATCTTTGCGCGGCACACGGAAGATAACTCGAAACCCGTCGGTGCGCGTGTTACCGAACTGCGCGCCCGCGAGGAGTCGCGGGGCTATGCGCGGCTGGAAACTTACGCGCGTTTTGCTGAGCAGGTCAACGAAACAAAGCGCAAACTCCTCGAATTTCTCATTCAGGCCAAGCGCGACGGGAAAAAAATTGCGGCGTATGGGGCGGCAGCGAAGGGCAATACGCTACTGAATTACTGCGCAATTCGGACCGATTTTCTCGATTACACCGTGGATCGGAGTCCTCATAAGCAAGGAAGGTTTTTGCCCGGGTCGCATATCCCCGTATACTCACCGGACCAGATCCGCAAGACGCGCCCGGATTACCTGCTCATTCTGCCCTGGAATTTGAAGGACGAAATCATTCAGCAGAACGCGTACATCCGCGATTGGGGGGGACAATTCGTGGTACCCATCCCGGAAGTTACGATTTACAAGTAACACAAGCTGCATCAGAAAAACTATCAGCTTTTGGATGGCCACCGGAAATTCCGGACTCTAAGAGCCGTTAGGTTCATCCTGGAGAAGTGCGGTATACGAAATAATTTCGTACGCTGGGTCGTGCGGGCAGAGTGCGACTTGCGGCACTGGTTTAGTCCGATCTGGTTTCACATGCTGGCTGCACCGCTGGCAGTGCGGGATATAATCGGCCTTCGTCAACAGGAGGGGATATGAGTTCGAAGGTCCGGGGTGTGACGAGCGATCTCCAACCTGTCATCGGTCCCAGTTCCGGCGAGCAGCGGCTTCGGATTTGGTTTGCGGGAGCGAGAGGGCGAAGAGCTGTTTTCTGGACGATTGTGGCGCTGCTGGGTCTTCTGCAGGCATGGTCGCATCGCCTGCTAGTCGACCACGACGGCGTAGCCTACCTCGACGTCGCAGAGAACTACGCTCGAGGAGCCTGGAGCTCGGCCATAAACGGATACTACAGCCCCCTTTATTCCTGGTTGATAGCTATTGGGCTTTACCTCCTGAAGGTTCCGCGTTCCTGGGACTCGACACTCCTCCATTTCGTCAATTTCGCTGGTTATCTGGGCGCTTATGCATGCTTTGAATTCTTTCTTGGACAGCTTATTCGAAAGGAACAAGGGAGCTTGCATTCGGAAGACCAGGCAGCGGGCCTTTCGGAAAGCGCCTGGCATACGCTGGGTCTAGGATTATTTCTTTATTCATCGCTGTTCATGGCAAACGTTAGCGGGCATTCCGGCCAGGGTGAACCCGGCTCAACGCCAGATATATTCGTCCTGCTCTTTGTCTATCTCGCAGCCGGTCTCTTGATGCGCATGCAGTGTGGTCAGGCTGGACCTTGGACATATAGCGGCTTTGGAGCCGCGCTTGGCTTTGGCTATCTAGCCAAAGCCGCCATGTTTCCCCTGTCTCTAGTATTCATGACGGTTGCAGGATTCACTTCCGTCCGACAGCGCAAGGGGGCCCTGGCCTTCCTGCTGGCTCCCGTTTGCTTCGCGCTCGTCGCAGGGCCGTGGATCACGGCCCTCTCCAACGCAAAGGGACGATACACGTTCGGGGATGCCGGACGTTTGAACTATAGGTGGCTAGTCGGGCCTCGGGCCAATCCGCTGGAGTGGGGAGGACAGACGGAGGAGGGAGAGAACCTAGTTCACCCACCTCGCCGTCTTTGGACAGACCCGCCGGTTTTTGAATTTGCGACGCCGGTCGCGGGCACTTTTCCTCTGTGGTATGGCAGCAGCGACTGGCTTGAAGGTTGGAAGTTCCATTTTTCATGGGCGGGACAGACACGCGTGCTGCGCCAGAGCTACAGCCGCTATTGGGAGATCCTGGACCACCAGAAAGAGTATCTGGTTTTGTTGCTTGTTCTGATCATCGTCCAAGGTACGGTTTTTGACTATTTCAAGGCCTTTCTGCGGAGCTGGGTGCTCTGGTTGCCGGCAACCGCGGCGTTCGGCATGTATGCCCTCGTACTGGTCGAGCCGCGATATACTGCTGCCTTTGTGGTAATGCTGTGGATGAGCCTCTTTGTGGCTGTGAGATTACCGAGAGAGGATATGGTCCAGCAGTTCGCGCGCTGTGCCGTAGTCGCAACTGTTCTCACGACCGGTGCCGGTATTCTACGTGGAGCAATCACTGATTTTCACCACTCGATTCTGCGGCGCGCTCCAAACGAACAAGCGGAGGTAGCCGAAGGCCTGCGCAAACTAGGTGTTCTCGAGGGGCAATCCCTTGCCACGATAGGAATTCCCCGCGACAGTTTTTACTGGGCGAGACTGGCGGGTGTGCGTGTCGTCTCTGAGATCCCGACGCCAAATGTGAACCAGTACTGGTTCGCCTCATCTGGCACTCAGGAAAGGGTCCGTTCTCTGTTCGCGCAGACGGGCGCTGTTGCGATCGTCACCGACACAATGCCGTCAGAAGTCACCTATCCAGAATCCACCACTTCGGTCAGCCTTCCGGGATGGGAGCGTATCGGAAGCACTTCCTACTTCCTTTTTCCGCTGCGGACTGAGGCTTCAATCAATAGCGTCCCAGGTGACAGCATGGTTTTGCGCGACAAATAGGTTGTCGGCATCCGAGGGGTAAATGGGACGCTGCTCCGGATGAAAAATCGTCTCAACAACGTCGGAGCGGGCGATTTGGGCGTACAATGTTTACCGTTTTCGGAGTCAAAAAGGAAATTCTGGATGAACACAACCCTGACTTCTGAGGGCACGTCGCCTGAGGCCGTCGGCGTACCGCAACCGGTCGGTATTTCCGTGGTTATTCCTTGCCTGAACGAGGCCAACTCTCTCGCCTTTTGCATCGACAAAGCAGTGAATGCATTCCGGAAAGGGGGTCTCATCGGCGAAGTCATCGTTGCGGACAATGGTTCGACGGATGGCTCGGTGGAAATTGCCGAACGCCACGGCGCGCGGGTCATTCATGTCGCGGAACGCGGATATGGCGCCGCACTGCGTGCCGGGATCGCCGCCGCCCGCGGGCCCTTCATCATCATGGGCGATGCGGACGACAGCTACGACTTCACCGAAGTGCCGCGATTCGTCGAAAAACTACGGGAAGGCTACGACGTGGTCATGGGCAATCGCTTTCGCGGCGGCATCCAGCCGGGCGCCATGCCCTCGCTTCACAAATATCTGGGAAATCCCGGGCTTACGGCGTTGCTCAACCTCTTCTTCCGCGCTGGCGTTGGTGACAGCTATTGTGGCATGCGCGGATTCACGCGCGCGCTGTACGACCGCCTGGACGTTCGCAGCTCCGGTATGGAATTTGCTCTGGAGATGCTCATCAAATCCGCGCAAATTGGCGCGCGCATCACTGAAATTTCCATCGTTCTGTGGCCAGACAAGCGCGGCCGAGCGCCACATCTCCGCAGTTTCCGCGACGGGTGGCGGAGCCTCCGATTCATGCTGCTTTACGCGCCAAACTGGCTCTTCGTGCTCCCTGGCTCTTTACTTGTTGCCCTGGGTCTTGCGCTGGTGCTCTGGCTGCTTCCCGGACCGCGCGCCGTTACGCCCGGCGTCACGCTTGACATTCACACTATGATCTTCGGTGTCATCTTTACATTGCTCGGGGCGCAAATTCTCTCGATCGGCGCTTTTGCAAAAGTTTTCAGCTATGCCGAGCGCTTTGACCGCGGCACCGTATCCTTGCAGCGGATCTTGCGGCGCATCACTCTCGAATCCGGCCTGCTGCTCGGAGGCGCACTGTTCCTCGCGGGTTTTGTGGGATGCGCCTGGATCGCGTGGCAGTGGGCCGCCAGCGGTTTCGGGCAACTGCACGAAGTTCGCCAGGTTTTGTTCTGGGCGATGTGGCTGTTGCTAGGGGTCCAGGTGATTTTTGCATCCTTCTTCCTGAGCATGCTGGGCATCAGCCGCGGCACCTTCATCGGCGATTACGATCTGAAATAGATGGCCGCGACTTCGCAGTCCTCCTGGCCGTTTTCGTGGATCCGCCGCTGGCACCATACATTTGTTCATGAGCGCCGCACCCGCGTCCTCGCCGAAACGCTTGCGGCACAGATCCAGCACGGCGCTGCCGTGCTGGACATCGGTTGCGGCGACGGCACCATCGCGAGTCACATCGCGCATCTCCGGCCGGACGTGTCTGTCCAGGGTGTCGAGTTCCAGGTGCGGGCCGGCTGCAAAATCGCATGCCATGCGTTTGACGGCTCCAAGCTTCCATTTCCCGACGCCTCCTTCGATGTATGTCTATTCGTGGACGTACTGCATCATTTGACCAATCCTTTGGCGCTTTTGAAGGACGCATGTAGAGTGAGCCGGAACTTCATTTTGCTTAAAGATCATTTCTCCGAGAATATTTTTGATTATTCGATTTTGCGATTGGTGGACTGGGTGGGCAATCGGCCGCACGGCGTGCCCCTGCCATATGCGTATCGTTCTCGCTCGCAGTGGCAAGAATGCTATAAGCAAGCCGGACTCATCCCGATAAGCATCGACTGCCCGATACCGCTATATCCCTGGCCCTTTTCGATGGTCTTCGGCAGGAGTCTCCACTTTATTTCTCTTCTGAAGAGGAATTTCTGAGCTGGTCAAGGCTTCAGTCTCGATGTGAACAAATGCCTCCGGAGGGGATTGCGGGCATCGGCGAGGTTGAACCGATTAGGGCGATAAGGACTCAA
>WNFA01000438.1_pt1 | contig 45578 bp, 39 predicted proteins | sample 5400481 | NCBI WGS metagenome assembly WNFA01 (sample SAMN13153340, study PRJNA577476) | soil metagenome | isolation source: 120 cm saprolite under Douglas fir tree site 2 hole 1 replicate 2 | place: USA:California | collected 2015-04-18 | reverse complement strand
AATTTCACGCCTGTCTGTAAGGCGTAGACGAAACCGGAGCACGCCGCGGAGATGTCATAGCCCCAGGCGTCTTTGGCCCCAATGTTGTGCTGGACCAGGCAGGCGGTCGCAGGAAATGACATGTCGGGCGTAACGGTGCCAAGGAAAATGGCCTCAATGTCAGAGCCTGAGATCCCCCGCTCAGCGAGAGCCCTGTTGGAAGCTTCCGTGGCCAGGCGCGATGTCGCCACACCTTTGTCAACAATGTGTCTCTGCTTAATCCCGGTGCGCTCCATGATCCATTGGTCGTTGGTATCAACCATCTTTTCCAGGTCGGCGTTGGTCAGGAGGCGGGGCGGCACATAGGTTCCAAGAGCAGAGATTTTGGCTCGCACAAGGTTGGGCAATTCAGTTTCTCCAGAGAAGTAAAAGATAAAGTGAATATTGTAAGCGGTTTTACCGGGATTCGATAGGCGAAGTGAATCGCCTAGCGGCCTTGCTTATCTGACTATTCGCAAGATCCGTGGAGATCATCAGCGGCTTGCGAGAAGCGAAAAAACGGAAGGCCACGCGCCGAGCCCGCTGTGGCAGGAGCCTCTGAATTTCAGGTGATCGGGAATTTTAAGCGGTTTGTGCGCGTAGCGCACCTGAAGGAAGGTCAAGCACCGGGCACCCCGCTGCACACGCACTAGCCCGTTACCGTTGCTTCCTTCCGGACCTGGCGGGGTTGGCGGGATTGCGTCGCGCGGGACCCGGCCCAAAGATTCTAACACTTTCGCCACATCGCGGCAGGCGTCCGGCGCGCTTTCTGCTTTGAGAGCGGCAGGAATTCGAGGACAATACAAGGATGCCTCCAGCGGTGGTTCTGGCCAAGGACAGTGTTGTACCCACAGGCAGTGCTGAGCGTTTCTTTCAATGGTCGCTCTATCTGTTATTGGTCACTGGTTTCATGGCGCTCATGGGGACCAACAGTCTGGACGCACCCTCCATCATCGTGGTAATCCCTGCGCTTCTTCTCCGCGGATACCTCATGCTGATGCGGAAGTCGTTCACGATCTCTGAACGCTGGACCACATACATCACCATCACGTATTTCGCGTTCTACGCTTTGGATTATTTTTACATCTCGCAATCATTCATCGGCGCCACGGTCCACATGGTGCTGTTCAGCATGGTCATCAAAGTTTTCTCCGTACGCCGTGACCGTGACCTGGTTTATCTGGCGGTATTGTCCTTCCTCATGTTGCTGGCCGCGGCAGTGTTGACCATTGACTCGCTTTTTCTGTTGAACTTTTCTTTGTTCATTCTGGTGGCCATTGCGACCTTTGTGAGCATGGAGATGCGCCGTTCAGAACGCGAGGCGCTGGCCGCGGGAATTCCGCGCCACCAGGAAGGAACGTTTCAACGCTCACTGGCCGGTGTGGCCGGACTGCTTGGAGTACTCACGCTGGCCGGCGCGGCCTTGATCTTTATTATTCTGCCCCGCATCAATCGCGGACAGTTTATGCAAAGCTTCGCTTCGCGGAGCAGCATCTCTACGGGCTTCAGCCAGGAAGTTCAACTGGGAGGAATAGGCCAGATCCAGCAATCGAACGCGGTAGTGATGCACATCAAGCTGCTCTACGGAAAGCTGCCACCTGATCCGCGCTGGCGCGGTCTGTCACTGGCCAATTTTGACGGGCAGGTGTGGCGTAATCCGCAACAGATACGGGTACCGCACGGCCTGCTCAATGGCCCGTTGGATCTTAATCGCCTGAATAGTGGCGGGAATTCTCAGAACGGAAAAGCGCACATCTCCACGCTCGGCTACAAGGTGATGATGGAGCCGCTGGGGCTGGACGTTTTTTTTCTGGCGCCCGTAGCTCTGAAAATCAGTGGGCAATACCGTGCCGTGGTTGTGGCGTCGGACGGGTCTGTCTTTAATGCGCACGACGCCTTCTCTGGATTCGGAGATGAGGATGCCAGCCAGAATATCGTCGCATATACAGCAGATGCTGACACGCGCGATCCGCAGCCCTTTGTCCGGGATTCCACCTCCACGGACTATCCTCCGGGTCTGGCGCTCATGTACCTGCAGTTACCCAATGGCAGGGGCGACCGTCGCATTGAAGAGCTTGCGAAGGGAATCACGGCCGGCGCGGGATCCAATTATCAGCGCGCAAAAGCCATAGAGAACTACCTGAAAACAAATTTCGGCTACACGCTGGAACTTCCGGGTAATCGCGTGCCTGATCCGCTCGCGTATTTTTTGTTTGAACGCAAGAAAGGCCATTGCGAGTACTTTGCTTCGTCCATGACGGTGATGCTGCGCACACTGGGAATCCCCGCCCGCGTGGTCAACGGCTTTCGCGGCGGCGAATACAACGATCTCACTGGAAACTACATCATCCGCCAGAAAGATGCGCATTCATGGGTGGAAGCCTATTTCCCGGAATACGGATGGGTCTCCTTTGATCCCACGCCGGGCGGAGGGGCCACCGCAACGAACGATACCTGGTCACGGATGGCTCTGTACCTGGACGCCGCCAGCGAAGTGTGGCGTGAGTGGGTGATCAACTATGACTTCAGCCATCAGATGAAACTCAGCGCGCAATTGAACACCAGCACCGGCAAGGCCCAGACTTCATTCCGCGGATGGCTGTGGAACACCTATCAGAAGCTGGTGAAAATTACGCTGGCATGGCAGGGGCGCCTGGAAAAGCTTTCGCCCCGGCAAATGGCGGCGGCATGTATTGTGCTGGGAATTCTTCTCTTCCTGCCCTTCACTCCCAAAGCCTGGCGTGCATGGCAGCGGTCGCGGATGGCCCGCAATCCGCAACGGGCTCCGCGCAGCGTGGCCAGCTTCTGGTACGAATCAATTGACGATCCAGCAGTCCGCAAAGAGGTGGTGACATTCACCGAACATTACGAGCGCGCCCGCTTTGATGAGTCAGTGAATGATGCGGAAAAGCTGCCGGAATTGTTTGAAGAGATTACGGGGAAGAAGTAGGCTCCAGGGCGAGCGAAGCCGACGCAAATCATCGTCATTAAGAGATCGTCGTCATCCCGTACCCCGTACATGAGGCAGCGTTTTCTTCAGCTGCCGAATAGGGGTGAGGGACCTTGCGTTTTTATCGTCGTGGGAAGAAATCAAGCACAAGATCCCTCCGGCCTACTCACGGACGTCGGGATGACGAGGGTATTTATTTTATCGCTCTTACGCAGGCATAAATGCCTGCTCCACCCTGTTGTCCTTTACTGTTTCGCGATCACGCCGCACGCAATGCGATCGCCGGCGGTCGCAGGATCGCTCTTCTGGTCGTCAGCCTTGGCGTGAATTACCAGCGCTGTTCCGTCTCCGGTAAAAATCGAATTAGCCCCGTCCCCCATGGTCACGCCCGGAGCCACCACGGTCGTCCTGGCTTTGCCACTGGCGTCAACATTGAAGTCAGGCATATCACCCGCATGAGGACCGTCAGGATTTTGCAGGCCATGCTTTTTGTTGTCGGGATTCAGGTGTCCACCGGCGGTCTTAAAATCAGGTCCATCGCACTTTGGCGTCTGATGAACATGAATTGCATGTTCGCCCGGCGGCAGGTTCTTCAGGTCCAGCTTGATATTGACGCCCTTGGCGGCCGGAGTGAGTGTTGCTGTGCCCACATCTTTGCCCTGTGCGTCTTTAAGGTTGACCTTGGTTGCAGCTTCTTTGCTTTTGGCAAATGCCGAGGGCAGCACCAGCACCAACAGCACGGCGGCCAGACCAATTTTCACTCCCTTACTCAGTTTGGAATGCATAAAAGTTCTCCTCAGAAATAAGGATTTTCGCAGACTTCGACGGTTTAAAGCGACCTGGTTCGGTCGACCCATGGATTGTACCCGAATTTGGGCTTCGAGCCCCGGGCAGAGCCTGCCTAGGATAACAACGACAGATGTTAAAATGAATAGACAGCATGCCAGTAGAGAACCCCACAGTAGCGCCTCCGCAGGATACTTCTGTCCCGCAAAAAAACAAAGCGTCGGCACCTTTGGCTCCGGCTCCTTTGAAGGTCGGCTTCATAAGCCTGGGCTGCCCCAAGAACCTCGTGGATAGTGAGGTGATGATGGGCATGCTGCAATCCGGCGGCGCACGGATCACAGTCAACGCGGAAGACGCGGACGTGATCGTGGTGAATACCTGTTCGTTCATCGACTCGGCCAAGCAGGAGTCGGTCAATACGATTCTCGAGATGGCACAGCACAAAATCACCGGCAAGGCAAAAAAGCTGGTGGTGGCCGGATGCCTGGTGGAGCGCTATCGGGACGAGATCAAGAAAAACATTCCTGAAGTTGACGCCGTTGTGGGCACGGGAGAGCTGGATCACATCCTTGCCGCAGCGGGAATCGACTTGGGTGGCCATGCAGCGGAAGACAACTCCCCTTTCAAGATTCTGAATTCCACATCGGCCAGCCAGTCACTCAAGTCAGGCATTGGTGCACGCGCTGAAGGTCTGGCTCGCGAACAAAGTGGACGCTTCTCCCGCGCGGAATGGGACGGCGCCATCGCCGACCTTCCCAACTATCTTTATGACGAGAACACACCGCGCGTGCTGGCCACGCCCAAGGCTTCGGCTTACATCAAGATTGCCGAAGGTTGTGACCATCCCTGCGGCTTCTGCATCATCCCGCAGCTTCGTGGCAAATTCCGGTCGCGCCATTTTGAATCTGTGATCGCGGAAGCTGAGCGGCTGGCTAAGAGCGGCGTTCGCGAAATCACGTTGATCGGGCAGGACACCACCTGCTACGGCGAAGACCTTGACCTGAAAGATGGGCTTGCTCTTCTGCTGGAGCGGCTGGCGCAAATCCCCGATCTCCGCTGGGTGCGCTTCCTTTACGCCTATCCCAACAAGATCACGGGCAAGCTGCTGGAAACAATCGCAAAGCACGAAAAGATTTGCTCCTATATCGATGTGCCGCTGCAGCACGCATCGGCTGACATGCTGAAGCGCATGAAGCGCGGCGCTGGAGCGGAGATCTTTCTCAAGTCGATAGCGAAGATGCGCCAGACGATTCCGAATCTCACGCTGCGCACCTCGTTTATTGTCGGCTTTCCGGGTGAAACCGAAGAAGACTTCAACGCCCTTTGCGAATTCGTAAAAACCGCGCAGTTTGACTGGCTGGGCGTATTCAGCTACTCGGACGAAGAAGGCTCACAGGCCTTCCACCTCGACAACAAGGTCCCGAACCGGACGATTGAAGCGCGCCGCCGTAAGCTGATGCAGATCCAGAAGCAGATCAGCAAGAAGAACAAACGCAAGCTGATCGGACGCCAGCTTGATGTGCTGGCAATGGGACCTTCAGAAGAGACCGAGTTGCTGTGGGAAGGCCGCACTGAGCTGCACGCGCCAGAGATCGACGGCAAATTGTTTATCAATGACTTTGGCGACCGCGAAGAGCTGGTCCCCGGTGCATTCTACCGTTGCGAGATCACGGAAAGCCATGAGTACGATATGGTGGCAAGAATCATTGACTGATATTTCTTCATCTAACCGGAGTATGGCCAAGAAGAAAAAAGTGAGTTCGTTGCGCTGCCCTACATGCCGCACTCTGGTGCTGGCCGGCGACCCGGCCTTCCCTTTCTGCAGTGACCGCTGTCGCGTGATTGATCTGGGCAAATGGGCCAGCGGCGGCTACGTGATCTCCACCAAGATCAACGACCCCGAAGAACTGGAAAGCATTGCGGAAGCGCAGTCACGCAAGCAAATCGAGTCAGACGCCGACGATCAATAAGAACAACTCTTAAATAAATGCCTAATCATGAAGAGCTGGGATTTGTAACATGCAGGTCCGGAATCCTGATCATCATTGACACCGGATATTTAAATATTTGGTCCCACGATGAAATTCCAATGCTGCCGGACGGTCTACTCGACTCTGCATCCGCCGTGGAGCATGCCAACAGCTTTGTTGATCTGAAGATCGTGGGCATTGATGCAGAAAAAGCTGGACGCGCACTTGACATGTCGTGGCATCCTCTCATGGTGTATGACCAGCCTCCGTTTCACCCAGAAGTCAAACTAAAATTCGATGAACTCGTCCATCGACATCAACTTAGCGCTGAATTAGAAGTACTGAACCCGCGTATTCCCCACCGGGAGAGGGTAAATCTAGCTTTGCAGCATGGCCATGGCGCGGGAGAAGTACAGTTTCATGGCGTGTGGGCTTCTGTCGTCGGATCAGTTCCCACATCCAGAGCCTTGAAGATTCTGGGCGAGCGCATGACCGGCAACGACAGTGATCGAAGGAAGCGCGTGAGAGTTCAGTGCAACCCTGGCATGAAGATAGAGAACTCTGAAATGGTCGGTTGTGTTGGAGTTGACTACGCTCGCTTACTGATTTCCGACGTAGATAGTCTGGGCTCCTGGGAGCATCACAAGAGTTTGGATGGATTGGCAGATTTCGTCTTCTGGGGACGTGACGCCAATGTGGTTGCCAAAGCGCTTGACGCCCCGGCGTTGACGCAAAATGAGTTCGGCTGGCGTGACATATCTGCAGACCTTGCCCAAACCAGAGGCCGTTCCGTCGAAGAGTATAAGGAAAGACACGATCTCAGGCTGGCAACTGATTATCGCCCACACTCTCATCACTGGCGTGTGATGGGACCCACGAGAAACAGCCCAACAGAATCAGCTGTGACTGACCTAGACGGCGTCACCGTTTGTAATTTCATGACGACCTGGGGCGATGGTGTATTCGATGTCTATCGCGATCTAAGTGAGTCAGGTGAACTGGTTCAGATCAGGATTGAACTAGAGCAATAGTCGGGGGCACCCCCATGGCAAGAACTATTCATGACACAGCATCACTTATCACGTATCCTGAACTGAATGGAACAGGCTGTCGCGGTCAAGAAATCCCGTTTCTCGTGGTTGATTGCCACTTTTTTTTACATCGGCTACATGAAGCCTGGGCCGGGGACTTACGCTTCCGCGGCGACCGTGCTTCTCTGGTGGGGCGCCGCGCATCTAATTTCTGCAAACTGGCTGGCGCCAGTGGCTATCGTCGCCGCCGTGCTGATTACGCTCCTGGGCATTCCGCCATCCACCGTGGTTGCTCGTGAAAGCGGACGCGAAGACCCTGGGTTTGTGGTGATTGATGAAGTTGCCGGACAGATGATTGCTCTCATCGGCGTGCCGGTAAGTTGGAATTACCTGATTGCGGGTCTTATACTTTTTCGTATCTTTGACATCCTGAAGCCGTTTCCTCTGCGCCGTCTGGAAAACCTGCCGGAGGGTACAGGCATTATGATGGATGATGTGGGAGCTGGACTGTATGCGCTGCTCCTGTTGCAATTGTGGATTCACTTTATAGCGCGGTAATTATTCATGGGAATTTCGGACACACTGTTAGGCAAAAAAAGTGCGGATAGCAAGCCGGTTATTGATGCCATAGAGCCATCGGCGGCTTTGCCGGGCGGCGAGGTCCGCATTATCGGCAGGTCTCTGAAGCCGGCAGAAATGGGCCGTCCGGATATCCAGTTCAACGGAGTCTCAGGATCGCTCGTCTTCAGTGCTGAGGATTTCGCCATTGCCCGTGTGCCTCACGGCGCGCAGTCCGGTGACGTGACTGTGCATAGCAACGGCAACGTCAGTAACGCGCGCGATCTGAAGATCGCCCAGCCTCTGGCTGAGAACCTGCATCCCGTCGCCAACCCAGCCATTGATCCTCAGGGAAATATCTATGTCACCTTCTCTGGCGGACGAGGACAGAAGGTTCCCGTATCCATTTATAAGATTGATACCAGTTACAGCGTAAAGCCTTTTGTCTCTGACTTGATGAATGCAACGGGCATGGCTTTTGATCGCGATGGCCAGCTTTATGTTTCGTCCCGCTATGACGGCACTGTTTATAAAGTCGCGCCCAATGGCAGCATGAGTACCTACGCTGAAGGCATGGGCGTCGCGACGGGTATTGCTTTTGATCACGAAGGCAGCCTTTACGTAGGCGACCGCAGCGGCACCATCTGGCGCATTGCTCCTGACCGGCAGATATTTGTTTATGCCACCCTGGAACCGAGCGTGGCCGCTTACCATCTGGCGTTCGCCCCGGATGGCCTGCTCTATGTTTCCGGTCCCACTACTTCCAGCTATGACGCTGTGCACGTGGTGGACTCGCACGGGACGGTGGAAGTTTTCTACCGTGGGCTGGGGCGTCCACAGGGAATCGCGTTTGATGCTCAGGGCAATCTTTATGTGGCGGCATCACTGGCCGGCAAGCGGGGCATTGTGCGCGTAACTCCGGACAAAAAAGCCTCACTCGTAGTAGCAGGACACAAACTGGTTGGCCTGGCTTTTACCCGGACGGGCGGGGCTGTGCTGGCCACCACGGACTCGGTTTTTCATCTCGCATGGAATGTGCAGCCGCTGTCTCTCATCTAAAATGCTTCTGTGAACGCTGAGATCATCGCCATTGGTTCTGAGCTGTTAACACCCTTTCGCCAGGACACAAACTCTCTCTACCTTACCGGCAAGCTCAATGAACTGGGCATTGAGGTCAGTTTCAAGACCGTTGTCGGCGACCGCCGCAGTGACATCACCAGCACCGCGCGAACCGCGCTGGGCCGCGTGGATGTGGTCATCTTCGTGGGAGGACTCGGCCCCACCGAGGATGATCTCACGCGCGAGTGCGCTGCTGAAGCCGTGGGACGTCCGCTGGTTCGCGATCAGCAAATTATTCAGGAATTGCGCCAGCGCTTTGCCGCACGCGGCTGGACTATGTCAGAAAACAACGAGCGGCAAGGTGATGTAATTGATGGCGCCGAGGTCCTTTACAACAAACGCGGCAGCGCGCCCGGCCAGTTCCTGCGCATTGACCGCTTCGGAAGCCTGAAATTCATGATCCTTCTTCCCGGGCCGCCCCATGAATTAATGGCCATGTTTCAGGATGACTGCATGCATCGCCTGCGCCGGGTGGCGCCGGTGATGAACATCGCCACACGCGTGCTGAAGATCGCGATGATCGGCGAATCCGCCGCCGACAAGCGCGCTGCCGCCATCTATTCCAAACGCTCAGACGTGGAGACCACGATTCTGGCAGGAACTCCGGGTGAAGTGCAGCTTCACCTGCGCGCGCAAGGAGAAACACCGGAACTTGCGCAGAGAAAAGTTGATTCTCTGGCGGCCGCACTGGAAGATGAGTTTGATGAAGCCATCTTCTCCACGCACGGTGAGAGTCTGGAACAGATTGTGGGATATTTTCTGGGCATGCGTGACGTGACGCTGGCTGTGGCTGAATCATGCACTGGAGGCATGCTGGCTGAACGCATCACCTCCGTGCCGGGCAGTTCACGTTATTTCCTGGGCGGCGTGGTCTCCTATGACAACAGTTTGAAAACTCTGCTGGTGGATGTGCCTCCGATGCTGATCGCGGAACATGGGGCTGTCAGTGAGCAGGTTGCAGCGGCCATGGCAGCAGGCATCCGCAAACGCTCTAAAGCCACATTTGGTCTCAGCATCACCGGCATTGCCGGGCCGGGCGGAGGAACTGAGCAGAAACCCGTCGGCCTGGTGTATGTGGGCCTTGCCGATGAGATCAAGACGGAAGTGGTGGAGCGCAAGTTCCCCGGTGACCGTGATCGGATACGCCACTGGGCGACGCAGCAGGCCCTTGATCTCGTCCGGCGCAGGCTGATGTAACCATGCGCCTGTTCGTCGCAGTCGACATACCGCGGGACGTGCGAGCGCGAATCTCCGCCTTCGCCGAGCGCGTTCGTCCGCTGTGTCCCGGTGCTCGATGGGCTCGAGTGGAAGGCCTGCACGTAACGCTCAAGTTCATTGGCGAAGTTCCGAACGCAAAAGTTTCTGAGATCACGGGAGCGCTCTTTGCGCTCAAGGCCGGGCCGTTCGACGTAAAGTTTGAAAATGTTGGCTTCTTTCCTTCACCGAAGTCGCCGCGCGTCTTCTGGATTGGAGTACATGCCGGCGATGCCTTGCCGCAACTTGCCGCAGCCGTGAGTGAGTCATTGTTCACCATTGGTATTCCACGCGAAGAAAAAACCTATTCGCCGCATCTCACGCTGGCGCGCGCCGGCTCTGGCCGGGGACTTAATCAGAACCTGAAGGCGCTTACCAGCCTTTTGACCAATGAAGCCGAGGCGTTCGGTACAATGACGGCGCATGAATTCTTTCTCTATCGCAGCCAGCTCGGGCGCGGAGGCTCGACATACACCAGGCTGGAACGGTTTGGGCTGGGGTGACGACCGTGGTTAACGCATACCTCATCATCGTCGCCGTCGTAGGCTACCTTCTCGGCTCGATTCCTTTTGGCTTTCTGCTGGTGAAGTTTTTTCGCGGCGAAGACATTCGTCTCACAGGCAGCGGCAATATTGGCGCGACCAATGTTGCGCGGTCGGGAGCGAAGGGGCTCGGGATCGCCACGCTTGTACTCGACGCGATCAAAGGCCTGCTGGCAGTGGCGTTTGCGTGGTGGCTGGCAAATGCTAACAGTCAACCGCCACTACTTTATATGTCACACGCCGCTCTGGCCGCTGTCCTGGGTCATGTATTTCCCGTGTGGCTGAAGTTCAAAGGCGGCAAAGGCGTGGCTACGGCGCTGGGCGTATTCATTCTTTTATTCCCAAAGGCGTTGCTGGTCTCACTGGCGATTTTCATTCTGATCGTCGCCACTACGCGGTTCGTCTCGCTCGGTTCTATTCTCGCCTCTATTGCCTTCCCCATTGCCGCTTACTTCATCCACCATCCAGACCATAGAACGTTAGTGCCTGTCTGCGCGGTGAGCCTCATCGTAGTCGTGAAGCATCATGAAAACATTCGTCGTCTGCTGGCGGGCAATGAGAACCGGTTTGGCAGCCGCAAGGCCCCAGTCCCCGGGGGACAGTCATGAGCCGGATCGCGGTCATTGGCGGTGGGGCCTGGGGGACAGCGCTGGCCATGGTAGCCGGACGGCGTGGCGATCATCAGGTCGGGCTATGGGCGCTGGAAAAAGAAGTTGTCGCCTCGATCAGCAAGTCGAGAGTGAACGACGGCTTTCTGCCGGGATGTCCTCTGCCCGAATCCGTCAGCGCCACCGGCGATTTTAGAGAAGCACTGGAAGGCGCTGAGATCGTGGTCAGCGTGATGCCGTCTCACCACTGCCGGCGCAGCTTTGAGCACATGGCGCAGTGGCTGCGCCCGGAAATGCTGTTTCTCAGCGCCACCAAGGGAATTGAAAACGATACCTTTCTCCGCATGACGGAGGTCATCCAGGAAGTAGTTGAGCGCTATTGCCATTTCATACCCAAGATCGCCGCACTCAGTGGGCCCTCATTCGCGCTGGAAGTTGCAGAAGGCAAGCCCACGGCTGTGACCGTCGCCTCGAAAGACGCGGAACTCGCCGCGCGAGTACAGAAAGAATTCAGCGACCCGCGGTTCCGTATATACGTCAGCGATGATCTCGTCGGAGTGGAACTGGGCGGCGCGCTGAAGAACGTGATTGCCATTGCCGCCGGGGTTTGCGCGGGTTCAGGCACCGGACATAACTCCGTTGCCGCGCTTATCACACGTGGACTGGTAGAGATGACTCGTCTTGCAGTGGCTTGCGGGGCCAAGGCCCAGACCATGGCCGGACTGGCCGGCATGGGCGACCTGGTCCTTACCTGCACCGGAGGCCTTTCCCGCAACCGCAGCGTGGGCATCGCTCTGGGCGAAGGCCAGAAGCTCAATGACGTTATTGGCGGCATGCACGGGATGGTGGCTGAAGGCGTGCTCACCACCAATGCGGCGATTGGGTTGGCGCGCAAGTCTGGCGTTGAAATGCCCATTACTCAGCAAATGTACGCGATCCTGCATGACGGCAAGTCGGCACAGGATGCCATCCGCGAATTGATGACGCGTCCGGGAAAAGCAGAAGATCGCTTTTAAGCTGGTTACGCTGCCTGGTTAGCCGGACGGGCCTGCATGAAGCTCAGCATTGCCCAGACCACCGCATCATCTCCAATGGCTGTGTTCAGCATGGCGTGATACACCGGCCGGTTCGGCCATTCCACTTTGAAGTACGTTTTGATGAAAGCTGCCCGTTCCTGGTCAACGCGCTCTACCAGATCTTCAGCCTCTGCCTGGCGCGTGCCCTGCGAAACCAGCCGCCGGATTTTATCCTGGCTGGGCGCATAAAGAAAGAAGCGCAACGTGTCATTCCGGTCCTGGAGGAAATGTTGTGAGCCTCGACCCACGATCACGCAGTGTCCTTCCGCCGCAGCTTTCTCCACCACGTGCTTTGAGACGCGCACAATGCTTTCAGAATCCAGCGCCTGTAGAGGATCCAGCATGAGGGGATCAACCTTCATGCTGCCTTCATAGCTGCCTCGGGTGAACGACTTGAGTAAACGGTAGTAAAGCGGATCGCGGCGTTCCTCGCGCTGTTCCACGGCGGAAAGCTGGCAATTGGCGGCGCGGGCGATCTCACTGGTCAGGTGCTGGTCCCACAGCTTCCAGCCAAGCTGATCAGCCAGCTTGCGCGCAATTTCCGATGCGCCGCACCCGTACTCCCGTTCAATGGTGATGATCCTGATCACAAGTGTCACCTCATGGCCGTGCGTCAATTCTTCTCAGGGCGCGACATGCCGCCGATTCCGCGCAGCCGCAATTACTTCCCTTGCTGCCTGCCGCTCCGAAAAGTTAGATGCCGGGCGCGGGCAAACCGTAAAGTCGCCAGCCAACGGAAGAGCTCGCCGATTGTCGCGGTGCAATTTTGGCAATTCCGGCGATTGTGGCAATCCCCGGCATGACTATGGTCCATGGACCTGGTAGCCACGTTTTTGCGGTAAATTTTGGCCGTTTTCAGCTTACAATCTGACGATAAACCCTGGCCGTATGAAGCTACCTTTACCGACCCGAATTCCGATTATTTATGCAATTCTCGTGGTGCTTATCGCCGTCGGGGTGGTACCGCTCTATTTCTACGCGACCAAGGTCGTGGAGACCAATCGGGACCGCCTGCATCGCAATGAAATGATGCTGCAGAACACGGTCACCACCACGCTGGCCCAGGCCATCAGCCAGCGCGCCAGGGACATTCGCGGCAAACTCTCTGATCTGGCATATTCGGTGCTCATCACCGCAGGCGGCAACCTGAGTGGGACCCGCGTGCAGTCTGCCGGCGTGGTCGGCCTGCTGCAAAACAGCATTGGGGCCCCTGATTCCATTGTTCCCTACGTACGCCTGGTGAATGCGGAGAACCGCGGCAGCTTTGCGGGAACCATTGAGCCTGACGCTTTTCTGCTGAAAGAACTGGACCGCGGTGTGGGTGCAGCCCGCGAATTGCGCGAGTACAACGGCGGAGCCATAGCCATTGGGTCAGGCAAACAGACCAGGACCGTGATGGTCATGGCCAAGCCCATTGTGGACGAGGGCAACAATTACCTGGGCGCACTTGAACTGATTGTTGACCTGAACTTTTTGACCCAGAAGCTGAAAGAAACAAGTGACCGTGACCCGGGCCTGGAAACGTTTGTGGTGGACGAGTCCGGCCGTGTGATTGCATCACCTATTCCGCAATATGCCACCGGCCAGGACATGACTTCCAATGACCTGGTAAAGCTTTTTGTGGAACAGGGCGTGAATAACCGCTTCGGTCTAACCAAGGAATACAAGCTGCAAGCCGGGAAAAATAAAGTGCCCATGCTGGGCACGTACTATGCAGTCCCGGGCCTTGGCTGGGGCGTAATGTCCCAGACCACGCAGGCGGACGCTTATTTTGACATCCTGGATATGCAGCATGACGCGTTGCGATTCGCGCTTGTCGCTGTTGCGTTCAGCATTCTGCTGGGAATCTGGGCCGCCCGCCGCCTCACGACTCCGCTCAACGTGCTTACCCAATCCAGCCGGTCGATTGCTGGAGGAGATTTTTCTCAGCGCGTTCAGCTGAACAGCCGGACCGAGTTTGGCGAGCTGGCTGAAACGTTCAACACTATGACGGACGAGCTTGAGAGATATGTTGACGATCTCAGGAACGCCGCCGAAGAAAACAAGACGCTGTTCATGCGCTCCATCCAGATGATGGCCGGCGCGGTTGACGAAAAGGATCCGTACACGCGCGGCCACTCTGACCGTGTGACGCGCTACTCAGTGCTCATCGCCACGGAGATGGCACTGAAGCCGGAGGAGATCGAAAAAATCCGCATTTCCGCCCAGCTCCATGACGTCGGCAAGATCGGCATCGAAGATCGCATCCTGAAAAAGCCCGGCGCGCTCACGCCGGAAGAATTCGAAATCATGAAGACTCACACCACCAAGGGGGCAGCGATTCTGCGTCCGGTAGAAATGCTGCGGGAGATGCTGCCCGGAATTGAATTGCATCATGAGTCGCTGGATGGACGCGGCTATCCGCATGGACTCAAGGGCGACCAGATTCCGCTGATGCCGCGCATCATTATGGTGGCGGATACCTTTGATGCCATGACCACTAACCGTCCGTATCAGGCAGCCATGGATCCCGAATACGTGATCCGCATCATCAACTCTCTGGCTGCCACCAAGTTCGATCCGGTGGTGGTTACAGCCATGACGAAGGTCTTTGAAAGCGGACGGCTGCGCATTCATCGCGCCGCAACCGTCAGCGGCGACCAGGCCGCCGCTGCCTCTCAGGTCATCACTACGGCAGAACCGGTTTAACTTCGCAGTAACCTGCAACTTCTCAGCCTCAGCGTCTCAACCGCTATAATCAAGAGTCCGGCAGACCCTTCTGCTTTGGACAGCTATCATTCATGATTCAAACACTTTTTGGCACGCCTGAACCTACCTTCCTCGAAAAGATGAAGCAGGCCGTTACGCGCACGCGAGAGAACCTGAGCGAACGCATTGATGAAGTAATGGCCTTTACCAAGGAGATTGACCAAAATACCCTGGACGACCTGGAGGCCATTCTCATCGGCGCCGATATGGGCACCGCAACCACCGAAGAAATCCTGGGCAAGCTGCGGGAAAAAGCCGATCGCAAGCAGATCAAAGATGGAACCCAGCTCAAGCAACTGATCAAGGAACAGATACTCGACATCCTTAAATCAACGCCGCCTCGCGCCGGCAAGCCGTTCAAGGGCGAACCGGAAATCGTGATGGTGGTGGGCGTAAACGGAACGGGCAAGACCACAACCATCGGCAAGCTGGCCCATGCCATGCGTAGCGAAGGCAAAACGGTTTTGCTGTGCGCGGCAGATACTTTCCGCGCAGCAGCCATCGAGCAACTCGAAATCTGGGGATCACGTACCGGGGTGGAAGTGATCAAGACGAAACCGGGTGGAGATCCTTCGGCCGTACTTTATGACGCTCTGAACGCGGCCAAGAATCGCCACACTGACAGCGTGATCATTGACACGGCCGGCCGGCTGCACACCAAGACCAGCCTGATGGCGGAACTGGAAAAGATGAAGCGCACGGCGCAGCGCATTATTCCCGGGGCGCCGCATGAGGTGCTGCTGGTGATGGACGCCACCACCGGCCAGAACGGATTGCAACAGGCGCGGTTGTTTACCGAGTCCGCGGGTGTGACCGGCATCGTGCTGACGAAGCTGGACGGCACGGCGAAGGGCGGAGTGGTGATTGCAATCTCGCGCGAACTTGGCCTTCCGGTGCGTTATGTTGGTGTGGGTGAAAAGGTTGGCGACCTGCTTCCCTTCAGCCCGGAGAATTTTGTCGATTCACTTTTTGCCGGTGCATGAACTTCAGCGCACAAGACGAGCAGTACATGCGACAGGCGCTCAGCATGGCGCGGCAAGGCACGGCGCTGGCATCGCCCAATCCTCGCGTAGGGGCGGTGATCGTAACGCCATCGGGCGAAGTGGCGGGAACCGGTTTTCATACGTATGCAGGCGTGAAACACGCTGAAGTTTTGGCCATTGAACAGGCGCTGCAGGCCGGCGAACGCACGCGCAGCGCAACCCTCTATTTAAATCTTGAACCTTGCAGCCATCAGGGCCGCACCGGGCCCTGCGCGGATGCATTGATCGCCGCGGGTATCAAGCGAGTGGTAGCCGCAATGCAGGACCCGAATCCTCAGGTCGCCGGGCACGGCTTTGCCAAACTTCGCGCCGCAGGTATACAGGTGGAAATTGGGTTGCTTGAGCCCGAAGCCCGCAAGCTGAATGAAGCGTTTGCCCGCTTCATCACGGCGAAGAGGCCTCTGGTGACCATCAAGTCCGGGATGACGCTCGATGGAAAGATTGCTCCGCCTCCGGGCGAGACGCCGCTGCCCGCTACACCCAGTGCCGGCGGAACCACCGGCGGCTGGATCACCAGCGAAGAAGCGCGTGCGCACGTTCAGGAGCTGCGGCACGAGTCGGACGCAATCATGGTCGGCGTGGGCACGGTGCTGGCTGACGATCCGTTGCTCACCGATCGTACGGGACGCAAACGCCGGCGTCCGCTGCTGCGCGTGGTGGTGGACTCGAGGCTGCGTATGCCGCTGGACTCGCGGCTGGTGAAAACGGCAAAAGACGATGTGCTGGTGTTGTGCTCATTTGCCGAAGAGAAAAAGCGCCGCGCCCTGGAAGATCGCGGCGTACGTGTTGAGCAAATTCCGCTCGGCTCCAGCGACGGCCGCCCTGATTTTAACGAGATCGCGCTGCGGCTGGGCCAACTTGAGATTACCAGCCTGCTGATTGAAGGCGGAGCGCTGGTGAACTGGACAGCACTTGCTTGCGGCATGGCCGATAAGGTCTTTCTTTACTATGCACCCAAGATCCTGGCGGGAATGGGTTCAGTGCCTTTCGCGGCGGGCGCGGGCTTCAGCAAGATGAGCGATGCCGCGCTGGTCAAAGACATCTCGCTGCATCGCTTTGGAGAAGACTTTGCCGTGGAAGGCTACCTGCGCGATCCCTATGCTGAGTCTGCTGCGGGTAATATTTCTGGAAAGCAGATTTCCGCAGAACAAGTTTCCGCAGAACGGGTTCCCGCAACAAAAGAGGAGAAAGCCTGATGTTTACCGGGTTAGTCCAGGAGACAGGCCAGATCGCCGCCCTGCGCCGGCTGAAAGCGCGCAACGGTGACGTGGTGACTCGTATCACCGTGTCCGCCAAAGCAATTCCCAAAGAACTGAAACTGGGTGACAGCGTGGCCGTGAGCGGCGTCTGCCTGACGGCGGTCGCCATCGGACGCAAGAATTTCTCCGCCGACCTGGCCGATGAGACGCTGAAACGTACTTCACTGAGCCGCCTCAAGAAAAAATCACTGGTCAATCTGGAATTGCCCGCTCGTCCGCAGGATCGCCTGGGCGGACACATTGTCCAGGGCCATGTGGACGGCATGGGAACGCTGGTGAATCTTACAAAGATCAAAGGTCGCGATGACTGGCGCATGGTCATCGATATGCCGGCCGAACTGGCGAAATACGTTGTCGCGCAAGGATCGATCACCGTGGAAGGAATCAGTCTGACGGTGGCAGCGATTGAAGGCCATCGAGTGGAGATCGCCATCATTCCGCACACGTGTGAGCAAACGAACCTGCGCGACCTGCGCGCGGGATCGCCGGTGAATCTGGAAGTAGACGTACTCGCCAAGTACGTTGAAAAGCTGATGCAGAAAGCGTCAGCGCCGGCGTTGCAGGTTGCAGAGCTGGTAAAGCGAGGCTTCTAAAAAGCAATCAGCACAGTCAGGTTCGGCTGTGCTGATTCAGGTTCTATTCAACCCAGGGTCTGTTTGAACCCAGAGTATGTTTAAAACCCAGAGTGTTACCTGGTTTGGCTGCACTCCATCCTTCTCAAACCGGCCGGAAGCGGATGGTGATTCCGGCGGTACCTGGAAAACTTGTCTGCCTCTCCTAGCGGCTAGCGGGACGATATCTCCACCGTGGCTGCGGCCCGATTCACTGGCTGCGCCGGGCTCTGTACATAGGAGCTGTTGGCGAATACATAGAGCATCGCGATGCAAAGAGCGCCGCAGATGCGAACCTTGATTGCCGTCGTGTCTTTCTCTTTCTTCATTGCCCTGTCCCTCCGTTCCGGAAGCGCTAACTTCGGGGTGACGTTTATCTTTTTTGCCGCGCCAGTATGTGTGAACGACCGGCCTTTCATTCCTTTATTGGCATGACTGATGTTCTCAGTAGGCCTTTGCTCTGATACAAGAATGCGGTATCCGTCCTAGAATCTGATTAGAGGACCATTAAAGTTGCTCATTAGAGTCTTTAAACGCTCACGCCAACTTTCCCGGGGCAGATTAAGAAGAAGTTGGAAGATATGGTTACCCTCGTTCCGGAAACACAGCTCTTCTAATTTCAGAATGCGTACGGTAGCGTGACATTAAGTAAAGATAGAGGCGGGAACAGTCGTCTAAGACCAGAAGCAACAAAGATTAGCCGTTGTAGTAGGTATTTACCCGGATTTGCGTGCAACAAATACCCCGATGAAATATAGCGATTAAGAAGTTTAATGTGGATTTAATCACACTCTAAATGTGCTCAAAGCAAACTACCTGCGAATCGACGGGTGGCTTGCTATCGGGGCATTCTCTGGCAAGGACGCTTTAAGACCCTTAGGGGCGTTCCGCGCAGCAACCACACCAACTCAAGACTCTCATGTGCCGGAAGTACCGGTACAAAATTGGGTTAACTGTCGGCCATGAGTAAGGCAAGTCTGGTCAGGGCCGCTGTTTCCGGCAGCCGCAGCCTCCCGCCCGTGGCAAACGCAGTGTCCAGAAGATTGCCGACACTGTCGACAGTTGGCCGAATTGTGGAGCACGCAAGGAGCGCACGAATGCGGTACCAGAAAGCGTTACATCAATTGGCCCTGACAACCGTGATCAGTAGTTTGCTGGTAATTGCCGGCTGCGGCGGAGCCAAAGGGAATTCCAACCCTAACCTGACAGCTCAAAACAGCTCGCCTTCCGGCAGCAGCGGGGGCAGCAGCAAGACGAATCCGACACCAACACCAACCCCGGCACCAACAGCAACGCCAACACCAGACCCAAGCTCTAATGCGACGCCGAGTCCAACTCCGGCGCCGACAGCAACTCCCACAGCCACACCAACACCAGCGCCAACGCCGGGCGTAGTCAGTTCCGGCAACACTGGTGATAACGGTGGCGGCAGAGGAGGCAAAGGCGGCAAAGGCGGAGGCGGTGGCGAGAACGCTGGCGGCGAACGCAAACTGGCTTCACTGAAGACCATTACTATTCCCGGCCCCGCACAGGCAGAGATCGACGATCTGATCGCGAACCAGGCGGCAACCATCGCACTGGGTAAAGCGTTCTTCTGGGAAATGCAGTTTGGTAGCGACGGTGTTACCGCCTGCGCCACCTGCCATTTCACATCCGGATCTGACAGCCGTTTTGGCAATCAGATCAATCCCGGTTCACGCCGTGTGGACAGCAACGGTTTTACCGCGGCTGATGCCACTACCTTCTCTTCACCTCTCTCAGCCAATCATTATCTGGCAGCATCGGATTTCCCGCTGCACAAGCTGAGTGACATCAACAACTCCGGTTCCGCCCTGATTTCCGACAACAACAACATTGTGGGGTCGCAAGGTGTGTACAAGAACATTTTCAATGACGTTATTCTGGGCCAGGCGGCGGAAGACCAGACGCCAATTCCAGACGATGTCTTCAAAATGCAGAACGGGTCCGGTAACTGGGTCAATACGCGTCGCAGCACGCCGCGCAACGCTCCTTCCGTAGTCAATGCGGTCTTCAACTACCGCAATTTCTGGGACGGACGCGCGCAGGGTACGTTCAACGGTGTGAATCCTTTTGGCGCCGGCGATCCGCATCCCTTTATTCTTCAGGCAGACGGAAGCGCACAGGGCTTTAGCCAGGTACAACTGCGTCTTTCTAACTCAGCACTCGCGTCGCAGGCCGTTGGGCCTCCGGGCAGCGACACAGAGATGTCCGCCAGCGGACGTTCTTTTGTGAAGATGGGCAAGAAGATGCTTTCACTGTCACCTCTGGCCAAGCAGCTTGTGGCCGGCGATGATAGCGTGCTCGGCTCGCTGAGCAACGCTCCAGCCAACGGACTGAACACGTCCTATATCACCATGATTCAGGGTGCTTTCCAGCCCAAGTGGTGGAATTCCGATGCGGTAGTTGACGCCAGCGGTAACTTCCTCCACACCGGCACGGCGCAGAACACCAGTGAGTACTCAATGATGGAATACAACTTCTCCATGTTCTGGGGAGTTGCCATTCAGGCATATGAAGCCACGCTGGTTTCTGACAGCTCGCGCTTTGACCAGTTCATGGAAGGTGACCACACGGCCCTGACAGCTCTGGAACAACGCGGTATGGACCGCTTCACCGGTAAGGGTGGTTGCAGCAATTGCCACAACGGCGCTGAATTTACTGACGCCACTGTGTCAAACATTCTGTCACGCGGCGTGGTAGAAGTGCTTCCTGGCGGACGCTGGCATGATGTGGGCTTCCACAACATCGGTGTTCGTCCGACAAATGACGATCTGGGAATCGCTGCGGGCGATCCTTCAGGTCTGGCTTCACTTTCGGTAGCTGCCATGGCTTCACAGGCACTGGTGTCGGGTACGCTCGTTCCCGTCAACGCGCCTGTGGCAGTCAGCGGAGCCGTCAAGACTCCTGGCCTGCGCAACATCGAGCTGACCGGTCCGTATTTCGTCAACGGCGGACAGGCGACGCTCAGCCAGGTGGTCGATTTCTACAGCCGCGGTGGAGACTTCCCCTCCGCCGACGTTGATCCTAACTTGAAGCAGGCTGGCTTCAGCCCTGATGACAAGCAAGCTGTTGTGGCTTTCCTCAAGTCGCTTACGGATGAACGTGTAAGGTCTCAGAGTGCACCGTTCGACCACCCCTCGCTCACCATTCCGAACGGAGTGGACCTGGTGGATGGCATGGCTCTGGAGCAGACCATCACTTTGCCCGCGACAGGCAAAAATGGTGGTGCAGCGATTCCCAAATTCTGTGAGAACATTGGGGGTAGCTGCGATTAGTTTGGCAGTCGCAAGCTGATGTAAGTGTGGAGGCCGCACCCGCAAGGCGGCCTCCATTTTTTTGGTTGCTTCTGAATCGCGATTCGGGCGTGAATTTTTTGGGACGTCATCTCACAAACGCAGTAGTTCAAGGGAAAGATCAAACTCAGGGGACTGAAGTGAGCGCATGAGAACTGGGGTGAAGCTATCAGAATTGCATCCAATCCAGAGTCATGTGTCAGGGCGCGAGCCTTATTTGTGCCGTAAAGTCGAATGAACTCAATTCTGCGATTGTGGCAATTCTTCTTAGCCCGCCTGGGGCTCCTGCTCAGGATGTAATTCGGGATGGAAGTGACGCATCACGGCGTCTGTCTGCGCCTTGTTCAGAATGGAACTCAACGCCGCGGCATCGGCGGTCTGTACGGCACGTACGCTGCCGAAGTGTTGCAGCAATCGCTGGCGGGTGCGCTCGCCGATGCCAGGAATTTCCAGAAGTTCCGAAGCACGATCACGCATCTGGCGGCGCTTGCGATGGAAGGTCACGGCAAAGCGGTGCGACTCATCGCGCACCATCTGCACGAGATGCAGGACAGGCGAATGGCGTTCCAAAACCACCGGCTCATCCTCCTGTCCGTAAACGTAAATAATCTCTTCTTTTTTGGCGATGGAGGCCAACGGTTGATTGGTAATCTCCAATGATTCCAAGGCCTGCGCTGCCGCATGCAGTTGACCGAGTCCGCCATCAACCAGCACCAGGCTGGGCATGGTCTTGTTTTCATCACGCAGGCGTTTGTAACGACGCGTGATTACTTCACGCATGGAGGCAAAGTCATCCACGCCTGTTACAGTCTTAACGATGAACTTGCGATACTCTGACTTGTTCATCTTGCCGTCTTCCCAGACAACCATGGAAGCCACGGTCTCCGCGCCCTGGATATGCGAGATGTCAAAGCATTCGATGCGCTTGGGCAATTCCGGCATGCCCATGGCGTCCTGCAATGCTTCCTGGACGGCTTTGGCGGCCGGCTTCATCACACGGAAACGCTGATCAAATAGTTGCCGTGCATTCTGCGCCGCCAGATCAATGAGCGACCGCTTCTCGCCGCGCTGCGGGATGATGATCTCAACTTTGCTGCCACGCTTTTCCGAGAGCAGCTCTTCGAGTTCCTGGCGATCTTCAAAATCCACGGGGACGAGAATGTCTTTGGGCACATACTGCTGGTCGATATATACCTGCTTCAGCAGCGCGGAGAAAAATTCACCGGTGTCAAACGCCTGACCGGGTTCATGCTCCGGCAGGTCTTCCCAGAAGAATTCTCGACGATCGAGAATCTTTCCGCCGCGCAGATGGAAGACGTTCACGGCAAGCATCTGATTTTCAAAGTGGTAGCCGAAGACGTCCTGATCGTCACCTTCAGCGGCGGCCATACGCTGCTTTTCCTGCAACTGCTCCACGGTTGAAATCAGATCACGATATCGAGCCGCCCGCTCATACTCTTCTGACAATGCCGCCTCATCCATTCGCACACGCAGACCGCGAGCCAGGTCCGTCTGCCGGCCTTCAAGCAACAGCTTCACGTCCCGGACGGCCTCCTGGTAGGCAGCAGGCGTGGTCAAATCCTGAACACATGGTCCCAGACAGCGCTTGATATAAAACTGCAGACACGGACGCGGATGATAGCGCGTGAGATCGACCTTACACGACGGCACCAGAAAATGGCGATGGATCAGATCAACGATGCGATACGCCAGGTTGCCGGGAAAATACGGCCCGTAATACTCGCTGCCGTCTTTTCTGAGACGTCGGGTGACGTAGACTCGGGGAAATCGCTCACCAAGAGTAAGCTTGATGTAAGGATAGGTTTTGTCATCGCGCAGAAGGATGTTGAAACGCGGCTTCTTCTGCTTGATAAGGTTGTTTTCCAGCGCCAGCGCTTCTTTATTGTTGGCGACGACGATGTAATCGACATCCACGGCTTCGCGCAGCAGTGATCCGGTCTTGGCATTGGCCTCGCCCACACCTTCCTGAAAATACGACCGGACCCGCGAACGCAGGTTCTTGGCCTTGCCTACATAAATGACCTCGCCTTCGGCGTTTTTGTACAGGTACACGCCGGGCTGCATGGGGATGGTCCGGATTTTGGCGAGGAGATCCATTTGAACTATTTCAACATCTATTTCAATATCGGTAGGCGAAGGACGGCACCGGCCAGAGCAGACGCTCCCTGAGTACCGGTCACGGGCGTGAGCCGGCCCTGCTACTCTCGATTTACTATTATGTTAACAGGTAAACCCGTGAGTAAAAATTCCACGGTTGCTGCCCTGAGCTGCTCGGTGGCCCTCAATGGGCAGGCTGGACAACCGATTACTTTTCAGTGACTTAGCTTTATTTTCTGAGTTCCCGCGCGTTGGCATCCCAGTTGCTTTACCTTAGAGTGGTAAAGCCATTCTGGCGGCTCCCGGCCGCAAGGGTTTTTAAGGAGCGTCTTCCCATATGAAAGTTAAATCTAGTCTCTTGGTTCTGCTGGCTGGTGCGAGCGTGATGTTCAGCGCCGGTTGCTCGAGCAAAAATTATGTGCGTCAGCAGACGCAACCCATCATCGACAAAACCAACACGCTGGATGAACAGACGGCGAAGAACACTCGTGACATCCGCGATGCTGACTCCCGCGCCCAGCAAGGCATCCAGGGCGTAAACGGCAAGACCGCTGACGCCGATCAGAAAGCGGTTGCTGCCCGCGGTCGCGCTGACCAGGCTGCCACACTGGCTGCCCAGGCCAATACCCGCGTTGACGCGCTTCAGACCCAGGTGGCGAACCTCGATAACTATCGCCCGGTGCTGGAGACCAGCGTCCACTTTGCTTTCAATAAGGCTGATCTCACGCCCAAGGCCAAAACAGCTCTGGACCAGCTAGTGGCTGAAATCCCCAACACCAAGGGTTACCTGGTGGTGGTGGAAGGCGGCACAGATGCCATTGGTTCCGCCAAGTACAATTACAAGCTGAGCGAACGCCGCGCCGATTCCGTCGTGCAGTATCTCTCCGGCAAGAGCGTACCCGCCCACAAGATCTATATTTTGGGACTGGGCAAGGATAAATCAGTGGCCGACAATAAGACCTCTGAAGGCCGCGCTCAGAACCGCCGCGTTGATGTCCGTCTTATGACGAACACCACCGGCCAGGAAACACCCGCTTCTGCGCAGAGTGCTGCTCCTAACCCGAGCCGGTAGTCTCCTCCCCCGGGACTTGCGCAGGTTAAAGGCCGCCAGACTTCTGGCGGCCTTCAACTTTTAGACCTAAAATATCCCATATGAACCCCGTTCGTTTTTTATTCTGCACTCTTTTTCTGTACGTGTGTCTGGCGCCAGGAAGCCCGCTCTTCGCACAGGACAGCCAGGATAATCAGCCGCACATTCAGCCCCGTAAGGAAGAGAAGGAAAAGCATCCGGCACGGCCATCGGCCACACCGAACCCGGATTCGCCCACCACGCCGACATCTTCACAGCAAGGAAACTCACCCAAGAGCGAATCACCAGATGACATTGCAAACCGGCCCAATGATCCGCCACCGGGCATGCTCGATCAGGAGCCTGTAGGCGAAAGCTCCAGCAAGGATTCACAGATCGACCTTAATGCCGGTCCCGATTCCAGCTCGCCTGTCCCTGTAGCGGCGTCCTCGTACCCGTTTGACCCACATCGCGCTGAAAAAGACGTTGAGGTCGGCAAATATTATCTGAAACAGAAGAACTATCGCGCGGCGCTGGACCGCTTTCACGACGCGCTGCTCTATAAGCCCAAAGACGCCGAAGCTACCTATGGCCTGGCCGTGACGCAGGAGAAGCTGGAACTGCTTTTGCAGTCTTACCAGAATTACAAAGAGTACCTGGCTTTGCTGCCTGAGGGCCCTACGGCCAAAGAAGCGCAGGAGGGCGTTGCCCGTCTTGAGCCGCGCGTTGGCAAGAACAATCTGGGGACGTCGGCGGCCACGCAGGCTACGGCGAAGACAGAAGAAGGCCAGAAGATGCTTTCGAGCAACGATTATGCGGCCGCCAAACTGGATTTTGAAGAAGCGCTGCGGCTCGACCCTGACAACGCTGATACACATTTCCATCTCGCGCAAAGTCTTCAGGGCTTACAGCAACTGGAGCCGGCAAGAATGCATTATCAGAAATATCTGGAGTTGAAACCCAAAGGCCCGCTGGCAGCGGATGCGCGGAAGAACATTAATCAGATCAGGGACATACTAGGAAAGTAAGCAGAATTTACAATTTGAAATTTTAAATCTCTTCTATCCTTCCCATACGAAGGCGTCAAACTTTCTCTTGGTGTGGAAGCCGATGCGATGGTAAAGGTCCACGGCGCCGAAGTTGGCTTCCGTTACAGTAAGGCTGAGATCTGAAAAGTTACGCGTGCGCAGTTCCTGCGTGCAGAGTCCGATCAGCGATTCGCCGATTCTCTTTCCCCGATATTCCGGCAGCACGCATATCTGCGTGATGTGACCTACATCTTCACGAACCCGTGAGCACAGCAGCAGTCCGGCAATGGAGCGGGTTGGCTTGTGCACCGCAATGAAGGACGAGTGCGCATCAAAGACACCGCATCCGGGAAAGCGCACAATGTTGTTCAGAAAACGTAACGATCCGTTCAGGCTGCGGTATTGGTCGTTGATTTCAGAATCAATGTGGTTGCGATAGGACGTGGTGATCACGGCCGCGGCGGGTTGAAAGTCTCCTTCCATCCAGCGGCGAAATTCGAAATCCGGGAGCTGTGTAATCTGCGGTCGCGGACTGGTGCGCACAGGCAGCACCATAAACAGCCTTGGATATTGGCGGAAGCCTTCGGACAGAAACGGTTCCGCCAAGGTTCCCGATTCATGGGGCAATAGCTGAGCTTCAATGCGATGCACGCCCGGCGAACGCTGCAGGGTGTCAATGACATGGACGGCCAAGCGCCGCTCCACGCTGTCATTTTCCAGATGAATCGAGTTATCGGCAAAGAGGTCACCGATCACGCCTTTGCTGCCTTCGTACACAAAAAACGCGTAGCCGCCCAGGCGATCATCTTCCACAGCGGCATAACCGGGCAGGATTTTGGAGTCCACGTAGCGCAGAATCATCTCAGCCGAGGGCTTATAGTCCCACGACATCAGGTCATGCCAGAGGCGGGTCTCCTTTTCCAGCAGGGGACGCAGGTGGTGCGAGTTGAAGTGTCTCAGGTCGAGGATTTCCACGCCAAAAGAATGATGAGACCCGTGCGTTTCAATAGGAGTATGAAGGCCCATGATAATTCCCTGCCGGCCCGGAAGCATAGCGGCGACGAGTTAAAAGTCTAGCTTTGCCGCGCCCTTTTCGCAACGCCACATTGGCCCCTGAACCAAAGCAGTAAGGCTATCGCCAGGCGGCGTTGCGCAAAATCACGTTGTGCGAGTGATTTTGCATGATCTGATTCCTGGGAATCTCGACGGCGGAAATCCGATAAAAATCCAGATGCTGCGGCGTGAAGGTCCCCAGCGGAGAAACTTTTCTGCTATCGCCAACGATCGCCTGCACCGCGGCTTCACTTCCCTGCTTGGCAATGACGACGTGCGCTTGCGGCGGGACGCCATCGCGCTCATAACGTGAAATCGGCTGGTTGCGATAGAAATTGAGTCCGTACTCCACATCGCGACGCACGTTCAGCACGGCGATATGACCGGAGGTGACGCCAAAATGCGTCAACTGTGCGTCGACGGTGCGAGCAGAGGTTGCGTCATCAATCGCTGAGGACGAGGGCTTCAGTAGAAACGCAAGCGCCAGAATCAGCGGCACAAGTGTGGCGAAGTGCAGGACTTTGAGTCCGCCGCGGCGCACGAGTAGCAATACAAATGTTGCCATCACGCCGGCGAAGATGATCGTAAAAGTCCGGCTGTTTTCCGGCATGGGCTGCTTCATCATGATCCAGGGCGCGAGCAGCGCTCCTGCAACCAGACCGCCACAGACCAGCGAGTGCAACATCATTTTGAGGCGATCAATTTTATGCGTGCGATGCAGATATGCCGCAGTCAACATGGTGGCCGCCGGAATGGCTGGCAGGATGTAACCGGGCAGCTTGGAACGCGAGAAGCTGAAGAACACAATAGGAATTAATGTCCACAAGGCAAGAAACAGAGATAGCCAATCGCGCTCCGGGGTAGCTGCGAGATCTTCAGCATCTTTTCCGAAATTGCGCCAGAAAGCACGCGTGGTCTCAAACAAAGCAGGAATGGTGAAGACCACCCACGGCACGGTGGCAAGGATGAAAACGGGAATGTAATACCAGAAGGGTTGTGAATGCTGGTAAAGATTGGTGCCAAAGCGTTCCAGATTATGCTCAAGAAAAAAAACGCGCAGAAACGTGGGGACTCTGATCTGCACGGCAATATACCAGGGCAGAACGACCGCGAAGAACAGGGCAAAACCCGGCAACCACAGGCTACGGACAAAAATCTTTCCGTCGCGACGCATGGCTGCATACGCGGCAACAATCAGCACGGCCATGGCAGGTGAGATCGGGCCCTTGGCCAGAGCGCCCACGCCCAGCAACACGTAAAAAGCCGCCAGCCAGAGTTTCTTGCCGGTCTCATGCCATGTCCACCACGCCAGCATGGCCACGCAGAACGGCGCGGAAAGCTGCATGTCAGTGGAAGCGCCGCGGGCAAAGCCAATCATGCCCGCGCAAGACGCGGTGATAAGGGCGGCGTCCAGCTCACTGCCAGGACGAAATCTTCGCATGAAGAAAAACACGGCCAGAACCAGCAGGGTGGCGAACTTCGCCGCCGGGACACGCGCCGCCCAGTCTTCCACTCCGAAGATTTTGTAAGACACCATTTCCTGCCAGTAAAGCAGTACGGGCTTCTCCAGCCATGGCGTGCCGTTGAGTGTGGGAACAATCCAGTCATGTCGGGCCAGCATCTCGCGGCCAATCTGCGCGTATCGCGGCTCATCGGTGCCAACCAGCCCAAAAGATCCCAGTCCGAAAAAGAAAACAAAACTACAGACACCCAGGACGAGCGCGAGTTGGACGAACAACAGTTTGGTTCTTAGGTTTGTGAGATCAGGATTCATGCGATGAGCTTTCCGGCCAGCGTTCGCAATACGAAATACGCGGTTATTGTTTTCATTGGCAGCTATTTCAAATGCGGCATGCGCGGACGCAGTTCGCGGAGTACGGTTTCTGCTGCTGACGGGATTGGGCCTTGCACCGTGAAGCCGGCGGCACATTCGTGTCCGCCACCGCCGAATTTTTCCGCGATGTCCGCCACGTTTACCGCTCCTTTGCTGCGAATGCTCACGCGGATTCTCTCCGTGGCAAGCTCACGAAAGAAGACTGCCACTTCCACGCCGGCGATGCCGAGCGCGTAATTGACCAGGCCTTCGCAATCTTCATCCATGGCGCCGCTTTGCTCCATGTCATGCCGGGTAACGGACATCCACGTGATGGCGCCTTCATGCTGCAATCCGTTCAAGGCCGCGCCCAGCAGACGCATCTTGGAAATCGGATTGGCGAAATAAACACTTTGCGCAATGTGCGCCGGGTCCGCGCCGTACTGCACCAGACATTTGGCCAGATCAAACGTGTGCGCGTTAGTGGGCGAATAGCAGAACGAACCGGTATCCGTGAGCACAGCGGTATAAAGACAGGTTGCCATCTCCGGAGTGATTTTTACCCGGGCCGCCAGCGCAAGCCTGAACACCATTTCCGCCACCGCACTGGCTGCGGGATCAATCCAGTTTAAATGCGCAAAAGTCCTGGAACTGACATGGTGGTCAATGTTGATCAGAAACAACTGCTCCAACCCTTCCAGGCGAGTGCGCTGTACGCTGTCACATTCCAGAATAACGGCGCCATCAAAGTGCCCGTTGAGGTGATGAGTACGAATGCTGGTGGTTTGGACAATCTCACCCGCATGAGGCAGCGGCTTGTAGATGACGGGAACGTTATCTGCCAGGACCACATCCGCGTGCTTGCCCATGGCCCGCAGGACTTGCATAAGGGCCAGTGAGGAGCCGATGGCGTCGCCATCAGGACGAGCATGTGAAGTCACAACAAAGCTGTTGCGCTTTTCAATCTCCTGCAAGACCTGGGAGAGCTGGTCCATGATCACCTATTTTTTACGTTTTTTGATCCTGCCCAACAACTCATCAATGCGTGAGCCATACTCCTGCGAGCGGTCCAGCAGAAACGTGAGCTCCGGCACGTGACGGACACCCATTCTTTCCTGCACCACCCGTTTGATGTAACCCTTGGCGGCGTTGATGCGCTTGATGGTCTCGTCGGCTTCATCATCGTCGCCAGAGACCTGTATGAATACGCGCGCACTCTTGCCGTCCGGCGCCATCAGCAATTCCGTCACAGTACACAGAGCGATCCTGGGATCGCCTAACTCGCCTTCCAGCATGGCCCCAATCTCTTCCTTCAGGGTCTCACCAATGCGTTTGCGATGATGTTCTCGTCCGCGCTGTTCAGGCATACATTTTCCGCTTATCTGGCAAACCTTGGAGAATAGCAGTTGAGCGGAGAGGTAGCAAGTTAGGTCTCTAAATCGCCCTTGGACGGCTGGTCGCCGCTTTCCAGATAGTCCATGAAGGAGTCCACGATCTCCGCGCCATTGTTATTGGCAATCTTAACCGCTTCGCGTTCAACATTGCGCATGAGCCCCTCCAGATAGTCGCGCGAACTGGAGATGCTGACCACTCCGATGGTGGCGCGCTGCCACAGGTTGGTGACATCGATTTCAGCCACGGAGATATTGAAGCTGTTACGCAGCCGGTCTTTCATGCTGCGGACAACTTGTCGCTTGTCCTTGAGCGAGTGCGCGGCTTCAATGCGGATTTCCAAGGTAAGGAAGGCTACGGGCATGGTCTATAAGAGCTTACCGCGGATAAACGCGGATGAACGCGGATTTCAACGATAAGCAAATGCTCAACATGAGTGAATCTTTGCCGATCACCCGATGACGCGATTTGTCCGGCTTCTCTCCCTCACTTCTTCTGACGTGAGCCCATAGATCGGCGGAGTTCTTATGTCAATCATCCCAAGGTAGGTATAGATCTGGGCGCGATGATGGACTTCATGTTCCACCATGGCGCGCAGCCACTTCCACAACGTGATGGATGCGCCGCCGGGTGTGACGCATTTCTTCTTTAAGTCTTCATCGCTGAGGCGGCCAAAGATTTCCATTGCCTCGGCGTGCTTCTGATTGAAGAACGCCAGCACATTGTCCGGGCCGTCTGCCAGTTCTTTGCCATGGCCGGGATAGCTGCTGGGTTTGAACTGAGCGTTTTCCGCGTACATGTAGCGTTCGATCGTGGCGAGGTGGCGGATAATGTCGGCAAAGCTGAACTTACCTTCGCGATACGTCCAGTCATATCTTTCTGCTGGAATGCAGGCGATAACCTTGAGCGTGCGCTGCCGCACTTTTTCGTAGTAGTCGAGAAATTCGCTTTTCGAGGTGGCTTCCATAAAGATTTAGATATTGGATTGCTCTAGAGCCAGCCCCGTTCCTTGAATATTTTATAGCCAGCTTTGGTAACCTCGGCCAGCTCCTTGAACAATGGAGCGTCAACTACGGTGAAGTTAAAGCACGCTTTACCCTGCATGCGTTTTTTGAGTTCGGGGGAGAGCTTCTGGTTGAGTTCCGGGCTGGCATACACCGGCATTAAGTGGTAACTGACGTAATTTTTTCCGGCGCGCACGGCTGCAAAGAACATGGGCCGGTCCTTGTAGGTGGGCTCCAGGCTTTCCAGGTAGTAGTATCCCGGATCCGTGCCCCGGGTAATGAGACGGCCTTCATAGGGTGAAAGGATTCCACGCAGAGCGGTAAAGACCTCTGCGAAATTGTACGAGGATGGCGACTGCTTGCCGGTTTTCGCAGTGGTCGCTGACATTTTGCCTTTCTCGAGTTGTTTCTTAGCTGTCTGGGTTGCCATTTTGTGCGTCCTGTTCCTGGTTCAGCCACTTGGGCGTCGCCAGCATTTCTTTTACCTGCACGCCGCTGAGTTGTTGCGCCATCATCGTTTGTGCCAGATTGACGATTCGCAACCCGGCAGCCTCTGTTGAGACTCCGCGGGAATGGATATTGGAAATCAGGTTGCGGCGCGCGTCATTATCGCCCTTGCGTGGGTTGAACGCCATATAGGCTGAGAGGCTTTCGGCCGTCGCCAACCCTGGACGTTCGCCGATCAGCAACAGCACAATCTTTGGCTTCAGCAGTTCGCCGACCTGGTTCATGATGCCTACGCGGCAGTGCCGAATGGCGAAGGTCTTTCCCAAGGTCCATCCCCGTTCGCCTGCAAATTGCGCGACCAACGGAAGCAAAGCGGGCACCTGGGATGCGACAGCCGTGACGGAGAGGCCGTCGCCGATGACGATTTGCAGGTCCGGGTCTGGAGGGCATTGCTGTTTTAGTTTTGATTCTGAATCGGTACAGAACTGCCGGCCCAGATCGGGACGCAAGAGGTATTCGTCTTTGGAGGCGGCTTGAGTTGTGACTTCGAAGATCTTGTATTTTTCGATGAGATCGGAACCAAGGTCGCGAATGATGTCGAATTCAGTTCTGACGGCGTCACGCGCAGCGGCGTGAGCGTGACGAAGTTCGAGTTGCGTGGCGGTGCGATATCCGGCGCCGGCCCGGTCAACCAGAACGCGTGCGGGAGTGCGTTGGCGGATTCGTTGGATGAGGTCGGACCACGCGGGTTGGAGATTTTGGTCAGTCATGAAGGATCACACCCACCACGGAGACACGGAGAACATCTGTTTTCGGCAGAGTCGATTCGATTTTGTTTCATACAGTCTCACCTGCGAACAAATACATAGACCCTTCGACTACGCCGTCGCATGCGCTCCGACTTCGCTCAGGGTGACAAAACGTGGCTGCTCTGGGAGAACTCCCTGAGGCGGCACATCCAACGTGAAAATTCTCGGGATGTTTCGACTGCGAGCCGCGACTGTTCGCGCGGCTCTGCGCTCAACATGACAAGCACTGGCAGAATGGCCTCCCTAGAGCATTATCAAGTCAACACCATCAAATAAACTATGCATCAGCTATTCAATACCGCGTCAAAGCGTTCAATCAATTGTTTGCGCGTTCTGCCGTTCTCCAATGCCGGCTCGTTCCCTTGAAAGATTTCCATCTCCTGCAGCCACGCCAGAAATTCCGGCGCCGGCTTCAAATTGAACAGCTTGCGCACGGCGAGCGCATCATGAAAGCTGGTGGACTGATAGTTGAGCATCACGTCGTCGGCGCAAGGGACACCCATGAAGTAATTGCAGCCGGCGGCGGCCAGCAGCATAAGCAGGTTGTCGGCGGAATTCTGGTCGGCGGCCGCGTGGTTGGTGTAACAGACATCGCAGCCCATGGGCAGGCCAAGCAGTTTACCCATGAAATGGTCTTCCAGGCCGGCGCGTATGATCTGGCGCTCGTCATACAAATACTCCGGCCCGATGAAGCCCACAACGGTATTCACCAGAAAAGGTGCAAACATGCGGGCCACGCCGTATGCCCGAGCTTCCAGTGTGAGTTGATCAATACCATGGTGGGCGTCAGCGGACAAAGCGCTTCCCTGGCCGGTTTCAAAGTACATCACGTTATGGGAATCGGGTGATCCGGTGATCGGATGATCTGCTGATTGATGATCTGCTGATTGATGATCTGCTGATTGATGATCTGCTGATTGATGATCTGGTGATTGACGATCATCGGGGACTGGCAACTGGCAATCAGCTTTTGTATCGAAGCGCTGTGCAGTTTTTTGCTGGCTTGCCTCTCCGATCGCTCGATCACCCGATCTACCGATCCCCCGATCTCTATGGTGCTCCAGCACTCGCTCTTGGCCTTCGCGCAACATGGCCAACGATATGCCGAAGCTTTCGTTGGCTTTCTGCGTGCCCGCCACGGACTGGAATAGCAGATCCACCGGCGCCCCGTGTTCCATCGCCTCCAACTGCGTGGATATGTGCGCCAGGCAACATGCCTGCGTGGGAATCTGGTAAGCGTCAATCAGCCGCTGCAGCGCGTGCAGGATGGCCGAAACTGTCTCCACAGATTCGGTCGCCGGGTTCACGCCGATCACGGCATCGCCACAGCCATACATGAGACCATCAAAGGCTGAGAGCAGGATTCCTGCGATATCGTCTGACGGGTGGTTGGGTTGGAGGCGAATACCCAGAACGCCGCGCTGCCCCATGGTGTTACGGCAATGCGTTTGGACTCTGATTTTGTTCGCGGCCAGCACCAGGTCCTTGTTACTCATCAGCTTGGCGGTTGCCGCAGCGATTTCCGGCGTGATGGCCCAATGCAGGCGATTCAAGTCCGCTCCCGTGGTCTGGTCGTCCAGGATGAACTCGCGAAACTGGCCCACGGTCTGGCTCTTGATCTTAGCAAACGCCTGATGGTCGTGTGATTCCAGAATCAGCCGGCTTACGTCGTCATAATCGGGATCGATCAAAGGATGGGCTACGATGTGATCCAGTGTCACATCGGCAAGGGCACTCTTGGCGGCGACGCGCTCACGCTCTGAGGCAGCGGCAATGCCGGCAAGCTGATCGCCAGATTTTTCTTCATTGGCTTTAGCGAACAGTTCAGGCAGGCCCGCGAATTTAAAGCACTCCGTCATGAACGCTTCATTATCCGCTAAAGGTGTACAAAACGAACACCTACCATGGAGGCACGGAGACACGGAGGCACGGAGAAGAGCAAGGACTTTGGGCCGCGAATTCACGCGAATGAAGGTCTTATTGCCGGATCAGCCAGTCAAAAAAACCGATGAAGCCGTTGTGAATACAGAGTTGCTAACGTAAGCACTGCCACAGCTACGACCAGAGGGAATCTCATGTTCCGCACAGGTGTCTCCTCCTGTTCAGGGGATAAATGGAGGCTAGCCGGAAAAGCTCTCAGCGGGATAGAGTGCGCAGCAGCGTTATGGTTTCAGCTTGCACAATAAATATTTCGCAACACGAGGGAGCGCGTCCCGTTGGAGATTCATTTTTGTCGAACGCCCGCCTGGAGTTACACTGTCCGGCGAAGATTACCCGTACATGTCTCCCCGGCAGATCTCTTCTTCTCATTTGTTTGACGTTCATCTATTTGACGTTCATCCCAAGTGTCACCTTGGTGCAGAGCGTGATTGCCGGTCCGAAAGAAAAAACCGGACGCAGCCTGGAAGAATGGGTCACTCTGGTTAAAAAAGAGGGACCTGCGGAACACTGATGAAGAATTGAAACGTTGGCTCAAAAAAGGTATGCCCATGGATGCCGAGGCGAGAAAAACAACGCGCGCGGCGAAATTTTCCGCGTGATCGTAGTTCCAAATGACAAAAAGTGACATTCCAACGCAAATAAAAAGGCCGCCCGGCAACGGGACGGCCTTTTCTTTCAAGGGAGAATAGTTCCAACGGAGGTTCAAAAAACCATCAGAACTTTCTATAAAAATCTTATGGGCGGCTGAAAGGCAGTGTCAAGGAATTTTTCCAGAATAAACACCTTTCTTTTCAATAACTTAAATAAACAATCAACAAGCACCCGCCAGTGACAAAAAATGTCACTTTGGCATATTTAAGGCCTTATTGACTTGCCTGAGGCGGCCCATAACCGCCTCCGTCTCAGCCATTTAGGGCTCACTTAAGGTCCAACTGGATGATCTCCACGTCCTCTGGCCTGTCAAAAAAGCGGTCCGGGTAGAGTTTTTTCGCTATAATTCGAACCCCGCCAAAAGCGAATCCCAGGATCAATGCTACCAGCAGGATCATTCCAATCAGGGTGAAGATTGCCATCAGAATACTGCCAATATTGTCCCGCGGGTTGGGCTTGGTGGGCTGGTTCCAGGTGACGTCGGCGTCATAGTTCACTGAGGCCAGGAGGGACTGCGCTTCACTCTCCGGAATATTACCGTTCACCGCCGCTACCAGCGGTCCCGTACGTTTGAAATAGAACGGTCCGCCCGCCAACCCGGCTGACTGAAACGCCTTAAGCCTTTCTCCCGCGATCTGCGGCGTAGGATAGGCAATCAGCGTAAGGTTGGCGCTTCCGTTGGAGCTGCGATAGTTGGCGAACTCAACTTCCGGACTCACGCTGAAATTGACCAGCGCAGATGGAATCGGCACTCCCTGTCTCTGCAATGCCACCGGACCGACAATGTAGCGTGCGCTGTGCTTCACCAGCGAAGGCCTGGGCACATTCAACGGCAAGGTGGGTAAGGCAGACGTGTTGCCCCTGGGCCGCGGCAGCGAATCCGCCAGCGCTCTCAGGTCAGCCGCGGACATCGCCGTAACCTGGTCGAGCGTGGCGTCCACCAGAATATTGGCGCGATAGAACAGGATCCGCCGGTTATTGGAGGCGCCATCATCGCCAATCTTCTCCGTCTGCATGAGCGGTTGTAGATAATAGGTAAACGCTCCGTAAGCGCCGCTGGCGTCATTGAAACGGGCGGCTTTGATCTGCATCTGGCGGCCATTGCGCATGTACGTCGCGTTCTCATACCCGGCAAAGCCATATTCTTTCAGGACAGGGGCGTCGGTTGCATCGGCGGAGGCGGCGTCTGTTCCGGTTTTCACAGACGACTTCTCTTCCTGCCAGCCATTGAACGTGGCGGGCAGAAGAGTGCACCGCCAAACCAGCGACCAGCACCAACATCAACAAACGTTTATTCATATTTGCGAAAAACACCCCTGTATTTAGACACCATTGGGCCTTATGGAGATTCTAGTCCTCCGGAGGGGAGAGTGGGGATTGGGCCTGGCAACTCCGTCAACGAGGCAGCGTTTTCATTAGCTGCCGAGTAGGTGGGGGACCTTGTGTTTTTGGGTCTGTTTGGCATAAGGCAGGCGCAAGGTCCCTCCGTCCTACTCACGCGCTGACGAAAGCGCGCGTTCGCTTTTACGGACGTCGGGATGACGAATGTATTTTTTATCTAAGACGCGGCATGCCGCGTTTCTACGTCGAGTGTATCCTTAGACCTTAATCCACCTCATGGCTACCCTCCTTACCCACGCCTTTGTCGGCGCTACACTGGCGGACATCAAACGTCCGTCAGCGCAACTTACGCGATTGTGGATCGTGGCTGCCTTGTGTTCCATGCTTCCAGACGTTGACGTTATCGGGTTTGCCTTCGGCATACGCTACGGAGACCTCTGGGGACATCGAGGCATGACGCATTCTTTGTTGTTCGCAGCGGTCATCGGCTTCGCGGTAGCTCTGTTCGTCAGCGAACGCGGGAAAACAATCATCACCGGGATTTGGCTTTTCCTCATCACTGCCTCGCACGGCGTGCTGGATGCTATGACCAGTGGCGGACTGGGCGTCGCCTTCTTCTCGCCTTTTGACCGACACCGTTACTTCTTTCCGTGGCGACCGATTGCCGTCTCGCCCATCGGCACACATGGACTGGCTTCGGCGCGAATGGCGCATATTATGATCACCGAGTTTCATTGGCTTTGGATACCGATCACTGTGGTGTGGCTGATGGCACACAGTTTACGACGAAAAGGGAGCAATCAAAATCTGGGTCAGAGCTAGCCGACCTGAGTGCGATGAATACACTCATTCCATCCTTACGCATTAACGCATCGCGATGGCTTCTGCCAAATTTGCTGTCCTCCGTGGTTACTGGCCCTAGTCCCCTAGTCACTGCTCGCGCCGGCCAATTCCAGCTCCAAATCGGTTAAACTAGAGACAATGGCTCACATACAGCGCAGGAAGAGTGTTACGGCAAAAATCGGCAATGTCCGCGTAGGCGGAGATGTGCCCGTGGTCGTCCAGTCCATGACCAACACGGACACGGCGGACGTTCCGGGAACCATACAGCAGGTGGCCCAACTGGCCCGTGCCGGGTCAGAACTGGTCCGCGTGACCGTGAACAATGACGCCGCAGCCAAGGCGCTGCCCGCGATTGTGGAAGGCCTGGCCAAACAGAACATACACGTCCCCATCATCGGGGACTTCCATTACAACGGCCACCTTCTACTCACAAAATATCCGGAGTGCGCTCAGGCCCTGGCCAAGTACCGCATCAATCCAGGCAATGTGAGCGTTGGCCGCAAGGACGACAACAATTTCCGCGCCATGGTGGAAGTGGCCGTGAAAAACAAGAAGCCGGTACGCATTGGCGTGAACTGGGGATCACTGGACCAGCAGCTCCTTACGCGCATGATGGACGAGAATTCCAAATCTGCCGAACCAAAAGATGCACGCGACGTGACCATGGAAGCCATGGTGGTGAGCGCGCTGCGGTCGGCTGAGATCGCCGAAGAAGCGGGTCTGCCGCATGACCATATTCTGCTGAGCGCGAAGGTGAGCGGCGTACAGGATTTGATCGATGTTTACCGCAGCCTGGCTTCGCGTTGCGATTACCCGCTGCACCTTGGTCTGACGGAAGCCGGTATGGGCGCCAAAGGAATTGTCAGCAGCACCGCCGGACTGGCCGTACTGCTACAGGAAGGTATTGGCGATACGATTCGCGTATCACTCACGCCGGCGCCCAATGGCAATCGCACAGAAGAAGTACTGGTCGCACAACAGATACTTCAGTCGCTGCAGATTCGCAGCTTCACTCCACAGGTGACCGCGTGTCCCGGATGCGGCCGCACCACCAGCACCTTCTTCCAGGAAATGGCCGAGCAGATCCAGACCTACCTGCGTGACAGCATGCCGGTGTGGAAAGAAAAATATCAGGGTGTGGAAGAACTGAAGCTGGCCGTAATGGGCTGCGTGGTCAACGGCCCCGGCGAATCGAAGCATGCCAACATCGGAATTTCATTGCCAGGGACATTTGAAGAGCCCAAAGCGCCCGTGTTTGTTGACGGACGCCTGATGACCACGCTGAAGGGCGACCGCATTGTCGCCGAATTCATAAAAATTCTGGATGAGTACGTTGAATCCCGCTACGGCGCCGGCGCACTCACCGCGAGCAGGTAGAGGTTTCATCTCGAGCGTAGCGAGAGATCCCTGCCTGCTTCGAGAAACCGCATCATTGCAATCCCGGTGGCGGCGAGGCCGATCAACGTGCCGAACCGCCCGCACCAGGTGCATTCGCTCCTTGAACCACGAGACTTGCCTACAAGTGGTTTGGAGCGCAGCGACACAACTAATTGGCCAGCAGGCTGTAGCTGATCGCCAGCCATGCGCTGAAAGCCACAACCACCATGCTGATGCGGACCGCCCCATTATCGATTACGTTATTCCATTTCGCGTCCATAAAATCGCTCCTGATTTCACTCAATGAATTTCGGTTGAAGTAACTTGCTTATGCTTCTTTTGACGTCTGCAAGTTCCTTTGGTTAGTAATACGGCGGGCGCAAAAAAAGGTTCCATACTTTGAAAGAAATCTATGTTGTTCTTTACCAGGATTTAATCGAACTTGCTGCTATCTTTGGCGGCGCACGCACGTCTTACTAAACAATTCATTCTTTTTCTCTCAAACCCGAGCGGGTGCGAAATGAAGAGGAAGGCGGAAACCGGCAGTCGGCGATCTTTGCAGTTGGCCCAGACCTCACAGCCAGCTTCAGGCATTGCTTTCTGGTTTCGAATTCCAATCGCTTCGCACCCTGAGGGTGATTCAAACCAGAGAACAGGAGCCACTCTGGCCAGCAGTTTCCCTTTACCTGCCGTTCTCATCCAACCACCGCAGTACTACTTTCCTCTTCCGTTGGAGAGATGGCATGCAGTTGCGCAAGGTGATTCCTCAGCCCAGGCAAATCAAACCTGAAACAGCCAAAGAGCGGGTCACCCAAGCTGGTCCAGCAAAAGTTGAAGCCACCAAAGAGAGAGCTTCACCGTGGAAACTGGGCGGACTCACGGCGATGCAACTTGGCAAGCGCGTGTACGAGGAGTTCGACGAAGATGAAGTGCCTACCCGCTCAGCGGCTCTGTCTTATTACTTCATGTCCGCGCTCATTCCCATGCTGTTCTTCCTGATTACGTGTCTGGGCCTGTTTACCAAGAGTCATGACTTGCGCCACAGCCTGCTCAGCTACATACAAGAGTTCATGCCACCCGACGGGTTTACTGTTCTGATGCGGACGCTGCGTGAAGTCGCCACACACAGCAGCGGACTCAAGCTGGTCCTAGGCCTGGTGCTTGCCTTGTGGTCAGGTTCCGGGGGAATGCGTTCCATCATGGATGCACTCAATCGCTGCTATCACGTCGGCGGAGGCCGTCCGTTATGGAAGCGCGTACTGCTTTCCATGGCGCTTACCGCAGCCATTTCCGGATTGACGATTCTCGCGCTTGTCATCGTTTTGTATGGCGGAGCGATTGCCCAGTTTGTTGGCGATCACACTGGACTGAGCAACGTTACGATCCTGCTCTGGAAAGGTGTCCAGTGGCCGCTTGCGCTGTTCTTCGTAGTGTTTTCGTTCGCCTTGATCTATTACTGGGCACCTGACGCTGACCAGCAATGGGCCTGGATCACGCCAGGCAGCCTGATCGGCGTTCTCCTGTGGATTGGCGCGTCCATCGGCTTCCGTGTCTATCTGCATTATTTCAACAGCTACGGAAAGACTTATGGCTCACTCGGTGCTGTCATTGTGCTACTGCTGTGGCTGTATATCACCGGAATGGCCATTTTGGTCGGCGGCGAAATCAATTCTGAAATTGAAAATGCTGCAGCGCGCCGCGGCCATCCTGAAGCCAAGGAAGAAGGCGAAAAGGCAGCCTAGAAGAATTTCAAATTTGAAATTCAAAATGCTCTTCTACGCCGTCGTTTTTTCCGGTTGTAGCTGGACCGGAGCAGCGTTGGGCGCCAGCGGCAATTCAATCGTGACAATCAAGCCGTCTTTGGCGTTCTGCGCGCGAATGGAGCCGCCATGCAGCTTCACCGTTCTATCGGCGATCGAGAGACCCAGTCCCACGCCGCCGCTGGCACGTTCCCGCGCCTCGCTCACCCGGTAAAAAGGTTCGAAGATATGTTGCAGCTCTGCCTCGGGAACGCCCGGACCATGATCGCGCACGGTGAGCACTGCCGTGTCAATGCGCCAGTGTAGAGCCACTTCCACGCTTGTGCCTTCGGCGGTATAGCGAACGGCGTTACGGACCACGTTCTCCACGGCGCTGCGTAACAGCTCCACGGATCCACGCACGCGGCAATGCTCAAGCTCACTGGCCGTTACCGATTTGTGCAACGGCTTGGCTTCGTAATCTGCATCATCAATCACCTGATGCACAATCTCTTCCAGCACCACGATTTCCGGCGGGACGCGTTCAGAACCGCTTTCCAGCTTGGTCAACGTGAGTAGCTGCCCAACCAACTGGTTCACGCGCTCAGTTTCCTGCTCAATCCGATTGAGGGCTGAAACCGCTCTGCCATCGGCCGATTTGCGTGCCAGTTCCAGGGCCACCGTAAGACGCGCCAGCGGAGAACGCAGCTCATGAGAGATGTCCGCCAGCAGGCGCTTTTGCGATGAGATCAGATTTTCAATGCGCTCAGCCATATGATCAAACTCACGGCCCAGGTTGGCGAGCTCATCGGCGCGATTGCCCAATTGAGGTGAAACGCGCGCCTCCAGATTTCCTTCCGCGAATGCCTTCACCGTGGACTGCAGCTTTTTAACCGGATTGGTCAGATAAAGTGCCAGAAAATAGCAGACCAGTCCGGCAATTAGGATACTGACCACCAACCGTGCGGGAGAAAACGCATCTGGCCTTGGCAGCACCGGCTGGCGCAGGCGCGTGACGAAAATGTAACTGCGGCCGCTGGCCGCTTCCACTGACCTGCCCCAGGTCAATCTTCCCAGCACAATGTGAGCCACATGTTTCTGCTGATCACGAACTTCCACCGCAAGATCGGTTGCCGTCCAAGTGGTCGGTGTGATGGGTTTGGCTGCGCTGTCAAAAAGAAATATCTCAGTGCCTGATTCCTTTTGCGATCGAGAAGTATATTGTGCAAAGGCCGCCGGCCCTTCGCGGTCATAAACCTGTACCGCGGACTCGGCGTAGAGGTTCAATGACTCGCCGAAAGCGCCGCGCCGCTGTTCCGGCATCGGCAACTGCGAAAGTGAGATCCAGAACATCAGGTTCCAGGCCCCAAACATCATGGCCGCCGCAAGCCAGAACCACATGAAGATCTTGAAAAACAAACTGCGAAAGATGAGAAAACGCGGAAGTGTCACGGCTGCTCTCCCGGTAAAAGATATACATACCCGCTGCCACGGATGGCTTTGATGCGCTCCTGATCGCCATCATAAGGGCCCAGCTTGCGCCGCAGGTTGCTTACATGCACGTCAATGCTGCGGTCCATGGGTGACATGGGACGAGCCAGCGCAGCCTGCGTAAGATCCTCACGGCTGATGATCTTGCCCGGGCTGCGGAGAAACGTGTACAGCAGATCGAACTCGGCACCGGTCAACGTCACACTTTTACCCGCACAGGTCACGCTGCGCGATTCAGGATGCAGCTCAACATCGGCAATGTGGATCGGTTGTCCCGCAGCCGCCACGCCGCCTGTGGTTGTGCGCCGCAGGATGGCCCGCAGACGCGCTACCAGCTCACGGGGATTGAACGGTTTGGGCAGATAGTCATCCGCACCCAGTTCCAGGCCCAGTATGCGATCCAGTTCACTGCCGCGCGCCGTCAGCATCAGCACCGGCACGCTGCTCTTCTGGCGTAGCTGCTTCAGCACATCCAGTCCACTCATGCCCGGGAGCATCACGTCCAGAATCACCACGGCATATGGGTTGTTAAGCGCTTTTTCCAGTCCACCCGGACCATCGTGCGCGGCGTCCAGCTCAAGCTGCTCACTCTGTAGATACTCTTCCAGAAGCTTGCTTAACTCGGCATCATCATCGATCAGCAGCACTGAGACCATAACTTTCACCTTATATCCAAGCTCAAAATCAAGCAGTTAAGAAATGTGAAGGGTACCAGAACCCGATTTACAACTCCTAACCTTCAGCTCCGCCCAGTGGGGTTAATACTAACGGCAGACCAAAACCGCTTTAATACATGGATTCGGCTGCCGTTCGATTGTAAAAGGAGTTCGTGTGAACAAGAAATTATTCCTGGTACCAGTGGCAATCATTCTGGCGGTGGCAGCCGGTCTGGCAGGTACGGTCTACGGGCAAGGTCCCAAGGCAGGTTTCGGCCATCACCGTGGTGGGATGCTGAAACACATGGCCAAGGCATTGAATCTTACTGACTCTCAGCAGGGTCAGATCAAGACCATCATGCAGGGTGAACGGGCAAAGATGCAGTTTCTGAGGCAACAGCTTCGCCAGAACGAACAGGCGCAGAATGCCGCCACCACCGGTGACTTCAATGAAGCTCAGGCGCGCGCCTTCGCTCAAAAACAAACCCAGATCATGAATGACCTGATCGTGGAAAAACAACGCATGAAATCACAGATTTATGCCGTGCTCACTCCTGACCAGCGCCAGAAAGCGCTCCAGCTCATGCAACAGCGTGAACAGCGCCATCAGGAACGCATGCAACAGAAGTCTCAACAGCAAGCGCAACCAAGTCAGTAAGTCTTCTTCTCTCCTTATCTTTTTTCTTCCCTCCAGAGGAAAACGGGCGGGCACTTTGCTCGCCCGATTTTTTTGAGAGAGTCTGCGAACACGGATTCTGAGCTGCCGGAATAATCAAGGTCAACTAGCGCAGCGGAGCAGTAACAAAGTTTATTCGGTCATTCTTTACGGTGGAGAACAGGAAGCCATCATGGCGGGAAAAGCAGACATTGTTGTTGCCCGTTTCTTCGCTCGGCTCGTACAGCCCAAACTTTTCACCGTCAGAGGCATTGATCACCAGATAGCGAAATTCGAGTTTCTTCCCTTCCGCTTTAGCGAAAGAGATCGCCAGGAGGCCTTCTGAATACTGCACACTGAGACTCGAAAACTCTGGTCCCGGCTTGGTGAATGGGATCCTTCTTTGGATTTGCCCAGACGGCGAAACGACCAGGACTTTGTCAGAACTCAGTACGTATACGTTTCCGTCGGCACCGATAGCTGCTCCACCTTCAGGTAAGTGAGTTGCCTGCTCGCCGGGATTCATCTCCCCCAATCCAGCTTTATCGATCTGCTTGATCAAGGTGCCCGAAGGCTTGAACAGTGCCAGATATCGCTTTCCAGCCAGATCTTTCGCCGCCTCGCGGCCATAGTAACCGTAAAAAAGAATTGTGCCGTTGAGAAAAACAGAAAAATGCTCGCCCACTATTTTGGCCGGCACGTCCAGCTTCGCCTGGCTGATCATTCGGCCGTCGCCACTGAAGCCGAACACAATCGGGTGATAATCTTTGTCTCCCGCTAGAACCTTTAGGACTCCATCTGGCGAAACCGAGAAGTCAATGAATGACATCTCATCGGCAATGTCATCTGGAAGCTTATAGAGCGTGCTCTTTTCGCCGGAGAGCGAAAAGCTCAAGATGGACGCCTGCCGGTAAGAACCGTTGAACACGTGATAGTAAGTGTTAAAGTCTCGGTCGCACTGGATCACTCCCGTCGCACTGAATGGGGGCACTTGCAACAGATGGCTGCTGGAAGCAGTGAGCGGTCTCGGTTTTTCCGGCGCTATGCTTTGCGCCAGGAGACCGCTCAATAAAATAACTAGAAACGGATGAACCATCAGTTTCCATTACCTCTAGTTGCTTGAACGTCTCGGCTTCGCTGAGTTGCAGCAAGCCACCTCTCAAACGAGCCATTATCAGTGCTGCATGTCACAACCGTCCGTGAAGCGAACTCTTTGCCGAACTTGTCCTGATTTCATCGTCCAGCGTTTTTGAAATCAGATTGATTTTAGCCTTTGGTCCACCTACACAGCCTGATGCTTCTCCCACGCTGCACGAAGAACCACAGAAATTTTGAAAAGCAAAATTCTGGCAACCTTCGCCTTGTCCATTGGGTTCGCATATCTGCGCGGTGGTTTGCTTACCTGTGCAGGGACATATGGTGTTGGTGAAACGAACCACGGCATGAGCTTGGCAATTTTGAGCTCGTGTGTTGATACCGGATACCAAGAAAAGTACTGCAAGCGTAGTGAAAGTTCTCTTAAACATCCTTTCAATGGATATCTTAAGGGTGTTCCCATTCTCATTCTTCGTTCTTGAAAGGTATTTCTGGCTCACGTTGCCAAATTGGGAATCTTCTGAAGAGCTAGATCGCCCCAAATGTCTCAGGAAAATCTTAGAAACAGATGTAATGAGAGAGAAAACAAGAGAGAGAGGGAGCAAGGCTGTAACATTGTCCTCGTGCCCGTTACCGGTTGCACCGGCCAGCCACTTTTGACCGACTTGCCTGCGACGCCACCATCATCACGCTTTCGCGCGGTTTGGAGCGCAGCGACAGAAGTAAAGCCCCGTGAGCCCACTGCATCAAGCGCCTTCACTCTTCCGCCAGGACCACGCCCTTCAGCGGTTTGGAGCGCAGCGACAAGGTAAAATAGGAGCGCATGCCCACTGGCTCAGAAATTCGCGAAACCTTCCTGCGCTTCTTTGAAAGCAAAGGCCACAAGCGCGTCCGCTCATCGTCCCTGGTCCCGGCGAACGATCCGACCCTTCTGTTTATCAACGCCGGCATGAACCAGTTTAAGGACGTGTTTCTTGGCAATGAAACGCGGGATTACGTCCGTGCCGCCACTGCGCAAAAGGTAGTCCGTGCCGGCGGCAATTCTTTGAGATGCTGGGCAATTTCAGCTTTGGCGACTACTTCAAGCGCGAAGCGATCGCCTATGCATGGGAGTTGGTCACGTCGCCGCAGTGGTATGGTGTGCCGAAAGAGCGGCTGTATTGCACCATCTTCAAAGGCGAGCAGGGCATCCCTCGGGATGACGATGCGGAGAGATTCTGGCTCGAGGTCGGCGTAGCCAAAGATCGCATTTTTGAGATGGGCATGAAGGACAATTTCTGGTCCATGGGTGATACAGGCCCCTGCGGTCCCTGCAGTGAAATTCATTACGACATGGGCCCCGCGGCTTCTGACGAAGGCCATGCCGACTGCAAGTTCCCCTGCGAATGCGGCCGTTACGTGGAGATATGGAACCTGGTCTTCATGCAGTTTGATCGCGATGCAGAAGGCACGTTTAATCCACTGCCTCAGCCTTCCGTCGATACCGGCATGGGACTGGAACGCATTGCGGCTGTGCTGCAAGGCAAGCTGTCAAATTACGAAACTGATCTTTTTACGCCATTAATTCAGGCGGCTGCCAAACTCACCGGCGTTAATCTGGGACGCGAGCTTGCCGCGGAGCGCGGATCGAAATCCGCGGCATCATTGCGTGTGATCGCTGATCACGCCCGCGCCACCACTTTCCTGATTGCTGACGGAGTGGTTCCGGCCAACGAAGGCCGCGGCTACGTGCTGCGCAAAATTCTTCGTCGCGGGATCCGTCACGGACGCCTTTTAGGCGCGGAAAAGCCTTTCATGTATCAGATGGTCTATGCCGTGCGCGACCTGATGAAAGGCGCTTATCCGGAACTGGAAGAACAAGCTGATCGCGTGTCAAAAGTGGTGCATGAAGAAGAGCGCCGCTTCGCGCACACGCTGGATGCGGGTCTCTCGCGGCTTGAGGCCGACTTGCAGGCTGTGCGCAAAGATATGGCGGACGCGCAGCGCATGGTGGCGGCACAGGACCCGCACGTGGACTCCGGCGTCGGCCGCGCGACCATGGCGCAGTATCGTTTTCAGGCGGAGCGGGGCATGCGCTACCGCGGCGACCACGCCTTCAAACTCTATGACACCTTCGGTCTGCCTTTTGACTTCATCATGGACGCCTGCCGTGACGCGGGGATCGCGCTT
>WNFA01000392.1_pt1 | contig 45659 bp, 45 predicted proteins | sample 5400481 | NCBI WGS metagenome assembly WNFA01 (sample SAMN13153340, study PRJNA577476) | soil metagenome | isolation source: 120 cm saprolite under Douglas fir tree site 2 hole 1 replicate 2 | place: USA:California | collected 2015-04-18 | reverse complement strand
ATATGGCATCCTTGTGCGCGAAAGCCTCGGAAGTGTCAAGACACTGACAATACACTGACAACTGTTGTCAAACTGCACGCGCGACCTCTGTCAAGTTCGCAATTCTTGAGTCTCCGTCGCGTTGGTGTTCCCCTTGCACCTTTGCCGCAAGCGGGGAGGAGCACGAGCGATGCGCTCTATGGATCTCCGCCTCCTGCTGGCCGGGGGAGCCTTGTTCTCGATCTCGGCGGGCGCGACGAGCTGGGTCTGGGCCGACTGGTCGGGGCAGCCGACCCGGCTCGCCGCCGCCGAGCATTACGCGTCTGCGATGACGACCCGCGTCGCTCTGCCACTGCTGGTCAGGCCTCAGGACGTCGCAGTCGCCAAGGAGTATGGCCGGTGGCGCGGACCGGCCGAGGAGCCAGCGCTGCCGGACATCGCGGGCCGCTGGTTGGGTATCTGGAGTGGGTACGGGGTGATGGCCCGCCGCACCAGCACCGCGCGGGCGGAGTTCATGCAGGCCGGCCGGTGGGGGTGGGGCAAAATCGCTCTGGCCGATACCCTCGCGGCCGACGTTCCTGTCGTCGTCTCTTATCGGGGCGCGCTCGGCGTGCCGGTGGTGTTCGACGTGTTTCAAACAGCAGTCGTCGTGAAGCACGAGGCCGGGGGCCGCCACCTGACTGCGGTCTTCAAGATAGATGGCGACCAGTTGGTGGGGATGCTGCGCGGCTACGGCACTCTCATCGTGCTCGCCCGCCAGCGGTGAGCCGCCCGCGATGAGCCGGCGACTCAGCCTTCGCCTAGTTACCGCGCGCGCGGTCGACGAGGTGCCGGAAGGGCTCGCCGACGACGAATCGCAGGTTTACGACCAGCCCGTCACGCGTGTGGTCGGAGTGGGACTCGTCGGTGCGGAGCAGGACGCGGCGAGCCGCGATCAGCCGCCGGCCTTGGGGGTGACGCCAGCGGCCGTCGCCTCCCGGTGACCGTCCCGCGAAGCCTCACAGGCGGCGCCTGCGCCGTTTCTGTGGATCGCGAGATCCTTGATCGTCGGCGAGGTCCCGCAGAGGGGGCACTTGGGATCGCGCCGCAGCCTGACCTCGCGGAAGCGCATGCCGAGCGCGTCGTAGGTCAGAAGCCGCCCGATCAGCGGCTCGCCGATGCCGAGCAGCAGCTTTACGGTCTCTGTCGCTTGAATCGTTCCGACCACTCCTGGGAGCACGCCCAGGACACCGGCCTCGCTTCAGGAGGGGACGAGGCCCGGCGGCGGTGGTGTCGGGTAGAGGCAGCGGTAGCAGGGGCCCTGGCCGGGCGCGAACACCGTCGCCATGCCCTCGAACTGGAAGATCGACCCGTGGACGTTGGTCTTGCCGGCGAGGAAGCAGGCGTCGTTCACGAGATAGCGCGTCTCGAAGTTGTCCGAGCCGTCGACAACGAGGTCGTAGTCGCGGATCACGTCCATGACGTTGTCGACGGTGATTCGGGTCGCCAGGGGGATCACGTTGACGTCGGGGTTGAGCGCCCGGAGGGTCCGCGTGCCCGATTCGACCTTGGGCTTGCCGATGTCGGCCGTCGTGTGGAGCACCTGGCGCTGCAGGTTCGTGATATCGACGGTGTCGCCGTCCATCAGTCCGAGCGTTCCCACGCCCGCCGCGGCCAGATAGAGGGCGGTGGGCGAGCCGAGCCCGCCGGCGCCGATTAGCAGCACCTTGGAGCGCAGGAGCTTTCGCTGCCCCTTGTCGCCCACCTGAGGGAGCAAGAAGTGACGGCTGTAGCGCTGGATCTGGTCGGCTGTCAGCGGGACCTCACGGACAGTCGGTAGCCCGGACTGCACCCACTTCTGATAGCCGCCCTGGAGATTGATGACGGTCGAGTAACCCAGTTCCTTGAGTGCTTTCGCGGCCAGCATCGAGCGAAGGCCGGTCTGGCAGTAGAGGACGATTGGCGTGGACGGATCGCTCACCGCCGTCCCGACACGGAACTCGAGGAAGCCGCGGCTGATATTCGACGCCGCTTCGAGGTGCCCGTCCCGGTACTCATCGGGATCTCGGACATCGATGATGACCAGTTTGTCGCCCGTCTCAAGGCGCCGCGCGACCTCGGCCGGCCCCTCTTCCGGGACGACCTGTCTCGCCTCGGCCAGCATCTCCTTCAGCGTCTTCATGGCTTCGATATTACCCCTATTCCCGGTCGGTTCAAGGGTGATGGCCTATCGATGACCCTTCGTCGAGGTCGGACAGCGCTGCTATACTCACAGAATTCCATGACGAATTCCATCAAGGGCATCATCCTCGCGGGGGGATCGGGGACGCGGCTCTACCCCTTGACCCACGCCGTGAGCAAGCAGCTCGTCCCGATCTACAACAAGCCGATGATCTACTACCCTCTGTCGACACTGATGCTCGCGGGCATCACCAGGATTCTCGTCATCACGACTCCCCAGGACCAGGACGCGTTCAGGCGGCTGCTCGGCGACGGCGGCCACTTCGGCATCGCCATCGAGTACGCAGTCCAGCCGCGGCCCGAGGGTCTGGCGCAGGCGTTCATCATCGGCCGGCGCTTCATCGGCGACGACCGGGTCGCGCTGGCGCTCGGCGACAACGTGTTCTACGGCCACGGCCTTCCCGAGTACCTCAAGCACGCCGCCGAGCGTCGGTCGGGCGCGACGGTGTTCGCGTACTGGGTCCGCGATCCCGAGCGCTACGGCGTCGTCGAATTCGGAGCCGACGGCCGCGCGGTCGGGCTCGAGGAAAAGCCCGCCAAGCCGCGCTCGTCGTACGCGGTGACCGGACTCTATTTCTACGACAACCAGGTGGTCGAGCTCGCGGCGGGGCTCAAACCCTCCGCGCGCGGAGAGCTGGAGATCACCGACGTGAACGCGGCCTATCTCCGGCGCGGACAGCTCCAGGTCGAGAAGCTCGGCCGCGGAATCGCCTGGCTCGACACGGGCACCCACGAGGCGCTCCTGCAGGCGTCGACCTTCATCCAGACGATCGAGGAGCGGCAGGGGCTCATGGTCGCCTGTGTCGAGGAGATCGCGTTCCGGATGGGCTACATCACGGCGGACGACGTGCTCCGCATCGCGCGTCCGATGAAGGACAATTCGTACGGGCAGTACCTGTTGCGCCTGGTCGAGTCCGAGCCGTAAGATCGGGGAGACTCGATGGACCTCACGCCCGCTGCCAAGCGCGCATTCCAGATCCAGTCCTACGGCCCGGCGTCCTCGATCGACGGCGTCGAGATCGTCGAGCTCAAGCGATTTTCGGACGACGGGGGAAGCATGACCGAGCTGGCACGCCTGACGGACGGCCATCCCCAGGCGGTTGCGGGCTTCACGCTCCGTCAGATCAACTACAGTGAGGTCGAGCCCGGAGCGATCAAGGCGTTCCATCTCCATCAACGCCAGACCGACGTCTGGTACGTGCCGCCGACCGACCGGATGCTCCTGGTCTTGCTCGACGTGCGGCAGGGCGCGAAGACCGAAGGCGCGCGTATGCGGCTCACCCTCGGCGCCGGCGCCTCTCGCCTCGTGCGCATCCCGCCCGGGGTCGCGCATGGCGTACGGAACCTCGCGGCGACGGCGGGCCGGATCATTTACTTCACCGACGTCCATTTCTCGCCCGAGCCATCGATGTGCGACGAGGGCCGGCTGCCGTGGGACTACGCGGGCGCGGAGATCTGGGACGTGACGCGCGGGTAGCGACGTGAAGCTGCTGGTCACCGGCGGTAGCGGGTTCATCGGCTCCAACTTCATCCGTCACGTCCTCGCGACGCATGCTGACGACCGCGTCGTCAACCTCGACAAGCTGACCTACGCGGGGAACCCTGCCAACCTGGCGGACCTCGAGCGCGACCCGCGTTACGCGTTCGTCCGGGGCGACATCTGCGACCCGACGCTCGTGCGGGACGCGGTTCGCGGGGTCGACGCCGTCGTAAATTTCGCCGCCGAGAGCGTCGTCGCCGATACCTTTGTCCCGATTCACTGGGGTCACGGGATCAAGATCGCTAGCATCGAAGAACTCTTTGAGACGTACGGCGCGAAACGCGGAGTGCTCATCGACGGCAGCGGGGTCGAAGTCGTCGAGCCGAACTTACCGCTGTTCGCCCTGGCCTTCCGGAATGGGATGGGGCAATGGAAGCAAATCACGCACATAACCCGCCATCGCTACACGGGGAGAGTCGTCAGGCTACGGCAGAAGTGGGGAAGCGTCACCGTGACGCCCAACCATTCCGTGTACAACGCAGACGCGCAGCTGGTGGCCGCGGAGACAAACCCCGAGCTATTGGCGGTACGCAAGATCAATGTGGACCGGAGCCGCCATCGCGACTACATCGAGATTTGCCTTCCGAGCATCAAGTCCGTGGACGGGCGCTTGTACACCCGCACCGCCAAGGGCGGCGGCCGGCCGCGAGAAGTCTACGTCCAGCAGTCATTGAAGGGCGAGGCGCTGCTTGCGCTGATGCGCTTCCTCGGTGCCTATGTCGCCGAAGGAAACGCGCTCTTCAACAAGGCCAACGGCTCGTGGCAGGTCTGTATCGGGAACACCGATCTCGCGTTTCTCGAGGAACTGCGTAACGACGCCGAGCTATTCACAAACGCCGGTAGCAGTATCACCACTCGCGCGCGCCCGAGGGCGCATCAGCTCACGTTCAGTTCGCGAATCGTCCACCTCCTGGCCACCACACTGTGCGGTGCGCACTCGTATGAGAAGCAGGTTCCTGAGGCGCTATACACTCTGACCGACGAGTTCAAGAACGCCTTCTTGGACAGCTACCTGCGTGGTGATGGCAACGTCCAGGAGTACAAGACTGTAAGCTCGAGTCGGCTCACCACGAACTCGGCCAAGCTGGCCGCCGGTCTCGGCCTTTTGCTCAGCATGATGGATCTCGACTATTCGCTGTACTACCGTGACGCCAGGGGCAACCAGCGTCCAGCGTATGCGATGAACCTAGTCTTGACCTACGATACGCGTGGCGAGTCCCTGTACAGCGAGAATCAGTATGAAGGCTACGTCTATGATCTTGGCGTCGAGGACGCTCACAACTTCGCTGCTGGCGTCGGGAATGTCGTGGTACACAACACGCACGTCGACCGTTCGCTCAATGACGCCGACGCTTTTCTGCGCACCGACGTCTTCGGCGTGTTCACGCTGCTCGAGGCCGTGAAAGAGCTGAAGATTCCGCGCTTCGTCCACATCGGCACGGACGAGGTGTACGGATCGGTCGAGCACGGCTCGTCCCGCGAGAGCGATCCGGTCCGGCCGTCCAATCCGTATTCGGCGTCGAAGGCCGGCGGGGACCTGCTGGCGCTGGCCTACTGGCACACGCACCGGGTACCGGTGCTGATCACCCGCTCGTCCAACAACTTCGGGCCCTACCAGTATCCGGAGAAGGTCGTCCCGCTCTTCGTGACCCACGCCCTCGACGACAAGCCGCTCCCGCTCTACGGCGACGGCAGGAACGTACGCGACTGGCTCTACGTCCTCGACAACTGCGCCGGCATCGACCTGGTGCTGCGCAAGGGGGCCGACGGCGAGGTCTACAATATCGGGGGCGGCCACGAGGTCGAGAACATCGTCCTCACGCGGCAGATCCTCCAGCTCACCGGCAAACCGGAGACCCTGATCCAGCCCGTGAAGGACCGCCCCGGCCACGACCGGCGCTACTCGGTCGACTCGAAAAAGGTCCGCCAGCTCGGCTGGACGCCCCGGCACCGGTTCGGGGAGGCGCTCGGGGCGACGGTCGCCTGGTATCGCGAGCACGAGACATGGTGGCGGCCGCTCACGTCCGGAGAATTCCGCGCGTACTACGACAAGCAATACGGCCACCGCTGACCCAGGGAGACGTTCGATGAGGCGAGCCGTGACGCTGGCGCTGGTCCTGTCGCTTCCGACTCTCGCGCTCGGGGCGCCGCCGTCCGTCCAGGAGCGGCGGCTCCATCCCGGCGAGGTCTCGGCCCTCCCGTCGTTCGTCAGGCGCGTCGAGCCCGCCGTCGTCGCGCTGCGCGTGCGGAACGCCGACGGCGCCACTTCCTCAGCGCGGCTTGGCAGCCGCCGCTTCGGTAGCGGCGTGATCTTCGATCAGCGTGGCTACGTGCTCACGGTGAGCTATCTGCTGCTGGACGCGGTGACGATCGAGGCGCGGGGGCGCGACGGGCGCGCCGTGCCGGCGCACGTGGTCGGCCTCGACCTCGACGCCGGCCTCGGCGTGGTCAAACTCGAGGGCGACGGGCCGTGGCCCGCGGCGACGCTCGGTGATTCGAGCGCCGTCGTCCCCGGCGCGCGAACGGGCACCGTCGGCGTCGACGAGGACAACGATCTCGTCCAGGTGTCGGGCACGGTGCACGCGGTGCGGCGGTTCTCGGCGTACTGGGAGTACATGCTCGACCGCGCGATCATCGTGGCCCCGGCGAGCCCGCAGTGGGGCGGCAGCGCCGTCGTGAACGAGCGCGGCGAGGTCGTGGGGATCGCCTCGCTCAGACTCGGCGACCCGCCCCACGCGAACCTCGCGATCCCCATCGAGAAGTTCGTGCCGGTGAAGGACGAGCTGATCACGTCCGGCCGGATCGCGAGCCGGCCGCCGCGGCCGTGGCTCGGGCTCTACACCGTCAAGCTGCCCGAGGGCCTCGTGGTCAGCGAGCTGTCGCCGGTCGGGCCGGCGTCGCGGGCCGGGTTCCGTCAGGGCGATCGCATCCTGCGTGTCAACGGCGTGGCCGTCGCCTCGCAGGAGGAGTTCTACGAGCAGCTCTGGTCCCGGCGTGCCGGCGACCTCATCGAGCTGGCCGTCCAGCGCGACAGCCAGGTGCACATCATCGCCGTGCCCTCGGTCGACCGCCACCGGCTCTATCCGGTGCGGTAGCCCCGTTCAGACGTTAGACTCCTCCTCAATGAAGGATGCCGAGGACCCGTACCAGGGACGCGGCCTCATCGCCGACCCCATCCATCAATACATCCTCTACACCCGCCCGGGCGGGATCCCGGGCGAGGCGACCGAGCAGGACCTGATCGACACGTCGTGGGTGCAGCGGCTGCGCCGCGTGCCCCAGCTCCAGTCGGCGCGCTGGGTGTACCCGGCGGCGGAGCACAGCCGCTTCCAGCACTCGCTCGGGGCGATGCACCTCGCCGGACGCTTCGCCCAGCAGCTCTATCCGTCGCTGCGCGCGGTCTTCCCCGACGCGCCCTCGCTTGCGCTGATCGAGGAGCTCTTGCGGACGACGGGACTGGTCCACGACATCGGCCACGGCCCCTTCGGCCACTTCTTCGACGACAACTTCCTGGTCGATTACGAGCTGACCCACGAGCTGGTCGGCCAGCGGATCATCCGCGAGGAGCTGGCGGAGATCCTCCGGAGCCTCCGGCGGAGCCCGAGCGGCGCTTTCGAGGCCGGCGAGTCCATCGATCCGGAGTGGATCTGCTACCTGATGGGGAAGACCTACACCCAACCGCTCGAGTCGCACCCGAAGTGGCTGCCGCATCTGAAGCCGCTCCTCTCGGGCGTGTTCACGGCCGACAACATGGACTACGTGCTGCGCGACTCCTACATGTGCGGTGTCGCGGTGGGGCCGATCGACATCGATCGGATCATCTACTATTCGTTCTTTTCGGAGCGCGGCCTGACGCTCGACCGGGCCGGGCTCCAGGCCTTCACGATGTTCCTGAACGCCCGCTTCTACATGTACACGAACGTTTACTACCACCGGACCACGCGGGGGATCGACCTCCACCTCAAGGAGATCTTCCGGGACACCATGCGGATCGCGTTCCCGTATGACCTGCGCAAGGAGCTCCACCCCTATCTCCATTTGACGGAATGGACGCTGCTCGAAGACGTCGGGCGGTGGCACGACGACGACGACCCGGCCAAGAGGGCGCTGGGCGCCGAGTGGCGCCACGTCCTCGACCGGAAGCTCAAATGGCGGATGTCGAGCGAGGAGGTCCTCGATCAGTTCGAGGCGCGTAAAGGGCAGAGCTTCCTCGACGTGGAGACGGTGAAAAGGCGCGTGCGCACCTTCCTCCCCGCGGCGCTGCGGGACATCCCCTTCGAGATCGACATGGCGCTGCAGGACCCGCGGCCCCTGAATCCGCTCAAGATGGGCGATCGCCAGATCTACGTGTACGACTCGTCGACGAAGAGCGTCTCCGAGGAGCCGCTGACGGAGATCCTGAAATACCTGCCGGGGAAGGTCGCGCAGTGCCGGATCTTCGCGATGACCCACGAGCACGACGCCGAGCTGGCTCGCGCATTGAAACGCGCGCTGAACGAGGAGCCGTCCGCGATTTCAACCAACGTGTGAGCCACGGAGACCGCCATGAATGCGCTCGAGTTCTTCCAGAGCCAGCACACGCGCCTGCACTCGGCCGGCGTCGGCCAGGTCGAAGGCGGATCGTGAATTCCCTGGCGTGGCTCCTCTGGCACCTGGCGCGTGCCGAAGACGCCGTCGTCAACGTCGTGGTGGGAGCGCGCGAGCAGGTCCTGAGCGCGGGCGACTGGCCTCGCCGGCTCGGCGTCGCGCGGCTCGACCTCGCCGCCGCCCGCGCCTATCGCGATGCGGTCGGGCGGCGGACTCAGGAAGTGGTCGCGAGCCTTCGGCCGGAGCGCTGGGACGAGATCCTCTCGGTCGTCGATACCGACCGGGCGGTGGCGGCCGGAGCGTTCGGCCCCGGCGCCGAGTGGGTGCCGAAGGCCTATCGGGGGCGCAGCCGCGGCGGCATGCTCGGCGCCAACGCGATTGCCCACAACGCGATGCATCTGGGCGAAGCGATCTCGGTGAGGGGCCTGGCGGGGCTGGGCCTGGGCCTCTGAGCCCGCGTAGTATCATCGGACGGCCATGAGCTGGCGGTTCGTCTCGTTCGCCGCGCTGTTCGTCACCTGTCTCCTGACGGCCAACACGATGGCCGCCAAGCTCGTCACCGTCGGGGGCGTCGTCCTGTCGGCCGCGATTGTCATCTTCCCGGTGTCGTACATCGTCGGCGACGTGCTGACCGAGGTGTGGGGCTACGGAGCGGCGCGGCGCGTGATCTGGCTCGGCTTCGGGTGCAACGCGATCATGGTCGCGGCGATCTGGCTGGGCGGCGAGATCCCCGCCGCGCCGTTCTGGAAGGGAGGAGCCGCGTACAGCGAGATCCTCGGGCAGACACCGCGGATCCTGGCCGCCTCCTTCGTCGGGTACCTCGCCGGAGAGTTCGCCAACTCCTTCGTCCTGGCGAAGATGAAGATCCTGACCCGGGGGCGCTGGCTCTGGACGCGCACGATCGGCTCCACCGTGGTCGGCCAGGCGCTCGACAGCACGGTCTTCGTCGCGCTCGCCTTCGCCGGCTCGGTGCCGCCGGGCGTGCTGCTCGGGATCATGGCCGGTCAGTGGATCGTGAAAGTCCTCTACGAGGCGGCCGCGACGCCGCTCACGTACGCCGCGGTCGCGTGGCTGAAAGGCAGCGAAGGGATCGACGTGTACGACGACGCCACCGACTTCAACCCGATCCGGCTGACGTGACAGACCGTCTGTACTGGCCGACCTGGCTTCTCGCGGCCTCTCTGACCGGGATCGTCGCGGGCTTCATGCTCGGCCACGCGCTGATCCTGGCGCGGTTCGTGGACTGGCTGGTCCTGTCGGCGACGCCGTCGCTGAGCCAGGCGTACCCGACGTTCCGACGATCGACCGGGCGGTCTGGGCTCGACGTGTATTACGCGCTCGCCGGGCTCCAGGTCGCCGGCACGACCGTGTTCCTGCTCGTGTCGCTCGTCGCGCGTCGGCACCGGGCCGCGGCGCTGGTGGCGGGCGTGGCGGGAGCCCTTTGGATCGTCGTCCACTACGCGTCCGGATTCGGCGCGCTCGAGGCGAGCGTGCTGCGGAGCGCGAGCAAGATCCCTCGTGAGGTCACCGGCCGGTTCGTCGGCTGGAACGTGCCGATTCACCTCTTTCACGCGATGACGCTGGTGGTGGCGCTGGGCGCGCTCCTCTCGGTGCCCCTGGCGGCGCTGCGTCGGAGAGGCTAGTTCATGGAGAAGTACCGGGGCGTCGACTACTACGGGATCGAGGGCCTGCTGTCCGAGGAAGAGCGGATGATCCGCGACGCGGTCCGTGACTGGGTCGAGGCGGAATTCCTGCCCGTCGTCACCGAGCACCATCGCGCCGGCACCTTCCCGGTCTCCCTCATCCCCAGGCTCGGCGAGCTTGGCGTCTTCGGCGCGACGCTCAAAGGGTACGGCTGCGCGGGACTCAACAACGTCGCCTACGGACTCATCATGCAGGAGCTCGAGCGGGGCGACTCCGGCCTGCGCTCGGCGGCCTCCGTGCAGAGCGGGCTCGTGATGTACCCGATCTACACCTACGGCTCGGAGGCGCAGAAGGAGGAATGGCTCCCCGCGATGGCGCAGGGCGAGAAGGTCGGCTGCTTCGGCCTCACCGAGCCCGATTACGGCTCCGACCCCGGCGGTATGAAAACGCGGGCTCGCCGCCAGGGCGACGTGTACGTCCTGAACGGTACGAAGCTGTGGATCACGAACGGCTCGATCGCCGACGTCGCCGTGGTGTGGGCGAAAGAGGATGACGGAGAAATTTACGGCTACCTGGTGGAGCGAGGAACCCCGGGATTCTCGACCCTCGATATTCACGGCAAGTTCTCGATGCGGGCTTCGATCACCTCGGAGCTGTCGTTCCAGGACTGCCGAATCCCGCTCGCGAACAAGTTCCCGAACGTGAAAGGGCTCCGTGGCCCGCTCGGCTGCCTCAATCAGGCGCGCTACGGGATCGCCTGGGGCGCCGTGGGCGCGGCGATGGCGTGTTACGACTGGACGCTCCAGTACGCGCAGCAGCGGATCCAGTTCGGCAAGCCGATCGCGTCGTTCCAGCTCGTCCAGCAGAAGCTCGTCTGGATGATCACGGAGATCACCAAGGCGCAGCTCCTGTGTCTGCAGCTCGGCCGGCTCAAGGACGAGGGCCACGTCCGGGCGCAGCAGGTCTCGCTGGCGAAGATGAACAACGTCCAGATGGCGCTTGACAGCGCTCGGCTGGCGCGCGATGTCCTGGGCGCCGCCGGCATCGTGGACGAGCACCCGGTGATCCGCCACATGATGAATCTCGAGACCGTCAACACCTACGAGGGCACGCACGACATCCACACGCTCATCATCGGCCGCGACATCACGGGCCTCGACGCGTTCGGGATGTGAGTATGAGCACCGGACGGGATCGACGGCCCTGGAGGGGTTCTTCATGCGAGTGCTGATTGCGGATGACGACCAGGACGTCCGGGAGGTACTCGTCGAGACCTTCCGGGTGGCCGGCTTCGACGTGCTCGAAGCGGCGAACGGGCTCGAGGCCCTGCTGTACGTCAAGCGGGACCGCCCCGACGCCGTGGTGCTCGACCTCATGATGCCGCGGCTCGGCGGGGTCGAGGCGCTCAAGCGGATCCACGCCTTCAACCCGGGCATCAGGGTGCTCGTGGTCACCGGCGCCATCGATCCCGAGCTCCAGCGACAAGCGACCGCGGCCGGCGCGGCCGGCGTGTTCACCAAGCCCGTGCCTGCGGCGACGCTGGTGGCGGCGCTGACCGGCCCCCCGCCGCCGGCGCCCCCGCCGGCGCCGACCTCCAAGGCGCCCGTCCCGGCCGTCGGCGCGCCGACGGGACGGGTCCTCGTGGTCGACGACAACCCCGAGGTGCGCGCGATGCTCGAGGACGTGCTGACCTCGCTGGGTTACGGGACGAGCACGGCGGCCGACGGCGCCGCGGCGGTGCGCGCGGTCCTCGCCGAGGCGCCTGACGTCGTACTGCTCGATGTCTACATGCCCGGGCTCAGCGGGGTCGGCGCGCTGCCGACGATCGTGGCGCTCGCCCCGCACGCCAAGGTCATCATGATCAGCGGAGTCGCGAACGAGGACGTCCTGAAGCGAGCGCTCGCCTTCGGCGCTCACGACTACGTCACCAAGCCGTTCGAGATCTCGAACCTCTCGCGGGCCATCGAGACAGCCCTGGCGATGCGGCGGCTCGAGACGGGCTCGGAACGCGCCACCTGATCCGCTGAACCCGGCCGGCTCACACCACGCCAGGCTCAGCCTGGCCATTGCGGCGGTGACGCTCGCGGCCCATAACGGTGTCCTCATGTCCTTCGCCGTTCTCTACCTCCCGCTGGTCGCCGAGTTCGGCGGCTCGCGCGGTGAGGTCGCGGCCGCGCAGTCGGTGTCGCTTCTGCTCGGCGGCTTCACGGGTCCGCTCGTCGGGGCGGCGTTCGACCGGTTCGGGCCGCGGCGACTCTTCCAGGGGAGCGCCTGCGGCCGCGCTCGTCGTGGCGAGCCGTGTCACGTCGCTGCCGCTGCTGGTCCTGACCTATGGGCTGTGGGGCGGGCTCGCGCTCGCCCCGCTCGGCAGCCAGACGAATATGCCCGTCGCGGCGTTCTAGTATCCGTCGGCGCGAGGGCGTGCGATCGCGCCGCGGACCTCTTCGCGGGGGCGTCGTTCGGCGCGATCTGGGGTTGGCTCACGCTCGCCGTGAGGCCGGGGGAGGCGCTCGGAGGGCGGCTCGGCGGGAAAGTCTTCGACGTGTGGGGAAGCTATTTCCCGGCGTTCGGCTTCGTCTGGCTGACGCTGGCGGCGGGCGTCGTCTCGATGTGGCGCGTGCGCCCGGCGCCGCGGGATCCCGGATCAGCCCGCGTTCGCTGATCGGGCGGCCGAGGCGACGTATAGCTCGACCTCGTGGCCGTCGGGATCGCGCACGGAGAACGAGGTCGGCGTCTCGCCGAACGGCTCGAGGCCGTGCGTCTCCGCCCAGTGGCGCGCCGCCACGAGGTCGTCGAGGGCGGCGCCGACGTCGAACGCGATGTGGTAGAGCCCCGGGACGCCCGAGGGTTGCGGCCCCGGCCCCTCGGCGCGCGCCAGCTCGCACGACAGATCGTGGTGATGAACGCCGGCGGAGAAGAAGACGATGCGCCCGCCCTTGCCGGTCCCGGTCTCCGCGAGCCCGAGGGTGTCGCGGTAGAAGCGACGGGTCGCGTCGAGGTCGCGCACGAAGAGCGCGACGTGACCCAGCTCGCGGATCGTCACTCGCTCCGATCGTGCGTCCATCGCGGAGTAGTGTAACATTGGGAGGTCATGGCTGATTCCAAGCCGGCGGCCTACATCGCGCCCGCCGCGCAGGCTCTCGTCGCGTCGACCACGGATCGCGTCCGACCCAACGCGAAGCTGATCGCGCTCTTGTCGCTCGGACATTTCGTCGTCGATCTCAACCAGGGATCGCTGCCGGCGGTGCTGCCGTTTCTAAAATCGGCGCATCAGCTGTCGTACGCCTCAGCGGCGACGATCGTGCTCGCGGCGAACGTCGCCTCGTCGCTCGTGCAGCCCCTCTTCGGCTACTTCGCCGACCAGACGGCGCGGCGCTGGATGCTGCCGGCCTCGGTGTTCCTGACCGGCGTCGGGTTCGCGCTGATGGGGTTGGCGCCCGGGTACGCGGCCCTGCTCGCGCTCGTGATCGTGATGGGACTCGGCGTCGCCGCGTACCATCCGGAGGCCTACAAGACGGCGACGAGCGTCGCCGGTGAGCGCACGGCGACAGCGCTCTCGTGGTTCTCGCTCGGAGGCAACGTCGGCGTGGCGCTGGGCCCGCCCGTGATCACCGCGCTCGTCGCCGCTCTCGGCCTCGCGGGCAGCCTCGGCATGCTGGCGCCGACCCTCGTGGTCACCGCGCTACTGCTCGCCGCGCTGCCCGCGCTCTCGCCGACCACCGCGCCCCGGGCCACCGCCGCGGCCGCGATGCGCGGCGTCAACATGCCCGGCGCGATGGCGCTGCTGATCCTCGTCGTCACGATCCGCTCGTGGGCGAGCCTCGGCTTCACGACGTTCGTGCCGTTCTACTACATCGATGAGCTCGGCGCCGATCCGCGGCTGGTCGGCCCGTTGCTCTTCGTCTTCCTCGGTGCCGGCGCGGTCGGCACCGTCGTGGCCGGGCCGCTCGCCGACCGCTGGGGCCATCGCGTCTTCATGAAGTGGGTGCTCCTCGCGGCGCTGCCGTTCGGCATGCTCTTCCTGACGGCGAGAGGCGTTCTCGCGTTCGTCATGCTCGGCCTGTTCGGCGCGATCCTGACGTCGAGCTTCTCCGTGTCCATCGTCCTCGGGCAGGCGTACCTGCCGCGCAACTCGGGCACGGCCTCGGGCCTGATCGTCGGCTTCGCAATCGGCGCCGGCGGCCTCGGCGTGGCGGCGCTCGGCTGGGTCGCGGACCGGCACGGATTGCCCGCGGCGCTCTGGATCAGTGCCCTGATGCCGCTCGCGGCGTTCGTGGCGACCCGTTTCCTGCCGGCCCCGAGCGTCCACGACGCCAGGTGAACGACGGGCTCCCCTTCCAGGACGGTGAGCAGGTCCTGCTCACCGATCAGCGCGGCAAGCGCCATCTGATCTTTCTCCGCAAGTCGGAGACCTTCCACTCCGACCGCGGCTGGGTGCCGCACGACGCGGTGATCGGTCAGCCCGAGGGCACCTGGGTGCGGAGCTCGATGGGGCTTCGCTATCTGGCGCTGCGCCCGACGCTGGCGGAGTACGTGCTGGAGATGCCGCGCGGCGCCCAGGTCATCTACCCGAAAGACCTGGCCATGATCCTCTTCTGGGCCGACATCTACCCGGGGTGCCGAGTCCTGGAAGCTGGCACCGGCTCCGGTGCCTTGACGCTCGCCCTCCTGCGGGTGGTGGGCCCCGAGGGCCGGGTCATCACCTACGAGCAGCGGGACGAGTTCGCGCGCCGTGCGCTGGCCAACATTCACATGCGGCTCGGTGAGGTGGCGAACCTGGCGGTCCGGCTCCGGCCCGTCGAAGACGGCCTCGGGGAGGAGCAGCCGGTCGACCGGGTGTTGCTCGACCTGCCCGAGCCCTGGAAGCTCACGAGCCTCGTTGCGGCGGCGTTGCGACCGGGCGGGATCTTTCTGTGCTACGTGCCGACCATCGTGCAGTCGCACCAGATCGCCGAGGCGCTCCAGCGCGAGCCCCACTGGGCGCTCGTCGAGACATTCGAAACGCTCTACCGGCCGTGGAACATCGAAGGCCAGTCGGTGCGGCCCTTCCACCGCATGGTCGCACACACGGGATTCATCACCGTCGCGCGACGGGTCGTGCCGGAGGAGAGCGGCGCGCCGGATGCGCGTCTGCGCCGCCTCGCGCCCGAGGACTGAGAGCGATGATCACGCTGATGCGGCGGTACCGGAAATCGCTTCAACTCGGTCTTCTGGTCGTGATCGCGGCGTTCGTGGCCTCGCTGTTCGTGTTGGGTACGACCGGGTCGCGCGATGGCGCCGAGCCCCGCGACCGGGTCGCGACGGTCAACGGCGAGACCATCCCGCTCGAGCGCTTTCAGCGGCGCTACCAGTTGTACCTGGAGGCGTACGCGCAGACGTACCGCGACCGCTTCTCGACGGAGATGGCCGAGCGTCTCGGGCTGCCGCAGCAGGTCGTCGGCGACCTCGTCCAGGAGGCCCTGATCGTGCAGCGCGCCCGCGCCGAGGGACTGGCCGTCACGGACGAGGAGTTGAACGCTCGGATCCATGCGATCCCGGCGTTCCAGGAGAACGGGCGCTTCGTGCTCAACCGCTACCAGGAGGCCCTCAAACGGCGTGGGTTCACCGCCGCCGGGTTCGAGGGCGAGATCCGCCGCGAGCTTACGCGCGCGAAGGTGGAATCCACGGTCCGGAGCGGCGTCAAGGTGTCAGAGGCCGAGCTCGAGCAGCAATTCCGTCTCCGGCGCGAAGAGGTGCGGGCGGCGTGGGCCTTGGTCGAGCTGGCGCCGATCGTCGCCGCCACCAGCGCCACCGACGAGGAGCTCGCCGCGTATCTCGCTCAGCACCCCGACGAGTTCCGCCAGCCCGACCGACGGCGCGTGCAGTACGTGACGCTGAGCCGGAAGGATTTCGAGACGGCGGCGACGGACGTGGAGGTCGAGAAGTTCTACCACGAGCACATCAAGGAGTTCGAGAGCCCGCGTCAGGTCCGCGCCGCGCACGTGCTCGTCCGCGTCCCCGAAACGGGGGGGAGCGAGGCGGAGGATAGGGCGCGGGCCAAGGTCGCCGACGTCATCCGCCGGACGAAGGCGGGCGGGGACTTCGGCAAGCTCGCGCAGGAGGTCTCGGAGGATCCCGGGACGGCGCCGCGCGGCGGCGATCTCGGGCTCGTGAGCCGTGGCGAGATGGTGCCGCAGTTCGAGCAGGCGCTGTTCGCGTTGAAGAAGGGTGAAGTGTCGCCCGAGCCGATCCGAACGCCGTTCGGCTTCCATGCGATCAAGGTGTTCGAGATTCAGGAGAGCGGGCGCAAGCCCCTGAAGGACGTCGCGCCCCAGATCCGGAGCCGGCTCTCGGGCGACGCTGCGGACCGGGCGGCGAAAGCGAGGGCCGACCAGATCCGGCCGGAGCTGCAGGGCGCCAAGGACTTCATGGCCGAGGCGAAGAAGCTCGGACTCCAGCCGATCGAGACGACCATGGCCCGCCTCGACCGAGTGGCGGGGCTCACCGCTCCCGATTCGCTCGAGGAGGCGGCGTTCGCGCTCGCCCTGGGCGGCGTCTCGACTCCGGTGCAGACGCCGGCGGGGCTCGTCGTCCTCAAGTCCGTGGAGGCCATCGGCGCTGGTGTCCCCCCGCTCACCGAGATCAAAGACAAGGTGGCCACCTCGGTCAAGCGCCAGAAGGCGGAGACGGCCGCCCTGGAGCGGGCGAAACGGCTCGCCGCCGACGCCCAGACGGGCGACTTGGTCGGCGCCGGAAAGAAGCTGGGCGCGGTCACGGGCGAGACGGCGCGCTTCTCGCGCGCCAAGCCGGCCGAGCGACTGCCGGGTGACGCGATGGTGGCGGCGCTGCAGACCCCCGCCGGCCAGCTGAGCGCACCGGTCAAGGCCCAGCAGGGCTACTACCTGGTGAAAGTGCTCGAGCGCGTGCCGCCCGACATGGGCGGGCTCGCGGCGGAGCGCGACAAGATCCTGAAAGAGGTGCTCGCGCAGAAGCAGAGCCTCGCGTGGGAATCCTGGCTCAACGGAGCTCGCGCGAACGCGAAGATCGAGACACACCTGCCCGCGTCGCGCCGGGGGTGAGTCCTTCAGATCCTTTGGGTGTGTCGCCCCGGAGCCGTGTACACTATGTGCCGCCTGGTGAATCGTCGGTTCAACTGAACCCGGCCTTCACTGGTAGGCCGCGACCCGAGCTTCTTCCGAGTTCTGGTCGTGCACGGGGCGGAAGTCGGTAAAGGACAATCCCCATGACTGTCAAGCTCTTCGTCGGTGGCCTCTCTTTCTCGACCTCCAGTGAGCGCCTGCGCGAAGCCTTCGCCGGCTTCGGCGAGGTCCAATCGGCGACCGTCGTGATGGATCGCGACACCGGGCGGTCGCGCGGCTTCGGGTTCGTCGAGATGGCGACCGGCGAAGACGCGAACACCGCCGTCTCCCGCCTCAACGGCACCGAGCTCGATGGTCGTCAGATCAAGGTCGAGATCGCGAAGCCGGCCGGCTCGGGCGGCGGCGGTGGCCAGCGCCGCGGCGGCGGCGGCTTCGGCGGTGGGCGCGGCGGCGGCGGCGGGTGGCGCGGCGACCGGTGAGACCGTCGTGCATGTAATGGCGCTCTCGACGCCGAGCCGGCCCGGCTGGCGGTGGCGTATCGTCAATTACGCGGGCGAGCTCGTCGAGGAGTCGCGCGATGTGTTCGGCACGATCGCAATCGCCGTCGCCGAAGGGACACGACGGCTCGAGCAAATGAACACGGTGGATCGGTCCGAGCCCCCGCGGCCGTATCGCTCCACCTCGCACTTGCGTGGCCGATGGCGAGTCTGACCCGGGCGAAGGTCGAGGTTTCGGACAACCAGATCGAAGCCGCCCTGAAGACCCTCAAGAAGGTGATGCTCAAGGGGGGACTCTTCCAGGAGATGAAGCGGCGAGCGTACTACGAGAAGCCGTCGGTCAAGCGCAAGCGGAAGCAGGCGCAAGCTCGCAAGAAGCGGCGGCGAGCCCTCAAGCGGTCGCGAGTCGAGGACGAAGATTAGTTGAAGATCGGGGGAGCGAGCGCCGCTCCCTCCGATTTCCCCCACCGGGATCACTCGCCGACGAGTGAATCATCGTGGCGCCGGCGCAGCCGGCGCTCGAACGTCCGGCACCCTCCCCTTCAGCAAACCATACGGGGGCTCGTGCTAAGTTAAGGGGCCATGGCCGTCCAGCGCACGCCGATGACCCGTCCCGGTTACGACCGGCTCCGCGACGAGCTCGACCGGCTCAAGCGCGTCGACCGCCACGCCATCACCAAGGCGATCGCCGAAGCGCGGGCGCACGGGGACCTCTCCGAGAACGCCGAGTACCACGCCGCGCGCGAGAAGCAGAGCTTCATCGAGGGACGGATCGCGGAGCTCGAGACGAAGGTTGGAAGCGCCGAGGTCATCGATCCGCCGACCTCGGGTGATCGCATCACGTTCGCCTCGACGGTGCTGCTCGAGGACGAGAGCAGGAAGGAGATCCGCTATCAGATCGTGGGCTCCGACGAGACCGATCCCGCGCGGGGCCGCATCTCGATCCTGTCGCCGCTGGCGCGCACGCTCATCGGCAAGAGCGTGGGCGACCGGGTGACGGCGCAGCTGCCCGGCGGCACGAAGACGTTCGACATCGTCAAGGCGAATTTCCCCTGGGCGGACTGAGGCGGTAGCATGCCGACCGTGCGCGTCGACGACGGGGTCAACCTCCACTACGAGGAGTCGGGTCAGGGGATGCCGCTGGTCTTCGTCCACGAGTTCGCGGGCGATCACCGGAGCTGGCACCTGCAGATGCGCTTCTTCTCACGCCGCTACCGGGCGATCGCGTTCAACGCCCGCGGCTATCCGCCGTCCGACGTTCCCGACGACGCGAAAGCGTACTCGCAGGATCGCGCCGCCGAGGACATCCGGAGCGTGCTCGACGGTCTGAAGATTCCGAAGGCGCACGTCTGCGGCCTCTCGATGGGCGGTTACGCGACGCTGCACTTCGGTCTCCGGCACCCGGACCGCGCCCTCTCACTGGTCGTCGCCGGCGCCGGCTACGGCAGCGTGCCGGGCGATCGCGAGAAGTTCCGCCGGGATACCGAGGTGGTCGCCCGGCGCTTCGAGGAGGACGGGATGGTGCGGACGGCCGAGATGTACGCGAAGGGCCCGACGCGCGTCCAGTTCATGGAGAAGGACCCGTTCGGCTGGCGCGAGTTCCACGCGCAGCTCGCGGACGGATCGGCCCGCGGTCACGCCCTCACGCAGCGGGGCGTGCAGATGATGCGGCCATCGATCCTCGACCTCGGGCGCGAGCTCGAGCGGCTCGAGGTGCCGACGCTGATCATGACCGGCGACGAGGACGACCCGTGTCTCGAGCCGGCGATCTTCATGAAGCGCAAGATCCCGACGGCGGGGCTCGTCGTCCTCCCCAAGTCAGGCCACACGATCAACCTGGAGGAGCCCGAGGTGTTCAACCGGGCCGTGCTCGATTTCCTCACGGCGGTGGACGCGGGCAAATGGACGCGACGCAATCCCGCCTCCCAGACGGGCTCGGCCATCCTGCCCGCGGAGACACGCTGATGTCACTACCTCTCGAAGGCTACACGGTCCTGGATCTCACCCGCGCGCGCTCCGGCCCGACCGCGGTGCGCCAGCTCGCCGACATGGGGGCGAACGTCATCAAGGTGGAGGCGCGCGAGGAGATGGAGGGCGACTCCACCGCGCTCGGCTTCGACTTCCTGAACCTCCACCGGAACAAGCGCGCGATGACGCTCGACCTCAAGCACCCGCGCGGGGTCGAGATCATCAAGAAGATCGCCGCGCGCGCCGACGTCGTCGTCGAGAACTTCCGGCCGGACGTCAAGAAGCGGCTCGGCATCGACTACGAGGCGCTGTCGAAGATCAATCCGCGCCTCGTCTACGGCTCGATCTCGGGCTTCGGCCAGACAGGCCCGTACGCCGACCGGCCGGGCTATGACCAGATCGCCCAGGGTATGGGCGGGCTCATGTCCATCACCGGGCTGCCCGGTCAGGGGCCCGTGCGCGTGGGCATCCCGGTGGCGGATCTCACCTCCGGGCTCTATCTCGCGCAAGGCATTCTGGTCGCGCTGCTCGAGCGCGAGCGCTCCGGGAAGGGCCAGTGGGTGCACACATCGCTCCTGCAGGCGATGGTGACGATGCTCGACTTCCAGGCGGCGCGCTGGCTCATCGACCGCGAGATCCCGCCCCAGGCGGGCAACGATCACCCGACCGGCATCCCGACGGGTGTGTTCACCACCGCCGACGGCCACATCAACATCGCCGCGTCCGGACAGACGATGTACCGCCGGCTCTGCACGGCGATCGGCGCCCCCGAGCTGATCGACGACCCGCGCTTCAAGACGCTGGCCGGCCGGTCGAAGAACCGTAAGGCGATGAACGCCGAGCTGGACCAGGTGCTTCTGAAGAAGTCGAGCGCCGAGTGGATCGAGGCGCTCAACCGTGCGGGGGTGCCCTCGGGCCCGATCCTCAACGTGAAAGAGGTCTTCGAGAACGAGCAGATCCGGCACCTGGGCATGGCCCAGCCCGTGCGTCATCCCGAGCGCGGCGAGATGCTGGTCCAGGGGCTCCCGGCCACGCTCTCGCGCACGCCCGGCGCGATTCGCCGCGCCGCGCCCACCCACGGCGAGCACACCGACGAGATCCTGCGCGAGCTGGGGTACACCGCCGAGGAGATCGCCGCCCTCCGGAAGGACAGCGTAGTCTAAGGAGAGCGCATGAACAGCCAACGAATCCTCGCCCGCGCGCTCATGCGGGCCTTCATGGTCGTAGCGCTGTGCCTTCTGCTCGCCGGCGGCCTCGTCGGGCGAGCCGACGCCCAGGCGAAGCCCGAGGGCGAGATGCGCTGGGCGCTCTACGTGACGGTCGCCCCGGCCTGGCTCGATCCGGGAGAGGTGCAGGGGTTCATCACCCCGTTCTGGATCCAGTATGCGCTCCACGATGCGCTCGTGAAGCCCATGCCCGGCAACATCATGACGCCGAGCCTGGCCGAGTCGTGGACGCTCAGCCCCGATCAGCGGACCTACGAGTTCAAGCTGCGCCAGGGTCTCAAGTTCCACAACGGCGACCCCTTCACCGCCGAGGACGTGAAGTTCAGCTTCTATCGCGCCAAGAGCTCCCGGGTCCTCAAGGAGAAGGTCCGCGACGTGGAGATCGTGGATCCCTACCGCGTGCGGTTCCATCTCCACGAGCCTTTCCCCGACTTCATGGCGTTCTACGGGACCCTGGCGACCGCGTCGAGCTGGATCGTGCCCAAGCAGTACGTCGAGAAGGTCGGCGACGACGGGTTCAAGAAGCAACCCGTCGGCCTCGGGCCGTACAAGTTCGTGAGCAACACCCCCGGCATCGAAATAGTCATGGAAGCCAACGAGAGCTACTGGCGCAAGATGCCCTCGGTGAAGCGTCTCGTCTTCAAGAGCGTGCCGGAGCCGACCACGCGGGCGGCGATGCTGAAGAGGGGTGAAGTGGATATCGCCTACCTCCTGGACACGCCGGCGGCGATGGAGCTGAAGCGGGATCCCAACCTCAAGGTGGTGTTTTCCGGTGCGATCGGGATCCACTTCCTCGACTTCTTCGACCAGTGGGACCCGAAATCTCCGTGGCACGACCGGCGGGTGCGGCTGGCCGCCAACTATGCGATCGACCGTCGATCGCTGAACGAGGCCGAGAACCTCGGCGCCTCCCGTCTCACGGGCGGCATGGTCCCCCGCAAGTTCGAGTTCGCGCTCGCGCTGGAGCCCTATCCCTACGATCCTGCGAAGGCGAAGCAGCTGCTGGCCGAGGCGGGCTACCCGAACGGCTTCGATGCCGGGGACCTCTATCCCTATCCCCCCTATTTCTCGATGGGGGAGGCGGTCGCCACCAATCTCGCGACGGTGGGCATCAAGACGAAGATCCTCACGATGGAGCGCGGGGCGTTCCAGAAGGCGTGGCTGTCGAAGAAGCTGAAGGGGGTCTGTTTCTGCGTCCACGCGCCGTACGGCAACGCGGCCTCGCGGATGGCCGAGTTCGTGCCGATCGAAGGATCGTTCGCGCGCGGCGCCGATCCCGACGTCGAGGCGCTCTACAGGCAGCAGGCGCGGGAGACGGACCGGAAGAAGCGCGAGGCGATGCTGCACCAGATCCAGCAGCTCCTCCACGAGCGGGTGCGGTTCGGCCCGATCTGGGAATATATCTGGCCGAGCGGGATCGGGCCGCGCGTGGCGGACCCGGCCTTGATGAAGATCGACCCGTACCCCTGGTCGGCGCCTTACGAGGACGTGACGCTCAAGAAGTAGCGATCGGGCCGACGGCGGCGCCGCCGCTCAGCGGAGCGCGTCGCGCAGCTCGCGCGTGAGGACCTCGACGGTCCCGCGCGTGCCGCCGGCGAGCTTCAGCTTCCACTCGCCCTCGGTCTCGAAGCGCCGGTCGCGCAGCCGCTCGCCCCAGGGCTTGATCGCCTCGCGGATCGCGTTGAGGTCGAATGGGTCGCGGCGCAGCTCGCGGGCGCGCGCCATCACGTCGGGCGCCGCCCGGATGAACGCGCGGAGCGCGGCGCCTGTCTTGATCGAGTACTTGCGGCCCGCCCACGCGGAGGGGAAGGTGGTCGAGAGGGCCTTGATGTAGTTCAGGAAGAAGCGCTTGGCGCCACCCCGCAGCTCCTGGAGCTTGCCGCTGCTGCCGACCTTCTCGACGGTCTCGAGGAAGTCCACGATCTCCTCGGCCAGCGGCGCCTGGCTCACGCGCCCGCGTCCGGTGCCGAGCATCTTGATCTCGCCGTGGAGCGGCGAAGTGTCGTCCTCGTTGAGCGAGCGGATCACGTCGTGGGCGAGCGCCTGGTTCGCGTCGGGGTAGAGCTTGCGGCCGGCCAGGCTGATGATGTGCGATGGGTTCAGGCGCGTGTGCTTCGCGTTGATCGTGACGAAGAGCTCGACGATCTGGCGGGCGTCGAGCGAGTCGAACAGCACCGCCGGCACTTCGATGTTCATGTTCTCGCCCGCCTGGGAGAGAGCGTGGAGGGCGAGGAGGCGGTGCTGGCCGTCCAGCACGCGCAACACCCCGTGCTCCTCGGGAATCTGGAGCAGGCCGAGGTCGTGCTGGCCGGCGACGGGCGTGAAGGTGAAGCGCTTCTCCGAGGTGATGATGACGGCGCCGGGAATGGCGGGGAGCGTCGCCGCGTCCTTGCACTCGCGATAGTAGGCGACCAGCTCGTCGATCTTGCGGCGGATCACCGGCCGCTGGTAGGCCGCCTCGCTCTCGCCGATCCGCTTCTCGAGACTGTCCCAGTTGACGCGCGACCGGTTCATCCGGCTCTTCTTTGCCGGCTCGTTCTGCGGGCCGCCCGAATAGCCGAGGACCTCGAACTTCACTAACCGATCGATATCCTTGGCGGAAAGGCCGGCCTGGTAGAACTCCACCCCAAACTGTTTCACGCGGCGGGTCGGGACGGTGATCATGGGCCTTGGAGTCTAACTGATCGGCCAAACCCCTGTCAATAGAGGGGTTTTCACCCGTTTAGACACCTGAAGTTCGGTAAGATCACCCCGTGAGCGGCCCGGCCATCGCCCTCGTCGTCTGCGCCGCGGTGCTGCACGCCATCTGGAACGCTCTGGCCAAGCGCGCGGACAACCAGTTCGTCTTCCTCTGGTCCTCCGTGTCGCTGGCGACTCTGCTCTTGCTGCCGGTCGGCCTCGTGCGATTCCCCTTCGAGGGCACAGCGGCGGCCGGCCTACCGTTCGTCGCCGCGAGCGTCGCCATCCACGCCCTGTACTTCTACGCACTCGGCCGCTCATACCGGCACGGTGACTTCTCGCGCGTCTACCCGATGGCGCGGGGGCTCGGCGTCGCGCTGGTGCCGCTCATCGCGCTGCCCGTGTTCGGCGAGCGGCTGTCGTGGCTCGGCGCGCTCGGGGTGGGCCTCGTCGTCCTCGGGATCGCCGCGTTGAGCGTCACTCCCTCGGCGATGCCCGCGTCGGCGGCCAAAGGGATGGGCGCGGGGACCGTGTGGGCGCTCGTGACAGGCCTGACCATCGCGACCTACTCGCTCGTCGACAAGGCCGGCGTCGCCCGCCTCCATCCGATGCCCTACATCGCGCTTATGGGGCTCGGCCTGAGCGCGCTGCTCGCGCCCGTCGTCCTCGCGGATCGCCCCGCGCTCGCCCACGAGTGGCGCCGCCACTGGCGGACGATCCTCGTCGCCTCCGCGATGAACCTGACGAGCTATCTGCTCGTACTCTTCGCCTTCCGGCTCTCGAAGGTCGGCTACGTGGTGGCGTCGCGCGAGCTGTCGATCCTGTTCTCGGCGTTCATCGGGAGTCTCTGGCTCCGCGAGGGCCGGCTCGCGCCCCGGCTCGCCGGTGCTTCAGTCGTGCTCGCCGGCGTGGTCTGCATCGCGGTGGCGCGTGACTAGAGCGGAGGGGGCGTCGGACCGACGGGGGCCTTACTTGAGGTCGAACGTCTCGACGGCCAGGCCGGCGATGTGGCGGCCGATCGCGAGCGAGGCGGTGGCCCCGGGAGACGGCGCGTTCAACACGTGGATCGCGTCCGCCTCGGCGACGATACGGAAATCGTCGACCAGCGAGCCGTCCGGGCTCACGGCCTGAGCGCGGACGCCGGCACCGCCGCGCGTGACGTCCTCGGGGCGCAGCGCGGGCACGAGCCGCTGGAGCGCCTGCACGAAGGCGCCCTTGCTGAGCGAGCGGTACATCTCGTAGCTGCCCATGCGCCAGTAGCGGCGGGCCATCCGCCAGAAGCCGCGGTAGGCGAGCGTCCCGGCCAGCTCGCTCGGGCTCACGCGGCCGAAGCGATAGCCCTCCCGCGCGAACGCGAGCACGGCGTTCGGGCCGGCCTCGACCTCGCCGTGCACGGTCCGCGTCAGATGGACGCCGAGGAACGGAAATTCGGGATCGGGGACCGGATAGATGAGCCCGCGGACGATGTCCTGGCGCTCCGGCCGGATCATGTAGTACTCGCCGCGGAACGGGACGATCCGCACGTCGACCCGCGCGCGCGCCATCCGCGCGACGACGTCCGAGTAGAGGCCGGCGCAGTTCACGAGTCGTCGCGCCCGGACGACGGTGCGCGGTGTGGCGATGTCGATCGCGCCGGCGGTGCGCGCGATCGACGTCACGCGGGCGCTCGTCTCGATCACGACGCCGCGCGCGGTCAGCTCGCGCGTCATCGCCGCGGCCACCTCTTTGTAGTCGACGATCGCGGTCGAGGGGGACCGGATCGCGCGGAGCGCGCTGGCGTGCGGCTCGATCTCCCTGAGCTGTGTCGGCTCCATCATCTCGACCGGCACCCCGTTGGCGACCCCGCGATCGTAGAGGGTCTGCAGACGCGGCAGCTCGGCCTGGCTGGTCGCGACGATCACCTTGCCGACGTGATCGACGCGGATCCCGTGCTTGGCGCAGAAGTCGAGCATCAGCCCCTTGCCCTCGCCGCAGAGCTTCGCCTTGTAGGAGCCCGGCTTGTAGTAGATGCCGGAGTGGATGACGCCCGAGTTGTTGCCGGTCTGGTGCGTGGCGAGCTTGGCTTCCTTCTCGAGGATGACGAGCCGCGCCCGCGGCGCCCGCTCGCCGAGCGCGCGCGCGGTGGCGAGGCCGACGATGCCACCGCCGATGATCGCGATGTCGTAGGAGTTGTCCATGGCCCATCATTGATAGAATCTGCCACGACCGCTGTCAAGCCTGGACGCCGACAACCACGGGGAGGTGCGTCGTGGCCGGGAAATACTTCGAGGAGCTCGAGATCGGACAGACCTTCCGGCACCAGCCCGGACGCACCGTCACCGAGGCGGACAACGTCTGGTTCTCCTGCCTCACGATGAACCCGCAGCCCCTCCACGTGGACTTCCACGCGGCGTCGAAGGCCGAGTTCGGCAAGCCGCTGGTGAACAGTCTCTTCACGCTCGGCGTCGCCGTCGGCCTTTCGGTCGGCGAGACGACACTCGGAACGACCGTCGGGAATCTTGGGTTCGAGAAGGTCGAGTTTCCGAAGCCGGTGTTCCACGGCGACACGATCTACTCGGAGACCGAGGTGGTGGACAAGCGTGAGTCTCGCTCGCGGCCGCAATGGGGCATCGTGACGTTCGTGCACCGCGCCCGGAACCAGCACGACGAGGTCGTGATGGTGGCGCGGCGCAACGCGATGATGCGCAAGAGGAGCGCCTGACGTGGCGCGCCGGCGCCGGTCGCTCCACTTCGTGCCGGGCGGCAACGACCGGATGCTCGCCAAGGCCCTCACGCTGCCGGCGGACGGTCTCATCCTCGACCTCGAGGACGCGGTGGCGCCCGACCGCAAGGCGGTGACCCGCGGGGCGGTCCGCGAGTGGCTCGATCGGAAGGATTTCGGCGGCCGCGAGCGCTGGGTGCGGATGAATCCGATCGCGACGGGGCTCGGGCAGGCCGACCTCGAAGAGACGATCGCGGCGCGACCCGACGGCTACGTGGTGCCGAAGCCCGGGTGCGCCGCCGACATCCGCGAGATCGTCCGGATTCTGGATCGGCTCGAGCAGCGTCACGGAATCCCGAACGGGGCGACGCAGCTCACGCTGATCGCGACGGAGACGCCGGAGGGTTTGCTGAACATCCGCGAGATTGCGACGGCCACGCCCCGGACCGTGGCGATCTCCTGGGGCGTCGAGGACCTCGGCGCCGCGATGGGGCTCGGCCGAGTCCGCGACGCCGAGGGACGCTACCTCGACATCCCGCGGTACGCGCGCGTCATGTGCGCGGTGGTCGCCGCCGCCGCCAACGTCGAGGCGATCGACACGGTCTACACGGACATCGCGGACCTCGACGGCCTCCGGCGGGAGTGCGAGGACGGCGTGGCGATGGGTTTCACCGGCAAGATCTCCATCCATCCAGGCCAGATCCCCGTGATCAACGAGGTGTTCACGCCGCCGAAGGAGACCGTCGCGGAAGCTCGCGAGCTGATCGCGGCGTTCGAGGAACACGCGCGGCGCGGCGTCTACGCGTTCACCTTCAAGGGCCAGATGGTGGATGCCCCGCATCTCACGCGCGCGCGGAAATTACTGGCCCGCGCCGGCGAGTAGCCCGTGAGGGCGGTCGTGCTCTCGGTCCCGGCCCCGGTCGAGAGCGCGCCGCTCCGCTGTGAGACCCGCCCGGTCCCGTCGCCCGCGAACGACGAGATCCTCGTGCGCGTGAGCGCGTGCGGCGTGTGCCGGACCGACCTGCACCTCGTCGAGGGCGAGCTGCCGCTCGTCAGCGCGCCGATCGTTCCGGGCCACCAGGTCGTCGGCCGCGTGGAGCGCGGCGGTTCGGACGCCCGGCGCTTCCGGCCCGGCGAGCGCGTGGGCATCGCATGGCTCCGCCGGACGTGCGGGGCCTGCGACCCGTGCCGGACCGGGCGCGAAAACCTCTGCGCGCGCGCCGCGTTCACGGGCTATCACGCCGACGGAGGCTTCGCCGACTACGCGGTGGCGCCCGAGCGGTTCGCCTACGCGATTCCGCCCGTATTCGGCGACGCCGAGGCGGCGCCGCTCCTCTGCGCCGGCATCATCGGGTACCGGGCGCTGAAGCGCTCTGCGGTGCCGGCGGGCGGCCGGCTCGGCATCTATGGATTTGGCTCTTCCGCGCACGTGACGCTCCAGATCGCACGCGCCCGGGGCCTGGAAGTGTTCGTGTGCACGCGCGGGCCTGCGCACCGGGAGCTGGCCGGCCGGCTCGGCGCGGCGTGGGTCGGTGACGTCGGCGACGCGATGCCGGTGAAGATGGACGGCTCGATCCTCTTCGCTCCCGTCGGCGACCTGGTGCCCCTCGCGCTCCGGAACCTCGCGCGCGGGGGCACCCTGGCCCTCGCCGGCATCTACATGACGCCGGTGCCGTCGCTCGAATACGAGCGTGATCTCTTTTATGAGCGCAGCATCACGAGCGTCACCGCGAGCACCCGCGCCGACGGCGAGGAGCTCCTGGCGGAAGCGGCGAGGATTCCGATCCGGCCCGAGACAACGGTGTTCCCGCTCGAGGACGCCAACCGGGCGCTCGCATTGCTCAAGCGCGGCGGGTTCGCGGGCTCGGGAGTGCTCTTGACCGGCTCGGGTTCTCGAGTATGATCACCGCGTTGTTGTAACGGGCTGTTGGAGCGGGCACCGAGAGGCCGGAGCACACCGAGGGTGGCCTGACACAGGCACGTCTACGTGAGGATACGATGAGCGATCAAGACGATCTCCTGCGACGGGCCGAGGACGTGTTGCCGGGCGGCGTGCTCGGCAGTCACCGCAGCGGTCCTGGACTCGAGTTCGTCGTCCGGGAAGGCCGAGGCGCGTACCTCTGGGACATGAGCGGTCGGCGGTATCTCGACTACCTCCTCGGCTCCGGCCCGATGCTCCTTGGCCACGCCCATCCCGCCGTCGTCGAGGCGGTCGAGCGGCAGCTGGCCCGCGGCACCTCGTACTTTCTCCTGAACGAGCCCGCGATCCAGCTCGCCGAGGAGATCGTGCGGGCCGTCCCGTGCGCCGAGCAGGTGCGCTACACGTCGAGCGGCTCGGAGGCGACGTTCTTCGCCCTCCGCGTCGCGCGGGCTTTTCGCAAACGGGACAAGATCATGAAGTTCGAGGGCGGCTTCCATGGCACGCACGACTACGCGCTCATGAGCGTCGTGCCTCGCTCGCCCAAGGCGTTCCCGGCGCCCATGACCGATTCGGCCGGCGTGCCGCACGCGATCGAGGGCGAAGTGCTGGTCGCCCCGTACAACGACCTGGCGACGGCGGAGGCACTGATCGCCGCGCACCACGACGAGCTGGCCGCGGTGCTCATCGAGCCGTACCAGCGGACGATCGTGCCGGCGCCGGGCTTCCTCCAGGGGTTGCGTGCCGCGACGCGCCGCTACGAGGTGCCGCTCGTCTTCGACGAGATCGTCACGGGCTTCCGCTTCGCCTACGGCGGGGCGCAGGAGTACTACGGGGTCGTGCCGGACCTCGCGGCCTACGGCAAGGTGGTCGCCGGCGGGTTCCCGCTGGCGTGCATCGCCGGGCCGAAGGCGATCATGCGGCACTTCGACGCCGCGCTCGAGGGCACGCCGGAGTACGTCTGGCAGGCCGGGACCTTCAACGGCAACGCCATCGCGTGCGCCGCGGGTCTCGCGACCCTCGCCGAGCTCCGGAAGCCGGATGCGTATCCGCGACTCTTCCGGACCGGCACGCGGCTGCGCGACGGCCTGGCGGCCGCGGTGCGCAAGCACGACCTCGCCGCGCGGGTGACCGGAGAGCCCCCGGTCTTCGACATCTTCTTCACTGACCGCGAGATCGTCGACTATCGCGCGACGCTCACGGCGGACCGTGAGCGCATCAAGCGATTCAACCGGGAGCTCGTGCGGCGCCGCGTCGTCAAGGCCGTGAACAAGATCTACGTGTCGCTCGCCCACACCGACGCGGACGTCGAGGAAACCCTCGAAATTTTCGACCAGGCGCTGGCAGCCATCGCCGCGCAGGCCTGAGGCCGAGGGGCATTCGGTGCACCTCAGCCGTCGACACCTGCTCAGGCTGGGCGGCGCCGCGCTCGCCGGCGCCTCGGTGGCGCCCGTCGTCGCGCGCGCCCAGACGCCCAGGCGCGGCGGCACGCTGGCGATCCGGACCTGGGATCCGCCCCACTTCGACCCGTTCCAGACGATCTCCTACAAGACGCACATCGCGCTGAGCTTCACCCACAGCCGGCTGCTCCGGCACAAAGCGGGGCCGAGCGTCGTCCCGGGGACGTTCCCGATCGAGGGCGACCTGGCCGAGTCGTGGACCCAGCCCAACGAGACGACCTACGTCTTCAAGCTGCGCAAGGGCGTCCGCTGGCACGCGAAGCCCCCGGTGAACGGGCGCGAGCTCACGGCCGACGACGTCGTGTTCAGCGTGAGCCATTTCCTGACGGTGAAGGGCAACGCCAACGCCTACATGCTCAGGTCGGTCGAGAAGGTGGAGGCGGTCGACAAGCACACGGTGAAGTTCACGCTGAAGGAGCCGTTCGTCTGGTTCCTCGACATGCTGGCCAACCCGCACGCCGTCGCCATCGTCGCCAGGGAAGTCGTCGAGAAGCACGGCGACCTCAAGAAGTGGGAATCGGTTATCGGCACCGGCCCCTGGATGCTCGACGCCTATCGTCCGAACGTCGGACTCAGCTACGTGCGCCACCCGAGCTACTTCCTGCCGGGCCTGCCGTACATCGATCGGGTCGAGGCGACGGTGGACGAGGACAACGCGTCTCGGATGGCGGCGTTCCTCAGCGGCAAGTACGACCTCGGCTGGGAGTTCCCGGGCACGATCAACCGCGTCGACTGGGTGCAGATCAAGGACACGCTCAGGCAGAAGCGGCCCAAGCTCCAGACGCTCGAGTTCCCGGCGCCGGTCATGAGCCACATCTCGATGCGCACCGACCAGAAGCCGTTCGGCGACGTGCGGGTCCGCCAGGCCATGTCGCTGGCCATCGACCGCCAGGCCATCATCGAAGCGGTGTTCGAGGGCGTCGGCGCGATGAACCCGGCCGTGCCGGCCGCGCTCAAGGAGTGGTCGATCCCGTTCGACAAGCTCGGCGAGGGCGCCAAGTACTACAAGCACGACCCGGCCGAGGCCAAGCGGCTGCTGGCCGCTGCCGGCTACCCGAACGGGTTCCCCGGCACCATGTGCTTCACGACCTACGGCTCCACGATCCTGGTGGACTCGATGCAGCTCGTGCAGAAGGACCTCAAGGGCGTCGGCATCGACGTCAAGATCGACCAGAAGGAGTACGGCGCCTACATCGCGACCTGCTTCTACGGCAAGTTCGACTCCATGACCTATGGGCCGCAGACCGGGTTCCTCGAGCCCGACAACTTCCTGTTCGGCCAGTATTACCCGGAGGAGCTGAAGAACCAGAGCCACATCAACGACCCGGTGGTGGCCGACATGCTCGTCCGCCAGCGGCGCACGTTCGACCTGGCCAAGCGCCGCGAGATCATCTACGACATCCAGCGCCACCTGGCCAAGCACCAGTATTACGTGCAGATGCCGTCGGGCGTCTACGTCGCGGTGTGGGAGGGCGCAATCAAGAACTACGGGCCGAACATGGGCTACGACTACGGCGGGCGGCTCATGGCCGCGTGGCTCGAGCGGTAGGCCGGGCGACCGCCGCCCGTGCTGAGGCGGTACCTCGCCAAGCGGCTCCTCGTCGCGATTCCGTCCCTTCTGATCGCGTCGCTGATCGTCTTCACGCTGCCGCGGCTGATTCCCGGCGACGTCGTGGTGCTCATGCTCGCCGAAAAGGCGTACGCCAAAGACCTCGAAGAGCTGCGCGCCAAGCTCGGCCTCGACCGACCGCTGCCGGTGCAGTACCTGGAATGGCTGGGTCGGGTCGCGCGCGGCGACCTCGGCGAGTCGCTCTGGACGAAACGGCCCGTGCTGGAGGAGATCGGCCAGCGGCTCCCCGTGACCTTCGAGCTCGCTCTGTTCGGCCTCGTCTTCGCCCTCATGATCGCGGTGCCGGTCGGCGTGATCTCGGCCGCCCGCCAGGACACCATCCAGGACTACCTCGCGCGGAGCCTCGCGATCCTCGGGCTGTCGGTACCCGCGTTCTGGCTCGCGACGTTGCTCATCGTGCTCCCGGCGATCTGGTGGGGCTGGCGACCCGTGACCGGCTTCGTCGAGTTCTCACGAGACCCGGTCGGTCACGTGACGCAGCTGCTCCTGCCGGCGTTCATCCTGGGCATCGCCACCGGCGCCGCGCTGATGCGTCTCACCCGCGGCATGCTGCTGGAAGTGCTCCGGCAGGACTACGTCCGGACGGCGTGGGCGAAGGGGCTCGCGGAGCGCGTGATCGTCATGAAACACGGGCTCCGGAACGCGATCATCCCCGTCGTGACCCTGCTCGGCACCCAGCTCCCGCAGATCATCGGCGGGACCGTCATCATCGAGACGGTGTTCGGGCTGCCCGGCATGAGCCGCTTCCTGTTCGACGCGATCAACCAGCGCGACTACCCGGTGATCCAGGGGGTGAACCTCGTCGTCGTCTCGCTCATCGTGCTTGTCAACCTCGGCGTCGACGCCCTCTATGCCGTCCTCGATCCCCGAATTAGGTATTAGTCGGGGGGAGCGCCCCCGCTGCCGTTTGGCGACGGAGCTGACACGCCCTCGCCCTCCCCGGCGACGTCCTGCACCGTGAACACGGGAGTCGAGATCCCAGAGCGGCTGGCGCGGGCTGAGCCCGCGCTCGAACGCGCTCGACCATGGGCGTTGGCGCGCACGGTGGTGGGGCTTGGGAGATTCGCTCGGCGGAAGCCGCTCGGCGCGCTCGGGGCGCTCATCGTGGTCGCAATGCTCGTGATGGCGATGTTCGCGGAGCGGATCGCACCGTACGGCTACGACGACACGATCCGCGGCGCGCGGATGAAGCCCCCCTCCGCGGCCCATTGGCTCGGGACCGACAACCTCTCCCGCGACATGTGGAGTCGCATCGTGTACGGCGCCCGCGTGTCGATCACGGTGGGCTTCGCGACCATCGGGCTCGCGGTCCTTCTCGCCACCGCGGTCGGCGTCTCGAGCGGCTATTTCGGCGGCGCGTACGACCTCATCATCCAGCGCGTGGTGGACGCGTGGCTCTCCTTCCCGTATCTGGTGATCGTGCTCTCGGTCATGGCGGTCCTCGGTCCGGGACTCCTCAACGTCGTGCTCTCGCTTGCCGTCATCATCGCCGCCGTCAACTCGCGGGTCATCCGGGGAGCGACGATCGCGGTGGCCCAGTCCACCTACGTCGAAGCCGCGCGCGCCGTGGGCTGCGGGCATGGGCGCATCATCGTGCGCCACATCCTGCCGAACGTCACGGCGACGGTCATCATTCTCGCGACGATCGGCCTCGGCACCGCGATCCTCGCGGAGTCGGCGCTCTCGTTCCTCGGCTTCGGCGTGCCGCCGCCGTATCCGGCGTGGGGCGCGATGCTCTCGGGTTCGGGTCGCACCTACATGTTCCGCGCGCCGTGGATGGCGATCTGGCCCGGTGTGGCGATCTCACTCGCGGTGTTCGGGTTCAACATGCTCGGCGACGCGCTTCGCGACGTCCTCGACCCCCGGCTGCGTGGTAGTGCGAGATGAGCGCCGCCGAAAGAGGCGCGGGGACAACGGCCTTGACGAGTCCTGGGGAGCGGAGTACAGAGGAAATACGGTGACGCGACCGGTTTCGCGCACCGTCGTGGGCCCACGAGAATCCAGGAGGTGTTGGATGGAGAAGACACCACCGGACCAGACAGTCGCGCCTCGCGGAGCCTGCTAGCGGCCCCGAGCGGCGCGCGCGAGCAGTAGCAAATATCCTCCCGGCGTACGTCGGGACGCGCAGCTTGGTCTGCGCAAACTGAAACAGGGGATGCCGTGGGCGGGCCGGCCCGCCCACGCCCCCGACACCTGCCGAGCACCCGGCTTCTCGAGGTCTTGCGCCCGCGTGGCAACTGACCTGTTCCTTGCCGCCTCCGCGTGGCCGTCGGAGTCCCTCGCCCGGATGGTGCCGCCATCGTGCGGTCGCGGGATCGACCCCGCCCCGTCCCCGGAACCCGACCGGGAGGACCTGGTCGTGAGGCTCCCCGAGTGGCGCCCTCGGGACCCCGCCCATCGCCTGGTCCCGGCGTTCAGCGTGCTCGGCGACAGCGTCCACGGCTTCCGCTTCGAGATGTCCGTGCTTTCGGCGGGCGCGTGGTCGCCCTGGGTCGCAGGCGCCACCGTCGGGCGCGCGCGGTTTCCTGACGTCGTCACCCGATCCGAGCCACTGGTCTGCGAGGTCGACGAGTTCATCGCCTCCCCGGGGGCGGAGCGCATCCGCCTGGTCTTGCGCGTGAGCGGGGGCGATCCGGCCGCGCCGTTCGCGTCGCCATGGTTCGTCTCGCTCTCGGCGTGGAGCCCCGCTGCCACGGATGGTCAGGCCCCCGGGGGCGGCGCGCGGCTCGTCGTGCCCCCCTTCAGCCAGATGGAGGAGGACGCCGCGATCAGGAGCCGGATATGCTCGCCGGCGAGCGTTGCGATGGTGCTCGCCTACTACGGCGCGCGCGTCGCCGTGGTCGATCTGGCGCGCGATATTTTCCATCCAGAGCTCGACCTCTACGGTGTGTGGCCAGCGGCGGTTCGTGCCGCGGGCCGGCGAGGCGTGGCGGGATATCTCCTGCGCTTCCCCGACTGGTCCGCTGCCGCGTGGTGCCTCGAGCAGGGAATGCCGATCATCGCGTCGGTGCGCTACGGCGCCGGGGAGTTGACCGGCGCGGCCGTCGTGGAGACGTCGGGACATCTCCTGGTGCTGACCGGCTACGAAGGCGACCAAGTCTTCGTCAACGATCCGGCGGCGCTGCGCGCGGCCGAGGTCGGGCGACGCTACCGGCTCGACGAGCTCCGCCGCGTCTGGCTCGCACGCGCGGGCGTCGGCTACGTGCTCTTCGCGCCGGCTCTCCCCCTGGGCCGCCCTTCATCCGGGCGGTGAGGGGCTCCGCGACGTACCGTTGGGGTACAATGCGACGCTATGCGGCATACGCTGACGTTGAGCGCGCTCGGGATCGCGATTGTCGCGTCCGGGTGCGCGACCGAGTCGCCGAGCACGCCGAAGGCCTCGGCCGCGTGCAGGACGCCGTTGAGGGAGCGCTGCTGGCGCGCCCGGAAGAACGCGATCCAGTACGTCTCCCGCGCCCGCGCGGCGGCGCCCCGCGCGAGACCCGGGAACGCGCCGAGCCGGAGCGAGGCGGCGGCGACGGTGAGCAGCCCGAGCCACCCCGGATGGCTGAGGGCGGCGGAGTAGGCCTGTCGCCATGCGCGAACGGCTTCGCCCGGATCATTCTCCGCCACCGCCTGGTCCATCGCCTGAATGTGCGCGGTCCAGGGCCCGAGCGCTTCGATCTTGCCGAACAAGGGACGCATCATCGAATCCTCCGTATACGTTGCGTGAAGTACTCCGTCTGCATTACGGAACAAAGCCCAGGCGATCGACCTCCAGCGCGCGGGCGGCCCAGCGCTCCGCGAAGATGCGCACGCGATCCTCGGCGCGTGGATCCCTCGACCGGGCGGCGACGCCCCGCGCGACGCGGATGCACTGCTCGACAATGTCGTGGTCGCCGAGGTCGGCAAAGCCCTGGGCCGCCCGCAGCACACCCTCGAGCGATTCTTGGCTCCGTGCGCGGAAGAGGGCCGCGAGATACGTCTCGCGCGCCTTCGCGTCAGAGGTCTTGTGGAAGCCCGCGCGTTCGCCGAGCCGCCGATAGACGTCGCCGACGGCCACCATGCCCTCCCAGTGGCGGCTCTTGAGGGCGGCCGCGTACGCCTCGCGCCAGAGCATCTCGGCGTCGGCGAGGTCGTTTCGAGCCAGCGCGTCGTCGACTCGCTGGAGCCGAGCCTTCCAAGCGATCTGTGCCTCTGTCCCGAGGGCGTGGTCGGCGAAGACGTCGACGACTGTCACGACGAGGACCATCAGGCCGAGCGTCGTGGCGATCGCCAGCGGCAATGAACGGTGCCAGCGGCTCGACCAGGGTTCTTGCATGCCTACCTCCCGGTCTCGCTTACAACGCAATCCGGATACCAGCCGTAAAAGTCATTAAACCAGTCTGTTACATAGCGCCCGGACCACCCGTTGAACTCTTGGTGGTCAAGAGTTGAACACCACACTGACCGGCGAGTAAGATGGCTGCCGTTGATGAAGCACCTGGCTGACCTCCTGGGTGAGAGCCCCGGCATCGAGGCGATCCGGGACAAGGTCGTGCGGCTCCTGGAACGGCAGCGGGATGCTCGCCGACTGCCCCCGGTGCTCATCGAGGGCGAGACCGGGACCGGCAAAGGCCTCCTGGCCCGACTGATTCATCGAGCGGGGCCACGCCCGAACGGCCCCTTCGTCGACGTCAACTGCGCGGCAATTCCCGAGACCCTGCTGGAAGCCGAGATGTTCGGCTTCGAGCGAGGCGCATTCACCGACGCCCGGCGGGCAAAGCTCGGCCTCTTCCAGGCGGCCAACCGCGGGACGATCTTCCTCGACGAGGTGGGCCTCCTGTCCGAAGCGCTCCAGGCGAAGCTCCTCAAGGTGCTCGAGGAGAGGTCGGTGCGCCGGCTCGGCAGCACGCGCGACGAGTCAATCGACGTGTGGATCTTGACGGCGACGAACGAGGACCTCAGAGCCGCGATCCGCGCGCGCCGCTTTCGCGAGGACCTCTACCACCGCCTCGCGGTGCTCACGCTCACGTTGCCGCCGCTCCGCCAGCGCGGCAGCGACATCTTGCGGCTTGCCGAGCACTTTCTCGGTCGGGCGTGCGCCGACTACAGCGTGTCGCCGAAGACGCTTGCCGCCGATGCGCGGGCGGCCTTGCGCGCGTACCCGTGGCCGGGCAACGTCCGCGAGCTCGGCAACCTGATGGAGCGTGCGGCGTTGCTGTCGTCCGAGCCGGAAGTGACCGCCGATGCGCTCGGACTACCGGCGGAGGCCGAGGCGGAGCCGTTGGCCCCAACTCCGGCCGGCGCGGCGAGCTCGCTCGACGACGCCGTGCGCGACCGCGTCGCCGAGGTGCTTCGCAAGACGAACTGGAACATCTCCCGGACCGCGTCACTCCTGGGCATCTCGCGCAACACCCTGCGTGCCCGTATCGAGAAGTACGGGCTCCGGTCGGGGGAGGCGCCGGCCCCGGCTCGGCGCGCCGAGCCGCGCCGGGCGCGGCCCTCCCCGGCGCCGCCGGCTGTCCCGACGCCCGCCCCGGCGCCTCCCGCGCCGGCGGCGCTCCGGTGGGAGCGGCGACGTGTCACGATGCTACGCGTGGCGCTGATCGCTCCCTCGGCGCCGGAGACTCCGTTCGAGACAAGTCGCTCCCTCGAGGTGCTCCTCGACAAGATCAGGACCTTCGGCGGACGGGTCGAGGGCAGGAGCCCGACCGGGGTCGTCGCGGCGTTCGGTCTCGACTCGATCGAGGATGCGCCGAGGCGAGCCGCCCACGCGGCGATGGCGATTCAGAATGCCCTCGCACGCGGTCGGCCGGCCGCGGGTGCGGGCCCCGCCGTCAAGGTCGCGATCCACGTCGGCCAGTTCCTCGTCGGCCAGGGCAGTGGCGCGGCCGAGCTCGACATCGAGACCAAGCAGTCGGTGTTGGCGATCCTCGAATCGCTGATCGAGCGCGCCGAGCCGGACGGCGTCGTGGTCAGCGACATCGCGGCGCCGTTCCTGGAGCGTGCGTTTGACCTCCTCGAACTCGCTCGCGCGGAGCCTGTGCGAGGGCGCGTGTTCGCTCTCGCGGGTCGGGAGCGGACCGGGGTCGGGCGCGGCCGCCGCCCAGCGACATTCGTCGGGCGACACCGCGAGCTCGAGCTGCTCTGGTCGCGCCTCGAGTCGGCGATCCGGGGGCAGGGCCAGATCGTCGGGATCAGCGGCGAGGCCGGCATCGGCAAGTCACGCTTGCTCTTCGAGTTTCGTGAGATTCTTGCCGGGAAACCGGTGACGTACCTCGAGGGTCGGTGCCGTTCCTACGGGGCGGCGATTCCGTATCTTCCCATCCTCGACATGCTCCGGGCGCTCTGCGGAATCGCGGAAGCGGATACCCCGGTGCTGATGGCGGAGAAGGTGCGAGCCATCCTCCTCGAGGCGGGCATGGACCTCGTTGAGACAGTCCCGCCTATCCTCCGTCTGCTGGGCGTCGAGCCAGAGGCCGAGCGGATCGCGGCGCTCGAGTCGAACGTGACGAAGGCACGCGTCTTCGAGACGTTGCGGCAGATGACCCGTCGACGGAGTCAGCAGAGTCCCCTCATCCTCGTCGTCGAGGACGTGCACTGGATCGACCGGACTTCTGAGGAGTGCTTGGCCTCACTGGCGGAGATCGCCGCAGGCGCACGCCTCCTTCTGGTGTCGACCTACCGTCCGGGATACCGGCCGTCCTGGGTCGAAAAGTCCTACGCGACGCAGGTGGCGCTGCAGCCGCTCGCGCCCGAGGACAGCCAGCGCATTCTCAGGTCGGTGCTCGGCGACGGGTACGCTCCCGACCATCTCGTCGATCTCGTCGTCGCCAAGGCTGAGGGCAATCCCTTCTTCCTCGAGGAACTGGCCCGTACGATCCGGGAGCAAGCGGGGGCGTCGCCGGGGCTGACGGTGCCAGACACGATCGAGGAAGTGCTTCTGGGTCGGATCGCCCGACTCCTGCCGGAAGACAAGCAGCTGCTCGAGGTCGCCGCCGTTGTCGGGAAGGACGTGGCCTTCTCGGTCGTGCGCGCCGTGACCAACACGTCGGACGACACGCTGCGCGGCGCCTTCGGCCGACTCAAGAACGCGGAGTTCCTGTACGAGATAGGAGCCGGTCCCGAGGTCGAGTACACGTTCAAGCACGCATTGACGCACGAGGTCGCGTACGGCAGCCTGTTCGCGGAGCAGCGGCGCGCCCTGCACGCGCGGATCATGGAGGCGATTGAACGCCTCGATGCCGAGCGCCTCACGGAGCACGTCGAGCGACTCGCCCATCACGCCTTCGCCGCGAAAGCGTGGGACAAGGCCGTGCGATACCTCAGACAAGCGGGCGTCAAGGCGTTCGTGCATTCGGCGCACCGAGAAGCCGTCGGGCGCTTCGAACAAGCACTGACGGCGCTCGGGCACTTACCCGAGAGTCGCCAGACACTCGAGCAGGCGGTCGACCTCCGCTTCGACCTCCGCAACTCGCTCTTGCCGCTCGGCGAGCATGGTCGCTATTTCGGCTACCTGCAGGAGGCGGAGGATCTCGCCAAGCGACTCGAGGATCGCCTCCGCCTGGGGTGGGTGGATGCCTATCGAACCGCCTACCTCTACCTCATGGGCGAGCAGGAGTCCGCCCTCGAATGTGGTGAGCGTGCCCTGGCCATCGCAGACACGTTCGGGGACTTCAGGCTGAAGGTGTCGGGCAACACATGGGTGGGGCAGGTGCACTACTACCGGGGCGACTACCGCAGGGCAACGGCCTTCTTTCGAAGAAATGTGGAGTTCCTCGTCGGCGAGTTCATGCTCGAGCGCTTCGGCCTCCCGCAGCTCCCATCGGTCCACTCGCGAACCTGTCTCGCCTGGTGCCTCAGCGAGCTCGGGGAGTTCGCCGAAGGCATCAGCACGGGAGAGGAAGGCCTGCGCATCGCCGAGTCCGTCGATCATCCGCTCAGCCTCACGGTCGCCTGCGCGGGCCTCGGCGTACTCTACCTCCGTAAGGGAAGCGTCGAACGGGCCATTCCGTTGCTCGAACGCGGCCTTGAGCTCTGCCGAACCTGGAATCTTCGGCTCTGGTTCCCGAGGGTAGCCTCGGCGCTGGGGTCAGCGTATGCCGTCGCGGGGCGCATTGCGGAAGGCCTTCCGCTTCTCGAGCAGGCCGTGGACGAGGCGGCGCTCATGATGCTGATGGGCGGCCACTCCCAGATGGTCACATGCCTTGGCGAAGGCGCTTTGCTCGAAGGCCGGGTCGATGACGCGGTCGGGCTGGCGAAACGCGCGCTGGAGTTGGCTCGGAATCACAAGGAGCGGGGATACCAGGCATGGGCCCTCCGTCTCCTCGGTGATGCCACCTGGCGGGCCGATTCTCGCCACGTCGGCGACGCTGAGCAGTACTGCCGCGAGGCGATGACGCTCGCCGAAGAGCTCGGCATGCCTCCGCTCACCGCCCATGCGCTCCTGACACTCGGCAAAGGTTACCGCCGGGGCGAAAACTACGCGCGCGCGGAGCAGTACCTGGCCAGCGCCGTGGCGCTATTCCGCGAGCGGGATATGCCGTTTTGGGCGGCCCAGGCTCAGGCCGAGCTCACCGGCTCGAGTTGATCGGCACCCGATCGATCCGGATCTCGCTGATCTCGATCCGGTGGCGCTCCGCCAGCCGGCGAACCTCGAGTTGGAGCGCCTCCGCGGCAGCCCGATCGAGGCCTCCGGTGATCTGGATTTGATGGGGCTCCGCCTCCGGTCCTTCCATGGGAGCGCGCTACTTCGACTTGCGATCGAGACCGACGGCTGACACTTTGCTCTTGTAATCCGCAGCCAGCTTGTTGCAAGCCTCCTTGAATTTCTTGAAGTTCTCTTCCTGGTCCTTCGTCGTGACTGGCCCCGGAAATCTGATCGTGACCACGAAGTCTTCATCGTCTCTGGGCGGCTTTGGCATGTCGTCTCCTCCATTCGGCTCGTCGGGGATGGTCCCCCCGTCAGTGACGGGCGTCTTCGATTCCCTCGAAGAGTTCCTCAGCATGAAAGATCGCAGGGACGGTGTCAACGTCACGCACCATGTAATAGTTCTCTGCGACGTCATACTCGTCACCGATGGTCACCGCCGCGCCGAGCGCCAGGCGGACGTACGTCACCGCCATGTTGTGTTTCCCCGGCAGGTCGAAGATGTTGGTGCTCATGCCGAATCGACCGGCATTGACCTCTGTGATGGCGGGGACGCCGCGTGAGTCCTCTTTGAGGTCGAGGACGAACACGCCGGACGCCTCCGCGTCGATGGCGCCGATCGCCTTCGCACATGTCTCCGCAACGCGGGGCTCATAGACCGTCTTCGAAAGGGCGGCGATCGAAGAGTTGCCGCTCGGTCCCTCGCCTCCGAGATACGAAAGCCTCTCGTACGTCTTGAGCAGAATGAGCCTTCCCTTGTCCCACAGCGTCTGGCACGCGAAATCCCGCCCCGGGAGATATTCAGAAAGGGTGAACGATGAGGCAGGGACGCCCCGCATCTCTTCCCAGAACCCGATCCAGGCGGCCGCCTGTTCGGGGCTCCTCACCCGCAGCGCTCCAAGCGCCCCCTGCCCCACGCGGAGACGACACCAAAGGCCGTCGGGGCACGGAGCCAGGGCGTCGAAGAGCTCGTCGATGCGGTCGACATCACTCACCGCATACGTCAGCGGCACGGATAGTCCACGTTCGCGGAGGAGAGTCGTGAGGCGAAACTTGTCCTGACAGACCGCAATGATTTCCGCGCGCGGCAGAAACGTCCTGCACGGGATTTGCTCTCGGGTGGTGGACAGCAGTCGCACATCACCGTCGGTCGTCGGAATGAGTAGGTCGATCCGTTCGGTCTCGACGACGCGGCGCACACCGTCGACGAACCCAGGGTGATCCGATCGTGGGATGAGGTAATTCCGCTCTGCGGTGGACTGCTTCAGGACAAATCGATCAGCATGGCAACCGACGACGATGACGGAGGGATCGCCGGCTCTGAGGCTCCGGATGAGATTGTTCGCCGGGCCGGTGCCGGCGCCGAGAAGGGCGACTCGTTCGTGCATCGCTCCCTCTGGCCGAGCCGCGGTAAAGATCTCCTGCTGCGCCGCTCCCGGCAAGCCCCAGCGTGCTGGGCGACAACGATGTCCCGAGCCAATCTAGGCGGACGAGCCGGGCTTGTCAAGAGGCCGTATCGCGCCGTCTAAAATGTTACCGAGCGAAAATCGTCGCGCCATTTGCGATGTGACTATGCACGGGGCCCAGCGAGGCCCCGAGGAGAGTGACATCGTGACTGCGCACGCAAAGTGGGAGTACCTCAAAGCGATCTATGTCCGCTATCGCCAGGCGACACGCCCGGAGAAGCACCAGCTCCTGGATGAGTGCTGCCGGATCACCGGCTATCACCGTAAGCACGCCGTGCGCCTGCTGAACGGGCCAGCCCCGAGCGGCGACCAACCCCGCGCCCGGCGTCGGCGCACCCCCACGTACGGGCTCGCCGTCATCGAGGCGCTCCGGACGATCTGGGAGGCGGCCGGCTATCCGTGGTCCGTGCGCCTCAAGGCGTTGCTCCCGCTCTGGCTGCCGCGGGCCCGGCGCCGCCTGCAGCTCTCCCGCGCCGTCGAACGCCACCTCCTGGCGATCAGCCCCCGCCAGATCGATCGCCGCCTGGCGCCCCACAAGCGGCAGCTCCAGAAGCGCCTCTACGGCCGCACCAAACCCGGCACCCTCCTCAAGCACCACATCCCCCTGAAGACCGATCGCTGGGACGTCGCCACGCCGGGCTTCACCGAGATCGATCTCGTCAGTCATTCCGGCAACGCCGCCGACGGCGAGTTCGTGCATTCCCTCAACGTCACCGACATCCACACGACGTGGGTGGAGACGCGGGCCGTCCTCGGCAAGCACCAGCGCGGCATCCAGCAGGCGCTCGACGAGCTCCGGCACGCCTTGCCCTTCCGCCTCCAGGGCATCGACTCCGACAACGGCTCCGAGTTCATCAACGGCCACCTCTACGATTACTGCCAGGCCCACGCTATCCAGTTCACCCGTGGGCGGCCCTACAAGAAGGACGACAACGCCCACATCGAGCAGAAAAACTGGACCCACGTCCGCAAGCTGCTCGGCTACGTCCGCTACGACTCGCCGGCCGCCCTCGCGGCGATTAACGCCCTCTACCACAACGAGCTCCGCCTGCTCCAGAACCTCTTCTTGCCCTCCGTCAAGCTCGTCCGCAAAGAACGCGTCGGCGCCCGGCTGCGCCGGCGTTATGACGCCCCGCGCACCCCGCTGGAACGCGTGCTCACCTGCGCCGACGTCGACCGCGCGCAGGTCGATGCCCTCGTGGCCCTCCGCGATCGCCTCGATCCCTTCGCGCTCGCCGAGACGATCGAGCGACAGCTCGAGGCCATCTTCGTCCTCGCCGATCACCGGCGGAGCCCAGGGCGGCCGGCCGCCGGCGCGCCCGACCCGGCGCCCGCCGTCCCACCCCAGAGCCCGCCCGCCAGGAGACGCGGTGGCTTCAAGCCAATCCTGTTCGGGAAAGCCGCCACGAACTACGACCGCCGCCAGCTGGTCACATCATGAATGGCGCGACGATCCCCCCTTCGGTCACATTCACAAATGGCTTGTCAAGAGGCGTTGTCGCCCCCACTCATTTTGCGCGGAGCTGCACTGCGTGGCCGTCGGGATCCCGTACGGTGAATCCCTGGCGAAAGCCGAGCGTCGCGCCGGACATCGACACGACGACCGGCCGATCGGCCGCGCGCGTCGTCCGGCGGGAACGGTCGCCCGTCGCGCGGAGCCAGATACTCGAGGAGCTCGATCGCGGGCCCCTCAGCCGCGCGCAGCGTGGTGATCCGAAGCCGTGCGCCAGGTACATTGTTCAGCCGTTCCTGTTCCGGCCCGTGATTCTCGCTGCCGCCGACGACCTGCAGGCCGAGGGTGTCGCGGTAGAACTTCAAGCTGGCCTCGGTGTCGCTCACGACGATCGCCGTGTGATCGATGCCGAGGAACACCCGGTCGATGGGCCGCTGCCAACGGGCATCGCCCTTGTCCGGAGGGAATTGGAGGATCTCGAGGGCGTGGCCGTCCGGGTCCTTGAAGTAAAAGGCACGGATGCCACCCGCGTTCGGATTCCAGTCGGGCAGCCGCTGAGGCGCCGGCGAGATGTGCGCGACGTTGTGGCGTCGAAGCCAGACGTAGGCCTGGTCCATGTCGTTGACGATGATCGCGATGTGCTGGAACCAGCGATCGTTGCTCCGCGAGTCCGCGGGCACGGGGCGGCCTTTCGGGGCGCGGTACTCGGTGAGCTCGATGCGTTCGGCGCCGAGCTTCATGGTGGCGACCCGCATCCGAAGCCCGGGCACGCCGAGCAAGCGCTCGACCTGGGGCCCGGACGTCTCGACGTCCGACACCTTCTCGAAGAAGAGCACCGCCGAGTAGAAGTCGATCGAGCGGTCCATGTCGGCGACCGTGATGGACACCCCGGCGACGGCTCGAGCCGCCGCCAGATCGGCGGTCGAGCCCGCCCGCGACGGCGACATGTGGAGCGCGAGGCCGAGCCCGAGGCCGACGATCAGGAGCGCGAGGGCGAGCCGAGCCGATCGGCTCATCGGGCGTATCCGCAGCGGAAGATGCAGCGCCGGGGGTTGTCGTGGTGGAGCTTCGCGCAGAGCACCGGGCGCGGCGAGAGACGCAGGCGCAGCTCCGCGGCCAGGAGCATCCCGATCAGCGGCGCGGTCACGTAGATCCAGAACGCCGTCCAGAGATGGGCCGGGAGCGCCGAGGCGAAGCTGCGCGCCGGATTCATGCTCATTCCGGAGATGGGCGCCTCGAAGGTGATGAACCCGGCGACCAGCAAACCGGCGCAGACGCCCGTGTACCGCGCGACCCGCGGCGTGTTGGAGACGGCGAGCACTACGGACATGAGCCCGAGGGAGATCCCCAGCTCGGCCAGAAACGCCGCGGGCTCACCGCCGGCGCCGGGGACGGTGACAACGTAGTTGACGGCAGGGTCCGCGACGAGCCCCCGCGAGACGAGCGCGACGAGCAGAATGCCGCAAGCGCCTCCAACGAACTGCGCCACGACGTAGAAGAGCGCGTCGGGCGCCGCGACTCTACCGAGGCGGAGGAAGGTCAGGGTCACGGCGGGGTTGAAGTGCGCGCCCGACTGCTTGCCCCAGGGCGAGTAGATCAGTCCTACGGCTGTGAGCCCCATCGCGCATCCCATCAGCAGGCGCCGCAGGACCGGTTGCACGAACGCCTGCGCCACGGGCGACGCGGGGTGGTAGAGCACGATCGCGAAACCACCGGCCGACATCATGAAGAGGCCGAGGCCGGCGGCCTCCATCAGATACTCGGGCCAGTGTCTGTCGAGGGCGTCCTTCATGGTCCTGGCCGTGAGACACGGCGAGGACGGTCCGCGGTTCCGAGCGCCCGACGATCACGGGCCGGCAGACGGCGGCCCCGCAGCTCATGCCGCGCGCCGCAGCGTCTCCGACCCCCGAGCGCGCCCGGTCCTGATGAGCAGATCGTAGCCGGCGGGCACGCGCTCGATGACGTCCCGCCAGACGGTCTCGGCGAGTTCGTCGCAGCCCGCCGGCGTCGAGAGAAGGACACGTCCAGGATGCCAGAGAGTTTTCGGGACGACTTCGACCGCCACCAGAGACTCGCCGTGGAGCCGTCGGTTGATGGCGCTCCGGAGGTCAGCGCGCACGAGGTCGGCCCTGTCGCGCCGACGGTCGGCACGGATCCGCCAGGCCAGCGGTATTGCGACCAGGGCGACGAGCAGGATCGTCGGCAGAATGATTGTCAACATGGTGATCGCCTCCACCGTTGCGACGATCGACCGGCCTCGCGGGATTCTCTGAATCGGAGGCGCCGCTGGCTAACTCTAAAGAGGTCGGTGGACACCGCGCTGCGACGTGACGGCGGGAAGCCTCCGGGCGCCCACCGCGACGAGAGCGCAGGCCGCGCAGACAATCCCCAGCGCCGCGCGCAGGCTCACGTGCTCGGCGGCGAGGCCGATCAGCGGAGGGCCGGAGAGGAACCCGAGGTAACCGGGCGTCGCGATCGCCGCCAGAGCCGAGCCCGCGGCGACCTCGCCGACCCTTCCGGCCGAGCTGAACAGGACGGGGATGATGTTCGATATCCCCAGGCCTACCAGGGCAAAGCCCGCGATTGCCGCAGGCGGCGCGTCGATCAGCAGGGCCGCGCCGAGACCCGCGCCTGCGACGGCGCCAGACACGCGGAGAGCCGGACCGGCTCCCAGACGGCCCACGATCCGGTCCCCGGCCAGACGTCCTACTGTCATCGCGAGCGAGAATGCCGCGAAGCCGGTGGCGGCGACGGCAGGGCTCGCCGCGAGCGAGTCGTGCAGGTAGACGGCGCTCCAGTCGGCCATCGCCCCTTCGGCAAGGAGGCCGGCGAAGGCCAGGAGACCGAGGAAGAGCACGGCACGAGTCGGCCAGCCGAAGACCGCCGCGGAACGATCGGCCTCCGCGCCGGCGGGCAAGAGCCAGCGCGCCGCCGCGATCACCGCAACGACGGAGACCCCCGAGGCGCCCCAGACGTGAGCCGTGTCCCCGATGCCGAGCCA
>WNFA01000214.1_pt1 | contig 45707 bp, 38 predicted proteins | sample 5400481 | NCBI WGS metagenome assembly WNFA01 (sample SAMN13153340, study PRJNA577476) | soil metagenome | isolation source: 120 cm saprolite under Douglas fir tree site 2 hole 1 replicate 2 | place: USA:California | collected 2015-04-18 | reverse complement strand
CCTGAACCCATCTTCAAGCTGGCAGGTCTGCGCCTTTTGAGTTGCTGGGCAAGCGGTATGGAAGGGCGTAAACCGTCCACAAAGCTGCGAATGCGTCTCGCTGCCTCTGGTGTCCAGTTCAATGGCATCTTCATTCATGGTGGAACTCAACTATCATCATTCAATGGCGTCAAGTATGTGGATGTCATCTTTCGTCTTGAACCCGCATGGAGTGCTACAGAGGGTGAGAGCAAACAGGATATCAGTTTGAGGATATTAGACGTGGAGGTGGTTAGATAACTTATCCTGTTCTCCTGGTACCCGCAAGGGGCACCAGTACACTGCCAAATGTACTGGTGCCCCTTGCGGGTACCAGGGGTTGGCGGGACCCTTGCGGTCGCCCTGGGGGCGGGGCTCACTGGCCGGTCTTGATCTGGGCATAAACCGTTGGATAGGTATTGATGAGCTCCCAACTAGTCAACGGCCAGTAGACCATGACCGCTTTGCCGATAATGTAATCCTTTGGCACAAACCCCCAGTCGCGTGAGTCATCGCTTTGTGGACGGTTATCACCCATCACAAAGTAATCATTGGCTGGTACTTTCCAGACTTTACCGGCAGGATTCGCTGCTTGGCTAATGTACGGCTCATTGAGCACCACACCGTCGACACGAACCGTCGTGCTATCGTAGGCAATAGTATCCCCTGGTAGCCCGATCACCCGTTTGATGAAGTCCTTGCTGGTGTCAACAGGCCAGTGAAATACGATGACATCGCCTCGTTCAGGTTCATGAAACAAGTAGGCCAGCTTATTCACAAACACATATTCACCGTCAGTGAGGCCAGGCATCATACTGATGCCTTGTACCTGATAGTTCTGCACCGCCAATTGCACGACAAAGAAGATCAAGAGTGCCAACGCTACTACTTCAACAATATCTCGTACAAGATGTGATTGGTTTTTCAACTCGGACCTCGTTTTGATACATCATGGTTATGCTTCCTGGCTTCCATGAGGAAACCAGGCAAAAGCTCGGGTGGAAAATGTCGCAACACCCTTATTACTCATATACTCATACGGGTGGAAAATGTTGCAATACCCCTAATACTCATACCACATCCGCAGAAAACTGAAAAGACCTCACCCACAAGTCCCATTCTTTTGTCCGTCGTGGAAGAGAATGTTATAATTCCATCGATGTGTTCTCTTATCTTGCGGAGGGTCTATGCCTTGTGGAGTTTTCCGCTTCGTTTGTTATCCACAGGCGTAGGGGTGTGAGCTTGCCTCCGCCCTCAGTACAAGGAATCAGCAAGCAGATGAGCAAAAAACTCACGATTCTGCTCCTCACATTAGCCGTGTTGATTAGCCTCTCTGTAGGCTATGTTCTGATTGGTCTCCAGGCTTATGCGGGCTACCAACAGGATAGCGTGGACAGCCAGGAACATTGTGGCGGCCAGCCACCTGTACGCATCTGTGTACGAGCACCAACAGCCATCTTCAGTGCCTTTTACCCTTCCTATGTTGCCACCCATTATATCCTATTCGTGATCGAGTACAGTAGCAGCAACCCTATTACCTTACTGATCAATGTCGATATCCCTGGCTTTAGCCAGGTACAAACGCGCACAGTCAATGCCTCCCCCACACAACACTCTGTTTCCTTCACTCCACCATTGCTCGGCCATATCCTCCGTAATTTCACTGCTGAGGATAATACCTCTCTGCATGTTTGGGTGACCGATACCCAGGGACATAGCTATTATATCAACGATACTCAGCTTTTGCTTCACTCGCGTTGGTTGATGCAGTGGGTAGCAGCCAACCGTCTGATGATTGCCGCTTGGGTTACACCCCACGACCCGGCAATCACAGATCTGGTCACCAAAGCGACGAGATACCTGCCAACAGAGCCAGCGCCCGCTCCCAGAGGGATGATTGGCTATGACGAAGCAAGCCGGAAGCAGGTCGCGGACCAGGTCGATGCGATTTTCGACGCTCTGCGTGTCGATTACCGGATACAGTATGTCCAGGCGAGTGTTCCATATGGCGGTCCTACTGCTAGTGCAGTAGACACACAAGATATTAAGCTGCCGTCAGAGGTATTGCAACAACGCACTGGGATGTGTGTTGAGCTGACAGTCTTATTGGCATCTGCCGTAGAAAGTATCGGGTTACATGCCGAGATCGTCATCATCCCCGGACATGCGTTTCTCGGCGTCGCAGTCACGCCTGATGACCGGCACTTCCAATATTGGGACGCTGTGCTGGTGAATAACGATGTTGCCGGGACGTCTGCCAACGTCTTTACCGATAGTGTCTATGCCCAGAATGTGAAGCAGCATTCCATTTTAGACACAATTCTGATCAACGATGCTCGCAAGGCAGACATTGATCCAATGGTTTGAAGGAGGAAACGCGATTGTTTTTCGTAGTAGGACTCCGATTTATCGTGGGTCCGAGCGGTGTAGATTTTCCCACCTGGTTTAGCGCAGGTTGCTTTGGCGGGTTAGCATGTTGCATGTTCGCTATAGCCATCAACGCACTCTACACCACTTTGCGCAGACGTGGCACAACCCGCCAACTGGCCGGAGCTGTTGTGACCTGCGTCATTTCTGCATTGCTGCTGCTACCTGCTCTTGTTTGGTACGACCAGCGCTTCAGTGTCGAAGGGGCGGCCATCTCTGCAGCGGAGGTGGAGGTAGTGTTCGTCTACGTGGCCCTGTGGGGCTGGCTACTGCCTCTAAGTGCCACCATCACCTACTGCCTCTTTGCACTGCCACGCATCTCTAGTGACTCGATACGTCTGCCAGGGTTCCGGGCGACCGCAAGGGTCCACCCTACCATGCACGACCGCGTAGGGGCGACCCTTGCGGTCGCCCGGACGTCGAATACTCCAAACACTCCTGTCCCCTTCGTCTTTGGAGAGAACATTCCCTGGGGTTGGCTTGAATATCTCAACGGCCGCTTACAGGGGCAGCGACTGGCACTCACACAAGCGGTGATAAAGCTAGGGCGTGGGGAAGATAACGACATCTGGCTGGACGATGAGAAGGCTTCACTTTATCATGCAGAACTCACCTGGAGGCTAGGAACTATCTATATTATCCCTCGTAATAGTATTCTACTCAACGGAAAACCGATCCATAGCCCCACTATTGTCAGGCAAGGAGACGTGTTTGAAGTCGGCTCGCAGCGTTTTCTCTTTGAGTACGCCGAGCGATCCAACACATTGGCAGAACAAGGTGATCCACTACAGCGCGGCCTATTGAAAGTCCATTTGCGGCGCCCTCCCATCACCCCCATTCCTATGAACCATAACCCATCGGCTCTGACTGTAGGGGCCGGGGACTCTGTCTGGGGGACAGGTAATGCCCCCGCCCTGGAAGATGATGGAGATAGATATAATCCGCCTGATGAATACGCGACCATTGCCTCTCAGCTGTCAGTTACAACCCTCGGTGAGCCGAGCCAACCGTGGCAAGAAACCGCAGTGCTCGACCCGGTTCCGCAAGCCACGCCCTTGCGATCTGACAAATGGAGTGGCGCATTTATGATTCGTAGTGGTGGGATGGCAGGAAAGGGATTCCTGCTGGATCGACCCGTATTAACTATTGGGCGTGGGGTCGAAAGTGATGTGGTTATCAACGAAGCTTCCATTTCACGTCTGCATGCCCAGGTCTTGCGCCAGGCCAATGGCGATTATGTTCAGGATCTTGCCAGTCGCAACGGCACGAAAGTCAACGAAGAACCATTGCAAGCTCCAAGACTGCTTCAGCAAGGTGACATCGTCTGTTTCGGGGAGGTTCGCATGGAGTATACGTCTGTATCCACCGCGCTCACTACCCCGCTCACACCCTTGCCACTTCCCCCACGCGCTCGCACAATCAGTGGTCCTGTGCCCTTGCGCCTGCCGAGCAAACCAATATTCATACAAGAGAAATAATGTAAATGTAGTGGTGGGGGACCCTGTCTGGGGGACAGGTAATGCCCCCACCAGGGTTGCGTCAAGGCATCTATACGGATATGGTATCACTGCACGTCAAGAGAAATTGCTGTTTTTTCAACGATTGTGTGGTACAATGGTTATGTGGTTCGGGAGCTAGCTAGCTAGCTAGCCCGCAAGGTAAGTAGTATCCAGGCCCGGGTTTCGCTCCGCCGCCAGGAAACTAGGACATCACTGCCTGATAGCCACCTCGGAGATATACCCATTCAGAGGTTTTGAAAAAGCGTATCTCCTCTTATCCCAAGAGTACAAAGTATGTTCATCGGGCGGAGCGAACACAAAGAAGGGGAAATATTATCCATGATGTCCAATGAAGGCTATCAGGACCGAATCCTCACCTGTCGTGACTGCGGTCTGGACTTCACGTTTAGCGCTGGCGAACAAGAGTTTTATGCCAGTCGAGGCCTGACCAACGCTCCCGGTCGTTGTCCAAGCTGCCGCGCTGCACGTCGTAACGGTCAGTCATCGGTACCTCGTCAGCGTAGTAGCGAGCATTACGAGACAACCTGCGCAACCTGCGGTCGACCTACCTCTGTCCCATTTGTTCCTCGCGAAGATCGTCCCGTTTATTGTAGCGACTGCTTCCAGGCCCAGCGGGCTGCTCGCGGCCCCCGTCGCGACGACTCGCGTAGCTACAGCGGTGGTGGTCAGGGTGGTCGTGGCCGCGATCGACGAGATCGCCGCGACAACCGTGATCGCTGGTAAAACCAGGTAATTCATGCCAGCAAAAAGCCTGGTAAAGGCAATCCCCCACCAGGCCTTTTGTCTGTACGTTAAGAGCCGCTACGCCGTTGCCTGTATTCCAGGGTAAGCTGATCGATGAGTTCCTTAGCCTTCATGTAACTCATTGCGGGCTGAATCTCTGGTTCAGGTCTGCCCAAGTATTCGCAAAGCTTGCGGATACTCGTCAATTGCTTCTCCGTAGCTGATGCAGTAGCGAGGTTCTCTGCTACAACTGGGGAATGAGCGTTTCCAGTGATTTTGTTACCGTTCCCCCCGGCACCCTGGCGCGTAGTAGCGCCAGGGTGGCGTCCGCCGGTGGTGGAGTTGTATGTTGAACTACTGCGCTCTGCAACACTCCGCTTCACGGGACTGTCAACGATACGGTGCTCTTCGTCCAGTTCGTCTCCAGTAAATTGGGTGCCATAACCGAGTACTGCAAAGGCACGGCCTATAGCTCCAGTTTCAGCTTTCTCGATATAGTCGGGAAAACTGGCTGCCTTCTCCGACTTCGTACCGGTGCCTATACCACCTTTGCCATCTTTGACGGTAGCGCGGAAGATCACGAAGCCCTTCGCGTGTTTGACAACTTTTTCGTATTGATTCTTCTCTTCATTCCAGGTGTCGATTTCTTCTTCGGTCTCACGGTCAGGATCGAGGTGCAGCATCTCGGTCTCAACGACACCTTCTGGACACAGGGACCGAAACCAGACGAGACGCCATTGCACTGGCAGGTAGTCTCTGAAGCCATCCTTGGTTTTGATCTGCACTACGTGTTCATTGGGGTTGAATGGGCGGGAACGCTGCTCATCGCGGCTATACCCGTTGCTCTGTTCGCTCATATGCTGCTCCTGTTCCTCTTAGGGTGTTGTGGTATGCTCAATACTAGATAATTTGTTCTAATATATTGTATCTTGTGTAACCTATCCTCGTCAAGGACGGGGTGGGTTGTTCATTCTCCTAGAGGACTATTCTTTTCTAGGGATCAAAAGGAGGTAGCTCTGCTATAGATACCAGGAGAGGAAGTCTCAACGGCCACCTCTGGGTACTTAGGTAGCCTTGGCGGGGCGTATCGGGATGTTCCCCAAACCTTCTCGCCACAACCGGTTTTGATAGCAGAAGTGAGTTATGAGGGATGCCAGGAATACGGCTCGATCCTCTTTGTGTTGTATAATGTACTCAATCATTGAATACAGTAAGTGAGCGAAGGAGCCAGGAATACAGGTGAGAGCCAATGAGTGACACAACCATTTACCAGGAGATTCAGACAGCGTTGCAGCGTGGCGAGCGGATTGCAGTTGCCAGCGTCGTCAAAACCATCGGTGCTGCCCCGTGTGGAGTCGGTAGCAAAATGCTCATCCGGGCCGATGGCACCACCAGCGGAAGCTTCGCCGGACCTAAAACCGACGGCAAGGTAGTACAAGAAGCGTTACAAGCCCTACGCGAAGGACGCACCTATACCACGCATATACACCTGGACGCCGACCAGGGTGAAGCCGTTGGTAGTTGTGGGGCCACATTGGAGGTCTTCTTTGAAGTGTTGCGTCCCGAGCCTCGACTGATTATCGCAGGTGCAGGCTACGTCGCACAGGCCCTGGCACGTTTGGCAATTCCGCTTGATTTTCGCATCGTGGTTGTGGATGATCGCCGCGACCTCGCAGATCCACAAGCCTTTAGCTCTTCAAAGCTCGACAAGGTGCAACTGACCTTTGGAGATATCCCGCAGACAATCCGCGAACTGGAACCAGACGAGGCAAGCTGGATCGTCATTGTCACACGCGGCCACCATCTTGACAAGGACGCACTACGCGCCGCTCTAGAAACCAATGCTGCCTACATAGGCATGATTGGTAGTCCCAACAAAGTAAAGCACATCTTCAAGGACCTGCTCAAAGAGGGTATGTCGGCAGAACGCCTGGCGCAGGTACATGCGCCCATTGGACTGGACCTGGGTGCGGAAACACCCGACGAAATCGCGCTCAGTATCGCCGCCGAGATGGTTATGATCCGCAAGAAAGGCAGCGGCGCCCCGCTCAAGACGATGCACCAGCTGTTAGAAGAAATTAGCCTGGCTGAGAGTCACCCAGACTCTCTTGCCACGCAAGGGGTTGCCCCTGCGTAACGAGCATGGGGGTATCCCTCTATTTCTTTACCCAGCGAATGTAGCGCACCATAGCCAATGCCAAGATAGCCCCAGCCGCCAGCACAATCGACAGCGTATGCGTGATAATGAAGATTAGTCCTACCGCCATCAGTCTGCCAGCAATTCCGATCCCATGCCTTTGCGCGCCATCCGCGATCCGAAAGCCAGCCAGTACGGGCGTGATTAATCACGCTCCCTACAGCCTCACCCTTATGCGTGTCGCCGACCATCTTGAAAACCTGGCTAGAAAGGATGATAATACCAGGAGCGGACCAGTGAAAGTTGAATGCGAACCAGAAGGGCGGAGGCTGTAGAGTGCGGATTTATCCAGCACGTCTCGCGCCCCTAAACCGGTACTATAGTTGCTAGTAAGGAAAGTCTATGTACACATATCGTAACAGTGTCATTTGTACCATTCTTTTCTGCTGCCTCATTTTATTCGCGTCTTGCGTTCAGCCTACCGTACCTCCTCAAACTGCCGCCAGTCCTACCGCGACACCCCTGGTACCCACAAGGGGCACCACTACATCTGCACTCCCTATTACAACCGTCATCCCCACTCGTAGTGGCGTGAGCTTGCCTCCGCCAGCGCCGCAGCAGTATACTTCCCATGTTATTCTATCTGGAGCAGCGCGACCCGACGATTTAACCTTCGATCAGCAGGGACGCTTATTATTCAGCGACTTCTATAACGGAACCGTCAGCCGCATCAATGCGAATGGTACGGTATCATCCATCCTGAGTGGACTGGCCGGGCCGGAGGGTCTCGTTGTCCTATCAGATGGCACACTGATTATCGCAGAACAGCGCACCAATCGCATCCTCTCACTTGCTCCTGGGGCAAACTCACCCACTGTATTGCGGGCACTGCCGGGCACACCGAGCGCAAGGCCCTGCAAAGATGGTGTGGATAGCATTGCTTTTGATGCCACTACGCAAACACTGATCGTGCCGGATAGCCCCACGGGTGAGGTATATCGTATGAACCTGGATGGCAAAACGCTCACACCGCTGGCCTCGGGCATTGCTCGACCCGTAGGCGCAGCGGTCGATGCCCAGGGCACAATCTACGTCGCAGACGAGTGCGGTGGTGCACTCTGGCGTATCACTCGCGATGGGAAGCTGACGCGCATAGGCGGCTTCGGTATGCCCGACGACGTTGTATTCGACCAGCATGGTAACATACTTGTAATCGATCTCAAGCCATCTATCCACGCGCTCATTCGTATGAACCTTACCACAGGCAAGCGTGAGACGCTGGCAAGTCAGGGTTTCATCGAGCCCCAGGGGCTTGTCATCGATGGCCACGACGACATCTTCGTTTCGGATGATTTCGCAAATATCATTGTGGAGTATATACCAAGATGAGCAAACTCAGTACTATGTCGGAGGCCATAGCCCGCTATGTCCCGGATGGAGCATCCGTCGCTATGAGCCTGGCCCTTGAACCGCTTATCCCCTACGCAGCAGGGCATGAAATCATTCGGCAGCAGAGGCGCAACCTGACCTTGATTGGGCCCATTTCGGATGTCCTGTTCGATCAATTGATCGGCGCAGGTTGCGTTGCGAAGATCAGCGCAGCGTGGGTGGGCAATGTCAGCGAAGGGCTGGGCCACTGCTACCGCCGCGCCAGCGAACAATCAGTTCCACGATCCATCATCACTGAGGAGCACAGCAATTTCACAATTGCGCTGGCATTGCTGGCGGCCGGAATAGGTTCACCTTACATTCCCACGCGCTCAGTATTAGGGAGTGACATCGTGCGCCAGAACCCGACGTTTCGCCAGGAAGAGTCGCCATTGGATGGAACGCCGCTGCTGCTTGTGCCTGCGCTGCACCCTGATATTGCCATCGTCCATCTGCAACGCAGCGATGAAAATGGTAATGCGCACCTCTGGGGCAACCTGGGCATATGCGAGGAAGCGGTATTGTCTGCAAAGGATGTGATCCTGGTCGCCGAAGAGATTGTGTCCCACGAGGTGATCGTGAGTGACCCGAATCGTGTGTTGGCCCCTTCGTTCAAGGTACGAGCCGTTGTGCATGAGCCGTGGGGAGCGCATCCCTCGCCTGTGCAAGGCTACTATGATCGTGATCATCCCTATTATCGTGAGTACCATCAACGCACCCGCACGCTCGCAGATTTTCAGCAGTGGCTCGATGAATGGGTGTTGCAGGTACCTACTCGCACCGCCTACGTAGCAAAGCTGGGTGAGGAACGCATACGCAATCTCGGCGTTAAAGAACACCGCTACGCCGCACCCGTTGATTATGGATATTGATATTTCGGAACATCCAAAATGTAGTAGGAACCCTTGCGGGTACCAGGTAGACATTGACTTCCCGTGAGCGGGCTTGAGAGGTGTCCTGCCTGTCATCCTGAGCGCAGCGAAGGATCTCTGCGTCCGTCGAGCCAGACCCTTCGCGGAGTTTACCCTGAGCGAAGCGAAGGGCTCAGAGTGACAGGCATTATCTCAAATGTCTACGAAGGAGGAGGCGTCATGGCAGGAAATCCCACCATAAATCGGGGATCTACCAGTTATTCACCGCAGGAACTGATGGTTGTCTGCGCCGCCAGGCAGATACACGACGGAGAAAACGTTTTTGTGGGTATGCGCTTGCCCTTGCTGGCATTTGCCCTGGCGAAGCGCACCCACGCACCCAACTGCGTCGGGCTGTTTGAGGCGGGAATACTGCGCGATATACCTGCGCCGCGCTTACTGTACACGATGGGGGATGTTGCGAACATCACCGGCTCGTTGTGGGCAACGCGCTTGGTGAACCTGATGGGGTTAATGGCAGCAGGCGAGGTGCAGTTGGGTTTCATCGGCGGCGCAGAAATTGATCGCTACGGCAATCTGAATACCTCCGTCATTGGCCCCCTCGGCGCTCGTCATCCCAAGGTGCGTTTACCGGGAAGCGGCGGCGCGGCAGATATCGCATCGCTATCGCAGCGACTCGCCATCATCATGCAGCATGATCGCCATCGCCTACGTGAGCGTGTCGATTTCGTCACCAGCCCCGGTTACGGCTACCCCGATGAGCGCGGACCCGCAGGCACAGCTTGGCGGCAACGAGTCGGTCTGCCCCGTGGAGGCCCTGCTGCGCTAATTACAACGCTGGCCGTCTTCACCTTTGACCGTGAGAATGGGGAGGCGATGCTCCAATCCTATCACCCGGGCACGACGATAGAGCAGGTCCAGGAACAGACGGGTTGGCAGACGGGTGGTAAATTTCGGCTCGCTCCCGATTGTGCGGAGACGGTGCCGCCTAGTGAGGAGGAGTTGAGGGTGATTCGTGAGTGCGATCCAGAGGGCGTATGGACAAGATGAGAGCAACCCCGCCAACTTCTGGCGGGGTTACTCCTAACAGTGCCTCTCACTTTGATTAGCCCGACTGCCGCAGCAGGTCGGGCTAATCAAACTAATTATAACCCTAAGGGCGGCAGGTCCACTCTCGCCAGCTATAGCCATCTCTTGCAAATATGCTATATGCTGCCAGGACATTCGCCATGGCATCATAGGGCGAGCTGGCTGCTTCTGGAGTTCTCATCCAGGTACTCGGATAGAGGATTTGAAAGACCCCTACAGTATAGTTGCCGTCAAATGTCATTGCGTCGTTATACGCGTTGGGATTCAGGCCGGACTCACACATCGCCACGTGCAGTGCCCCCGGTGAATATGGTCCAAATACACGATCTATCATGGCCGCCACTGCGGATTGGTTTGTGTTTGTCCTTTCAGTTCGTCCCGACATGTTTGAGACGGGTAGACATACCTTTTGGCCCGGAAAAATCTTATTTACGTTCAGGATGTGGTTGACCTGCACAATCGCCTGCATGCTAGAACCGTAGGGACCCTCAGCGAAGCTTGCGGAGCGCGTTTCAATTCCTTCGCGTCCGCGGGGTGGGAGGCTCACTATATCTCCCGGACTGGCGTTGGGGTTGTAAAACGAGCAGCCTGTGGCGGTATATGAGGAAAGAGGTAGTTGCACGACGAGAGTGCTTCCTCCTACTAACCCCAGGATGACCAGCATCACCAATCCCAAAGTTCTCTTTTGATGTAAAGTCGTTCGGAAGGTTGAAAAGAAACGTTTCATTGTACTCTTTCTAGTTACGTAAACTGAATCTCCGTCCTTACAAAATGGGTGGGAGGCAAGAAGGACGGAGAGGGTGTAAACCACTGTGGCTTACAACACTAGCAAGAAAAGCCTGGTACCCGCAAGGGGCACCACTACACTGCCCAATGTAGTGGTGCCCCTTGCGGGTACCAGGCCTCAGACAGAGATAACTATTTTACCATACCAGTGTGATACACTCTGGCACATGATGAAATATGGCAAAAAAGTACTAGCAAGAAAAGCCTGGTACCCGCAAGGGGCACAAGTCAGCGCCAGCTCGTGCCCCTTGCGGGTACCAGGTTTGATTCTGCTGCAAGACTTCAATCTGATACTCTGCCGCTTCTGGAAGTGGTGCCCCTTGCGGATACCAGGTTTGCCTCTGCTCCCTTGTTGACGAAGAGGTTGCCCTCCGCTACTATGGGCAGTACTAACACACGATGGACATGTGGAAGGGAGGCAGAGCGATGCCACATTCACAAAGCAGGGAGCAGATAGAACGATTCACAAGCATTCCACGCATTGCTCGCTGGATTGCCTATATGTCTTTTGTACTCGCCCTGCTGCTGTCGCTCGTCATGACATCATTATTTGTTTACACACGTCTGTATCACTATGTAGGCACCATTGCATGGAGTCCGCCAGGGCTCATCAGCGTAGCCACGCACGCTTTGATTAGCCCGACTGCCGCAGCAGGTCAGGATCATCAAACTGTCAGTCCACCGGGTTCATGGAAAGTACTACCTTCATTGCCATCACCGCAGGCGGATAATGCAACTGTGTATGTGCAGGCGCAGGGACGGGGATACGTGTATATGAGCGGTGGCTACCATGGGCATAAGTACTCACCGCATTACGATCACAACCTCTATCGCTACGATGTTGCAGCAGCACGGTGGCAGATCGTAGCAAGCGAGAATTTTCCTGGTATGGTCAACAATGCTATCGCGCTAGATGAGCAGAACCGCCTCTTCTTCATAGCGGGCTACTCATCTGATGTGTATGCCATCACCTCGCTGCTCTATTTATATCGACCCAGCGATGGGGTGATACAGAAGATTATCTCTCCCGCCCAGGTGTCGATTGGCTTTGGAGCAGCGATGCTCGCAGATAGACAGGGCCATCTCTACATCACTCAGGGATTTGTGAGGCCTGGTGACCCTCAGGCGCACGCTGGCACAGGCTGGTATCAGTATGACATTGCCAGTGGACGATGGCGCATACTGGCACCACTTCCGGTAGGGTTAGGCTACATTGCGCTAGCTTCCGACGATGCAGGTGGAATTGTGCTGCTCGGCGGGGCGATGGACGCAGGACAGCGTTTACCATCAATGCACATCTATCGCTATGACATCATGAACAACACCTGGACACAGGCGCAAGCCCTATCACCGTTAGCGTTTAGTGGTGCGGCAAGTTGCGTAGATGGGCATGGACACATAGTGATCGTAGGCGGAAGCGCCGGCTATCATACTGTAGGGACCCGATTTATCGCGTCCGCGGGGGACCCTGTCTGGGGGACAGGTAATGCCCCCGCCCTGCTGCGTCAAAGCTGGCTGGTTGACCTGCACACCTTACATTGGCAAGCTCTGGCACCTCTGCCTTCCGGTGGCTCTCTACTAGGTACGGCGGCGTGTGATGGGCAAGGGCATGTTTTCCTGGTGCGCGGTGCCGACGATTCTGGCGCTCCAACAACGGATTTTTTGCTGTTGACGCTGTAGGGACCCGATTTATCGCGTCCGCGGGGTTGGGAGCCCAGTGTCATCCTGAGCTCCCCAGTGTCATCCTGAGCGAAGCGAAGGATCTCCTTAGCCATGGGCAGTGTCAGAGGGGTCGTACGATCTCATACATCAGCGGTCCCACCATCACTGGAGCATCGCTCCAGCTATAGCAGGCCAAGAGTGGTTCTTGCACAGCGGCGGCTTCAGCCTCAGTACGCGCATGAATCTCCACCAGCGGATCGCCAGCGTGGCGGTGATCGCCTACCTTCGCTTGCAGGATAAACCCTGTACGGTGATCGATCTCCTCACCTTTCTTGAAGCGTCCGGCCCCTAGTTGCATGCTTGCCAGGCCCATCTGTTCGGACTGGATACCTGCGATGTAGCCGCTATAGGGAGCAAGCAGCATGCAACGTACTGGCGCAGCGGGAAGCAGATGTGGCTGCTCAATCTGGCGCGCATCACCCCCCTGTGCTGCAATCACCTCCGCCAGTTTTGCCACTGCCGCCCCTGAACGGATCGCTTCCCCGATACGTCCCTCCGCCTCAGCCACACTGCTCACAGCTCCCGTCATCGTCAACAACTCTGCCGCCTCATGGTAACACAGTTCCGAAACATCGGCTGGGCCTTCCCCCCGTAGGATGCCGATAGCTTCTACCATCTCCAGCGCATTGCCGATGGCACGCCCAAGCGGTTGATCCATCGCCGTTAACACCGCAACAGCGTGCAGGCCCGCCAACCGCCCAATCTCCACCATCGTCTGCGCCAGTTCCCGCCCTCGCTCTACCGTCTTCATGAATGCCCCACTGCCCACCTTCACATCAAGCAGCAAGTGCGATGCCCCAACCGCCAGCTTTTTACTCATTATGCTCGCTGCAATCAGAGGGATGCTCTCGACCGTGCCCGTGACATCGCGCAGCCCGTACATCTTCCCATCCGCCGGAGCCAGCTCATTCGATTGACCCGCCAGCACAAGCCCGTGTTGTAGCAGCACCTCCATGAACTCTCTACGTGATAGTGCCGTGCGCAAACCCTGCACAGATTCTAACTTGTCCACCGTCCCACCTGTATGACCAAGACCACGTCCTGTCATTTTAGCTACCGCAACGCCACAAGCTGCCACCAGCGGTGCCACCGCCAAGGTCACTTTGTCGCCGACGCCCCCTGTACTGTGTTTGTCAACCACAGGTGAGATCGTATCGCCTACATGCAGTTCCTCGCCAGAGTGTGCCATTGCCTGCGTCAGGTCGCTGATTTCGCGTGTATCCATACCACGCCAGTAGACTGCCATCAACCAGGCGGACATCTGGTAGTCGGGGATCTCATCATGTGTGTACTGCTCGACCAACCATTCGATCTCTGCTGTGCTCAGTGCCTGCCCGTCTCGCTTCTTACGAATCAGTTCTACTGCCTGCATACGTCCTCATTGCTCCGTTAACACAATGCGCAAAGAATCACTTTCATATCCGTTGCCGGTTTCAATCTGATACCGATTCGTCGTCAGACTACCCAGCCGAACATCGCGGTCGAAGCGGAGTTGACCGTTCGTGAAAGAGTAGACGCCGGGGTCTTGTGGCAAGACACCCTGTATGATGATCGTATCAAAAAGCTCTCCCTGCTGCTCCTTGTATGCTTTCAGCAAGGTGGCAACTTGTTGCCAGGGGACACCATTTATAGGCAATGCATAGGCAATGCGTACGATCTTCTTGCGCCCAACATCAACCGTCTCGTTCACGACGGTATAGGGCAGTGCGCCTTGTTCAAGAGCCTGCAATTCGGCCACAGTGCGCGGAGGGAATGGAGCCGGTGGCTCTGGTGACCCCACGATAAATCGGGGGTCTACCGCAGGCGGCATAACTGGTGTCGCTGATGGAGGCGGCGCAGCTGGTATCTCCGGTTGCCTGATGCGTGTTGACACTGTCGATGCCGGACGCGCTGCCGTAGGTGGTGCCTGGCGTGGTGGCTGATACATAGAGCCAGGTTGATGAGGGGGCGGTTGCCTCAGGTCTCGACCACAGCGCCCACAGTAGATGGCTCGATCCTGGTTGACGGCTTGACAATATGGGCAGCGCATAGCTAACTTGCTCTCCCGTCTTCTGTCTGTGTGATGACTGTACGGTATGACTCCTGTAGTATACCACAAGCCTGGCTGAGAGTCCCCCAGACTCTCTTGCCACGCAAGGGCCCATCCACCCCCCACCCAACCCCGCGGACGCGAAGTATTGAAACGCGCTCCGCAAGCTATCCCACGATAAATCGGGGAATCCTGCCTGGGGGGCAGGTAACGAAGGGTCCCTACGACATCTCTTTACCTTTCACTAGCATTTCAGCACGTATCCCACACCACGCACCGTCTGAATCAGCCGTGGCTTGCTGGGCGAGTCCTCCAGCTTCTCGCGCAGATAACGCACATACACCTCGATGATGTTCGTCTCACCCAGAAAATCATAGCCCCACACACGATTGAGTATCGTCAGCCGATCAAGCACCTGCCGCGGGTAACTCATGAAAAGATACAGCAGGTTGTACTCAGTTGGCGTCAACTCAACCAGCCGACCCGCGCGTACCACCTCCCGCGTCGCCGTATTCAACTCCAGGTCGCCACATCGCAATATCTGCTTCTGCCTCCCGTTGCCCGCCAACTCCCCCGTGCCACGCCGTTGCCGCCGCAGTAGAGCATGCATACGCGCCAGCAACTCCTCGAAGCTAAACGGCTTTGTTAAATAGTCATCTGCCCCAACATCCAAACCCGTGATGCGATCACGCACCTCGTCCTTGGCCGTCAGCATCAAAATTGGCACATCCCGCGTGATCGGGTTGCTACGTAGCTGCCGGCAGACTTCCAGCCCATCCATACCTGGCAGCATCAAGTCCAGGATCACCAGGTCAGGGTTGATGCGTTGTGCCGTCACCAGACCATCTGGACCATTAGACGCCACCTTCACCTCGAATCCCTCATACCTGAGTCCTAATTTTATGAACTCCACAATATTTTCCGCATCATCGATGATCAGCACCGTTAATAGCGACTGGTCATCCTCATTTGCCCGGCCATTGACCTCCTGTTGCATCAGAACTACTCCTCCTTTGATTAGCCCGACTGCCGCAGCAGGTCGGGATCATCAAACTCGTCGTCGCTCGCACCTGGTTTTTCCAGGCCTGCCATTGCCAGACCGCCGTGGAGCACGCGCAGGCAGAGGAAGGCACATTTTGTGCGCGCCGGGCTGATCGGGATGCCCAGCGCGTCCAGAATATCGTCTTTGCCTAGATGAATGATCTCCTCAGTCGTTTTCCCCTCGATCATCTCCGAAAGCATAGAGGCCGAAGCCTGGCTGATCGCGCAGCCACGTCCCTGGAAGCGTACTGCCGTAACGTAGTTGTCTGCTATCTGCAGATCAAGCGCCAGCTGGTCCCCACATAAAGGATTAGAAACTTCTGCATGCACATCGGGATGCTCCAGCTTGCCATAGTTACGTGGATTGCGATAATGCTCCAGAATGTATTCACGATAGTCCATTGACATACATCACAATTGCGAGCGAAGCTCGCCCTCCTTCCGGCTTTGATGTAGAGTGCCGATTTATCGAGCACGTCCCGACTGCCGCAGCAGGTCGGGATCATCAAACTTACATCACACCCCTTACAAATTGAAGATGTAGACGCCTGTCATCCTGAGCGAAGCGAAGGATCTCTGCGTCTGTCAAGCTAGACCCTTCGCTTCGCTCAGGATGACAGGACACCTCTCAAGCCCGCTAGACACCTGTCATCCTGCTGAGCGAAGCGAAGGATCTCTGCGTCTGTCGAGCTAGACCCTTCGCTTCGCTCAGGGTGACAGGACACCTCTCAAGCCCGCTAGACGCCTGTCATCCTGAGCGAAGCGAAGGATCTCTGCCTGGGGTTGTAGTCCCCGATTTATCGTCGGACCGCCCCTTGCGGGTATCAGGTGGGCTCTACAAATTAAAGATGTGCAGCGCTTTGTGCAGGCCTTGCACCAGTACATCGATTTCTTCTGGTATCGTATACACGTAGAAACTGGCTCGTGCAGTTGCAGCCAGGCCAAAGTGCTCCATCAGCGGTTGCGCACAGTGGTGTCCGGCACGAATGGCAACCCCCATCTCCTGGTCAAGGATTGATGCCAGGTCATGCGGGTGGATATCACCGAGAGAAAAGGATATGACACCCCCACGCTTGTTCGCGCTTTGAGGTCCATAGATGGTCAACCCTGGCACGGACTGCAACTGCTCCAGCGCATAGTTGGTGATGGCTTGTTCATGATGCGCTACCGAATCCATACCCAGTGCGCTCAGGTAATCGACCGCCACACCCTGACCAATCGCCTCGGCAATGGCAGGCGTCCCTGCTTCAAACTTCCACGGTAGTTCATTCCAGGTGGACTTGTGCAGCCCGACCTTGGCAATCATGTCACCCCCGCCCATGAAGGGGGGCATGGCTTCCAGCAACTCGCGCTTGCCATAGAGCACGCCGATGCCGGTAGGCCCCAGCATTTTATGTCCGCTGAAACATAGGAAATCGGCATCTAGCTCCTGCACATCCACCGGAAAATGTGGCACACTCTGTGCACCATCCAATAGCACGGTGGCACCGGCGGCATGGGCCTGCTCAATCATTTGCCTGGCAGGGTTAATCGTGCCTAGCACGTTCGACATATGTGTGAACGCCACCAGTTTCGGCTGCTGCCGCAACAGTTGCTCGTAGACATCCAGGCGCAAGAGACCATCTTCCGTCACAGGGATAAACTCCAGTCGCGCCCCCGTGCGTTCGGCCAGCAGTTGCCAGGGAATCAGGTTGCTATGATGCTCCATGATGGTCAGTACGATCAGATCACCAGTGTGAATATTCGCGCCACCCCAACTGTAGGCCACAAGGTTGATGCTTTCAGTTGTATTGCGCGTGAAGATGATCTGTTTCCCCTTGCGTGCATTGATGAAGCGGGCAACTTTGATACGTGCCTTCTCCATTGCCGCCGTTGCTTCTTCGCTGAGCGCGTAAACCCCGCGATGGACATTGGCATGATAGGTCTGGTAGTAGGTGCTCATGGCATCGATAACAGCGCGTGGTTTTTGCGAACTCGCCGTGCTGTCAAGATATACCAACGGTTTCCCATGCACCTGGCGCGACAGGATAGGAAAGTCGTTGCGAATATCTGCTATCGTACGGATCTTCTGGTCCGCACCGGTGAACGTCTCATATGTAACCATGTTATTTCCTATCAAGGAATTCTTCAGGTCCCTGATTGCTTGCCGCCTGCGGCGGCCGCATCTCCTTTAACTGCGGGCTTTGCAGCCGCAGGCTGCAAAGCCCGCAGTTAAAAACCTTTTGCGAACCACCGAAGGTGGTGAGGAGTCCTGAAGAGGTACCTTATCAATAATCGGTCAATAGAATCTCTTCAGCCTCTTTGAGCGTATCAAGACTCACCGCGTACTCGTCTACCCCCTCAACCTCCCAGCGCTCCTGAGCATCAACCCAGGTGTCGGCCTCGGTCTCATAGGCACCGCTCATGCGGCGCACGATACTGCGGCGCAGGCGTGCGCGCAGGTTCTCCAACGGAATGCGTTGCAGCACCGGCTCGAAGAAACCTTGCACGATGATGCGTTCTGCCTCGTCCTGGGGGATGCCACGCACCATCAGGTAGAAGAGTTGCTCGTCATCGATCTTACTGACGGTAGCGCCATGGCTGGCCCGTACATCATTAGCCTCAATCTCCAGTCCGGGTACGGCCTCTGCGCGGCACTTTCTATCGGCCCAGATGCTGGTCAAGAGGAGGATGTGGGCTGACAGGAACGAGGCCGTCTGCTGAGCCTTGGGCTGGATATGGATCATCCCACCAAACTCAACACGCGAATCGTCGGTGAGCACGCCCTTCACTTGCGTCTCGGCATTGGTGGAGACCGCGTCATGATTCGAGAGCGTACTGATGGAATAGCGTTGATCGTGGTCGGTGAAGAACACTCCCACCAGTTCGGCAGCACTGCCATTACCGGTCAAGCCTGCGCCGATGTTAGCAAGGGTAACTTTACTCCCGATGTCAGCCATCACCCACGTGGTGCTGCCATCCTTCTCGTGGACTGCATTCTTATTAGCGATGTTCCACACATTCAAACCCAGGTCTTGCAAGCTGCTGAACTCGACATGCGCTGCACTCTTGACATATACCTCAACGACCCCATCCAACAATGACGGCTGTTCACCCTCGAAGGACGAGTTGTACTCCTCGACGTAGTGTACGCTGCTCTGGTCGTCGGCGATAATGAGCGTATGTGCAAAGTTGGCGGATGCCGGTGAGTCGATCCAGATTTGGGCCAGGATGGGGTCTTCAATCTCGACTCCCTTGGGAATGTAGAGGAAGATACCACCACTCCAGAAGGCTGCATGCAAGGCAGTGTACTTGTTGCTTTCCACCGGCACGCATTTGGTCATGAAGTACTGTTGCACCAGTTCGGGGTATTCACGCACGGCACTATCGAGATCGGTCAGGATCACACCCGCCTTTTTCAGTTGCTCATCAAGCTCAGTACGTACGACCGAGGCGTTGCGCTGCACGACCAGGCCGGCACGTGCATCGACCAGGGCATCTTGTAAGGACTGTTCAATTACAGCAGGCAGTGCCCCATCGCCGTTGCTGGGTACGTAGGGACTCAGTTGCTGAAACTTGAAATTCGCGAATGTGCGCAATGTACCCAGGTCGCCACGACGACCGAGAGGGGCCGGTATACGCTCATAGGCATCCCAGGCTTGCAGGCGTTTTTGTAACATCCACTCAGGCTCACCCTTCTGGCGCGATAGTTCCTCTACGGCGCTACGGGAAAGCCCTATTGGGAGAGCATTAGCCATTGACACCCACCTCATTCTCTGCCTCGACAGGCTTGAGCCATTCGTAACCCTTCTCTTCCAACTCTAGGGCCAGCTCTTTCCCCCCTGATTTGACGATGCGACCATCGTACATCACATGCACATAGTCGGGGGTGATGTAGTTCAGTATGCGCTGATAGTGGGTGATGAGCAGGATACCAAGGTTTGGTCCACGCAAGGCACTCACACTATCGGCTACGATTTTGAGCGCGTCGATGTCCAGGCCAGAATCGGTCTCATCCATCAGCGCGATCTCCGGCTGGAGCAAGGCCATTTGCAGAATCTCGGCACGCTTCTTTTCTCCACCGGAGAAACCATCGTTGATGGCGCGGTTGATGAAGCTATTGTCGACTTTGAGCAGGCGCATCTTCTCTTGTAGCATTTTGCGGAACTCACCGGGGGGAATACTCTTGCGTTTAGTTGTCTTGCCGGTAGGATTCTCACCTTCTTCTAACGGCTTGTTGCCCTCGCGGATCGCCTCAAGCGAACGACGCAAGAAATTGGCGACGCTCACGCCGGGAATAGACATTGGGTATTGGAAGGCCAGGAAGAGCCGCATACGTGCACGGCGATCGGGGGAAAATTCTAGAATGTTCTCGCCCTTAAACCAGATTTCACCATCGGTCACTTCATATTTCGGGTTGCCCATAATAACGTTGGCGAGGGTGCTTTTGCCAGAGCCATTAGGTCCCATTAACGCGTGGACTTCGCCCTGTCTGACGACAAGATCGACGCCACGCAAAATCGGTTTGCCTTCTATGTTCGCGTGCAGGTTCTTAATGATCAGTTCTGATTCCATGAACAACGTACTCCTTAATTTATGCGAGCTTCGCTCGCCCTCCTTCTTGATGTAGAGTGCCGATTTATCGAGCACGTCCCGACTGCCTGTAGCTCCCCGATTTATCGTGGGAGTCGGGATCATCAAACTAATTATGTGTGGCGGACTGTGCCACCTGGATATTTGCTAGCGCGATGAAATGAGTGGGAGCACTTTGCTCCGTTGACTCATTCACCAGATCGGCTAATGTAATACTGTCGAGTGTGTGAGCGACCGCATCACGCACCTTTGCCCAGAGATACTTGGTCTTGCATGAATCGAGCAAGCCACAAATCTGGGTCATTTCGCCTTCTGTGGCGCAGATCATCGGCGCAATTGGTCCCTCCAGGACACGCACAATCTCACCCATGCTGATCTTGGCAGGGTCGCGGCTCAGCCGATATCCCCCATGCGCCCCGCGTGTGCTGACAACCAGCGGAGGGTCAGCTTCACGCAGCAGTTTCACCAGTTGCTCCAGGTAGGCCAATGGAAGTATCTCCGCCTGTGAGATATCTGTGAGCGAACGCGGGCGACCGTCATAGTGGTGCGCCAGGTCGACCATGATCCGCACGCCGTATTCGCCTTTTGTAGATACCCGTAACATCATGGCCGACTCCCTTCTCGTCTGTTCTTGTGCCAGCCCGTAGGGGCCCTCAGCGAAGCTTGCGGAGCGCGTTTCAATACTTCGCGTCCGCGGGGTGGGGCGTGGGATAGCTTGCGCAGCGCACTTCACATCCTCGGATTGTGCATAACACTGCATAGGGCCCCGTAGATCCCCGATTTATCGTGGGATAGCTTGCGCAGCGCATTTCGGCTTTGATTAGCCCGACTGCCTGTAGCTCCCCGATTTATCGTGGGAGTCGGGATCATCAAACTAAATCTTCGCCCCTACTAATCCGACTAATTCACTAGGATATATTTTAGCACAGTCGCCTGAGCACCCGCAAGTGGTGGACCTTACCTTTTTCGCCCCACCACGATTTGACGTGTTCCTCTGCCGAAGGGTTGCCAATCGTACCCTCCGTAGATCGCTTCGATGCTGAAGCCTGTGGCCAGGAAGAGCAGTTGTAGTTCACGGGGGAAGAAGATGTGCATGTCGAGTCTTGTCAGGTAGCGTTCGTTTTCGCCCGTTTCAAAGAACTTTTCATGCGTCCAGGTGATGTGTTGCAACTGCTCGAAGGGGTCATACTTGCGCGTGGTATAGAGCAGCATGGTGAACTCGTCACCGGGCGGACTAATCTCATCTTCCAGATAGACTTGCGAAGGGCGGTTGAGTGCATCGCTCAGATAGTCGATGTCGGGGAGAAAGATATCGACGACGAAGCGACCATCTCCGGCGAGATGGTCATAGGTATTTTTGAACATGCCAAGCTGCTGCTCTATTTCGTAGAGATGCGCGATAGAGTTGAAAGGCAGAAGGATCAGGTCAAACTGACCTTTGTGCTCGAGTTGATAGTCGCTCATATCACCTTCATGCAGGGTGACACGCTGTTGCACTGTTTCTGGTTCTAGTGCCAATTTACGTCGATACGCTGCCAGCATTTCAGGAGCGATATCCAGTCCCTCTAACTGAAAATCGCCTGGGATGTGTAGCAGTTCCAGGCCGATACGTCCACTGCCGCAAGCCAGTTCCAGTACACGATGCGGGGTGTAGCGCATGACCAGTTCGCACCAGAAGGGGACGTCCTGCTCGGTCTGGCTCTGATATTCAAGGTCGTAGTCGGTGACTCGTTCGTAGTATTCTCCCATGTTGTAGGGCATAGGTAATTCACCTCATGATAATGAATGGATAGAAAAACATTTCGCACCTGTCATGCTGAGCGCACGCGAAGCATCTCGGCTTTCTCTCCGCGCATGATCCGATGTAGAGCTTAGCATATGGAGCGTGGTGACTGCAAGGGGTGCTGTGTTTTTGGTTTGGGGCCAGTTTGGCCGACAACGAGATACCGCGCAAGTACCGCGCATTTTGCCCACAAAAAAATTGGTGGATGAGCTTATTTGTCTTCTCACAGAAATTGTCTGCTTTTCAATAAACTCAACAATTCTTAACTCGATGCCTTGGGGATGGTTGGATGTGTTCCCTGGTTGATGTACTGATGATGGTTGATAGGTGTAGTATGGCAAGCGAAGGGCACGCTACTCTGCTGAGAGTATACCATAGATTTTGCTAGCAAGCAAAACGAACACTCGACCTCTCATTTGTGCGTGAGTTCGTGTAGCAAGATACCTATTTCCTCGGCCTGTTTTTCTAGAATCTCTTGCTCTTTGTGCTTGTTCAGGGAGCGTTGGTAATACCAGATGTACCCGAGGAGGACGATCAGGAAGACGACGATGGAGATGACATACGGTAGCACTCCAGCAGCGCTCGGGTTAGCGAGGATCCCTGGCTTGATGCCTACAAGGATTGCACCAGCGAAACAAAAACTTCCCATTACAGCAATTAAAGCACTGATAGCGAAGGTCACGCTGCCAATACGTTCGCCTGGAGGGATTGTATTCAGACGCCAGCGAAAGGCACGCGCGATGCGCGGCATCTGTTGCTGGAACTGCTGAATGTAGAACTCTTTGATGACATTCATGCAGATGAGGCTCTCACGATAGGCTTGGCGTAAGCGAATGATCTTCTCATAGAAGGTTGCGCTCAACAATCCAGCTGCCACTAACAAAGCGATGACTAGCGGCTGCGAATAGGTGTGGGAACTCCCGCCAAACTGATAGATGGCAAGCAAGCCTGATGCCACGGCTCCGAGCAACAGATAGTACAGATTCGAGACACGAGCGCGATCTTCCATCGCTTGGTACGCAGTTAGACTCGCGTAATTGAACTCTTCCAGCAGCATATTCTCGATGTTTAGCGTAGCATTCAACGTGTTGTTCGGAGTGGTGTGTGGCTCTGTTGCATCACTGCCACGGAAAGCCGCCGAGCGAGGAAAGGGCATATTCGTTGCATCACGAGGCATGATGTGTCCTCCTATGACAGCTGTTTCTTTCATCAACAGATTCTGCACGAGGTAAAGGCCCAGGAGCGTTTTCCCATCTTCAATCTCGCCATTGTGGCAGAGGATGAGAGCTTCGTTCAGAGGTACCCAACGCACCTGCGCTATTTCGGTAGGATCGGCAGGTGTGCCAGCGGAGGGTGTATCTGGTGGAGGATGTACTTGCGTGGCAAGGTAAATAGTAATTGCCTCTGTTGAAAAGCCTGGTGAAGGGTATTCCCGTGTCAAGCGTTGCCAGTGTTCTGCGAGATAGCCTGTCTCTTCACGCAGCTCACGTGCCGCTGTGAGTAGAGGGTTGTCTCGTTCATGGACCTCTACCAGCCCTGCCGGAATCTCCCACGTCTTCTTTTTAATTGCCGGACGTTCTTGGTTCACCAGGACTACATGTGGTACTGCATCGAAACCATCGGCTAGATCATAGCGCAGAGCCACAATAGCAACAGCATCAGGATGCTCGACGATCTCGAAGCGGCTTGTTCCACCACTTGGCCGGGATATGGACTCCACTCGCAGAGTGATCAATTTGCCGTGAAAGAGTTCTTCGCTTGCTTGTTGCTCCTGCATGTTCTTCTCCACGTAATAACTATCTGGATTGAGAAACGACTTGATCTAAGAGAAAATGCTCGATGATCCCGGGCTGCTGACCTTTTTCACGAGCCTGGGCAACAGCCAGGCTCAGTGAAAAACGGCACCCGGGCTAATCTCGGGCTATTCACTCTTTGATTAGCCCGACTGCCGCAGCAGGTCGGGATCATCAAACTTATGATAGTATACATTCAAGGGTAGAAGGGCTATTTCTGAAGCTTTGGTTTATCTTGCTTATCCATTTGTTCGCCGTGATCGCGCTGATGCCAGATGCTGTAGCAACATCGCGTACACTAATCATAAACTGTGAGAAGAGAGTTGACAACTATGCCATACCTATCAATCAAAGAAGCCGCCGAAGACATACGCTCCGGCCTCATCACACCAGGCGAACTTGTTGCGGAGACGCTGGAGCATATCGATGCTCTTGACGATGACATCGAGGCTTTCGTCACAGTTATGCGTGACCAGGCCTTTGAAGAAGCTGAGCGGTTGGAGCGTGAACTGCGTACAGGCTTGTACCGCAGCCAACTGCATGGCGTTCCTATCGGGGTGAAAGACATCATCGCCGTCAAGGGTGTACGTATGACGGCAGGCTCAAAGGTGCTGGCCGATTATGTCTCGCAGGAAGATGCAATGGTGGTCGAGCAGTTGCGTAAGGCCGGAGCCATCATCATCGGTAAAACCAACACCCATGAATTCGCCTACGGGACCTATACGCCACCGACGCGCAACCCCTGGAACCAGGCGCGCATTCCCGGTGGCTCTAGCGGCGGTTCTGCAGCGGCAGTAGCGGCTGGTATGTGCATGGGGGCCATCGGCAGTGATACAGGTGGTTCGATACGCATTCCTGCCGCGTGTTGTGGCGTCACCGGCCTCAAGCCAACGTATGGGCGCGTCAGTTGTTACGGCGTCATTCCCCTCAGCTGGTCGCTTGATCATGTTGGCCCACTCGCTCGTAGTGCAGAAGATTGCGCCATCATCTTTGATGTGATTGCTGGCTACGACCCGCGCGACCCCAATAGTGTCTCTGGCCCACCCAGTCGCGCCACGACCACGCTGATTACCGGGCCGGAGGGACGCGGCACGCTGTCGTTGCAGGGGCTCAAGCTTGCTACGCCGCAAGAAGCCTTTGTTGCCCCGCTCGATCCCGAGGTACGCGCCGCCTGGCATGCCGCCCTACTCGTCCTGAAAGAAGAAGGAGCCGCGATTGTCGATATCGAGTTGCCACCTTTGATTAGCCCGACTGCCGCAGCAGGTCGGGATCATCAAACTGCCACTATGGAGATGTACCGCACCATTCAGATGCCCGAAGCCTCGCTCGCACACATGCAAAGGGGTTGGTTGAGCGAGCACCGCGATGACTACACCGCATTGACTCGGCAGCGCCTGCTCGAGGGGCAGAAGATTCCTGCGGTCGATTATCTCCATGCACAGCATCAACGTCGTATCTTCTCAACTACTATACGCAGCGTGCTGCAACGAGTCAATGCGTTGGTGCTACCGACGCTGCCCATTCCTGCCATTCCAATAGAACAGGCTCACCAGCAAATCAGTATTGATGCTGTCAGCGAAAATGCGACAGTAGCACTGTTACGTTTGACGATGCCTTTCAATCTAGCAGGGGTGCCTGCTATTTCATTTCCCTGCGGTTTCACGACCGATGGTCTGCCGATTGGGCTACAGGTTGCAGGCAAGCCATTCGAGGAATCGACGGTGTTGCGCATTGCGCACGCTTACCAGCAGTTGACAGATTGGCACCGCAGAGAGATAGAGTAAGGTCAGCGTATTCATGGCACGTTCTCGCAAGTCATACCGCCCGAAGCTACAGTCGCGCCTCCGCAAGCCGTCGTTTCGGTCAAGGTTTACAGTGATTCTTGTTGCAATCTCGCTCCTCTTCATCCTGCTCGTCGTTGCTTACGTCTACCAGTTCGCCCAAGCACGCTACTACACTGTGCTAGGAAAACCATCCATCAGTGCGCAGTTCATCAATCGCGTGTTGGCCTGGTATGACTCTCCTGCAGCAGGCAAAGGGCAGGCATTGTACGATGATGGCGTCAAGTATGGCATTGATCCTGTCTATGCACTCGCCTTTTTTATGCACGAAAGCAGGTTTGCTACGACCGGTGTCGCAACTGTGACGCATTCGCTGGGTAATATCCGGGCGACAGCAGGGCATGCACAATACCAGGGCTATCGTATATATCGTACGTGGGAAGAGGGGTTTGAGGATTGGTACAGGCTGATAGCGAAGCTGTATGTGGCGCAATGGGGGCTATCGACTGTCGATCAGATTGTTCCTGTGTATGCGCCAAGTTCGGACAACAATGACGTGGCTGTGTATATTGCGGCTGTGAAGCAGGCAGTTGATACGTGGCGTAGTGGATTGGTAGAGGTATAAGTTTGCCCGCCTCCTGGCTCACTTGCCATCGCACCTCGCCAAGGACTCTAGCAGGCTCCTTGGAACTTCCTGCTGAAGAGTTGCTATATTGTATGCATCGAAAACAGACAAGTAGGTTACCAACTGTACTAAGATGATTGTAAAAAAAGCTAGAGTAAGGTATATTATAACAGGTTTCATAGTGTTATTCATCGGTAGATGCTCATTTTATAAAATGCTATCAACGCTGGAGAGAGCTTGACTAAAGCCCAGCAAAGAGAATATAATATAAAAAATCTATCAACTATGAGCATTAGTTTGATTAGCCCGACTGCCGCAGCAGGTCGGGATCATGAGACTAAAAATGCATAGGCAGTTAAAGGATGCTCAAGAAGTAAGGATGGAGGAAATGGAAGATAATCAGGTAGTGACTGATAATGTCGACCAGCAGAGTATGGAAGCGCTCTCCTCTTCAGTGAACTCTCCTTCTAAAAGTGCAGATCCGACAACCTCATCTACTGAAAACGCCTTATTGATTGAGGAAGTCATGCAAAGTGTGCAACTGCTGACAACGGAAATGCAGCATCTGAGAGAGGACTTCGACACAAAAGTCAAGTACGACGAGAGTAAAGAACGCCTCATCGACAGCTTACATCGAGAGTTGCAAGTGTACCGAGAAGGACTGCATTTCAAGATTCTCAAGCCTGTTTTCATTGATCTTATAGCTATGTATGACGACCTGGGGAAACTGATCGATGCTATGCTAGCAAAGGACCTCGCCAGCGCTTCGAGCCAGATGGTACAGAATCTAGGATCATTCCAGGAAACAATTGAGGAAACTCTACGGCGAAATGGCGTAGATGGGTTTACTATAGAAGAGAGTACTTTTCTTGCAAGTAAGCAGCGCATACTGAAGGTCCTCGATACATCGGACCCCGTCCAGGACAAGCAAGTTGCCCGCAGGGTGCGTAAAGGTTTTGAGTACGAAGGAAGAGTGCTGCGTCCCGAGATAGTAGAAATATACAAATACAAGCCCGTTTCCAGTTAGCAGGTGCCCCGGAAAGTATCGGGCGTTGTACTTGCGAGAAAGCAGGAAATTGACGACTCTCTATTCCAGGCCACGAGCGAGAAAGTGTAAGGAGGCAACACGACTGTGAGCAAGCAAGACGTAACTATTTTTGGCATCGACTTGGGCACTACCTATTCATGTATCGCTTATGTTGATGAATATGGGAAGGCTGTCATCATCCCCAACAGCGAAGGTGACCGTACAACACCCTCGGTCGTGCAGTTCGAGGAGAGTAACCGTGTAGTGGGTAAAGAAGCGAAAAACAGTGCTGTTCTCAATCCAAAACAGGTAGTCGAGATGGTCAAACGGCACATGGGCGAGGCGGAATGGCGTTTCCCATATAACGGGACTGAGTATACTGCTGAGGAAGTCTCTTCCTACATATTGCGTAAGCTAGCTGATGATGCTGAACAGTATCTGGGGCGTCCCGTCGAAGACGTGGTGATCACCTGTCCGGCCTACTTCGGCATTGCACAGCGCGAAGCTACTGCCAAGGCTGGCGAGATTGCAGGCCTTAGTGTGCATGAGGTGATCAATGAGCCGACAGCAGCAGCGATTATGTATGGATTGCAAAACGAGCGGGATCAGGTAGTGCTTGTCTACGACCTGGGTGGTGGGACATTCGATGTCACGGTGATAGAGATCAAAGGCGGGTCCATTACGGTCGTTGCTACAGGTGGTGATCACCATCTGGGCGGGCGCAACTGGGATGAGGCGGTGGTGATGTATCTTGCTGAGCAGTGGCAGGCAGAAACGGGTTCTTCAGATGACCCGACCGATTCGGATGAGTCGCTGCAGGACCTATGGGGGAAGGCTGAACTGGCGAAGTGGGCGCTCACGGCCAAACAGGAGACGAAGGTCGTGGTGACGCATGCTGGTCAACGAGCAGGGGTGATGCTTACGCGTGACAAATTCAATGAGCTGACGGCCAACTTGCTGGAACGCACCGTCGGGTTCACCAAATCGACGATAGACTATGCAAAATCGCATGGCTACAGCAAATTCGATCAGATTCTTCTGGTGGGAGGGTCAACAAAAATGCCCCAGGTGTCAGAGCGCCTGAATACAGAGTTTGGCATACCACTCAAAGTATTTGAGCCGGATGAAGCCGTAGCCAAAGGTGCGGCGACGTATGGGTACAAGCTAGCCCTCGATGAAAAAATCCAGATCAAGGTTGCAGAGATGACCGGTACCTCGGCTGAGAATGTGGATATGTCCGAGGTTTCCCAGACAGTGGTAAAGCGTGCCCAGGAGTCGGTTGCGCGTGAAAGCGGTCTGAAGCTTGAGTCCGTGCAGAGGTATGCCGATATATCTGTGACAAACGTTGCCAGTCATAGTTTCGGGATTATCGTAGTGGATGATGACAAATCGAACAAAGAAGTCATCGCGAATATGGTGATTGTGAATGATGCCTTGCCTGCGGAGATAAAAAAGACGTTTCATACCCTGGAGGCCAACCAGGAGTTGGTTGAAATCAAGGTCATGGAGAATGCCGTGGGGGCACATCGGGTGGATGATATCTCCGCAGGTGAGGAAATCGGTAATGCGCTCTTGAACCTGCCGCCCAGGTTGCCTCTGCATGCTCCCATTGAAGTGACGTTTGAGCTTGATCGGCAGGGACGGTTGCATGTTGTAGGGCGTGAACCGACCAGCAATGCCCTGATTGAGATAGATATCCAGACCAGTCACGGCATCTCAGAAGAGGAGCTTCGGCAAGCGAAAGCTCGCTCAAATCGGCTGGTCATTTCATAAGGAAGGTCTTGATAGTTCACATTTGGGAGGACAGCCGGTGGGTAAATTTGTGGGCATCGATCTCGGCACGACCTACTCAGTGGTGGCTTACATCAATGCGGATGGCAAACCAGAAGTCATCCCAAATGAACGCGGGCGAGCGATTACCCCTTCAGTCATCTACTTTGGAGCAGATGGGCTCATCGTTGGTGACGAAGCAAAAGAGTACCAGGCAGCAGGCGAGAAGGCGGTGGCATCCTTCTTCAAGCGCAGTATGGGAGACTCACAGTTCCTCCTCTCCTTCTATGGTCATGACTATACACCCGTAGATCTCTCTGCACTTGTCCTGGCTCACCTGAAGAAGCAGGCTGAGCAGCACTTCGGAACGAAAGTTACCGATGCCGTGGTCACTGTACCGGCGTACTTCACACATACGCAGCGCACAGCCACAATTGAGGCTGGCCGTAAGGCAGGTCTGAATGTATTGAAAATTATCAGTGAGCCCACAGCAGCGGCCCTCGCGTATGGCCTGCGCCCCAGCCAACATGAACAGCAGGTCCTCGTCTACGATCTGGGTGGGGGGACCTTTGATGTCTCGCTCGTCTCTATCACCCCTACGGAGTTGAATGTCATCGCGACCAATGGCGATCACAATCTCGGTGGGAAAGACTGGGATGATCGCCTGATAACCTATTTGGAAAGTCAATTCGATGCGGAGTTTGGCGTTGAACTGCTTGGCGATGATGTCAATGAATTACGAGTCCAGACAGAAAAACTCAAGCATGCTCTCTCGGCTCACTACAGCAGCGAGATTCGTGTTCAGGCAGTTGGCAAGATAGGACGGTATACCGTAACACGCGAGATGTTCGAGAGTCTTACGCGTGACCTGATGGAGCGTACACAACTTCTGACAGAGCAAGTATTGACGGAGGCTAATCCTCCGCGCTCATGGCATGACCTCAGTGGCGTCTTGCTCGTGGGAGGCTCGACACGTATGCCGATGGTCAGTTCCTACGTCGAGCGCATGTCTGGTAACCCTCCTATGCGCGGCATCAATCCCGATGAAGCGGTGGCTTTGGGCGCGGCCATACAGGCGGCGCTGGAAGTAGAGCAGATAGGGGGAAGTGATACGCCTACCTATAGCCTGCCTGGCCGCAAGAAGACGGTCGATGCGATTGCGCATAGTCTCGGTATGATAGCGGAGAGTGCCGACCGCTCGCGCTACATCAATAGTGTGCTCATCCGTAAGAACCTCGCCATTCCTTCGTCGCAGACACGCCCGTACCAGATGGCTGTGCATCGCAGAGGAGACAGCGAGTTGGAGGTTTTCCTCACGCAGGGCGAGAGTGATGATCCGCTGCAGTGTGCCTATCTCGGACGCTACGTTTTCAGTAACTTCCCTCCCGTGGCTGAGAAGCATGCCATCCTGGATATCACGTATGAATACGACAAGAACGGCGTGGTACACATCTCGGCGGTTGAGAGGGCGAGTGGCAAGCCCCTCAAGCTCTCGGTTGAGCCGGTGCCCCCAGATGTACCAGCACGCTTCGCAGGTCGTCCACTGGATCAGCAAGTGCGCGAGCATATGACAGTCTACCTGGCATTCGATCTATCCGGCAGTATGAGTGATAGACCGCTCAATGAGGCGAAGAAGGCTGCCGAAGAATTTGTCAGCCAATGCGATTTGACGACCACCTCTGTGGGGTTGATCTCGTTTTCCGACTCGGTACATGTCGATCTGGCAGCGACACAGAATGGGAAAGATATTAATCGTGCTATCCAGCAGCTCTCAATTGGTCGCACTGGCTATGGTAATGCCGGGCACCCATTTGATGAGCTGCATAGCCGTCTCAACAATGTTACTGGTATGCGTTATGCAATTGTGCTAGCTGATGGCGTTTGGTCCCACCAGGATAAGGCAATACGTCAGGCTCAACGCTGTCATGCCGTAGGTATTGAAGTGATTGCCATTGGTTTTGGCGGGGCAGATCGTGATTTTCTGGCCAAGATTGCATCATCATCTGAACAAAGCTTCTTCACTGATCTGAACCGCTTGACGGAAGCTTTCAGTACTATTGCACAGGAATTAACTGAATCGGCTGGCGAAAAGCGACCTGGAGGAAGGCTACGCCTTTTCTAGAGGTGGAGGACGATCCCGCTAGAACGTGGAAATACGATGAGTACAGACACTACCAGACCCAACTTCTATATCCTGCTCGGCTTAAATCCAGATGAGTCCTGGGACCAGGCTAAATTCGAGCGCGTCCTGCGCGAGAAGCGGACCCAATGGAGCCTCGATGGCAGTGGGGTCGCGAAAAAAGCTATAGCTGCCAAGAAGAATCTCGAGCTGATTCCGGAAATTAAGCAGGTGATGGAGGATCCTGCGCGACGCAGTACTGAGGCTGTTGCTGCAAGAACAGAGCTTGTTTCTGGCAACAGGCTAAAGATCGCGAAGTTCGAAGATCAATTAAAGCTCGCCGAGGTGCGAGGCTATTTAGAAGAGACGGAGCTGAAAGCATTCATTAACGAGTTCAAGGATGTGCTTCCAGAGAAGGACATTCGCAGCCGCATCAAGGTTGCGGTACGTGCATCCAACGCCCAAACAATGCCGGTGGCGCAGCAACTTGAGCCATCGATGGCAAAAAATATCGCTGAGATGCTCAGTATCCTCCACATGTCCAGTCTCTATGAGTTGCTCGACATGCCTCAGACGACGTCAAGTGAAAAACTCCATGAGGCGGCGGTGCAACTGTCTGCTGATATGTTGAAGCGCCAACCGAAGACAGCGGAAGTGACGACGAAGGGTGATCTGGCTGGTTACGCTCAGACAATCTTCAAATCGGATGAGATGCGGAAAAAATATGATGAGACGAGACGTATGAGCTCCCTCAATGCGCTTCTTAAGGAATTGGATGAGAGCCTGAGCCGGACCACGGAAAAAGAATTGCATGAAAAGCAAGTCGAGGCTTTCCTCCAGGCGACACGGAAAGCCGGTTGGCGTGATGAGATAGCCCTGGCCAAGCTCAGAGAATATGCCCGGCAACGCAAGTGGTTCGTGCTCATCCCAACGACTGACATGAGTGCCCAGCAGCAACGCTGCGGGTACTGCAATGAAATGAATGACAAGAGACGCAACTTCTGTCGGAGCTGTAATCGGGAGTTGAGCATCAATTGTCCAAGCTGTGGTCAGGCCGTGGCCTCTGACGAGGTCGGCTGTGGGCAATGTGGGTTCCCCGTGGGGAACCGCTATTGGGTCGATGATGCGCTGCAAACATGCAACTATCTGCTCACCAAGCGTGATCTGAAAGGCTTGCAGACATTGCTAGTTGAGCTAGAAGCTGCCTGGAATCCCGCTAAACCCGAGGGACGGGCGCAGAAGATTCGCGCATACAAGGATGAGATGCAGAGGTTGGTTCAAGATCAACAACGCATTGCAGAGCAGTTGCGTCAATTGACTGACCAACGGAAGCTCTATACAGCACGACAATTGCTGAGTATTCACGCAGGAACTCTTGCCGATCAAGAAGCCTACCGACGCACGATTGACACAGGCATCATGCAAGCGCAAGAGTTCCTCAAGCGGGCGCAGTTGCGAACAGCGAACCAGGATGAGAAGATTGAGATGTGTCGACAGGCTCTCCGCGCGTGCGTGGATTATAAAGAGGCGCGAGACCTGCTGAGCACCATGCCACCATCCCCTCCACGCAACCTGCAGGCCAGAGTCGGCGGGACGGTCGTGAGTCTAACCTGGGAGCTTTCGTCGACGCCACGCGTGGAGTACAAGATCGTGCGGAAAGCTCGCTCACAGCCGGTATCCATCAAGGATGGTGTCGTGCTGGAGACTGTCGCTGGCCGCATCTACGATGATGCCAAGCCGGAGATCGGGGTCCCCCTGTATTATGCCGTGTTTGCCGTATGTGAGGATGTGCCATCGACGCAAGGGGCATTGCTCCAGCAGCCAGTGTTGCTCGTACAGGATGTGACCAATGTGACCGTGCGGGTCAATGACCACCTGGTCGAACTCGCCTGGCAAATGCCTCCTAATGTCCAATCCGTCGTCGTGGTACGCACAGAGCAGGCACCGCCGCGTTCGATCGATGATGGGGTGAGGTTGCCAACCCTGGATAGTAGGCACCTGGTCGATCGTGGCGTACACAATGAGCGCACCTACTACTATGCCATCTATAGCCAGTTTAAGGATCAAGATAACCGCCTGGTCACCTCACCAGGGGTAGTAGTGGGAGCCATGCCGGAGACCCCACCTGAGGTCATCACCCATCTCGACATCACAAATACCAAGCAATCGCAGGGATATGCGGTACAGTTGAGATGGAACGCCCCTGCCAAGGGAAAGATAGTGGTGCTCAGGTCTGAGCAGCAGGCGTCGCTCAAAGTAGGCGAGGTGATTCCTGTAGATGAATTGAAGCAATTCGGTCGACTGCTGGATGGCCATCAAGAAACAGCCAGGGATCACTGGAGCCAGCCAGGGATAGCATACTACACGCCAATCGTCCTTTTTGGAGGCATGGCATACATTGGTAGATCGCAACGCTACGTCTGTATGGATGATATAGACGATCTGAAATTCCAGAATCTCGGTACCGCCCTGCGCCTGCGCTGGAATTGGCCTGCGAGCTGCTTGGAGGCGCTCGTTTCTTACAGCTATTCCGGTTGGCCCCAGCCCAATGAGGCAACCACGATAACTCGGAAGGTGACACGTGCCGAATACGAATTCCAGGGTCACTTTGATATCAAGGGGACGGTGAACCAGGATTACTATATTCTCGTCTCTGCTGTTGTGAAGCAGGGAAACGACCAAGTCATCACACCGGGAGCCCGTCTCCACGCACGCCAGGCAAGTAAGATCGTCTTGACATACGAGATCAGGCAGGCGCGATTTGGCCGTAAGCAGCGCACGTTGCATCTTTCTGTGCGCACCCCAGGTATGGTGCCGACATTGCTGCTTGTATGCAAGCGGCATGGACTTCCCTTTAAGAAGACGGAAGGGGAATTGTTCCACCGTGTGGAAGGCCCGATCAAGATTGAGAAGGACCTGCCTATTCCCTTGCCGGACAAAGTGTTCCCCACCAATACTTTTGGCAAACTCTTCCTGGAAGATGATAGTTCGTACGATGTGGTGAGTGTCCATCACCCCAGCGAGGATAAGTTGAGGCTAGGTTAATGGATCTACTAAACCAGAAGATTACCTGCCCATTCTGTTTTTCTGCTTTTCCTCCACAGGAACTACGCTTTCGCTGTGTAGTGCCAAGCTGCTCCGGGCGTACTCCGGATACTGTCTACGCGACAGCGCGCGGATATGGAGTGACACAGATGGGACGTGTATTGACACCCACCAAACGGGTCTTTGGATTGCCCCGTGTGGCCATATGCGATGTATGCAAAATGGAGAGTCGTACACGTATCTGCCCTGCCTGTCACTTCGAGTTGTCACACGATGTTGGCCAGATCGATCAACGCATCATCGCCATCATCGGGGGGAGCAATACTGGTAAAAGTCATTACATCACGTCGCTCATCGTGCGTTTGCAGCACGAGGTTGGTGAGAACTTTAGCTTTGCTGTGCGTATGTTGGGAGACAATACCCAGGAGCGCTGGGAGAGGGATTTTTATGCGCCACTGTATGAGCGTAAGACGGTACTTCAGCCTACGCGCCCAGGAGAGATCGACTCACGGGTCAAGGCTCCGCTTATTTTTCGCTTGACGATCAATAGCGGAGGACACAAACGTGCCCTGAATATCAGTTTCTTTGACTCTGCCGGTGAGGATATGACAGCCCTCGATAGACTATCTGTGCAGGCCCGTTACATCTGTCACGCCGATGGTATTATCTTCTTGCTTGACCCGTTGCAAATTAGTAGTGTGCGCCAGCAATTGCCAGGGGTGAATGCGCCGAGCTATGATCCAAAAGCAGCTCCTGAGTATATTGTCGGTCGACTGCGTGATCTCTTTGAACGCCAATACAACTTGCCTGCGACGAAGAAGATTACAGTGCCTGTTGCCTTCACACTTTCAAAAGCCGATACACTCCTATCTATTATCGAACCTGGCTCAGCACTGCAGAGGCCAAGCGAGCACTTTGGCATACTGGACCTGGCTGATGTGCAATCGATGAGTACTGAGATTGCCAATTATCTGAGAACGTGGATCAATCCAAACTTCTGTAACATGATTGACCACAACTTTGCCAGGTACCGCTATTTCGGTGTCTCTTCACTGGGAGGGCAACCTGATGCCAACAATCGGCTGGTGAAGGTGGATCCTTTGCGCGTTGAAGATCCATTCCTCTGGATCCTGTACGAACTCGATCTGATCAAAGGGAAGAAAGGAAGGTGAGTATGGCGGTCTTGCAGCACTACTACACATCATTTGTGAACAAGGAAACCGGCAGCGCAGGCTTTCAAGTCAAAGCGATGTCGCCTGGAATCAGCCCTGATATGCAATCCATCATCTCTCGCCTGATTGCCTACCGCATTCCACCAACGCTCAACGAATACGCTATTGAGACGCATCCAATAGCCCTTCGCTACTACTACAAGGACCCGCATGAGTCGATCCTGCTCTGTAGCCAATCGAACGGCAATGATGAAAATGGCCGTCCTGGTAATTTCTTTGCCCATACCTTGGTGATGGAGCCTGATGTCTTTACCACTGTACCGCCAATCCTTTATTGGCGCAGTTCGATATGGCGTACCAGGGACCCTGGAAACCGCACACAGCTTGCACCTCTCCCCAATTTCGATGAAGACCCATCGATGGACATCGAGAAGGTGTGGGAGTTTCTTGCCCAAGGCCTTCGCAGGAAGCACTTCTACAAGCTTATGTCTGCAGTGGTGCATAGCACCACCACGCAGCGGCGTATCGTCATTATCGATAGCGCGGATAACGTCGCACTATGGATTGCGGCGGTCAGCTGTATGCTGCCGCCCCCTTATCGACCACTGCTGAGCTTTGCAACCTATCACCATGATCCCTACCAGGCACAGTTCATGATTACAGGGACAACCAGCGATTCCTCGTTTCATGCAACTCCTGAAGAGTACATGAGCTTTTTCATCTTTACTGAAACAGGCATGATGAGCGAAGTGGAGGGCTCACCCTACGCTAGGATGGCTGTCGGAGCGACTCGCCCTGACCTGTATGAAGAGCAGCTCCTTCCACTTTTCGCTATGAGTATGCGGCGCTTCCCCTTGCCAACTCGTATTGATGAGCAATTAGACCTGGTAGCGCAGTACTTTGCTCTCACGCGATTGCCACGCCAGGAGCCTTTGACAGTCCCCGAACTGCAGGCAGCCAGACTTGCTCTCACCGGTTTCGAGCAACTGAGTTCTTACGATGAGGATGATGTAGACGACCTGCGCCGTTTGGCACGAGCTCTCTCGGCATCTTTCAAGACTCAGCGCAATGATGATGATTTCGTCAGAGAGTACAGGCGCGTGGTACAGTTACAGAAGACACATAAGATAGCAACCGAGGAATACCTGCTCAACGAACTAAGCGATGTCACAGAGTTACTGATGAGTGGGAATGCATCCATCGTTGCTTCCATTGAGGAACTGAAACAGGCACACGGCGAGCAATTGTTTGTCAAGGTCGTCAATAGTGCAGCCTATTCGCAATACCTGACACAGTTCACAGAGCATGCAAATCCATCCCAACTGCAACTTATATGGGAGCATCTGGGCAGGGATATCCGACCAGACTCGCAGAGTCAGAACCTGTTATTGACAAGCCTGCACATGGTAGATGGGCTATGGCGAAACAGGCCTAAAGAAGAGGGTGCTGCGTTAGCAAACGCCATGAAAGAGGCGATGGCAGAACAGATGCATGAATGGCTCAAGCTTGCCGTGAATATCAATGCCAGCCTGCCTGATGGCGTGTTAAGACGTTTCTACTATGTCCTGGTGTCTAAGCTGCCACTGGATGAACGCCTTCCATATCGGGACATTGTGGCATCAGCATGTACTGATATCGTTTGGCAGGAACTCAAGTATGATATGCGTAATACCGACCCACGGCAGGGCGTGGCAACGCTTGAAATGTGGGTCAGACATGCTAAACTGCTGCAGTACCAGCCTGATTCGATCGTGCAGCAGGGACTGAACGCACTGCGAAGCCACTGCACTCCAGAAGAATGGCGCATGCTGGCACCGAAGATTCTCACCAACCCGGTGCTTACGCCCTTGCCATGGGAACTGGAAGCTAGTCTTGCCAAGATTTCCTTGTCGTCGCTCTCCCTAAGTCGGTTCACATCGGCAGAGGTTGAACTCTGCAAAAGATACCGGAATAACTCCGGCTTGCCACAAGAGATACGAATGGTGATGGATGGTATTCTCGCGATGTTGAGTGGCCAGTTGGATCGAGACCTGGCGAAGCTGCTGCACGAGCATTTCGAGAGGGTATCGTCGCCAATGGTATATCAGGCGGAAGTCGAAAAATTCATGACAGAATTTTTCAAGGCGCCTCATATCGAGCCCGATGCACACTCACTGATGGTTTGGGCCCTCCACACGAGTATCTATAACGATATTTTCTGGCAGTCATATTGGCGTGTGTTCGCGGATATGCTGACAACCCCATCGCGTGCCGAGCGAGCCACCGACGTGCTGGCATTGTGGTTTGATCTTCCGCCCGCTCAACCGCGCATGAGGTACGTAGCACAGAGCTTCTTTTTCATGCTTCCTCAGACTATCGAAGACGTGCGCAGGGTGCATGGCTTCTTTGAAACAGCTCGTAAGATCAATGCTTGTGCTGAGCAGTATCAGTGGTATACGCTGGTTCAGCCCTTCTTCTCAGAGCGAAAAAACCTACTGACCTCCATTGGTCAAAACCTAGCGTTGCGCTTCCAAAGGCGTAATCTGCATTCAGAGGAGGCCGAAGCGCAGGCACTGGCGCAAAAGCAAGCGTTCGATGCAAAAGTTGCGGGGCTTTTTGAGCGCAAGCAGATAAAGACATCTCATACCCATCACCTGCCCGCTCTCTACTCACTACAGCAACGGGAGCAGTTCTGGTCGGCGTATTGGGAAGGGTTTAGCAGTGTGCTCGTTTCACGTGATGCTGATTATGCTCTGGAACTGCTGTCTTTCTGGTTTGATGACTCGTTCGAGGCCTTGGAGTATGTGCCGCAGGTGGTGCATGACTTCTTCCTTAGTTTACGGGAGGTGCTCGAAGTAGTACGGAAAGAGCGCGGATTCGCTGAGACGGCGCAGCTGATATATCCGAGAGTTGCGCAACAGCGGTCTCTCTGGCATCCTTTGGTTAAGAACTTTTTCTCAGTGCAGGAGAAGGGCCAACTAGGCATAAGCTGGCTGAAACGAGGCTAGCTTAGGGCGACGCTTCTCACGTAGAGGCATTCGATCATGTAGGCAGAAAGGAGGGTCCACATGGAAGAAGGCTGTGCATGGGCTATTGGCATACTCATTCTTGCAGGCATTACAATCGCTTTTATTGTCTATGTTGTGCTGCCGCTCAGCGTATTCATACTGCTGGGTATAGGCATAGCTGGGACAGTATCAGGTGCGGGTGTTGCCCTGTACAACTTTTATCAGGTGCTGATTGAGGCCCATAAAACCTTAACTTGAGTAGGGAGAAAAACAGATGGCAATCTATGAAATCCAGCCCGCATACAAAATCTACGCGTTTGATCGCGGCTGGCGCATCATGCGTTACGTCACAGAACACCTCTTCAAACGCACTGACGTAGCCGCTCGCTGGTGGTTCAACAAAGCGCAGGATTTAATTCGCTCGACAGCTTCTAAAGGATGGTTTATCAAATACTGGGTCTACGTCATTGTAGCGGGCATGTGGTTAGCAGGAGCTACGCAATACGTCTCTGCTATGATCCTTGCAGCCGCCTTTCTGGCTGTACAGGCCGTCGTTCTCTCTGCGTGGGTAGGCGTTTCTGTGGTAATTATGAGCCTGCTGGCGTTATGCACGTTCACTTATAGCAGGTTCTATCGTATCTTCTTCCGTTGTCCAGATTGTCACAAGGAAATGCCAATCCCTACCTACATCTGCCCAAAGTGCGGCACGGAGCACACTCGACTCTGGCCAAGTATCTACGGCATCATAAAGCATCGCTGCAAGACCTGCGATATGAGACTTCCGACGCTTGGACCTCTTGGGCGTAACAACATAAACCGAATCTGCCCCCACTGCCGTCGTCCTTTGAATGTGGGTGTCGGTGCAGGAACCAATATCCATATTCCTCTGGTGGGTGGCCCTTCCACTGGGAAGACCAACTACATCGTGATGGCTACAAATGAGTTCAAGCAGACGTATGAAACTCTCCATCACTATGCGGTTACCTTCACGGATGAAAACCATAAGCGCAACTTTGAGGCGAATCTCCAGCGCCTATCTCACGGACATGAACTTTTGAAGACACCAGACATTGTCCCGCAAGCCTACAACCTTGAGATCAGGGCACCGGGGGCGTGGGTACCCAAGTTTGCTTATGTCTACGACGCTGCTGGCGAGGCGTTCAACACTAATGCGAATACCAGTCTTCAGGAGTATTACAAGTATATTCATGGGGTTATCTTCGTGATTGATCCGTTTGCCATTTCGGAATATCGTCGTCTCCATCAAACAGATATTGAGCTCGTTCGTGGCTCACTACGCCCCAGTGTATTGAACGTCATGCAGGCTTATGAACGTATGATGCAGATGTTGGAAGCCTCGATAGGTATACGCAAGGGAGGCCGCTACACACAACCTATAGCGATTGTTATGACGAAGGTGGATGCGCTCAACCTGGAATGGGAGATTGGTATGCCTGCTGCGCAGGCATTGATGGCACATGACCCGTCGATTGTCTCAGAAGAGGATGCCATAAGTCTTCTTGTGCGACACTTCCTCTATAACTATGGCCTGGGTAATTTTGTACGCGATGTCGAGTCACAATTTACGAATGTCAAATATTTCTCGTGCTCTGCCCTTGGTCGTTTACCGACACAGACAGATACGCGCAGTTTCCAGCCGATCCGTGTCCTTGATCCACTGGTGTGGTTGCTGATTAACGCTAAAGCCATTAAAGCTGTTCAAAGCCAAGCTCGTCTGCGCGATGCGGCAAAACCTATGGTTATTCAGCAGGTCCAGAAACGAAGGCAATGATTAGAGAAGGAATGAAGGAATACGAACGATTGCAAAAATGTTTATCTCCATGTATACTGACATTGACTGGGGCCCTCTCGGTGGGTAATTACCAAGTTTGCGTTAGCGCCAAGATGGCTTCTCGTCGGAGATTGAAATCGCATTTAAGTCCTGGCTTAGCCAGTTGTAGGAGGTGCAGTTTTATGAGGAAGCACGTCTATTCATCCCTTGTGCTTGTATGCACCTTGTCTACCTACCGCGAGGGTACCGAGCGAACGCTGCCTGACCAGGCAAGCAGGGTACAGTTAGAAAAGAAGATACCCGGCCTGCGTTAAATGGCAGAACAAGGCTTACTCCCTCCGCACGGTAGACATCGATTGAACCGTGTTTTTTTATTCTCCTGGAGGGAAAGTATTGATCAATGACCCGGAGACACTGACCGGTGTGGTCTTGAATGGTGGACATGGCATTTATGATGTCCACACCGACAATGGTATCCTGCGCTGTACACTACGAGGAAAACTCAAAAAAGCCTTTGCCCAGGCCCAATCGGCAAAATCCGTCAGCAAGGTACGCCCTCGTAGGGGCGTGATTAATCACGCCCCTACTGACGCCCCGCGCACTCAACGCATCGAGCGTCGTGAAAAAAGCGCGGAGGCATTGCCCGTACGCCTGACTGTAGGCGACTATGTGAAGTTGCGCCAGCTCGACACCCGTACTGGCATGATTGAGGAGATTCTACCGCGGCAGAGTGTCCTATCGCGTAAAGACGCCGCCTCAAAAGACAATAGACCCGTAGAGCAAACGATGCTTGCCAATCTTGACCAGGTCGTGCTCGTCTTTGCTACTACACAACCTGAGCCGCATTTTGGGATGCTCGACCGTTATCTTGCCATCTGTGAGTCAGCGGAGATTCGTCCGCTGATCTGCCTCAATAAGGTTGATCTGCCACATGATGCGTCTGTGGAGGAAGCGGCTGCCTTATATAGCGGTCTTGGTTACACGGTGATCTGGACAAGTTCAAAGACAGGAGAGGGGATCGAGACCTTACGTGCCCTGCTTAAAGACCATACATCGCTGTTCAGTGGGCCATCGGGGGTGGGCAAGTCATCACTGGTGAATGCGATTGAGCCGGGTATGGCCATTAAGACGGGGCTAATTAGCGATGCGACCGGCAAGGGAAGGCATACCACGACGGGTTCGCAGCTCTACCCTCTGTCGGGTGGTGGTTGGTTGGCCGATTCAGCGGGTATTCGTGCACTGGCATTATGGGATATCGCTCCCGAAGACCTGGCACAGTGCTTTGTTGAGTTTCGCCCCTACCTGGGCGAATGCTTCTATTCCGACTGCCTGCATATCGATGAGGATGGGTGCGCTATTCGGCAAGCGGTGGATGATGGCATTATTAACGAGCGGCGTTATATGAGCTACGTGCGGATTGCGACGGGGGAGGAGAGATAGTGGTTAGTAGGGGCGTGAGCTTGCCTCCGCCCTGGTCTCTTCTTCCGCCAACGCCTGCACCACCTCCTCATCCTGCTCAGGCAGCACCGTGCGCGGGTCGAGCAACAGCGTATCTCGTTGGATACGCCCGACAAGCGGAATGCGTCTTAAACGCAAACGTTTCGCCAATTCATCCAGCGACGTAGCTCCCCGATTTATCGTGGGAGCATGTGCGGCATCGAGTGCCAGTAATGTCGTGGGAAGCGTTTCGCCGGGGAGCGAGCCGCCGCCAACGGTCGACTCACCACGCTGTGTACGCGCTGCTATACCTTGCGCCTGCAGCTTTGAGACCCAACTTGTAGCACGACCCGCAATATGCTTGGGCTGGGCCGAGATCATACGCCAGATAGGAATGTGCGTCTCCACCTCGTCACGCTGGTAGTGATGCAGCGTCGCCTCGAGAGCCGCCAGGGTCATCTTGTCGATGCGCACAGCACGCATCAGAGGGTGTTTAGCGATACGCGCCAGCACCTGCGACTTGCCGACAAGTATGCCCGCCTGTGGTCCACCGAGCAATTTGTCGGCGGAAAAACACACAATGTCTGCGCCTGCTGCGATACTCTCCTGTGGCGTTGGCTCGTGTGCGAGCCCGTAGTGCTCGCTGGCAAGTAAACATCCACTGCCAAGATCGTTCATAGCCAGCAAACCATGTTGATGGGCTAGCTCTACCAATGCGCTCTCCGGGGTCGATTCTGTAAAGCCGGTGATCAGGAAATTGCTGGGATGTACCGCCAGTAATAGGGCTGTGTGTTCATTCAGGGCACGCGCATAGTCGTCTATGCGCGTGCGATTCGTTGTGCCAACCTCCACCAACTGGCAGCCACTTTGTCGCATGACGTCGGGCACGCGGAACCCGCCGCCGATCTCGACCAACTGTCCGCGAGAAATAACGACCTCGCGCCCCATCGCTAAGGCGCTCAGCGCTACCAGGACTGCCGCTGCATTATTGTTTGTCACCAGCGCATCCTGGGCACCTGTCAATTCGCATAGCAGCGCGGTGACATGCGTATAGCGCGAGCCGCGTTCGCCCAAGTCCAGATCGTACTCCAGGTTGGAGTAGCCAGCTGCCACCTGCTGAACTGCCTGTAGCGCCTCCGCGCTTAGGGGGGCGCGTCCTAAATTGGTGTTAATGATTACGCCAGTTGCATTGATTACGGGTCGAAGGTGAGGTTGTTGTTCCAATTCCAACATATGCTCAGCTCGGGCCAGAAGATCATCCGGGGAAGGACACATTGCACCATTGTGGATATCTGCACGAGCCTGCGCGATACTGGCACGTACAGCATGCAGTGTTGGACCACGAGAGAATTGCACGATCAGTTGCTGCCCAGCAACAGACTGCAAGAGTTCATCAACGGAAGGCAATAAGCTGTAGGGGCTGGGCTTGCCCCTGCCCTCCTGTCCAACGCTCATGAACTGGCCTCCTGGGGATAGAGCTAATGCAATGAATAATACAGGGTGATGGCAAGGCTGTTAGCGACTTTAGCCATAATTGCACGCAGGTCAGCCTCGTTGAGCTTACAGATGGCGTACTGATCGGCCAGCAAGGTACGTAGGACTGGATACATCAATTCTGTCTTGACCAGGCTATCGGTATCAAGCAGAGGATAATCCCGTTTCAGGAGCAGGTGATGATACGGGCGGAGCTTACCGCGATACGAGGTTAAAGCCACGACATTCACTGCACCGGCGTGGCGACAGAAGGGATCACCCGAAACCACAAGCGCTGGATGCCAGTCCAGGATACGTTTTTCCTCAATGCCTGGCGGGAGAGACGCATAGCCAAAGTTTACCCAATACACCATACCGAACTGCACAGGCGTTTGATAGGTCAGTGCATCCGGCGTAAGTTCTGGTGGATGAGGCATTGCTAGCTACATATCTTCTGTTTCAGAATATAATTACCGATGTACAAAGGCTACTGATGAAACGAGGGCGGGAACATCATTGGATTCGAGCTGCGCTTGAAAACAAGCACATGTAAGTGGCCAAGAGCGTGCAACAAAACTTAGACGCTCTTCACGTTCATCCTGACTTTCTTCCAGGAGAGAAACAGTGATCAGTTCCATCTCATGCTGATACTGTTCTGCAAGTAATGAAGATCGGCTAAAGCCACGATTCGTCGCCATAAAAATTCCTTTCTGGGTACCCACCCCATGCATGGGGTAAAGGCAACTTGCATTTGCCCGCAGGCCGGAACCCCTTGTGGGGAGCCGTTTTTGGTTGGAACGGCTAAACCGCTCAACTGCCCCTTGCGGGGTGTTGGTCAAGTTGGCCTCGTCGATGATACCGGCCTGCACATCTCCTAGACACTGGCTTAACCCTCGTAGACCTGATTAATCCAGGAGTTATAGAGCGGCACGCTGGCCTCGCACGCGCCGGTACGTTCTTTGGCACTACCGATATCGTAGCCCGATAGCCAGCACGATTGTATCCGTGCTGTATGCCCTGGCTGGGACTGGTCAGGTGAGCTTGCATCAGCCTAGCGTCAAACCGCTAACAGGTCTGCAAGGGGACAGGGTTCCTGATAATAGAGTACCCCTTCGTTCCAAATTGCCGTAAAGAGCCGTGAGGCTGTTTGTTCCGTGAGCATCCTATCATATCGTCGATGAGGCGTCAAGAGATGGGTCCGTGAACTGATGTTTTGATATAAGGTTGATAAACTGCTTGACAGTAGACAAAGCGTCGGCTATAATAGGCCCGTCGATCTATCAGAATGTGCTGGTGGATTGGTGGGCTTTGCTCGGGCAGTTACCAAAGTGGCCAAATGGGGCTGACTGTAAATCAGCTGTCTTCGACTTCGGGGGTTCGAATCCCTCACTGCCCACCAGTAACCAGAATTGGCCCGTGTGGCGCAGCGGTAGCGCACAGTCTTGGTAAGACTGTGGTCATGGGTTCGATTCCCATCACGGGCTCCTAGTGGTTGTTGTCGCGAATAACCACGCTGGACTACAGGACCTTTTGCCGCCGTCTTCTGAAGAGATCGTCATCCCCTTTAGACCCAGCTTTGGTCTGGATAAGGGCCTGAAATAGTATCGGAATGTTGGCGATCAGTCTGCTAGAGGACGGATCACCAAAGTGCTGGCCAAAGCCAACGCCGCCAACAAGTACGTGGCCTTCGACCAGATCGACAAAGCTCCCGAGGAACGCGAACGCGGCATCACCATCGCCATCGCGCATGTGGAGTACGAGACCGAGAAACGCCACTACGCCCACGTCGACTGCCCCGGCCACGCCGACTACATCAAGAACATGATCACCGGGGCGGCCCAGATGGACGGCGCCATCCTGGTGGTCAGCGCCCCAGATGGCCCCATGCCCCAGACGCGCGAGCACATCCTGCTGGCCCGCCAGGTGGAAGTGCCGGCCATGGTCGTCTTCCTCAACAAAGTCGACATGATGGAGGACGAAGAGTTGCTCGAACTGGTCGAGTTGGAAGTGCGCGAACTCTTGAGCAAGTACCAGTTTCCCGGCGATGACGTGCCGGTCATTCGTGGCTCGGCCCTGCGCGCCTTGGAGAGCAAGGGCGACCTCTCGCGCAGCGACGCGGAGGCGGCCTGCATCTGGGAGTTGATGGATGCGGTCGACAGCTCCATCCCCACGCCGCAGCGGGCCACCGACAAGGCGTTCCTGATGTCGGTGGAAGACGTCTTTGGCATCAAGGGGCGAGGCACGGTGGCGACCGGGCGCATCGAGCGGGGGACGATCAAAGTGGGGGAGAGTGTGCAGATTGTGGGCATGAAGGAGGAGACGCGCACGGTGGTGGTGACGGGGGTGGAGATGTTCAACAAGCTGTTGCCCGAAGGGCTAGCCGGGGACAATGTGGGCTGTCTGCTGCGCGGAGTGGAGCGCAGCGAGGTGGAGCGGGGGCAGGTGTTGGCCAAGCCGGGCTCGATCAAGCCGCACAAGCGGTTCCAGGCGCAGGTGTATGTGCTGTCGAAGGAAGAAGGGGGCCGGCACACGCCGTTCT